>UMHU01018325.1_pt1 | contig 13085 bp, 9 predicted proteins | sample 1965591 | NCBI WGS metagenome assembly UMHU01 (sample SAMEA4836101, study PRJEB28245) | human gut metagenome | biome: gut microbiome; material: fecal sample | place: Denmark | collected 2008
GCCATGGAAATCTCCTCGATTGCAGGATGGATGTCTAACCGCATCAGTATAAAGCAACAAAGCAACCTCCGCACAAAGGGCACCGACCCACTCATTGGGGACAGACTTAAATGACCACACTCATTGGGGACAGACTTAAATGACCACACTCATTGGGGACAGACTTAAACGACTAGTCGTTGGGGACACTCTTCGAAGTTGTCTGAAAAGTGTCCCAAGTGCCGCCTAAGGCCGGTCATTTAAGCCTGTCCCCAATGAGTACCAGGCTGGTCATTTAAGTCTGTCCCCAATGAGTAGGTGCGGAAAGGGTGTGAATGTTGGATTTACGCGCTATGATGTGCCATTGCATATAGAGCTCGGCGGAATGGTAACGGTCGCCGGGACACGTTTTTGAAAGGACAATCATGTCAGAAGAACTTCGTTCCATCCCACCCCAACACGGGTCCTTTGTCTTTACGTCGGAGTCGGTGACCGAAGGTCATCCCGATAAGATCGCTGACCAGATCAGTGACGCCGTCCTCGACGCAATCCTCGCCAAAGAAATAGAGCTGCAGGAGCAGGGCTATATTGCGCCCAACGGCGTGCCCGCCAACGTTGAGAACGTCCGCTGCGCCTGCGAGACCCTCGTGACCACTGGAACCGTCATCGTTGCCGGCGAGATCCGCACCCAGGCCTACGTCGACGTGCAGGAGATCGCCCGTGGCGTTATCCGCCGCATTGGCTACAACCGCGCAAAGTTCGGTTTTGACTGCGATACCTGCGGCGTTATGAGCCTCATCCACGAGCAGTCGCCCGATATCGCCCAGGGCGTCGACGAGTCCTTCGAGACCCAGACCGGCGCCACCACCGACCCGATCGACCTGATCGGCGCCGGCGACCAGGGCATGATGTTTGGCTATGCCTCCAACGAGACCAAGACCCTCATGCCCATGCCGCACTACCTGGCGAGCCGCCTGGCCGAGCGCCTGGCCGCCGTGCGCCACGACGGCACCCTGCCCTACCTGCGCCCCGACGGCAAGACCCAGGTCACCGTGCGCTACGAGGACGGCAAACCCGTCGAGGTCACGACCATCGTCATCTCCACGCAGCACGCCGCCGAGATCGAGGACATGGCCAAGATCAAGGACGACCTCATCGAGCACGTCATCACCCCCGTCATGGCTGCCGAAAACATGCCGTGGGACAACGCCGACATCTATGTGAACCCCACCGGTCGCTTTGTCGTGGGCGGCCCCATGGGCGACACGGGCCTCACCGGCCGCAAGATCATCGTCGACACCTACGGCGGTTACGGCCGTCACGGCGGCGGCGCCTTTAGCGGCAAGGACTGCACCAAGGTCGACCGCTCCGCCGCATACGCCGCGCGCTGGGTCGCCAAGAACGTGGTCGCCGCCGGCCTGGCCGACCGCTGCGAGGTCGAGCTGGCCTACGCCATCGGCGTGTCCAAGCCGCTGTCGATTATGGTCGACACCTTCGGTACCGCGCATGTTGCCGAGGACAAGATCGTCGAGGCCGTCGAGAAGACGTTCGACCTGCGCCCGGGCGCAATCATCCGAGACCTGGACCTGCGTCGACCGATTTACGAGAAGACGGCAGCCTACGGCCACTTCGGCCGCGAAGACGCCGACTTCACCTGGGAGAAGACCGATCGAGTCGAAGAACTCAAAGCAGCCTGCGGCCTGTAATTAGAAACCACCAAGGTCGCAACATGCACACGCTTTCAAAAGAAGTACCGCCCCCAAGCGGTACTTCTTTTTTATTAATTCGGTGGTGAAGATTTTTCGATATGAGCCTACGCTGCGTCACCAGCCAATGATTTTTGCAACACGCGCACTTCTACCATGTATCCTTAGTCCCGAGGGGCGGGGCATAAGGTCGATCGCGAGTTCCGCACGAGCCGGAGAGTACTTAATGTGCTCTCCGTGCGAGCAGGACTGTCCGAGCAGGCGACCTTATGCCCCGCCCCTCGGGACGACGAGACAAATCAAAGGAGCAGCCATGGCAGGCAAGCCGCAAACACTAGCTACGACCTCGGCATTCGAGATCTTGGGGCCCGTCATGGTCGGCCCCAGCTCGTCGCACACCGCCGGCGCCCTGCGGTGCGCACAGGTGGCCGCCAGCCTGCTCGAGGGCCGCATCACCAAGGTCACCTTTGGCCTGTGGAACTCCTTCGCCCACACCTACCGCGGCCACGGCACCGACCGAGCGCTCGTCGCGGGCATCCTGGGCCTCGACACCGACGACGAGAATATCAAGCAGGCCTTCGACCTCGCGCGCGAGCAAGGCCTCGATTATCACTTTGACATCAAGGGCGACGACGCCTCCCTCCACCCCAACACCGTCGATATCGACATGGTCGACGACACGGGCGCTACGGCGCAGGTCCGCGGCGAGAGCCTGGGCGGCGGCAAGATGCGCATCAGCCGCATCAACGGCGTCGGCGTCGACATCTCGGGCATGTACTCCACGCTCTTCGTGGCGCATCAGGACGTCCCCGGCGTACTCGCCGCACTCACGAATCTACTCGCCTACGCGCACGTGAATATCGCCTTCTGCCGTACCTACCGCACCGAGGTGGGCGGCCAGGCCTACTCCGTCTTTGAGACCGACGGCGCACCCGACGACACCGTCATCCCCATGGTGCGCAAACTCGACAACGTCGGCTACGCCACCTTTATTGAGCTCCCCGGCTCGGCATCATCGCTCTCCCCCGGCGTCTCGGCCAAGGAGATCTTCGATGACGGCGAGCAACTGCTCGACGCGTGCGAGGAACTGGAACTCAGCATCGGCGCCGTCATGGCCGTGCGCGAGGCGCGCCTCACCGGCGAGGAACACGCCGTCGCCGCCATGCGCCGCGTGCTCGACGTCATGCGCGAGGAGACCACGGCCCCTATCGCCAATCCCCAGCAATCGCTCGGCGGGCTCATCGGCGGCGAGGCCAAGCTCGTCGATGCCACCGGCCGCAACGATTTGAGCGCAAGCCTGATGGGCGCCGTCCAGACCGAGGCCGTGGCCCGCGCTATGGCCGTACTCGAGCGCTCCGCCACCATGGGCGTAATCGTTGCCGCCCCCACGGCAGGCTCCGCGGGCGTCGTACCCGGCTGCGTGCTGGCGCTGGCCGACCACCTGCAGCTCGATGACGAGCAGGTCATGGACGCCCTCTACTGTGCCGCCGCCATCGGCCTCAACCTCACCACGAGCGCCTGCGTCGCTGGCGCCGAGGGCGGCTGCCAGGCCGAGGTGGGAAGCGCCGCCGCCATGGCCGCCGCCGCGCTGGTGCAGATGCTCGGCGGCACCCCCGAGCAGGCACTCGACGCCAGCTCCATCGCGCTGAGTAATCTGCTGGGCCTCGTTTGCGACCCCGTGGGCGGACTCGTGGAGGTGCCGTGCCAAAACCGCAATGCCATCGGCGTGGCCGCGGCCTTCAGCTCGGCCCAGCTCGCGCTCGCCGGCATCAAAAGCCTGGTGCCGTTTGACCAGATGGCGCATGTGATGCTCTCGGTGGGCCATGCCCTGCCGGCAACCCTGCGAGAGACGGCAAAGGGTGGCATCGCTCAAGCCCCGGCCGCGCTTTCTGCCTGCGCCAAATGCGGCATATGCGGATAGGCAGACTTCTCCAAACTGATACTGTTTCCGAACCACAAACAACAGGCTAATCGCTATAATGCAAGCCCAGTTAAAACACGATGAGCCGCAAGGCGAAACTCGAAGGAAATATATACGATGTCGCAAATCGACCGCAGCAGCATGATTCCCGATCCGCAACAGCCCAGTAGGCATACGGGCGGCGTCCAATCGCCGCGCCCCATCGCGCCGGCTCACACCCAACAACACGGACCGGCCAATGCCTCTCAGCGCCCGAATCAGCGTCAATACCAGCAGCATCAACAATATCAGCAGCGTCCCGCACATGGTGCCGCCCCCAAGCAGGGCCCTTCGCACACGCGCACGGCAAACAATCGCGGGCCCGCGGACAAGCGCACCGACAAAAGCAGCAAGTCGGGCGGAAAGACGGCCCTCTTTGTCGTCCTCGGCCTTGTCGCAATCGTCTACATCGTAGGCGTCGTGGCGTTCTCGCAGATCGCTTATCCCAACACTACCATCGCCGGCGTCGACATCTCGCTCTCTAACGCATCTTCGGCAGCCACCAAGGTCAACTCAGCATGGAAGCACTACAAGCTCACCGTTTCGGACGACAGCTTTAGCTGGACCTATCAGCCCGAGTCCGATGAGCCCATCGTCGATGGCGAGGAAGCCGCCCACGAGATTATCAGCAAAAACGAGCCGCTGCTGTGGCCATCGCGCCTCATCGCGTCGCTCGGCGGCAAAACCGATAGCGCTACCAAGAACAGTTCGGTCGACTTGGACCAGGACGTCGACCTGTCCATGCTCTCCGATGCCTTTAACCAAAAGCAGTTTGAGGAAGACCTGGGCAGTGCCATCGACGAGTTCAACGAGGGCCGCTCGGGCACCTTCGAGGCCACCAGCTCCTATGACGAGAAGGCCGGCAAGTTCACCGTTGAGAAGGCCCGTTCCAACGAGAAGCTCAACCGCGAGCATGTCATCAAATATGCCGAGATCGAGCTCGCGTCACTCGCCGAGAATGTCGATATCACCAAGATCGGCAACGACGCCTACGAACCGCTCAACGGCACCCTCACCAACGACCAGATTCAGGCTGCATGCGATGCCGCTAACAACTTCCTGGGCGTCAACGTAACCCTTAAGCTCAACGGCAATGATGCCGGCAAGGTGGACGGCAGCTCGGTGCTGCAGTGGATCAGCTTTGCCGATCCGGCCAACCCCACGCTCGATACGTCGCAGATCAGCAGCTGGGCCGCCGAGCTCGCAAACGGCTTTAACACCGTGGGCACCACCCGCTGGTGGACACGCGCCGACGGTAAGGAATGCGCTGTAGAGGGCGGCGACTTTGGCTGGTCCATCGACAGCGACACGCTCGCCAAGCAGGTAGAGGACGCTATCAATAACAAGCAGACCGGCGATATCGAGATTTCGTACTCCAAGAAGGCCGACACGTTTACCGCCAAGGGCGAGCCCGATTGGAAGGCCTATATCGACGTCGACCTATCCGAGCAGCACGCGCGCTACTACGACGAGAACGGCAATATCGTGTGGGAGGCCAACTTTATTTCCGGCAAACCGGGCGAAGACGCCACCCCCGAGGGCGTTTGGCAGATCAACAGCAACGACGGCGCAAGCAAGCTCATCGGTGCCAAAGACCCCGCGACCGGAAAGCCCAAATACGAAAGCCCGGTCAGCTACTGGATGCCGTTCGAGGGCAATATGGTCGGCTTCCACGACGCTACCTGGCAAAACGATTCGAGTTTCGATAGTGCCGAATCGTACAAATGGTGCGGAAGCCACGGCTGTATCAACCTGCGCCTGGCCGATGCCAAGGCGCTCCACGACTGCATCAAAGTCGGCCTGTGCGTGGTCGTGCACTCGTAGGGAAACGCGCCTTCGCACAACGGGGGACTGACGCTCCAATCTAACAGTTCCTCGATAAGTATATGCGCCCGCCTCTCGCGACGGGCGCATATACTTATCGAGGAACTTTCTATAAAGGAGACGCCATGTCGAATGTCCCCACCATCACCCCGGGACCGAATGATACCGAGCGAGCGCCCGAGGGTGCCACCGAAACGCTTCCCCTCATAACAACCGTGCACGCAACACAGCAAAACGGCGGCACAAGCGATACAACCGATATTTCTGACGAAGAGGCCTACGCCAAGCTCAAGGCGAAGCGTGCCGAGCGTCGGCGCAAAAAGCTCATCCAACGCGGCATTGCAGCCGGCGTCGTGGCCGCCATTGTGCTCATCGCCGTTGTCGTGACCTTCGTCATCAACGCGCGGCCCGCAGGTACTAACGGGCCGGTGACCGACATGGTCACCGAGGGCACGTTTACGACCACCGTCGAGGCTAAAGGTCAGCTCAAGCCCATCTCGGCTTCGGTGGTCTCCCCTTCTGTCGACGGCACGGTGGCATCGATCAACGTGCAAGCTGGCCAGTCCGTCAACGAGGGCGACGTGCTCATGACGATTAAAAACGACGAGCTCGATCGCAACGTTGCCGAGGCGCAGCGCGCGGTGGCAGCGGCACAGGAAGACCTCGCCAACGCACAGAAAGCGGTAGCAGCCGCCCAAGCCGCTCCGGCGCCTGAAGCAGATGCGGCAGGCGCGAATGGTGCCAGCGGCGCCGCCGACACGAGTGCCGTCTCGAGCGCCCAGCGCAACCTAGCCTCGGCCCAGGCGACCCTGGACCAGGCCAACGCCAAAGCCGCCGAGCGCACCGTGACCGCGCCCAGCTCGGGCAGCATCGTCGAGCTCAACGCCAAGGTCGGCGCCACGGTGACGGGCGGCATGATTATGGGCGAAGGCGATACGAGCGGCGGCAAGCAGTGCATGCAGATCGCCGACCTCTCCAAGATGAAGGTCACCGTTCAGGTGGGTGAAAAGGATATCGCCAAGATCGCCGTGGGCCAGAGCGCCAATGTTACCTATCCGGCCTTTCCCGATATCGTGAGCCAGGGAACGGTCACGACAATCGCTTCGGTGGCAAACTCCGACGCCGCCAACGGTGGCGGCGGCAGTGTTACCTTTAACGTCGACATCCTCATCGAAGCACCCGACGCGCGCCTCAAGCCGGGCATGACCGCCGAGGTCTCGGTGGTGACCGAACAGCTCGACGACGTGGTGATGGTGCCGACCATGGCGCTCATGACCGAGGATGGCGAGCACTATTACGTCAACGTAGCAACCGACGGCGAAGGCAAACAGACCCGACGCGTAAAGGTGACCGTCGTGACGCAAAACGATAACGACGCCGTGGTCGGCAAAACGAAGGTCAAGCGTGATGACCAGGGCAACGAGATCAACCCCAACGTGCCGGTTACCAAGCTACGCGATGGCGACACCATCGTGATGGACACCGGCGCAGGCATGACGGCCGACGGCGGCGACTCTAGCAGCATGTCTGCCGACGAGGGCATGTAATGCGCCCCGTCATCGACATCCGCAACGTGCATCGCATTTTTGAGAGCGAGGCCGGCTGCGCCCATATCCTGCATAACGTGAGCCTGGCCGTGAATCCCGGCGAGTTCGTGGCCATTACCGGTCCTTCGGGCTCGGGCAAGTCAACGCTCATGAATATCCTGGGCTGCCTGGACAAGCCGACGGCAGGCGATTATTACCTGCAGGGCCTCAACGTGGCGGAGCTCGACGATGACGAGCTCACCGAAGTCCGTGCCCTGAGCATCGGCTTTGTCTTTCAGAGCTTTAACCTACTGCCGCGCCTTTCGGTCATCGAAAACGTCATGCTGCCGCTGTCGTACACCAACGTGCCGCGGGCTCAGCGTGAGATGCGCGCCGTCCATGCGCTGCAAGCCGTCACGTTGCCGGTCGACCACTGGGACCACCGCATCTCCGAGCTCTCGGGCGGACAGATGCAGAGGGTTGCCATCGCGCGCGCCCTCGTCAACGATCCGCCTATCATCCTGGCCGACGAGCCGACGGGAAACCTGGACTCCGCCACCGGAGCGCTCGTGATGGAGACCTTCCACAAACTCCAGGAACGCGGCAAGACCATCGTGCTCATCACGCATGATCCCGGCATTGCCGCCGAGGCCGACCGCGCCGTAACCATTCGCGACGGCCGGATCCACGACGGCGCGTACATCGCGCACGCGCCGCAGACCCTGCGCGGCGCCATTGATAACCTGCCCATGATTTCCGCACACGCCAATCCAACGAAAGGAGTGAAGGCATGAGCACGCGCGACCTTATCCAAGAAGCCCTTCACTCCCTCGAGGCCAATAAGGGACGCAGCCTACTCACCATCTTGGGCATCGTCATTGGCATTGCCTCCGTCATTGCCATGACCTCGCTTATCGGCGGCATCCAAAACAGCCTAGTCAACAGCCTAGGCCTCAACGCCGCGCGTATGGTACAGATTTATTCGTCGCAAGAGCTCACCGAGTCGGATGTCGAGAAGCTTCGCAAGATGGTGCCGCAGATCGAGCAGATCGGTATCGTGGACAGCGCCTATACCGAGTACAAGGCCGGTGACAAAAGCTATACCGTCATGGCGCAGGGCGTCGATAGCGACATGCTCGACGCGGTGGGCGCCAGCAAGCTCGTCGCGGGGCGCACCTACACCCAGGCCGAGTCTCAATCAGGCTCGCGCGTGGCGCTCATCAGCCGCGGCAGCGCCGATCAGCTGTACGGCAACGAGCAGGATGCGCTCGGCAAGACCATTAAGGTCTCCAATGGCGAGGTGCAGATTGTCGGCGTTATCGACGGCGGAAACGACTCCATGGGCTCGCTCACGCTATACATGCCGCGCGAGACCATCTCGGGCCTCTTTGGCGACGAGAACCCGTCGTTTCCCAGCGTAACGGCGCTCGCCGCCGAGGGCACGGACATGGACGAGCTGTGCAAGACGATTGAATCCAAGGTGCGCAGCATGAAGGGCATAGCGGACGACGACGAATATGACAGCGTATCGGCAACCTCCATGAAAAGCGCCATCGACGCCCTCAATTCCTTTATGGGCGCGTTTTCACTCATCATGGGCGCCGTTGCCAGCATTTCGCTGCTCGTGGGCGGTATCGGCATCATGAATATGATGCTCACCAATGTGACCGAGCGTATCCGCGAGATCGGGATTCGTCGAGCCTTGGGTGCCAGCCGTCGCGATATCACCGCACAGTTTTTGGCCGAGTCCTCAGCGCTGTGCGTCACCGGTGGCCTGCTGGGTGTCCTGATTGGCTACCTGCTTGCCTGGGGACTAGCGATGTTCGCCGCGGGTTCCGGCGTGCTTGGCGAGCTCGGTGCCACCGGTACCATTACGCCGAGTTTTTCGATCGCCACGGTGCTGCTGGCCTTTGCGGTCTCCGTCGGCATCGGCGTCATCTTCGGCTTCTATCCCGCCCGCCGGGCAGCAAAGCTCGACCCCGTCGAATGCCTTCGCTACCAGTAAGCCAACACCAGATAAGTTGCGGTGAAATAGAGGCTGTTTATGCTGCTAAAAGGCCATATCTGACCCTATTTCACCGCAACTTAGATAGCGTCAGGTATAACGCTTCACCCCAAATCAAATTGATTCGTTGAATAGACACATTGCAAATCTTTATACTTCGTTTAATCCACAAGTGGGTATTATCACACACGAAGCACACGTGAAAGGATATACCCATGTCGCTTACACAGTCAGCAGAGCGTGCAGCGCTCAACAAGCTCGTCGATTATCTCGACGACAACCCGCAAGAAAACATCGACAAAATCATGGACCTCGTAAACAAACTGGTCCCCAATCGTGTATTTCCCGTACAGCGCGAGGCGTTTACCAACGTCATCAAGAGTCGCGGCAATTGGTATGACCTGATCATGCGCATCTTCGACCTCAATCCCAAAATGCGCACCAAGTTGCTCAAGGCGCTTATAATCGACGGCAACCTGCTGGCTTGGCCCCAACAGGAAAAGAACCGCGAGAAATACCAGTGCAATATTCCGTGGGCCATCCTGCTCGACCCCACAAGTGCCTGTAACCTGCATTGCACGGGCTGCTGGGCCGCCGAGTATGGCTATAAGCAGAATCTGTCCTTCGATGACATCGACTCCATCGTCACGCAGGGCAAAGAGCTCGGCACGCACATCTACATCTATACCGGCGGCGAGCCGCTCGTCCGCAAGCACGACCTGATCAGAATTTGCGAAAAACATCAGGACTGCGTGTTTCTCTGCTTCACCAATTCCACGCTCATCGACGAGGCGTTCTGTGACGACATGATCCGCGTTGCAAACTTTGTCCCTGCCATCAGCGCCGAGGGCAACGAGCACACCACCAACGCCCGCCGTGGCGAGGGTACGTACGAAAAAATCGAACACGCCATGAAACTTTTACGTGAGCGAAAACTGCCGTTTGGAATCTCGACGTGCTGGACCAGCGCCAACGCCGATACCGTCGCCACCGAGGAAAACATGGACTGGATGATTCGCGAGGGCGCGCTCTTCTGCTGGTATTTCTACTTTATGCCGGTCGGCCGCAATGCCACCAACGAGCTTATGCCCACGCCTGAACAGCGCGAACACATGTATCATTTTGTTCGCGAGATGCGAGAGAAAAAGCCTCTCTTTACCCTCGATTTCCAAAATGACGGTGAGTTCGTGGGCGGCTGTATCGCCGGCGGGCGACGCTACCTACATATCAACGCGGCGGGAGACGTGGAGCCGTGCGTTTTCATTCACTACTCCAATGCCAATATCCACGACGTAAGCCTGCTCGACGCACTTCGCTCTCCCCTCTTTATGAAGTATTACGAAGGCCAGCCTTTTAACGACAACTACCTCAAGCCTTGCCCCATGCTCGAGAACCCCGATGTGCTGCCCAAAATAGTCGCAGAGGCAGGCGCCATGAGCACCGACTTGGTAGAGAAGGAGTCTCCCGAACAACTGCGTGAGAAGACCCGTGCCGCCGCCAAAGCTTGGTCATCCGTGGCAGAGCGCATTTGGAACGACCCCAAAGATCCGCTCTACACCAAGCGCCATGACGATATGACACAGGGCATGGCCGATAGCGATATGCACAAGTTTGAAAAGCAGGGCCGCAAGCTTAAATCAAACTGCTAGTACCCCATCATCGATAGAATACAAACGCGCGGGCGCCTCAAGGCATTTTGGGGCGCCCGCGCCATATATGACATATATCCCCTAAGTTGCGGTGAAATAGTGTCTGATTTTGCCTTCTACCAGCAAAAACAGACACTATTTCACCGCAACTCATTAAGGGGCTGATGGAGGCAGTTACCAACAGAAGGTCAGTTACCACCAGAAGGTCTATTCCAAGCGAGACTCCAGGCTCGACAGGCCGTTAAGAGTCAGGTCGTTGGCGACCGCCGAGACACGCTCAATGGGAACCGAGCCGTCGGACAAAGCCCACGCACGATAGATGCCGATAATACCAGACAGCAAAAACGCCAGGTAGTAATCGAACATCTCGTCCTTTAGGCCCTCGGGCAGCAGATTGCGCTCGGCGATCTCGTGCTCGAGCGGCACGCGCAAACGCGTCATAAAATCGTCGAGCGGGATGTTTTCAATCAGTTGGCGATTGAGCACGAGGTTATTGCAAAGCGACTCGTTGATGGTCTTAAAAAACGTTGCCGCCGCTCCGAGGGCACGCTCGTTCGTGTCGCCGTCCATGGAAGCAAGCGTTTTCTCGACCGAGTCGGCAATCATCTCCACCACATCAACAGCGATGGCATCGAGTAGGCCATCAACCGTACCGAAGTGCACGTAAAAGGTCTTGCGGTCGACATTTGCCTCGCGTGCGATGGCGCTCACCGTAATGTCGGCAAGCGGCTTATCCATCAACAGGCGCTCAAACGCAGAAAGGATGGCATTGCGGCTGCGAACGATACGGCGGTCGAGGCGCGGTTTGCTGGTGGCCATGGATGAGTCCCTTCTGAATGCGAGCATTCATCAACAGATGAGAGTTAATCTACGTAAGAGGATTATCCCCCATCCGGCACAAAAATGCCCGGCAACATGAAGAACGCACGACCAACTATTACGCCTTAGGGTGTTTCTTTTTGTTCAAAGCAGCCGGGGACACACGGATGCCGTCGCCTGTCTGGCGCACATAGGCCTTATGCGCCGGTTTGGCGGCCCCAGAAGCCTTCTGAGCATGCTGATTGGGATCCACGGTAACCGCATGCACAGGATGGGGCTTTGCAGGCTTAGAGGACGTCTGAGGCGTTCGTCCGAGCTTGCGCATCACGCGATCCCAGCGTGCATGGATACTCTCGTTGTGAGCACTCTTAAGGCCCAGCAGGGGCGCGGCCAAAATAGTCGGCGCGATAAACGTAATGAGGCGCCACAGCAGGTAACCGGCGGTCGACGCCGATCCAAAGAAATGACCCAAGAACAGCGCGAAGCCGCCCTCGGCACCACCGGTGCCACCGGGCAGGGGAACAGCAGAGCTCAGGAGTTGAACAAAGGCGCTCGCGGCCATGACCGAGAAAAAGTCGACTTCGTGGTGGCCAAAGGCAAGCACCAGGAAATACGGCACGAGGTAGAAAAACGCGAGCTGCAACATGGTGATAACCACCGTGAGCAGCATGGACGAAAAGTGGCCGGCCGAAAGCTTGAACTTCTCGGAGAACGAGTAGATTTCGCCGTCGACAAACGTACGCCAGCCCTCGATCTTGGTGGCCGAGACGCCCATTCGCTCGAGCCAATTGATGATGCAGTGCGCGACGCGCGTGACGGTCTTGGGCATGAGCGCGACGGCAAAGATGCCAAGCAGAATGCAGCAGTGACCGCCAAAGCTAAAGACGCACAGCAACGTCATGTCACCATAGCGCTCGGCGAAAAACGGCATGCGGGCAAGCAGCAGAATGGCACCCCAGGCAACGAGGCCAAACTGATACACGATAAAGCGCGTGAACTGCGTGGCACCGGCCTCGCCGACGTTTTGGCCCGCCTTGGTCAGGCGGTAGATCTGGGCAGGCGTGGAGCCCATCATCATAGGCGTCAGGTTTCCAAAGAAGATACCGCTCGCCTCGACCGAGATCAGATCGCGAATGCCGACGGGAGAATTGGGATCGAGCCAGACGGCGATCGCATAGGCAACGATGCCAAAGAACAGGTACAGGAACATGCAAAAGCATGCAGCAACGAGCCACGGCGCTTGAACGCTCGACATGGCGGCCCAGAACTGTCCCATCTGCCCGGTCACGACCAGATAGACGATATAGCCAACCAGCACGACGCCGATGAAGATGGCACCGCGACGTGCACTCTTGTTGTCATCGCCGCCCGAGGCCTCAACCTCGACCTGGGGCTTAGATGTATGCTGAGAGGACTCCTTCATGAGGCTCCTTCTGACCGTCCAAATATCTTGCATATTGTACCCGCAAGGGCCACAAGCAGAACGAAAAGCTATGGGCCAAATGGGAATTGCAGATGGTTTGCTCGGAAATAAAAAACCCGGACTTCCATGGGAAGTCCGGGTCTCTAATTCATGGTAGCCCGTACCAGATTCGAACTGGTGATCTCCGCCTTGAG
>UMHU01064733.1_pt1 | contig 12980 bp, 24 predicted proteins | sample 1965591 | NCBI WGS metagenome assembly UMHU01 (sample SAMEA4836101, study PRJEB28245) | human gut metagenome | biome: gut microbiome; material: fecal sample | place: Denmark | collected 2008
CCGGGTACCATCCATAATCTACGCCAGCGAAAATACGATCCATGCGGCTGATCTCTTCGTCTGTAATATCTCTGATTTCCAAATATTCAAATACGTTTCCGCCGTCACCATTCGGAACGCCCAGGTATTCATGCTCATAGGCTTCTGGATTGATTTCTTTCAGGTGTGCTGCATCGTCAATAAACTTCTGCCCGAGCCACTCCGCCGGGGCTTCCAGATAGCTCGAATGATGAATAACTCTTTTCGGGTTAGGCGTGAGCTTGATCCTGTTTACCCAGTTTGATTTCGATTTTGGCGGATTATATGATGAAAAATCATAGGACTCATCACCACCACGAAGTACCGACTGATTAACAGAACGTTCTTGAGCATCTCCCTTCATTTGATCTTTTTCTTCTTTCCAGAGGATTCCGATATATCCAAACTCCGGCTTAATGGATTTCAGTTTGGTTTCATCGTCCAGACCACGGAAGTATATTGTCTGTCCAGTTTTAATGTACTTGATCTCAAGCGGTGACACCTTACATTCAAATTCTTCCATTAGTCCAAGTTCGTTTATAGCCCATTTCATGTTAGCATATACGGAATCTTTCAGAGTTCCAGCTACCTGCCTTGTAATGCAGGCATGCATCTGAGGATTATTCTTGATAAGCTCAACAATTTTAAAAGCCACATAAGAAGATTTCAGACCGCCTCGACCGCCCTCGAATACATATTCGATATTAGGCTTGATTTGCCGGTTAATGTCCACAAACGCCTTTCCGAGTACTCTGGCGGGAAGTTCATATTTGCTTTCGTCTGATTTTGAAACAGCTACTAACTGTTCCCATTTGTCCACTGCTTGCATATTGCCTTTGATGGCCTTTGCATATATAGATGCTGCTACAACAGCGTTGTTGTTTGCGTCCTCGTCGGATATTCCCATTTTGGCGAGCTTTGCTCGAGCATTGTCGGGTGCTGGATTGTCAGCTATCATTTTCGCAAGTTCAGAGAGGGTTTTCTTCCTGCGGCGAGCCTGCCCGGAGGCGATTCCGCCTTTCCTTCCGTTTTCTCTAACTTCGCTCTTGCTTTGCATACTGCCAGGTCTTAAGTTTTTTTCATTCGCCATTTGCTATTCATTTCCTTCTACCCCTCTGATTAATTTTGCTTTATTTCCTGTGAATTTTTCCCATCTGTCCACTATCACGTCACAATAGGCTGGATCATATTCCATCATCCTACATCTGCGGTCCATCTGCTCACAAGCAATTAATGTGGAACCTGAGCCTCCAAATAGATCAAGAACAATATCTCCACGCTCTGTTGTGTTCCTTATTGCGAATTCTGACAACTTTATTGGCTTTTGCGTAGGATGAACGTATTCAGAAGAAGAATCTTTTTTTATAGTCCATACGGAACCGATTCTTTTTCCAGTTATTTCCTTGCCATTATTTGCACATAGTATAACTTCGTAGTCAGTGCTGAAAGTATGCTTCAAGTCACCAATTCCGCCTCCGCCTTTGTTCCAGATAATCATATTCGTTAAATCATGATATTTTTTAAATAGCGGTATCCATTTATCTAATACTTTCCACGTCGTGCATATGAATATAAAACCATTGCACACAAGTTGTATGCTTGGGAAAAAATCTAATATTTTATCATCGTTTTCAATGACGTCGAACTTCTTGCTTTTTTTTCTTAAGTTACTTTGATATTCATATCCATAAGGCGGATCAGTGAAGCACATATCAGCTTTTTCTTCATACATTAGTTTCTCGACATCTGTGATACATGTACTATCTCCGCATAAAAGTATATGCTCCCCCAGCTTCCACATATCACCTTTTTGAGTGACAGGATCCTCTGGAACGGTTCCTTGGTATTCATCTTCTTCAGCTTCTAGTTCTTCTGATTCGAGTTCAAAGCCAAAATCAGTCATATCAATATCGAATATTTCTTCGATTTCGCTGTCCAGCAAATCTAAATCCCATTCTGCCTTTTCAGATACTTTATTGTCAGCCAAGCGAAAAGCTTTTATCTGTTCGTCTGTCAAATCATCGGCAATAATACATGGTACGCTCTTGAATCCGAGTTTCTTTGCTGCTTTGTATCGGGTATGCCCAGCAACAATTACGTTGTTCTTATCAATAACAATCGGAACTTTAAAGCCAAATTGTTTTATGCTTTCAGCGACGTAAGGAACTGCATCATCATTTTTTCTTGGGTTCTTTCCATACGGTTTTATGTCTTTTAATTTAATTTCTTGAACATTCATATTGAATTTGCCTCCAATTGGCTATAAAATCCCATAATACTACTTCTGAGTATATTTTACCACAGAACCTTCAAAAAGTTGTGGTACATGTTTGAGGAATTTTGCGTTAAAAAAGAGCCGGTAAATACCGACTCTCTAATTTTATTCATTGCTTTGTAATTTCCTGATCGTCTCGCCCTGATCTCCCGGACACCCCATGAAGCACTCCGGGCAATGCTCGTAAAATGTGCATCTGATGCAGTCATGCGGACTGATTGAGCTGCAATATTGATGTAGTACTGAGAATGCTGATATGGCGAGCTGCGGGGTTATGTCTGGTGTGAGCTTGTCTGACATATTTATCGCTCCTCTCTTACCATCTTCAACGTAAACTCTGAAACATTTGAATATGAGATCGCAAACTCTTCTTTTCCATCCATTTGATTCATAAACCATTCAAATACAGAGGCAATTGCCATATCGGTTACGTCTTTTTTCTCACCAACCCATAAGCCTTTTTCTTCGTTTACATTCCCATAGTAGATAGTATTTGTAATAGGGCTAGCGCCCATTGCTTTGATAGTTTTACTTGCCATTCTTCATTTCCTCCAACTTCTTCTCAGCCTCCTCGTGGGTGAGAAATACTATTCTTCCAATATCTTCTAAACGGTAGCAACTTTCTCCCATATATTCTTTGTCTATTGCGTCAAACCTTACAGCACGTTCATTTTTGTAACAGAGAAAATGAATTTCTGAAACAGTCATCGGAATAATCGGTTGCTTGGCTCCGGCATTCACTCTATAAACCGTGTCTCCAACCTTGCACGGCAATCTCACAAGCAAGCCCTGTTCTTCTAATGTTTCGTACTCAGCAAGCTTTTTGCAAACTTCATTTACCAGATTACAATTATTGTCAATGCACTTTCCCATTCCACAGCATGGCTCTTCAAAGCATTTAGGAAAGTAAGCGTTTCCGATCTCAGTTATCTTTGTTAATCTCTCCATCTACTTCACCTCTTCCAACTGACTTTCTACGGTATCTGCAAGTAGCTTCAAGGCCTCAATAAATGATCCTGTCAATGCTGTTCTGTCTGGGTATTTAGCGAATGTTCTGACAAGGCTTACTGCGTCCTTGATTTTTTCTTCATCTTCAATGATTTTGGATGCTTCTTTTATAGTTTCTTCGTTGCAGTAAATTGTAATCTTGTTATTATAGAATTTTAGCAAATTTGGAAATACAATTTTTATAGGTTTTAAATTGTTTTCTGCTCCCCATGTGAATCCCTGAAACTTTGCCATTTTCAGAACACTCAAATATTCTTCCTGTGTTTTTACAAATATGCTTTTTCCTGTTAAATTAATCATCTGCTTCTCCTCTCCTTTTCAATCCATTTCCACCAAAGAATCACATATACTGTTCTTTTAAAAAATAAACCGTAACACTCTTTATGAATTGAATCAAAATTCTCTCGTCCAATCTCCATTGCTCTTTTCCGTGCCTGATCTAATGTTTTACACGGCTCTTGACACAAAAACCACATGATTACTTCACCTCTCCTGTAATTTCTCGCAAACAAGCGTTCCAGCCAATCTTAAAAAGTGGCTTGAAATCTCCAAGTTTCCGGTCTTTCTCGTTATCGAATTTCTCCGGCAGTGGTTTCAATGGACACCAATCGGGTTTAGATTGACGATATCCGTATATACAGTCAATTAGTTTCATGTCATTTTCGCTATCCCCATTGGTTACATAGCAATATGCATATTCTCTATTTTTTGTCCTGTATTCTTGACAAAATATACAATCCACACAAGTTTTTGGTGTATCAATCACTAATACTGATTTACTCATTCAACTCCACCACCTTTCACAATTTCGATTGCTTTATCTAATGCATTTCCTACATTTTCATAAGCAACATCTAGTTTTTTATCTCCTGTATTTGCTATTGAAAGCCAATACATCGCCTTTAAATCTTCCAACTGCTCAACAACCTTGTCCACGTCAAAAGCTGCTAGCTGTCTATTAATACAATTAATAAATTCTTTTTGGCCAGAACTAATACTTGTGCCAATTTCCCAAATTTTGATGTATTTGATTAATTCGTCTGCGTCTATTAACCTCATCTTCTATCCTCCCGATAAAACCTCTTTTTATTCTCTTTTCTCCACTCAGAATACGTTTTAGGCTTCGTTCCTAGTGGGTGCGTACCGGCAACAAAATAGAGCCAGTAAGTTTCCATTATCTTTTCCGGACCATAAGCGTTAAATTTCATACAATCCATCTTTGCGATATTTTCGGCACAATATTCAGACGGAACTATCGGCAACGAATATCCTACTTCATAAATTGTAAACCCCCATTTACCCGGAGCAACATAATATCGTAGCAACCCATTTTTCAAAAGATATTCTTTTTTGTAAATAGATCTCGTCTTCATTCCTCCTCCCACACTCCCAACAACCGCATTCTCTCATACAGTACAGCGACGGTCTTGCGCCTGTATCCGTAGAAGTCCTTAGGGTTCATCGGGACATATCTTTCTCTACTGATTTTCCTATAGCTTTTCCGGTGTAAGATATTCTCAATAACCATATCCGCTATCACCGTGTTTTTCGGGCAAGCTGACAAGGCAGCACCGGAAAGCAAGTATCCGTACTCTGCCGGGAAGTCTTTCAGCATCGTATTCAGTTTTTCTATGTCCTCTGCCGGAATACCGTAGTCTTTCAGCTTTTTATTCCTTGTCAGCATACCGTTGCTCCTTTCTATTCGTCTGGGTGGTACTTGTCGTACATGATCGCTATGCATACGAGACCAGCCACTCCGAATATGGTTCCAAGGGTGAATCCTAATAAGAATGCAATCATGACTCATCCTCCTCAACATAATCTTCGCATTCCTCTGCGTATTCATAGCTGTCCATCATGTCGCACCGGTTATCGCAACCGCCTTGCTTATCGCAGCAAATGCAGCATTCTGTTTCACCGTCCGGACATTCTAATTTACATCTCCCCATTAATCCAGTCTCCTTCTTTCTCAAAATAAATGTATCTGCTGTTTTTCTTGACCGGCTCCGAAGTATCAATACCATACTTTATCAGCAAACCTCTCCAAGATTTAAACTCTTTTAGTCTGACCTTGAATCTGGTGTAGGTCTTGCCATCCTTTTTTAAAATTTTCATTACCATGCTCTAATCCTCCTTATATGGTTCTGGAAGCGGTCGCCATGCCGTGACGCCTTCGCAGTTTAAATGCCATGAACCGTATATACAATACCCAACGCGAACGAATGTCGTTCCTCTGCGGGTCTTACATGATACAAGAACTGTCGTATCATCTTCCGGTAATCTCTCACTGACTGGAATCCATCCATTTTCTTTCTCGTCATCCATATTTTCGATATAATCCATGATTTTAAGTCCCAACTCATAAGCCGTTCCTTCAAAAGGTTTCCCGTATGGATTTATTGTTCTTTTTATGTAATCGTATATTTTACGTTTATCGCTCATACTTCCACCTCCTCATAAGTTTCTCTGAATATGTCTGGCTTACACGGATAAAATTCACCGTGAACACCACGGATGATATAATCGTCAATGTTCGCCAGATGTTCGCCCTCTAATGTCTTAATAACCAGGCCGCCTGGAACCTTCCAATGGTCAATATAGAAATTCTTACCTTCTGCCGACATGTACTGGTCTGTACACTGATAGTCCGTCAGGAAATCGAACATTTCTCGATGATTTGTACCAGTCCACTGAAGTGCATCAATTACAACTGGTTTCTTTCTGTACTTCATACTTTCACCTCACTATCATCTGGCATCTGAAACAGGATTGTTTTTCTTATCTCATTTCCATAGCCTTTTAATACAGCAATTCCACGTGCCACACTTTCTTTTGTATTATAGCTTCCTGTGTATGCTGATCCCGCCAGCCCGTTGCCAACAATTTCGCCAGATTTGTATTCCATGTATGCTTCCTGAATCATATCCAACACTTTCATGGCTTTTTCTTTCGATGAATAATCCCCAAGCACATAGCTATCTTTCCAATACATGGTTGCATGTCCCTTACCGTCGCCTAAAATCTCTATAGCAATCGGGCCTTCCATATTAGCTAAAATTTCCTTGCCCTGACTTCTAATTAACATTTTCCATCCTCACTTTCCCCATGTAAGCAACTGGCGCGCTATTGTGCAGTCCTCCATGATTGATTTATCCGAATGCTACCTGTCCGTTATTCTGTAAATAAATCATCGGCGCAGCTTTGCGTTCTCCGACTTTCAGATACGGGCAATTAGCTTTCACGAGCGCTTCTGCCATAACTGGCACAACACTGTTCCCGATTCTTGCTACCTGTTTTGCAATCGGGTAATTTCTCCATTTATAGTCCCGATCAATGATGTAATCTTTTGGAAATCCCTGCATCACCTTTAATTCTTCCGGCTTTAGCATTCTGAGAAAGATATCTGAAATAATGTATTTCTCTCCATGGATATCAACCAGAACATTTACTAGCCCGAATCTATCTTTTGTGGTGATAGTCCCGAGTGGCTCATTAAGTACCTGTCCGCATCCTGTCCCATAATATTTAACCAGAAAGGCGGATATCACACCGAAGTGACCTGGTGATGTGGTTATTGTATACAACGGTTCATCACATCCTTGACTGATTCCAGTCTTGTAATATTTCGTGATAAAAGCTGTCACAAGACCATATCTGTTTGATGTATCAATAGTCTTAATCGGCTCAGTCAGTAATTGTCCTCTGGAATCGCCTTGCCTGGTTTCTCCATGGTACTGAATGATAAATGCCAGTGCATCTTTACTCTGCACAATGTAAGGATCTGGATTATCAACGATATATTTTTTGATTCCATTTGCAATGCGTTTCTGTGTTGCTTCTGCTAATGGTTTTGGACGGTCAAAGATGCTTTTGCCTAAGTCTGACCAATCAATGTAGTCTCCACACTGTTCGTATCGTTTCAGACCGTCTATTCCGAAACGATTATGCGTAGGATTTGGCCATATTATCTTCTTTCCATCCATGCGAAACACTGCATACCAACGTTTCCTTGTAGTCGGTGCTCCGTAATCCGCAGCTACCAGTTCCCGGCTATCAAATTCATAACCGATATTTTCCATTGCTGAAATAAATTTTCGATAATCTTCACCGGCTCTTTCCTTGATCGGATGCCCTTTCTCATCTAATGGTCCCCATTGTTGTATTTCTTCCACGTTCTCCATAATGATTACATCTGGAAGAATTACTTTTGCGTGTTTATATACAGCCCATGGAAGAATGCGAAGCCCCCGTTTCCTCGGCTGACCGCCTTTCGCTTTTGAATGGCTTGTGCAATCAGGACTCGCCCACATCAATGCCACATGTTGATCTCCAACATATTTCTGCAAATCTACTTTGAAAATATCCTCTGTCAGATGCAGTGTTCCAGGGTGATTTGTCTTGTGCATCAGGATAGCGTCGGGGTCGTGATTGATTGCTATGTCTACTGGTCTTCCGAGTGCCATTTCGATTCCTACAGATGCCCCGCCACCGCCGGCAAAGCAATCTATGATTAAATCTCTCATCTATACTCCCATTTTCTTAACCAGATTCTTATTCATCTCATCAAATATTACATCTGTGTTCTCTTCAATGTCCTGCATCATGCTCAGGACGCTCATTTCGCCCTCATTTGCCATTTTGACGTATTCGTTGGCAGTCTGCATGACTGCGAGCAAACGTTTCGTAGAAAAGCCATATAAGCGTCTCAGGGCCATCATCGTTGTAACGACGTTAATCGTATCAGCCCAATCTTCTCCATCGTTGAATCCGTTTTCGTAAGCTTCTTTCTCCATACTTTTAATCTGGCTATGGCAGTTAATCATAGCCCGTCCGAACGCCTGAGCTGCCTGGTTGGACTGAGCTAGAGGAAATCTCTGCTTCCGCGGCTTTGCTTTAAGTTTGCTGCTCACGCTTCACACACCTCCTGATCTGCCCTGTAACGGCTTCAAACTGCTTAAGCAATGAATTGTCGTCATTCCGGTTCAAAGTCCGATCATAAGCCGGAGAAACGTCCCACAAATCATTTACGAGGACGCCGCGCGCCACGCTGTTGAGTAGTGCGCTCCGATGCGCTCCCGTGATACTCATGATCTCGTCAAGAGTGAACTCTCCAACATATTCAGCGCCTTTAAACAGCTCATACAGTTTCATGCTTCTTCCTCCTTGTCACGAACTCATATCCTGTCAACCGGAACGCTCTCGGTGTCTTCGGGTGATCCGTTTCGATCAATCCATCCGTTCGCAGCATGTCCATGTGGCGAAGCACCGTGGCATTTGACACACCGACACCGTCGGCAATCTCTTTGTAAGACGGTGCGTACCGATGTTCCTTGATATATCGGCAGATGTACAGATATATGTCTTTGTGAATCTGCTGACCTTCTTTATATTTCTGTTTGTACATTTTTTTTCCTCATTCCTCTCTGCTTAGAATTAAGAAATCTATGAAAAGCTCTTATGTTGTCAAGCAAAAATTGTCTATCGTTCTCATTCGGGCACGTCCCTGCCAGTTCTCCCAGCTCTGTACAGGTATCATAGACTTTACTGGAATATTCGTCTGTAAGCTCTGCTGAGTAGAACTCTTTTATAGCTTTCCAGTATTCTGTCATAAATTTTTGTATGATAGGAATATCTTTTGCTTCTACTTCCATCCTCCACCTCCCTTATATGTAACCTATTTGAAAAATCCGGTTTCATTTGGGTTACAAAAAAATCCAGTATTTATGCGGGTTTGTAGTGTTTGCAACCGTGTAACCGTGTAACTCACACATTTCCTATATAGGAGAAAAAAATAATTTCATTCTCATATTTTTATTTTTCTATCTATATATATACGTTTCGAAAAGTTACAAGGTTACTCGGTTACAAATTAATCGAATACCGGATCCGATATCTGGAACAAACTCGCTTTTTGCTCTTCCAGGTATCCATCAAGATCATTCACCACTTTCAAACAGCAAAACTTTTTTGGATTCCTGCTTTCTGACTCTCTCTTCAGAACGTTACCGTACTTATTATTGGAAATAACAAGCCCCATTTTCATGCCCCATGACAAAAACGCCTTTTTGGAATATCCGCCATTTTTGCAGATATTATTGAGCGCAGTGGGATAGAAGTACACTAATCGGTTCATTTCTTCATCTTTTTCAATGGGATCCCCCCATTTTTCACAAGGCGTATCAACGTCAAAACGTTGCTCATTCATAGAAATCATATCCACCAGGTACTCATAACAACGTTCATTCGGAGACACATCTGATACATCAGCAAGAGTGTTTTTGGCATCTTGTATATCAATATACTGCATGTCCTTGAAAAGCATATCTGTGGCGATTCTATCTGCAGTCAGAACAATTGATAAGGAAAGTAGCTGTTTATCCGTTTTATCGTCTGATGCGATTTTTTTCAAAATCTCCTGCTGGATATTTTTAATCTTATCAACACTCATTTCTTCCAGCGCCGCCACGAAGTCTTTCCCAGCAAAGCCATAGTTTTTCTTAAGAATATCAATAGTATCTTGCGGGTTTTCGAACAACTTATCATGCGTGCATTCTACTTCAAGGATACGGTTTACAGCGCCGCCCTGGTTCACGTAGGACTGCAATGGATACTCACCGTTTGTGAGGATACACAACTTCCACGTGCTTTCTCTTGTTAACCCCAGTTCTTTGTTGGACCTGGTTTTTCCTTGACCGGAACAGAGATCATACACGATTCGCTCAAAGTTTTCCTCAATCTTCTTATCCTTCTGGCTTGTATCATCAAGGATAAGGGGGAGATTATTGAGCATGTCAGCTTTTACTTCCAGGCCAACATCCGAACTCTTGAAGTTTCCTATATACTTGTTTTCGGACGGATCCGCCCAGACCGAAGCGGCCAGCATGTGGGTAACAGACTTTCCGTTTCCAGTAAGGCCCCATAAATCGGTAAAAAATGGAAGTGCATCCAGTGGCTTAATCAGAACGCTGGCGAAAGACGCTGCCAGCATAAACTTAATTTCGAATTTATCCTGCTGCCTGATCTTTTTTACATGCTCATACCAAGCTTCCCTATCTCCTTTTACCTGAATGGCTTCAAAAAGTTGCCTGAACTTCGCATCCCCATCAAATATGATTTCCTCACTGTATGGCAGAAAACCGTCTCCAATCCATCCAAGCTTTCCGGACGAATATTGTATTTCTATGTACTCATCGTTCAGATTTTCCACATCCGATAAGTACCTTACAAGGTGTTTAGCAGTTTCTGATGTTACAGCTATCCCGTTCTTGGATAGCCCTACAATCTTGGACGCAGTTGCTACGACATCTTTTGGAACAATAATCTCTTGCCATCTATTGTTACGTTTAAAGGCAATTTTTATCTGCTCCTCGCCTGTCTGAATATTTTTTAGGCGTTCAACCGGCAATATAGGATGATAGCAGGCCCTAACATCTGTTATTCCAGTAGTAGAATTCCAAGTGCAAATTCCATCGTCTGCTGCAATCCAGTTTCCACAGGCCATTCTATCATATGGACTATCCGTAAAGTTCGTATAGTGTTCTACAAGGCTAGCTTCTTTTAATTGCCTCTGGATGTCTTCCCGTTCTTGCCTTTTTATATCTTTTTGCACTTTTTTGTATGCGTTTACCACGCTTGTAAACTCTGTTTTGCACCTCAATTCAGATGCTCGAAGCGCAAGGCTGGCCAACAGTTCAGCCCTGTAAATCTCATCCTCCTGATTGAACACCTCATCCAGCACTTCCCGAGACATGATGGATTTCGAATCCAACTTGTTCAAAGGAACCATCTATATCACCTCTTTTCTAATACGGTATACCATTCAATTTTCCATGCAGGTACAGTGCTTTTTGAAGTGCATTCCATGCTTCACACCATCTGTCAGAAAGAGGGCTCCATCGCTCGATTTCTGCCCGATAAAAGTCAATATCAGACAAGCATTCTTGCAGCTCGGCCTTTTTCTTCTGTTCTTCCTTCTGACGCATTTTCATCTGTTTCTGATGGTGATATATTGCCATTCTGGAAGAGAAATCTGGTTTCTGGTAAGTTCCTCCAAGTATGGTAAAAGCTGTCTTAAAATCGCAATTATCCATGTTCTGAACAAACGTAAATATGTCACCTGTTGCACCACAACCGAAACAATAATAGCTGTCTTTGTAGATCTTCATAGATGCAGTACGGTCGCCGCTATGAAAGGGGCACTGTATAAAGCCGGCTCTGTTTGGAACCATGCCATATCTATTCAGGACATCTCTCATACTGTTCTGCTGCTTAATTTCTTCTTTCGTCATGTCAGTAACTCCACGATTCGCCGTCCAGTCTCTTCTTTTGTACAGAATTCAAATCGGACGCCGTATTTATCTCTGATCGTGCAAAGAGATTTGCACAACTGGCAACCATCAACAGCCTTGTCCGATATTACAGTCTTAACCTTTTTACCGTTTACTGTCTTCCAGATAACTTTGTGCTTTCTTGGATTCTCCCAGAAATACACGTCACCTACACTCTTGATATCTGACCCATGTTCGCAAAGAATAATTAGCTGTATACCTGCTTCGCGGGCCCTGATAAGCTCCGCCTTGAATCTTTCGTGTTGCTGGCAGACATTTCCACATAGCTCTTGTAAATCTTTTTTGCGGTCAATACAGAGCTTTGCATTGTCCAGCGATTGATAATCACCGCAATACAGTTTCGAGCGAAAATACTGCACTCCAAGGCTATCAAACTGACTCTGAATCCGTTCCCATTCTGATTTATGTTCCCTCGTGTCCACTTGTATAACCATTAAAAACACATCCTTTTAATTAAATGGAAGTTCTTCGTCAATTCCATCTGGAATACTCATAAAGTCTGTACCTGCCGGATTCGTTCCCATGATAGCTTCTTCTTTCAGATGATCGTCATAGGCCCTTGTGGTACGTTCTTTTGGAATATCAGCATCATTTATTCCTTCAATACTACGGAATCTGGCGAGTTTGTGACGATTAATTTCTCTGTTATCGTACCAGTCTTTTTCAACCCCAAAGACACCGCCGATCAGTTTACTCTTGAACTGCTGCCCGAAGTTATCGCCCCACTTAACAGCAAAGCCCGGATTTGACTTTTCTACGCATGTAATGAATGTTTTGAGATTACGAACACCATAATCTACACTCTCGTCAATAACCATGTAGTTTGTGCCTGCATTCGGGTATTTCTTGTCTGGACGAATATCGTTCTCAAACTGCTTCATAAAGTAACCTGCCTGCTCGTCTCCATCTGCAAAATCAAACAGGATAACAATCATATTCAGTCCGCTCTGAGACTGACGTTCAGACACCTGTTTAATCACCATTTTATGACCGCCAAGCTTAATTGGTTCAAATTCTCCTGCTGCCTGTGTAGTATCGTAATTATTTGGTTTCTGCATTATCTGTTCCCCCTAATTCATAATAATCTCTAATAACCTTATCCACCTCTGCAAGGTCGTTACCAATAGTTAAACTGTCAAACATTCCAATCGGGGACTTACTTACTGCTCCCTGGCTGGACTGAGTGACAAATAAGTGTTTGCCGCTCTCTTCGATGCAGCGAAGAACGATGGTAAACATACCCTCGATGCAAACTTTTTCGTCCAGAAGCTTACCAATTGTCTTAGGTTTTACTTCCCCGGAATCATCTTTTTCTTCATGCATCATAAGGT
>UMHU01084068.1_pt1 | contig 12876 bp, 6 predicted proteins | sample 1965591 | NCBI WGS metagenome assembly UMHU01 (sample SAMEA4836101, study PRJEB28245) | human gut metagenome | biome: gut microbiome; material: fecal sample | place: Denmark | collected 2008
AGGGCGGTGTCAACGTCAGCGACATCTGGATCGATTCGCTGGCGCTGTCGCGCATCGCGCTTCCGCGCCTGGCCTCGCATAAGCTCTCTTTCATGGCCGACCTGTTTGGCTGCGGCTCGGTGTCGCACCGCGCCAACGCCGATGTCGACGCCCTGTGTGGCGTATGGCGCGTGTTGCTCGTGGCGCTCACCGACTTGCCCCAGGGCTTAATGGCGCGCTTGGCCGACATGCATCCCGACGTACCCTGGTCCTATCGTCCCATCTTCTCGTTCTTGGCGGGGCAGAACCCCGGTTCCATCTTCTCTCTCAGCGCCGCCCGCGCCGACGTACTCAAGGCCGATCGGGCCGATGATCGCGTTGATGCGGACGAGCTACCGGTCCTTAAGATGCCGAGCCGCGAGGAAATCGAGGCGGACTATGCCCCGGGCGGCCTGGTTAATCGCATGTACCCCACGTACGAGCCGCGCGATGAGCAGATCGCAATGGCGCTCGAGGTCCGTGACGCACTCGTTACGGGAACGCATCGCGTGATTGAGGCGGGCACAGGCGTCGGCAAATCGATGGCTTACCTGGTGCCTTTTGCCGAGGCCGCACGCCGCAACAACATTACGGTTGGTATCGCGACTAAATCGAATAATCTTGCGGACCAGCTCATGTATCATGAGCTGCCCAAACTTGCCGAGCAGCTGGACGGAGGCCTATCGTTTTGCGCCCTCAAGGGCTATGACCACTATCCATGCTTGCGCAAGCTCGAGCGCATGAGCCGCGGCCAAGTCGAAATTACGACTAAGCGTGATCCCGCCGACACGCTTACGGCGGTCGCGGTCATCATGGCGTACGTGTGTCAGTCGGCCGATGGCGACCTCGACTCGCTCGGCATTCGCTGGCGCAGCGTCAACCGTCCCGACTTTACGACGGCGTCGCGCGAGTGTGCCCGTCGTCTATGCCCGTTTTTCCCCGATAAATGCCTGGTCCACGGCGCCCGCCGTCGCGCGGCGCATGCCGATGTAGTGGTCACCAACCATTCCCTGCTGTTCCGCAATGTTGCGGCCGAGGGCAGAATCTTGCCTCCGATTCGTCACTGGGTGATCGATGAGGCCCACTCCATCGAGCGCGAGGCACGCCGTCAATGGGCGCGCGTGGTGTCGGCGGATGAATCGCGCGTTCTGTTTGAGCGCCTGGGTGGCTCGAGCACCGGTGCACTGAGCCAGGTTTCCCGCGATTTGGCAACCTCGGAGGGCTCTACGCTCTACCTGGGTCTTACCGCCAAGGCGACGTCGACGGTTGTGCGTGCGAGTATGGCGATTGCCGATGTGTTTGACGGCGTTCGCGAGCTTGGCCGCCGTGCGCGCGGGGGCTATGACAATGCGAACCTATGGATTGGCCCCGAGCTGCGCGAATCTGACGACTGGCATGATTTCTTACAGTCGGCCTACGCTGCTATCGACGCATTGGAACAAGCTGACAAGAGCGTCGACGCGCTGGTGCAGGCCGTCGCCGCCGACAAGCCCGAGGTTGTTGTCGACCTTGGTGATATCTCGCGCCGCCTGCACGAGCTGGCCGAGAACCTCAAACTCATCATTGACGGTACCGACGAACACTACGTGTACTCGTTGCAGGTCAATCGCAGGCTGCGTGCCGGCGGCGAGTCGATGACTGCGGAGCGCATCGATATTGGCGAGGCCTTGGCAACCGAGTGGCTACCCGAGGTCCACACGGCCATCTTTGCATCGGCGACCATGACGGTTTCCAAGAGCTTTGAGCACTTTAACCACGCCGTCGGCCTCGATCGCATTGGTGCCTCGACATCATCGTCGCTGCACTTGGATTCGAGCTACGACTTCGATTCGAATATGGCCGTAGTCGTTGCGGGCGATATCCCCGATCCGCGCGATCGTGAGAGTTATCTTTCGGCGCTCGAGCGTGTGCTGGTCGACGCTCATCTTGCCATGGGCGGCTCGGTGCTCACGCTGTTCACCAACAGGCGCGACATGGAGGAACTGTACGCTCGCGTCGAGCCCAAGATGGCTCGTGCGGGTCTGGAACTCAACTGCCAGCAGCGCAACTCGTCTCCTCGCCGTCTGCGCGATCGCTTTATCAACGAACCGACCTCGTCGCTCTTTGCGCTTAAGGCCTTTTGGGAAGGGTTTGACGCCAGCGGCGAGACGCTGCGCTGCGTCATCATCCCCAAGCTGCCGTTCTCGAGCCCCACAGACCCGCTCTCATGCGAGCGCAATCTACGTGAAGACCGCGCTTGGGCGCGCTATTCGCTGCCCGAGGCCGTGCTCGAGGTCAAGCAGGCAGCCGGTCGCCTCATTCGCTCATCGACCGATTGTGGCGTACTCATCTTGGCCGACCCGCGCCTGGTGACGAAGGGCTACGGCAAGAAATTCTTAACGTCGCTGCCCACGAGCTCCTATCAGCGCATCGAGTCGGCACAAATCGGGCACTATCTACAGCTGTGGCGCGCACGCCACGAGCGGCGCCGCTAAAGCGGACAGACGAGGGATTTTGCCATATCGCACAGACGCTCTGACAGGGCGGGGTCATCCAGGATGCGGATGGCCCCGCCCGCTGCGATTACCTGGCTTAACAGCCAGCGCTCGGAGCCGTAGCGCACATTCACTGTTGAGCTGTCCGCCCCATTGGGTTCAATCGACATAATGCCGGGCCAGTCTAGGCGCTCCGCCAAGGCGCGCGGCATGAGAAGCTTTGCGCTCCGCTCCGCCTGGGCGAGGGAGTCGTGGAGGGTCGCGGGCTCCGGTGCGTGGCGCACGACGGAGTCGTCGGTCAAGACCAAGCCCTCGATTTTATCCATACGATAGGTACGCTGTTCATCGACCGCGACATCCCAGGCAATCAGATACGTTTGATCGCCGTTTGTTGTGATGCGCAAGGGGTCGACCAAACGCTCGCGCGCTTGTGTGTCATCCATCGAGCGATACGAGATGCGGCAGCGAACGCCGTCCCGAATGGCGCAGCTCAGCTGCTGCCAGTGCGATCCGTGGGCGACGGTGTCAAAGACGCGCTGGTTGTAACCGAGCTCTTTGGGAAGAAGAGCTCGCCGTATTCGAGCCGCCGCCTGGGGTTCGATCCCCAATGATTCAAGTTCATGGTTGAGCACAGCGCCCTCGGCGGCACTCAGGCGTATCGGCAGCACGCGCCCCGCATCACCGGTGAGGACCACGCGCTCGCCGCGGCGTTCACAGATAATACGTGCGCCCGATTCTCGGTCCGCAAGCGTCGAGACGATCTCGAGAATCTCGTCGAGTGATGCCCCCGTGATATCAAAGCGGCTGCAAAGCTCGTCTCGTGTCATGCCATTCTCGCCGGCGGCGTAGAGGGCCTCCATGATGTCGATGGCGCGCGAGAGTCTTTGCTCGCTGGTGAGTTTACGCACGGGCATGCTCGTGCACCGTCCTTTCGATGAGGTGATTCCACGCCTGCTTGAGAGCATCGGGGGCGACGGGCCTCATGCCATCCATGGCATGGGCCATGCAAAACGAGGCTGCGGCTTCAAGGTCGCGCACGTCAACGGTCCAGGTCCACTCTGCTTCGGTGCGCATGAGTTCGCCTCGTCCGCGTGTGAGACCGCTGATCATATCGGCCTGCGCTTCACGCGCGAACGAGAACGTAGCTGCAACGGGTGGGCGGTCGGCAAAATCAAACTCAAAGAATAAGTAATCGTTGAGGTTGAAATCCGCAGGAATGGCGTAGGCCTTCGAAGGTCTCCAGGCGCGAACGATACGGTCGCAGCGGAATGTCCTGATGTCGTCGGTGGCATTGTCGAGGCCGCAGAAGTATGCCGTGCCCTCGCGCTCGAACATGCCGTAGACGCAAACGGTCCGCTCGCGTTGTTCGCCGCGTCCGTTTTGGTACAAAAAGCGCAGCGCGCAACGCTCGGCAAAGGCACTCCATACCGCATCGACGGCGGGAGAGCGGCGGATCGGTGCCTCTCCTGTCGTCGACATGTCGGTGAGGTAGGCAATCTTGGAGCGAATGTCGGCAAGCGGCGCGGCAAAGGTGGATGAGCCTGCTGCGAGTGTCTGGTCGATGGCATTGAGCAGGATGTCGGCATCGTCTGCGGTGATGAGACCGCCCGCGGCAAACGTGTGTTCGCGGTCGATCGTCCACGCGCTCTCCTCGGTTTCCTGCGCTCCGGCAGCACGAACCTCCCTGATAACGATGCCGCGTTCGAGCAGCTTGTCGCGATCGCGGCGGAACTTGCGCTTGTCTGAGTCGATATTGCCCGAGCCGTATCCCAAATCGGAATCCAGGACGATCTGCTCGGTCGTCAGCGGTTCGGGAGAACTGTTGAGTACAAAGAAAAGGTTGAGGATGCGCTGAGCCGTTTTATCGAAACCGGGCTCGGGTGCCCCCTTTTTAATTGTCGCGGTCGCGTCGCTTGCCGTCATAGAATCCTCGCATGAGAAGGTCGTTTGATGCCATGATTTTAGTCCGATATGGAGATTAAGCTATGTCCTTGTCCGCTCGCGGCGTTAAGATGGCCCAAATTCGGTCGTTTGCGCTCGCTCGGGGTATACTTTCGACTATATACGGTTCTAATGTGCATGCATTGGGCCTATTTGTCGGATTATGGATGTGGAGCGCACATGGCGAACACCCAGAACTATATTAACCACCTGCTGCAGAACACCGGCATTACGCCGGCGTGCAGTGAAGAAGAGCGCCTGGCTGCCGAGGATATCGCTCAGATTTTCCGCAACCACGGCTTTGACCCCGAGGTGCAGGAATTTAATGCTCCCGCGCCCAGCAGGTTGGCGTTTGCCGTTACCGGTATCCTGGCGTTTGCCGGCGCCCTGCTGATGGGCATCGGCGGCGGTATCGGCTTGGTCGGCACCTTGCTGGCCATTGTCGGCGCCGTGCTCTACGTACTCGAGCGCACAGGGCATCCCGTGGTTTCGCGCCTGGGAAAGACCGGTGTGAGCCAAAATGTCATCGCCTATCACAAGGCCTCGGGCCCGCTTGCGTCTCCTCGCAACCGCCCGGTCGTCGTGGTGGCCCACTATGATTCCCCCCGTGCCGAGCTCCTTGCTCGCGAGCCCTACGCTCCGTATCGTGCGCTCATCGCCAAGCTCCTGCCTGTCGCCACGATCGCGCCCGCGGCTGTCGCCATCCTGCGTATCCTGCCGCTCCCCGGCGTGCTCAAGGTGCTGCTGTGGGTTGTCGCGATTTTGGCCTCCCTTGTGGCACTGGCCAATGCCGCCAATATCATCTCCAACCGTTTTGTGCTTCCCTACACGTCTGGCGCGGTGTGCAACAAGTCCTCTGTTGCCGCCATGCTCGGTGTCATGGACAACGTTGCCCCCTATCAGGGCGAAAACGAGTTCCCCGACGACATTCCGTTCGATACCTATTTTGGCGAGCAGAAGCGTCGCGCCGAGGAAATGGCGCGCGCGGCGGCCGAGTATGCCGCGGCCCAGCAGCAAAACGACTACGGCAACACCATTGAATATGAGGAACCTTCCTGCGACGAGGACGAGTTTGGCCAGCCGGTGGCGCCTGTCGACGCACCCGAGCAGGACGAGGCTTTTGATGGACAGATCGATGGTTTTGAGGGTGCCTCTGCCGACGAGACGCTGATCGGCGTTATCGCCCCCGAGGCTCAAGATCAGACTGTCCAGGCCGAAGTGTCCACCGGGGAAGAGTCCACCGCCGAGCCGGCGGAGGAGCCCGCGGTGGTCGAAGTCGCCGAGCCCAAGCTCTATCGCAATGCCGCCGGCAATATCCGCTTTGGTTCGGATGCCATCCGTGCGCTCGGCATGCTTCCCGAGTCCTGCACGCTCGATTACGAAGAGGGCGAGGAGCCGACGTTTGAGCCGGAGCCTGCTCCCGTTGCGCAGGAGCCTACACCCGCGGCCAATACGGCTGCTGCTCCCGCCGAGCCGGTCGCTGCCCCTGTTGCTGTCGCAGGGCCTGACGCAAAGCCCGCGCTCGATTCTGCAGCCGGTCTGGATATTCTGGCGCCTGCCGCTCCGGCACAGGTTGAAGGCGAGACCGCCGACGAAGACTATGACGAGTATCCGCAGCGCGTGTCCTATGAGAGTGACACCGATTTCTCGGCCGAGCTTCCCTCGACAACGCCCCATGCTGATATCGCTTCCGCGTTCTCCTCGATTGGTGCCAGCGCTTCAAGCTTCTTTAAGGGTGCCTTTGCGAAGGGCAAGAAGTTCGTCGACGACTTTGAGGAAAAGCGCGCCGCTGCCCGCGAGGCCGCCGAGCGGGAGGCCATCGCCCAGCAGCAGGCCGCCGAGGCCGAGCGTGAGCGTGCGGCACAGGAGTTCGAGCAGAGCGAGGCCGAGCAGCCGGAGCCTGTCGATGTTGCCGACGCCACGACGTCCTTTGAGGCTCCGCAGCCGACATCCGCTGACGTTGCCGAGGCTACGACGTCCTTTGAGGCGCAGCAGCCGGTCGATGGCACCATGTCATTCGATGCCACGATGACGTTTGAGAAGCAGGGCACCGCAATTGCCGAGCCCCTTCCCATCTCCGATGATGCCCAGGACGTCGCCGATGATTCGGTTGTTGACGAGGCCGATTCCGTTGAGGCCAGCGCACCCGAGCAGGTCGAGGCTCCTGCTATGAAGCAGGAGTCCCCTGCGATTGACGAGGCTCCCAAGACGGATGAGTCCAGGCCTTATTCTACGCAGATCTTTACCATGCCCGCGCCGAGCGACCCCGGTGCCACGGTGGCCAATGTCGCTCCCACGCAGGACGAGACAGTTGACTCCCTCATGGCGCAGATTTCGTCTCAGGTGCCTGCGCGCCAGCATATGAATATCCCCGATCCGGCCTCCGCGCCTGCGCCCTCTTCGTCGCCGCTGGCCTCGGTCCCCGATCCGTCGCTGCCTTCGATGCAACAGGCCAACGTCGCGTCCCGCACGTCGCTGTTCGATCTTCCCGATCCTTCGGCACAGACAAATGATCCCTTTGCGACGGCGCAGGGGCCCGAGCCCACATCGGCACCGGTCGCGACCCCCATGCCCATCTCCTCGGGCGCACAGCCGCTCGAGACCATCTCGGCTCCTGCTTCGACGGGCGCCAAGCCGCAGAAGCGTGGCCTGGGTGGCTTGTTCGGTCGCAAAAAGAAGAACGAGCAGGACAGTATGAGCGACTGGCTGGGCGTCGAGGACGATTACGATGCCAAGAAGTCTGGCCGTGGCATTGGCTCGTGGGATAACTTCGAGGATGACGACGACGGTTGGAAGGGCGGTGCCACCTCCTCCGATGGTGCTTCTGCCGAGGATATGCTCTCGGCCGTTGCCTCCATGGGTGACGATGAGCTGCTCGGCCACGATATCTGGTTCGTCGCAACGGGCGCGTCCGATTGCGACGGCGCCGGCATGAGGGCGTTTTTGGCCTCGCATCGTGACAAGCTCCGCGGTGTGTTCTTCATCAACCTCGAGTCTATCGGTGCCGGCAGGCTTTCGGTGGTAACGGTCGAGGGCGAGCAGCAGCTGTTTAAGGGCGATCGCCGCATCATGAATCTTGTCAGCAAGGTGTGTAAGTCGTTCCACGTCGATTGTGGCGCGTTCGAGATGCCCTATGCAAAAACCGATGCATCCGCAGCGCTCGAGGCGAGCCGTCGCGCCCTTACGATCGCCGGTGTGGACGGCCCGCGCCTTGCCTGCGCTCGCACCGAGGATGACCTGCCGTACAACGTCAATCCGACCAATATCGCTACGGTGTCCGAGGTCGTGACCGAGGTCATTCGTCGTTCGTAGACAGACCCGCTAAGGAGTCAGCGTGTTTTCGTACATCAAGCGCCATTGGCCCATCTATCTGATTTTGACCCTGATCGCTATCGCATTGGGTTTTGGGGCCGCGTATGTCGTTGGCGTTAAGGGCTCGACGCCCGAGACGACAATGAACGAAGAGGTGGAGCAAGAGCAAAGTTTGGGTGCCGACGGTATTTCCGAGTCTGATCAGGCAGCCATCGATGGCGGTTCGTCATCTGCTGAATAGCCGATTCATCGTTTATGCCCAAGGCGGGCGAGCCGGGAGACTGGCTCCCCCGCCTTTTTATCGTGCTAACGCTTCTTTGCGGCTGACCTAAGGCGTGCGAACCATATGGCTGCAGCGCCCGAGGTCAGAAGCGCGGTGATGCATGCGGCGACGGGAACAGATCCCGTTGCCGGCAGGTTCTGAGGCAGGGCGCATCGTTGGATGACGCGGTCCTCATCATGCGCCTCGAGTTTATCGCCACCGCCGTTGCGGCAAAGATCGACGCGCGCGCTGTTGGCAAGTGCGGTTTGGGGCGTATAGGACGTCGTTGCCTGCATGTGCACGACTACGCCTCGGGCATCCGAGTTAAGGGCCGCCTTGGCATCGTCGAGATCGTCGTGTTCGTCTTTAAGGTCATCCCGGGTCCAAGAGCCCGCCTCGCTTCTGGTTGTAAAGTCGGCGGCTACCGCACCGTATTCAAAACGGATGCCCGTGATGACGGAGTCGTCCGTAAGATCAATCTCTTTCGTATCGAGCGTGACGGACTTGTCCGTCGGGATATCTGCTTTCCATAGGTGCCACCCGTCGTAATCGACGAGACGCACATCGTCGCCCAGCAGCTTTGTAACCTCTTCCGTTTCGAGCCAAGGATTGCGATGCCCGTCGTCAAGCGTTGCATTGACCTGCTTGCCCGTATCGCTTGTTCCTGCCGGAGACGTTCGATACCACACGTTGCACAGCCCGTTTAGATCACCGACCGCAATAGGGGTTTCAACGGCAAAAAGTTTCGCTGCGCCATCTTTGGCACACTCAAGGTCGTCGGTGATGGTCAGCTCGTCGACCCAGGTGCTCGACTCATTTTTGGCGTCGATGGTATAGGAGAAGGCCCCTTGCGTATTGGCCCGTGCTTTGGCTCGGTTTTTTCCGTCGCCGTTGGCAACAAGTTTGCTTATGACTGGCTGTGTAATCTCTTGGCGCTTATCGACGCTCCCCCCGATCTCGATGGGGGCATCCTTCATGGCCATGGTTTGAACTTCTCCTGTGGCCTTTACTTCAAACGTTATCTCTTCGGCAAGGTCGTAGGTACGCGGAGACATCGTTTCGCGCAGGGCGTAGGTGCCGGGTGAAAGGTGCTCAATGCGGTGCGGTTTGCCGGATGAGGTCCAAGAATCGATTTCGTTGCCATTGGAGTCGCAGAGGACAAGCTCGGCGCCTGTCACTTCCTGACCTCCGCACGCGTCGACTTTGGAGACATCGATCTTGGTGTAGTCGTTGGAAACGTCAAGGCGCACTTCGATCACGGGCGTTTGCTGGTCAGCGTACGACAACTTCACAGTATGTGGGGTCGGGTTGAGCAGGTAACCTTCGGGCGCTTGTGTTTCGACGACCTCATAGGTGGCGGTACCGCATCCCAGCGAAAGATGGTCGACTCGCGCTTGCCCCCGTTCGTCGGTCGTAACGGTGGCGACGGTTTCGCCATCCAGGGCGACGATGCTGCCGTCGGTTCGCACGATGTCGCCGTCAGCGCGGATGTCAAACGTGGCCCCAGCGAGGGCGCGCCCATCTACGGCATCCGCCTTAATGATTTCGATGCTTCCGGTTGCGGCGTCGTCATAGAACGAGGCGACGGCGACCGGTGTCAGATTTCTGTCGGCGGGAATCGTTATCCCCAGGTCTTCTCCGCGCAGATACGGTTCCTTGGCCGATACCTCGTGCACGTAGTACGTTCCGGGATTAAGTGATTCGGGCAGCGTGACGGCGCCGGCTGTATCGGTTGTGAAGGTATTCATTACATTGTGGGCCGGATACCAACATGTTTGCGAGACGGGCTCGTGGTGGCTATCGAGCAGCTGGAACGTAAAGCCGGCAAGTGGTACGGTGCCGCCGGTCTGAGCATCGCGCTTTACGATTTGAAGGTGTGTCGATAGGGCATGGTTGTCAATGATGTACTGAAGCTCGGCGCCGTCTGCGGTCTGCTCTGCTGTGATGGTCCATTCACCTGCCTGCTTAAATCCTTCAGGGACCGTTTCTGCAACCTCGCGAACGGTGTAGCCCGCGCGGTCGTAGGGAATGGCACCGTGAGCGCCGGCGGGTCGCTTGCCTGCGCCAAACCATGCTTCGGGCTGGTCTTTTGTGGAGGCAAAGCCGTAAACGTTTGTGGTCAACGTGCCGACGACTTGTTGTGAGCTATTGCTGACAACTTCAAAGACGACGCCTCCCGCCGGCTGCTCAAGGCCGGACTCATCGTTATCGCCATGGTCCTTAAACTTCGAGATTTCAAGGTCAAAGGCGATGGGGATGTTGGGAATACGGCTTTCGAGCTCAACGATGCCCGTATCTCCGAGTTGCTCGGCACCGACGGTGTAGCTCCAACAGTCGTTTGAAATCAGGTAGCCCTCGGGCGCTTTCGATTCGTAGATGGTAAAGGTGCCCAGAGGAATGTCATTGAGGATCGCCCGTCCGTTTTCGTCGGTCGTAAGGGTGCGAGTCCAGCCGGGAGTTGATTGCGAGACGCAGGTAAATTCAGCGCCCGCAAGCGACGCCCCAACTTGGGCGCCAGCATCCGTGGCGGCATCGATTTTTGCAATACGCAAGGTGATGGTGCCGGGCTGCTCGTTGATAGTGACATGTTCGCCGCTGTTTTGTGTGGTGAAGGTTATTCGGTCGCTTCGAGGGATATAGCCTGCCGGGGCTTTGGTTTCGACCAGGTAATATGCCGTATTGGGCAAAAGTGTTGCTTGTGCACGCCCGTTTTCGTCCATCTGGATAGCGCCGACACGTGCATCGCCCGCACTTTCAAAGATATCGAAGGTTGCGCCACCGAGTCTGTAGGTGTCGTTGCCGGCGGTGATTTCAGCCTGGGACGATTGTTTTTGGAAAGATATGGAGACGGCGGGTAGAACATAGAGCATGTCCTGGTGTCGACCCTCGCCCGAGACCGGGCCGTGATAACGCCTGGCTCGATGTGGGGCTGCCTTAATGGATCCGGACTTGGCGCTGTCGTAGAGCCAACGTGCAGCCGCTACGGCCTCGGCGTTTTCGTAAAACCTACCGCTCCTGGCAACTCCCTTGCTATTTGTATACGAATAGGTGCCGTCGGGGTGCGTGGTTCCGTTGAGCATCCACACGGCAATCTGGGTGGCGGCGCGGGCGAGATCGGGCGACAGATTGTGGCCGCCAAAGGATGTACTGGAGGGGTATCCGTGGCAGACGATGGCGGCAAATTCGTCATCGAGCCATGTCCAGCCCTGGTTATATGTACGCCATGGCCCTCCCGGCTTGCTGGGGCCGGGGCAGTCTTGATTCATGCAGTACGAAATCGAAGTGTCCTGTGCCTCGTATTTACCGACACCGAAGGGGCCGCAGCCGTCGCTTATGGTGCGGAAATTAAGGGCATCACTCCCGTCGACGGCGAATGCGGCCCCTGGGGCCAGACAGCCGATCAGAAAAAAGAGGAGCAGGAGCAGCGGACCTGTTGCGATTGCGCTGTGGACAGAGTGCGTGGGTGCGTTGGACATGGCTGCTCCTTATCCCTCGTGCGCCGCACGGGGAGGCCGCGGCGCTTGGGATGAGGCTACCGCCATGGTTCATGCGGGTAAGTACCGGAAGCTGACCAAAAGCTTGCCCGATTTCTGACAAATCGAGCTCAAATACGACAATCAGATAAAAGCGCAGGTAGAAGACGGTAAAAATAGAAAGACAAAAGTCCTTATCTCCACAATTGGAGTGGTTTTCAAACGACTCTCCACAGCTAAAACAAGCATCGACACCCTTGTATCGAACAAGACAACCGCGTTATACTAGCCAACACACAAGCGGGCATCGCCAAGTGGTAAGGCATCAGCTTCCCAAGCTGACACTCGCGGGTTCGAGTCCCGTTGCCCGCTCCAGTTAAAAACGCAAGCACGGTACCATCACGGTGCCGTGCTTTTTTCAATAAAGCGCCGGGACTCGAACCCGCCAGGGTGCGAGCGTAAAGCAAACGCGAAGCGTTTGTAGCGAGCAGGCGAAGGCGCCGGCAGGCGCCTGAAGCCGGTGCGGATTTGCGAAGCAAATACGCGGACGTCCCGTTGCCCGCTCCATCAGCCAAGGGGGATGCTGGGACACTCGGCTCGATCTGGTCTCCTTCGGCGGTTTCGTGGACCGGGGCTTGCCGCCCGCAGCCGGTGCGTATTTGCTTCGCAAATACGCAGACGTCCTCATGGCCGCTCTATGCTACAAAATGTTAGGTTAATGCCTACTGCCCATACTTGCACCCGCGCACGGTACAATGGTTGGGTTACGACCAACGTGCCAATAACCAAAAAGGAGCCGCTATGATCGATCGCTATACCCGCCCGGAGATGGGACACATCTTCTCCCTCGAGAACAAGTACGCCATTTGGCAGGAGATTGAGGTCCTGGCCTGCGAGGCTCAGGCGGAGCTCGGCAAGATCGGTATTTCCAAAGAAGAGGCCCAGTGGATTCGCGACCACGCCAACTTTGAGAAGGCGAAGGTTGACGAGATCGAGGAGGTCACGCGCCACGATGTCATCGCCTTCCTGACCAACATGAAGGAATATATCGACGCCGATGTTCCCGAGGGCGAGCCCAAGCCTAGCCGCTGGGTTCACTACGGTATGACCAGCTCCGACCTGGGTGATACGGCTCTGTGCTATCAGCTTACTCAGGCGTGTGACCTGATTATCGAGGACGTTAAGAAGCTTGGCGAGATCTGCAAGCGTCGTGCCTTCGAGGAGCGCAATACGCTCTGCGCCGGCCGCACCCATGGCATCCATGCCGAGCCGATGACCTTCGGTATGAAGTTTGGCTCTTGGGCGTGGGAGCTCAAGCGCGATCTCGATCGTCTTGAGGACGCTCGCAAGAACGTTGCCTTCGGTGCCATCTCGGGCGCTGTCGGCACGTACAGCT
>UMHU01071610.1_pt1 | contig 12838 bp, 10 predicted proteins | sample 1965591 | NCBI WGS metagenome assembly UMHU01 (sample SAMEA4836101, study PRJEB28245) | human gut metagenome | biome: gut microbiome; material: fecal sample | place: Denmark | collected 2008
CTCGGAGGCAGATTGGTGATTGCAATGCAGGTCTTACCGACCAGTTCTTCCGGCTCATAATACTCGTGAATTCCGCTCAAAATGACCCTATCTGTGCCGGTTCCGTCGTCCAAAACGAACTTTAAGAGCTTTTTGGACTTCTTCACAGCTTCGCATTCCTTGACCTTTACGGCACGGAAATCGCTCTTGGAGAAGGTGTCAAAATCCACCTGATCCTGGAACAGAGGCTCGATCTGAACATTGGAAAAATCGATTTTTTCCTCCACAACCGGAGCCGCCTGAGCAGCCTCCGCAGGAGCCGAAACACACTTTTCAACCTTCTTGTCAGAGTCCAACGGCTTCATTGTAGGAAAGAGCAAAACATCGCGGATGGAGGCACTGTCGGTCAGGAGCATCACGAGGCGGTCGATGCCGAAGCCGAGGCCGCCTGTAGGCGGCATGCCGTACTCCAGTGCATTGATGAAGTCATAATCCACCTGCGCACGGCAATCCGGCTCAATGGACTTGCGCTCGGCGACCTGACGCTCGAAGCGGCCGCGCTGGTCGATCGGGTCGTTCAGCTCGGAGAAGGCGTTGCCGAACTCCGTGGCATTGATGAAGTACTCAAAGCGCTCCGTGAACGCGGGGTCATCCGGTTTGCGCTTGGCAAGCGGGCTGATCTCCACCGGATAATCATAGATAAACGTCGGCTGGATGAGCTTTTCTTCGACGAATGCATCGAAGAACTCCGCCAGAATGGCACCCTTCGTTGGGAGCTCGGGCAGCGCGACATTGTGCGCCTTCGCGCTGGCGATGGCGTCCTCGTCCGTCTTCCAGTCGCGGAAGTCCACACCGCTGTACTTCTTCACGGCGTCGATCATGGTCAGGCGCTCCCAGTGGCCCAGATCGATCTCGTGACCCTGATACGGCACGACGAGGCTGCCGCAGACATTCTGCGCGACCTGCTTCATCATGTCCTCGACAAGGTCCATCATGCCATGGAAATCCGTATAGGCCTGATAAAGCTCGATGGTGGTGAACTCGGGGTTGTGCTTCGGATCCATGCCCTCGTTGCGGAAGATACGGCCGACCTCATAAACGCGGTCCATGCCGCCGACAATGAGGCGCTTGAGGTACAGCTCCGTCTCGATGCGGAGGACCATATCCATATCCAACGTGTTGTGGTGGGTATAGAACGGGCGCGCAGACGCGCCGATCTCAAACGGCGTCAGGATCGGGGTATCGACCTCGAGAAAGCCGCGCCCATCGAGGAAGCTGCGCAGCTCGCGCAGGATGAGGCTGCGCTTCACGAACGTGTCCTTAACGTCGGGGTTCACGATGAGGTCCACATAGCGCTGGCGATAGCGGGTCTCAAGATTCGTCAGGCCATGGAACTTGTCCGGCAGCGGCAGCAGAGCCTTGGCAAGCAGGACGACCTCGTGCGCGCGCACGGAGATCTCGCCGCGCTGCGTGCGGAACACATCGCCATGCACACCGACGATATCACCGATGTCGAGCTTGCGGCAGCGCTCGAACGTTGCCTCGTCCATCTCGTCGATCTTCAGATAGATCTGGATCCGGCCGGCAGCGTCCTGCAGATCGCAGAACATGACCTTTCCCATGCCGCGCTTCGTCATCAGGCGGCCGCTGACGGAGACTTCCTTTCCCTCCATCTGCTCGAAGTTTTTCTTGATCTCGGCGCTGTTGCTGGTAAATTCAAACTTTGTCTGTGCGAAGGGATTCTGCCCCTCCTGCTGAAGCTGCGCGAGCTTTTCCCGTCGGATACGGACCTGATCGACCATGGAAAGCTCGGGCTGCTGGGTATTCTTAGCCACGGTATTCCTCCTGTGTTATCGTTCTACGGAAAGGATCTCAAAGCGGATCGTGCCGACCGGAGCTTCGACCTCGACGGTCTGGCCAATGTGCTTGCCAAGCATGGCGCGGCCGAACGGAGAGTCGTCCGAAATGCGAGACTCCATGGGGTTGGCCTCCTGCGAGCCGACGATAGCATACGTCGCCTCTTCCTCCAGATCAAGGTCGCGGACCTTCACGGTGCAGCCAAGGCCGACGACACCGGCGCGCTCCTGCTCGGCGCTCTCATCGATCACGACAGCATGGGACAGGATGTTCTCGACCTCTGCGATGCGGCCATATAACTTGGCCTGCTCATTTTTCGCTTCATCATATTCACTGTTCTCGGAAAGGTCGCCGAAGGAGCGGGCTTCCTTGATCTGCTCCGCGACTTCCTTCTCGCGCGTGGTTTTCAGATAATTGAGCTCTTCCTCGAGCTCCTTCAGACGTTCTCTGGTCAGCTTAAATTCTTTTGCCATTTCATGTTCCTCCCAAAATCAGGCAAAGCCCGTTCATTCGTTGTGATTATAGAGGATTGCCGCCGCACTTGTCAAGGGTTTCCTTGCGTCAGGGCCGCGATGGCCGCCTGCAGCTGCGTATCCTCGCTTTTTTCGAGCGCATTGGAGTAAATTTTCAGGTAGGTATCGTCATCGACCTCGACCGGGATATCCGGCGTGATGCCGACGCCCGCCAGCGTGACGCCGTGCGGAGTCTGATAATGGCCGGTCGAAACAGCGACGGCGGAGCCGTCGCTCAGGACGAAGGTCTGCTGATAATTTGCCTTGCCGACCGTCTGTGTGCCGACGACAGTTCCCACGCCGTATTCCTGCAGCGCCGCAGCAAAGAACTCGGCGGCAGAATAGGAATCTCCGTTCACGAGAACGGCCATTGGCAGCTCGACGCAGGACGCATCGGAATAATCGATGTCTTCGTTACCCTTATAGTCCACGGAGCGGAACAGCGGGCCCTCCGGCAGGAGATAATCCAGCAGCTCCACAAGCTCATCCTTGTGGCCACCCGGATTGAAGCGGACGTCAAACAGCAGAGACGTTGCGCCCTGCTCCCGCAGGGACTCGATGGCGGCAATGGACTTTTCGGCACAGCCGGAATCGAAATTGTTGATCTTCAGATAACCGACGCCGCCGTCCAGCAGCTCGGCCCGGACGACCTCCACCTCGATGGTCGCGCGCGTGACCGTGACGTCGAACGTCTCGCCGCCGCGCTGCACCGTGAGCGTCAGGCTCGTGCCCTCCTCGCCGCGGACGCGATTGCGGGCCTCCTCCATGCCGAGCTCCTTCATATTGGCACCGTCTATGGCAAGGAGCATATCGCCGATCTGCAGCCCGGCTGCCTCGGCAGGGCCGCCCGGTGTGACGGAGGCAACGGTGAATCCGGCATCGTCCTCATTTTCCAGGCGAATGGTCACGCCGATGCCGACATAGGCGTTGGCATTCTGTTCCTGATAAGCCGCAAGCTCACCGGCGCTGATGTAGTAGCTCCAGCGGTCGCGCGTCGCAGACACGGCAGCGGCGGCCAACTCGTCTCCGAGCTTTGTATGATCCAGCCCATCGACATAGCGTGCGTCGAGCAGGGCCACGACCTCCTGCACCTTGGCAAGATAGTCATCATCCGACGTGCTCTTCTGTCTGCTCTGCAGCAGCGTCATGCCCACAAACGTCAGTGCGAATACGACCACGGCCGTGGCAAGGCAGCAGACGACATACGGCAGGACTTTTTTCTTTGATTTTTGGGGTTCGGGACGGAGTTCCTCCGGTCCCATGGGAGTCTCATTTGGTTCCATAGGTCCTCCTTTACGGCCGACACCCCGCCGAAGCGGGGTGAGAGTGTCGGAGAAATTGATTCAGGCTGATTCGCCGCCGGCAGGCAGCGAATTCTGCGAGGCTTTTTCACGCGGATCCCGCCGGAGCGGGGTCAGCATCCGATCTCAGCGGATGCTGACATAGTCCATCGGGTTGACGGTGGCACCGTTGTAGAACATCGTGAAATGCAGGTGCGGGCCGGTGGAGTAACCGGTCGAGCCGACATAGCCGATGAGGTCGCCCTGATTGACATAGTCGCCGGACGAGACGGTATAGTGCGTCATGTGGCCGTAGAGCGACGAGAAGCCGTCGCCGTGGTTGATCGTGACATAGTAACCATAGCCGGATGAGAACGTTGCGGTCGTGACCGTACCGCTCTTCGTAGCATAGACGGGCGTACCCTGCGCAACGGCAAGGTCAACGCCGTTGTGAAAGCGATAGGCACCGTCGATCGGGTGATAACGGTAACCGTACGGGGATGTAATGACGACGCCGCTGCCTGCGGGAAGCGGGAAGAGGAAACCGCCGGCGTTTGTGCCGCCATTGCCGCCGCCGTTGTTGCCACCGTTATTGCCGCCGCCATTGTTGTTATTGCCGCCGTTATTGTTGTTCTTGGCGGCTTCTTCCTCAGCACGCTTGGCATCGGTGTATTCCTTTTCTTTTTCGGCAATCTGCTCCGTCAGATCCTCGAGCATGGCCTCATAGGTCTCGTTTGTCTCGCGCAGCAGGTCTGCATCGGAGACAAGCTCCTGCAGCAGCTCGTCGGAATCGGCGCGCTTGGCCGTGAGCGTCTCCTGCGCGCTGGCAAGCTCAGTCTTCTTCTCCTCGAGAGAGACCTTCTCCCCTGCCAGCTCCTCCTTGGCGGAGAGGACCTCCGTGGCGATCTGGCGCATGTTCTCGAGCATACGCTGGTCGCTCTGAGCAATCTCCTCGACCATGGAAACGCGGTTGAGCATTTCGGAGAACGTCTTTGCGCCGAAGATGATGGACCAGTACGACACGTCGCCCTGCTCCTGCATGGCGCGGATGCGCTGCTTATAGCGGTCGAGCAGGTCGTTCTGATCGGTCTGGAGCTGGTCAAGCTCCGCCTGCTTTTCGGCGATGAGCAGATTGTACTGACGGATCTGCTCATTCAGATTCTCGACCTCCTGCCGCGTCAGCTCGATCTCCTGATCGATCTGCGCCTTCTGCTCCACGACATTGAGCGTCTGAGTGTTGTTTGCGGCGATCTGTGCCTCGAGCTCCTGCTTCTTCTGATCAAGCTCATCCTGCTTTGATTCCAGGCCGCTGATCTCCGTGCGGATATCCGCGGAATTGGCCGCGAAGACCGTAACAAGCAGACCTGTCAGGATCGCAGCGGCCAGCAGCAGCGCGATGACGGAGATGATGACTCTTCTGTACTTATACATAGTATACCCTCCTGTGCGCGTATTTCAGACCTTCAGGAATTTCCGGATGGACATCAGGCTGCCCACAACGCCGATCAGCAGACCCGTGACCACGCACACCAGCGCGACCGGCAGAGCGACCGTGCTGAACGAGACGACGTGGAGGAAGCTGAGCTGACCGGAGCTGGCAATGGCGCCGCGGATGGCCTCGTACAGGCCCCACTCGAGGAAGAACGAGCACACGGCGCCCAGCAGGCCGAGGATGAAGCCCTCGACCACAAACGGCAGACGGATAAAGCCGTTCGTGGCGCCGACCATGCGCATGATGGCGATCTCCTCGCGGCGGTCGAACATGGCAAGCTTGATCGTATTGGAAATGATGATGAGCGACACGATGAGCAGCACGGCCGCGATGCAGGCCGAAACAATGGACAGCACGTTGCGGATCGTGGACATGGCGTTGGCGACCGTCGGATCGGAATAGATGGTCGCAACGCCGGGCACCTGCTTCAGCGCGTCGATGGTCTCCTGCAGCTTGGAGTTGTCCTCCAGCGTGACGATGTACTGGTCGCGCATGGTCTCGGCGGTCACGCCGTCGTACATGACGGCGTCATATTCCTTGACGAACGTCTGCAGAGCCTCCTCGCGGGAGATGAAGCGGGCATCCGCGACATTGTCGATCAGATTGATACGGGAGCCGACGCTCTTGGCCTCAGCCTCGGTGTAGCTCTCGTCGATGCAGATGAGGACCTCGTTCTCCTTCTGCAGATCATCGACAATCAGGCCGATGTTATAGGTGATAAGGCCGAAGCTCGTGACGATCACGAGGCAGGCCACGGTGATGCAGACTGCGGCAAAGGACATAAAGCCGTGCTTGAAGATCGCCTTCGTGCCCTCGCCGATGAGAAAGCTGAAATTATTGTGCTTCATAGCTGTAATACCCGTCCATTCCGTCGCTGACGACTCTGCCCTCGTCGATGGCGACTACGCGCTTGGTGAAGCGGTCCACCAGGCCCTTTTCGTGCGTAACGACCATGACCGTCGTGCCGAGCGCATTGATCTGCTCGAGCAGGAGCATGATCTCAAACGAACGCTGCGGGTCGAGGTTGCCGGTCGGCTCATCGGCGATGATCATCGTCGGATTGTTGATGAGCGCGCGGGCAATGGCCACACGCTGCTGCTCGCCGCCGGACAGCTCGTTCGGCAGACGGCGGCCCTTGTTCTCCAGCCCGACCAGCTCCAGCACATAGGGCACGCGCTTTTTGATCTCCTTCGGCGCTGCGCCGATGACGCGCATGGCGAACGCGACGTTCTCATAGACCGTCTTGTTCTCAATGAGGCGGAAGTCCTGGAAAATAACGCCGAGCGTGCGGCGCATATAGGGGATGGACGCGCGCTTGATGGACTCGAGCTGATAGCCGTTAACCAGCACCGAGCCGGACGTCGGTTTGAGCTCCGCCGTCAACAGCTTGATGATGGTAGACTTGCCGGAGCCGGACGGACCGACCAGAAACACGAACTCGCCGTCATCAATGTGCATATCGATGCCGTTGAGCGCGTGCGTGCCGGTCTCATATGTTTTTGTGACGTTTACCAAATCGATCATAAATCACACCAGTTTCTTACTCAACTATTAAATAAATATTGAAATGTCCGTACCAACGGCGCTGCAGCCGTGCAGCGTTCCGCGGAAGATCAGATCATACGGTTGTCGCGGGAGGCCAGATACTTCTTGACCATGAGGGCGACCTTGAAGATGATGGCGTCGTCGAACTCGCGCAGGTCGAGGCCCGTGAGCTTCTTGATCTTCTCCAGACGGTAGACCAGCGTATTGCGGTGGACGAACAGCTTGCGGGAGGTCTCGGAGACATTCAGGCTGTTCTCAAAGAACATGTTGATGGTGAACAACGTCTCCTGATCGAGCGACTCGATGGAATTCTTGCGGAAGACCTCGGAAAGGAAGATCTCGCACAGCGTGGTCGGCAGCTGATAGATCAGGCGGCCGATGCCAAGGTTTTCATAATTGATGACGGTCTTTTCGGTATCGAAGACCTTGCCGACCTCGATGGCGACCTGCGCCTCCTTGTAGGAATCGGCCAGCTCGCGCAGATGCTCGGAGATCGTGCCGATGCCGATGGTCGTGCGCACGAACAGCTCGGACTTCAGCCGCTCCTCGATCGTGCGGCCGACGCGGGTCAGCTCCTCGCCCGTCGTGTCCGCCGGGACCTGACGCACGAGCGCGATATCCGTCTCGTTGACGTTGATGACAAAGTCCTGCTGCGTGTCGGGGTACATGCTCTGCAGCAGCTCCACGACGGCCACGTCCGAACGGCCGACCTGCCGGACGAGATAGACCGCGCGCGGCAGCTCCGTTGGGAAATGCAGCTCCTTCGCGCGGATATAGATGTCGCCCGGAAGGATGTTGTCCGTGATGATGTTCTTGACGAAGGTCCCCTTATCATGCTTTTCTTCATAGTAGGCCTTTGCGGAATTCAGGGAGACCTGCGTCATGCGCACAAGCATCTCGGCCTGTGCGTCCGTTCCGAGCACAAAGGCGGAGTAGCCATAGGCAGGGTTCCAGCCCTTGAGCGCGTAGAACGTATACGGCTCCTCGCGCACGGGGTTCTCCAGCATGGCGGCCACCGCCGTGGCGGCATCCGGCCACTTTTCGCCGATGAGCGTGGTATCGCTGCAGGAGATGACATTCCCTTCTGCATCGATCACACCGATGGTGGTCTGTGCGGCTTCGCTGAGCTGGAGCAGTACGCCCTGAAACATACGACTTGACATAAGCCGTCCTCCTTACGCCAAAGACAAAATGTCGATATTCGGCAAAATTATGCTAGTATCATACTATTTTTTTCGGCAGAATGCAATAGGTTTTCGGCATTTTATTTCAAATCATAGGTACTTTTTTATGGAAGATTCCGACTTTTTCGTTAAATTATCCAGTTTTTCAGAGCATATTTCTAATTTTTTGTACAAGTTTTTCCAGATAGGCTTCGTCAAAATCCACAGTTTCCAAAAGTCGAATTTCGCCGCATGTCAGCTCGCGTGTCATTCCCATTGGGAGCGCTCCAAGCTCGAGTCCGCCCTCGGCAATTCGACGAAGCGCCGTGACCGGCATGCCGCGGCTGGCCAGCATCCGGCGCACCTGATGGTACTTTCCCTCGCACACGGCCACAAGGCTGCGGCCGGGGCCGAGCGGGCGGAGATAAGCCGGGCGGCAGACCGTTCCGTCGCGCAGCGTGAGCCCGGCGCGGAAGGCGGCGCAGTCCGCCTCCCCGGCCTCGCCCTCGTGGACGGCATCATAAATTTTCCAGACCGCATGGCGCGGCGAGATGAGCCGGTGCGCCAGCTGTCCGTCGTCCGTCAGAAGCAGCAGGCCGGACGTATCCTTGTCCAGCCGCCCGACGGGTGCAAGGCCGCGGTACTGCGGCGGCAGCAGCTCCATCACGGTGCGGTCACGGGGATCGTCCGTCGAGGTCACATAGCCCGTCGGCTTATGCAGCAGCAGAACGACCGGCCCGCGCGGGCCGACCGCCTCGCCGTCGAGCGTGACCCGGTCCGACTTTTCGTCGATCTTCTGCTCCGGGGCCGAAGCGGGAACGTCGTTGACGCGCACCCGCCCGGCGCGGATGATGGCCCGCAGCTCGCGGCGCGAGGCCACACCGGCCTCCGATAAAAACCTGTCCAGACGCTGCATCCGTCTGCCTCCTTCCGGCATAACCGTCCCCTGTGGGACATACATTGGAGTGACCATAAAAACCTGTTTAAGGGGGAGCTACATCATGTTTGTCATGACTGCAAAGCTGTCAAAGCCGCGGCTGATCGCCGCAGGCGTCCTGATCCTGGCCGTTGTGATCCTGGTCGTTGCGCTCGTCTCCGGCGGCGGAGGCGGATCGGCGGACGCGCCCGACGGAGCGACGAACGACGCGCGCCTTGCCTATCTCGCGGGCTTCGGCTGGAGCGTGAACGGTACGCCGAAGCAGACGCAGCAGGTCCGCATTCCCAAGTCGGCCGACGACCGCGTCTTCTCGCGCTACAACGCGCTGCAGAAAAGTCAGGGCTTCGATCTCACGGCGCACGCGGGCAAGGAGGCCACGCGCTATGTCTATGAGATCCTGAATTACCCGGACGCCTCCGCGCCGGTCTACGCCAGCGTGCTCGTGCTCGACGGGCACATCATCGGCGGAGACATCACGGACACTGCGCCCGGAGGCGCCATCCACGGCTTCTGCAAGCCCGGCACCACGGCACCGAACGCCGAGCCGTCCGAGGCAACGGAGGCCGGAACGGAGACCGAGGCCGGAACGGAGACCGAGGCTGGAACGGAAGAACCGACGGAGCCCTCCGCCGAGCCTTCAACCACATCCTAAAAAACACTTGCATTTTCGCTTCGTCGTGCTATAATGACAGCAGCCAATCGAATACGACTCTTCAGGGCAGGGTGAAATTCCCGACCGGCGGTAAAGTCCGCGAGCGCGCTGCGCATGATCCGGTGAGATTCCGGGACCGACAGTACAGTCTGGATGAAAGAAGAATCGGCCGGCGCACCTGTCCGTGTTTCCTGCCGTTTACCCGAGGGATCGTATCCTTCGGGTGTATTTTTTTCTCAGGAGGCAACCATGAAACACGAAAAAATGAAAAAACTGACCGTTCTGGCCATGCTGAGCGCCATTGCCTATGTCGCAGTCGCGCTGCTGCGCTTCCCGGTCGTCCTGTTCCTCAGTTATGAGCCGAAGGACGTCGTCATCGCCATCGGCGGCTTCCTCTACGGGCCGCTGGCCGCACTGGGCATCTCGCTTGTCGTCTCGTTCATCGAGATGCTGACCATCAGCTCCACGGGCTGGATCGGCTTTGTGATGAACTTCCTCAGCTCCGCCGCCTTTGCGGGCACGGCCGCCCTGCTCTACCGCAAAAAGCGCACGCAGGGCAGCGCCATTGCGGGCCTGTTCGGCGGCGCGCTGCTTATGACCGTGCTCATGCTGCTGTGGAACTATCTCATCACGCCGCTGTACATGCACACGGCCCGCGCCGACGTCGCCGCGATGCTCGTGCCGGTGTTCCTGCCGTTCAACCTGCTCAAGGGCTGCCTGAACGCCACGATCACCGTGCTGCTCTACAAGCCCGTCGTGCAGGGACTGCGCCATGCGCACCTGCTGCCGCCGAGCAAAACGCCCGGCCGCATGCCGGTCAAGCGCCGTCTGGCCGTGTGGCTCGCCGCGCTGGCCGTTCTGGCCGTGTGCATCGTGCTCATTCTGATCCTGCACGGAACGATCTGAGCCTCAGAGGCGCAGCAGATCGGTAAAATGATCGATGCGCTTATCCCAGTGCGCGGGCTTGCCGAAGCCGTAGGCCGCCCACACGAACGGCAGGCCCGCCTGCTCGGACGCTTCCATGTCGCCCTGCGTGTCGCCGACGTAGACCGCGTCGCGGACATTGCAGCGCTCACACAGCAGGCGCAGCGTCTGCCCCTTCGGCAGGCCTGTGTTCCCGAAGCAGTCGAAGTCGCTGATCAGGCCGCCGAGACCGCCCTTTTCCATCAGCAGCTCAATATAGCCCTGCTGGCAGTTGCTGACGATGAACAGGCGGTGCGTTTTGTGCAGCTCCGTGAGCGTTTCCTTGACGCCGGGGTAGAAAATATGGCACGGATCACGGCGCAGGCGCGCCATCTCGCCGTCCATGCAGCGGTCCATGACCTCCATGGCCTGCTCCTGCGGGACGCCGGGCACCACGACCTGCGCGATCTCCGTCATGGTCTTGCCGAACAGCGGACGGATGCTCTGCTCCGTGCAGTGCGGCGCAAAGCCCATGCTCTGCAGACCGTCGTTCCAGCCCTCGGCTACGAGGGCCACGGCATCCCAGAGCGTGCCGTCGACATCAAAAATCAAGCTTTCCATTGCTGATACTCCCTATTGTGACGTTTTCTCCTATTGTACCGATTTTCGGCGCTCCCGTCAACCCATAGATAAAGCCCGGTGCGAAGCAGCGTTCTGTTCCGCACCGGGCCGTTTTTTATGCGTTGCTCTGCTCCGTTTTTTCGGGCAGCAGGTTCGTCATGCTGCGCAGGCTGATGCCGAGCGTCGACATGTTGTGCAGCAGGGCGGAAAGCGTCGGCTGGATGACGCCCGTCACGCCCAGGATAATGAGCATGAGGTTGAAGCTGACGATGAACCGGTAATTCCGGTCGATGCGTCCCATAAGGGCCTCGCTCAGGCGGCGCAGCGTCACAAGCTCGAACAGGTCCTGCGACGAGATCGTGATATCGGCGATCTCGCGGGCAATGGCCGCACCCGTGTTGATGGCGATGCCGGCATCCGCCTCGGACAGGGCCGGGGTGTCGTTCACGCCGTCGCCGATCATGATGACCGTGTGGCCCTCGGCGCGGCGGGCGCGGATGTAGGCCGCCTTGTCCTCCGGCAGGACTCCCGCGTGGTATTCGTCCACGCCGACGGCGCGCGCCACGGCGGCAGCCGTCTTTTCATTGTCGCCCGTCATCATGACGATGTGCGCGATCCTCTGCTCATGCAGAGCGCGGACGGCATCCGCCGCCTCGGCCCGGAGCGGGTCGGAGATGCACACGACGGCGGCAAGTTCGCCGGAAATGGCCAGATACAGATGGGAGTAGGCATCGGAAAGACCGTCGAATTTTTCCTCGTCGCCCTCCGGCACCCGGCATCCCTCATCCTCAAACACGAAGTGATAGCTGCCGATGATGACCTTCTTGCCCTCGACGGTGCTCGAGATGCCGTGCGCCACGACATACTCCACGCTGGAGTGATATTCCTCGTGGTTCAGGCCGCGCACGCGCGCCTCCTCTACGACGGCATTGGCCAGCGAGTGCGGATAGTGCTCCTCGAGGCAGGCAGCCAGACGCAGCATATCGTCCTCGCGGCGGCCGCCGAACGTAACGACCTCCGCCACGCGCGGCTGCGCATAGGTCAGCGTGCCCGTCTTATCGAACACGATCGTATCCGCTTTGGCAACGGCTTCGAGGAAGCGCCCGCCCTTGACGGACATGTGCCGGGCATTGCTCTCGCGCATGGCAGACAGCACGGCGATCGGCATGGCAAGCTTCAGGGCGCAGGAGAAGTCCACCATCAGAACGGCAAGCGTCTTGGTGATATTCCGGGTAAACAGCCACACGAGGGCCGTCCCGCCGAGCGTATAGGGCACGAGCCGGTCCGCCAGACGGGAGGCGCGGTCCTCCGCCGTGGATTTCAGCTTTTCGGACTCCTCGATCATGCGGACGATGCGGTCATAGCGGCCACCGCCCATGGTCTTTTCGACCGTGATGAGGCACTCGCCCTCCTCCACGACCGTTCCGGCATAGGCATAGCTGCCCGGCGTCTTGCGCACGGGGAGCGACTCGCCCGTCATGGACGACTGGTTCACCATGGCCTCGCCGCCGGTCACGCGGCCGTCGAGCGGGATCATGTTGCCGGTACGGACGACGACGCAGTCGCCCGCGTGGATGTCCTTCACGGAGACAAGCAGCTCCTGCCCGTCTGCGTCGCGCACCCACGCGCGGTCGACGTTCAGCGCCATGGCCCCCGCCAGATCGGCGATGGACTTTTTGTGCGTCCAGTCCTCCAGCAGCTCGCCGAGGCCGAGCATGAACATCACGGAGCCTGCCGTATCGAAGTCGCGGCGGACCAGTGAGACCGTCACGGCCGTTGCATCGAGCACGGAGACAGAAAGCTTCCCGTGCAGCAGGGCGGAGAGACCGGCCTTGAGATAGCGCACGGAGCGCACGATGGCGATGCCCGCCCGCACATAGGCAGGCAGGAACAGCTT
>UMHU01075252.1_pt1 | contig 12748 bp, 10 predicted proteins | sample 1965591 | NCBI WGS metagenome assembly UMHU01 (sample SAMEA4836101, study PRJEB28245) | human gut metagenome | biome: gut microbiome; material: fecal sample | place: Denmark | collected 2008
CTTGGACTCCGTGGACGGCAAAAATCAGGAGCGGGATTACTGTATCCTGACGTTGTTCCTCAACTGCGGGCTGCGGATCAGCGAACTGGTGGGTCTGAACCTCTCCGACATCCAGGAGGATGCCCTGCGGGTTCTTGGCAAGGGCAACAAGGTCCGGATCATCTACCTGAACGACGCCTGCCAGGACGCCATCGCCAAATATCTGGCAGTGCGGCGGCCCATCACCGGCCGGGACGCAAACGCCCTCTTCCTCTCCTCCCAGAACGAGCGGATCAGCCGCTCCACGGTCCACGCCATGGTGAAAAAGCGGCTGGGTCAGGCGGGCATCGACCCGGCGGAGTACAGCTCCCACAAGCTGCGGCACACCGCCGCCACGCTGATGCTGCAGAACGGCGTGGACGTCCGGGCCGTCCAGGAGGTGCTGGGCCACGACCATTTGAACACCACGGAAATCTACACCCACATCGACAACGAATCCCTGCGGATAGCTGCAAAGGCAAATCCCTTGTCACACGTGAAAAAATCAAGGAAAAAGCAAAAGGAAACCGGCTGAGAGGCGCTCCCTCCCAGCCGGTTTTCCCTGTTCATTTTGCGCAAACGATTGCCTAAGGCCGGATGGTGCCCAGTACGTGCAGAAACCGGATGTCCTGGAACGTGTAGGTGGACAGGGGCCGGTTGTCGGCGTCGTAGCTGTGGGCGGCGATCAGTACCGTCTCCAGGGTGATGGGCGCCGTCACCCGCACCACCACCGGCGTATGCTGGAACTCCTGGCCGTTGAAGCTCAGCTGCACCAGGTCCCCGGGCTGCAGGTCCTCCAGGGCGCAGGGCTGGGCCACCGGCCCTACGGAGGGCGCCTGCCTGGTCATGAAATTCCAGAAATAGGGCACCCCGGTCCAGGAGGGGGACTTCTGGTTGGCGTCGATGTAGTACCAGCCGAAATCCGGGGTGAAGTTCATCACACCGCTGCCGGCGAACACACACTGAGACGCGAAGTTGGTGCAGTCTCCCCCCACGTTCTCGTAGTCGTAAAAGGCCGGGTTCCGGCCATAGGCCCACTGGTGGGCATACAGCACGGCGGCACTGCGGTCGTAGTCTGCAAAAAAGCGCATGGGCTCCCCTCCTCTTCCCGCCATTGTATGCGAAAGAGGGACGTTTGGTCAGTTGGGAGTTCGGAATTCATGTGTTCTGCTGCAGGCGGAACAATTGGAATGGGTCCGGCAAAGCCGGACCCAGAAATTGCTCATTCCGCATGATTCCTCATTCCTAATTCGCTCCGATAGCGATCCGCCTGGTCCAGCAGCTCTCCGGCGCTTGCCAGCAGGGCCTCTGTCACGCGGCTGCCGCCGGTGATCCGGGCCAGCTCCGCCTTCCGCTGCTCCCGGTCCAGCAGCACCACACGGGTATAGGTGCGGCCGTCTCGCTCCCCCTTCTCCACGGAGAAGTGGGTGTCCGCCATGGCGGCCAGCTGCGGGAGGTGGGTCACGCACAGCACCTGCTTGCGGCGGCTGACCTGGGCCAGCTTCTCCGCCACCTTCTGGGCCGCACGGCCGGAGACGCCGGTGTCCACCTCGTCGAACACCAGCGTGCCGATGGACTCCTGCTCCGCCAGCACGTTTTTCAGGGCCAGCATGATCCGGGCCAGCTCACCGCCGGAGGCGATCCGGGCGATGGGCTTCAAGTCCTCCCCGGCGTTGGCAGACATCAGAAACCGGACGGCGTCACAGCCGTCGGGGCCCGGCTCCTTCTCCCCGAAGTCGATGGCGAACCGGACCTTGTGCATGTCCAGGTCCCGGAGCTCGGACTGGATGCGCTGCTCCAGGACGGCGGCGGCCTCTTTCCGGGCGGCGGTCAGCTCCGCCCCCGCTGCCAGGACGGCCTTCCGGGCCTTCTCCAGCTGCTGTTCCAGCCGGGCCAGGGTGTCGTCCGCCGTCTCCATATCGTCCAGCTCCCGGCGGCACTTGTCCAGGTAGGCCAGCATCTCCTCCACCGTGGCGCCGTACTTCTTTTTCAGCCGGTACAGCAGGTCAGACCGGCTCTCCACCGCGTCCAGCTCCGCCGGGGAGAAGTCGAACGCCTCCCGCTTGTCCCGAATGATCTCGGCAAGGTCATAGGCTTCACACCGCAGCTGTTCCAGGCGCTGGTACAGCTCCCCCATGTCTCCGGAGAGCGTGCGGACACCGGCAAGGGCCTCCTCCGCGTCCCGGAGGGCGGAGACGGCGCCGCCTCCCTCCTCCCCACCGTTCAGGCAGTAGTCCGCCCCCGACAGGGCGGAGAGGTACTTCTCCCCGTTCCGCAGCAGGTCCCGCCGCTCTGTGAGGCTCTCCTCCTCGCCGGGCACCAGCTGGGCCCGCTCCAGCTCGTCGATCTGAAAGCGGAGGCTGTCCATCCGCCGGGCCTTCTCCGCCTCGTCCATCTGGAGAGCCCGAATCTTCGCCTGTAAGTCGGCCATGGCCTCATAGGCCGCCTGATACCGCCCCAGGGGTGCCTCCGTCCGGCCAAAGCGGTCCAGATAGCTCAGGTGCTGCTCCTCGTCCAGCAGCTGCTGGCCGTCGTGCTGGCCGTGGATGTTCAGCAGCTCTTCTCCGATCCTGCGCAGCTGGGCCACGGTGACAGGGCGGCCGTTGACCCGGCAGAGGTTCTTGCCGTCCCCCGTCAGCTCCCGCTGGAGCAGCAGGTGGCCGTCCTCGTCCGGGGCAGCTCCGGTCTCCGCCAACCCGGCCAGATCACCGGGCACCTGGGAAAATTCGGCGCTGACAAAGGCCCGGTCCGCGCCGGTGCGGACCAGGTCTCGGGAGGTGCGCCCGCCCAGTACCGCGCCCATGGCGTCGATGACAATGGACTTGCCGGCGCCGGTCTCGCCGGTAAGGGCGTTGAAGCCGGGGCGGAATTGGATGTCCGCCTCCTGGATGACCGCGATATTCTCAATGTGCAGAAGCTCCAGCATGGGACTCCTCCTCTGAAAAAGCGCCCGGCAGGTCCGCCGGGCGCGGCAATATCAGCTGATGAACATGGCGTCGCCAAAGGAGAAGAAGCGGTATTTCTCCCGCACCGCCTCCTCATAGGCGGCCAGCACGTGCTCCCGCCCGGCGAAAGCGGACACCAGCATGATGAGGGTGCTCTCCGGCAGGTGGAAGTTGGTCACCAGGCCGTCCATCACCTTGAATCGGTAGCCGGGGTAGATATAGATGTCCGTCCAGCCGGACTTGGCCTCCATGTGTCCGTCCTCGGCGGCCCAGGACTCCAATGTCCGACAGGAGGTGGTGCCAACGCAGATGCACCGGCCCCCGTTTGCCCGGGTCTCGTTGATGAGGTCCGCCGTCTCCTGGGGGATGGTGCAATACTCGCTGTGCATGGGGTGGTCCTCAATGGTGTCCTCTTTCACGGGCCGGAAGGTGCCCAGGCCCACATGGAGCGTCACATACCCGATCTTTACGCCCTTGGCCCGGATCTTCTCCAGCAGCTCCGGGGTGAAGTGGAGCCCCGCCGTGGGGGCGGCGGCGCTGCCCAGGACCTTGGAGTACACGGTCTGATACCGCTCCTGGTCCTGGAGCTCCTCCTTGATGTAGGGGGGCAGGGGCATCTTGCCCAGCCGCTCCAGCGTCTCCAGAAAGATGCCCTCGTAGTCGAAGCGGATCAGGCGGCCGCCCTCCTCCAGCTGCTCCACGATCTCGGCGGTCAGCTCCCCGTTGCCGAAGGACAGTCTGGTGCCCTTGCGGAGCTTCCGGCCCGGGCGGACCAGACACTCCCACACCTTGTCTCCCCTGTCGTTCAGCAGCAGCACCTCGCAGATGCCGCCGCCGGGCAGCCGCTGTCCCACCAGACGGGCGGGCAGCACCCGGGAGTTGTTCAAAATCAGGCAGTCGCCGGGGTTCAGGTAGTCCGGCAGGTCGTAGAAATGGTGGTGTCCCGTGGCGCCGCTCACCCGATCCAGGGTCATCAGGCGGGAGGTGTCCCGCTTCTCAATGGGGGTCTGGGCGATCAGCTCCTGGGGCAGGTCGTAGTAAAAATCACTGGTCTTCATGTTGCTTCCTTCTCATTACCGGACACGGATGCCGGTGAAATAAAATTCCAAAATGTCGATGTAGTCGTGGCCCTGCTCCGCCATGGCCCTGGCGCCGTACTGGCTCATGCCCACGTTATGGCCGTTTCCGGTGCCGGTGATGGTGATGCCGCCCCGGGAGGCGGAGCCCCGCCCGCCGGAGCTGCCGCCGGTGAGGTCCGCCGTTCCGGAGGCGGAGATGGCGGCGTGGTCCTCCCCCTCCAGGCGGCTGACGGTGCCGCTGCCGGAGATGACGGACGCACCGTCCAGAGCCGACAGGGTGCCGGAGGCGCTGTTCACCGCGTAGCTGCTGCCGCCCCCGGTGCCGCCGGTGATGGTGAACCGCAGGCTGGGGACGTTCTTGCCCAGGGTGGTGCTGTAAAAGGCCATCCGGGCATCGTCCCCCGTGCGGACCAGGGTCTTTCCCCGGCTGTCCACAAAGGTCACGGAATACACGTTGCCCAGATCGGTGACTTCCGATACATAGGCGTCCACCACGTCCCCGATGTCGTAGCCGCTGTTCTGCAGCACCCAGGTCAGCTCCTCCCAGGTATAGGTGACCGTCCACCTGTAATCAGGAATGGAGATCTGCGCCTCGTAGGGGTCTTCCTTTCCCCGGAGATAGGGCACGTCGGTGCCCCAGACGTTCTCCGCGTCCTCGGTGGCGCCGCCGTCGGAGGAGTGGTAGTAGGCCTGGGCCAGCTCGCCGTCATAATAGAGGCACTCCCCCTCCGTCTCCTCCACCGCCCGGTCCGTGGCGGAGGTGGCCTCACCGATGCCGCTGTACGCTTGGCAGTCTGTGGAGCTGCACACGTCGAATCCGTAGGCGGACAGGTGCTTGGTGGTGAGGCAGGCAAAGGTCCGGGCGCACACGGCCTGGGCCTTCAAGGCCTCCAGCTCCCAGTTCCCCGGCATTTCAGAGGGCAGAACGCCCTTCACATAGTCCTCCAGGTCCACCACGTTCACCACCTGCAGCCCGCCGCCGCTGACGGTGTACTCGAACCCGCCCCGATAGCGGTTCCCCCGGAACCAGGTGACGGGGTCCCGGCCCTGGGGCATCACGGCCAGGGTGTCCTCCCTGCTCTCATAGAGGACCCGGTCTGTGCCGGTGATGGTCACCTGGATGCCGTCCCGGCCTGCCGGCTCCATGGTGATGGCGGTCTCGTCCGTCTCACCCAGGGACACGAAGGTCCGGTCGTCCTCGAAGTACCCGAACTCGTAACCGCTGCCCTCATCGTTTTCCAGGTTGGCGGAGGACATGACGGAGGAGCCGTACCGCAGCCCCACCTTCACCGTATCATTGGTGACGGCGGAGGCGCTGACAGTACCCAGGGCGTAAAATGTCACAATCAGCGACAGCAGGAACAAGCCTTTTTTCATGGAACCTCCCCAAGCCATGCACCTTGACGGAATCGCGGAAGTATGCTAATATATGTACAAATGTCCGTGCTGGAAGTACAGGCTTTCTACATCAATATGGATCATTATAGTACATTCCGGCGCCATATTCAACCAAAATCGACGGAAGGCATCGCGTTTTTCCGCCGCAACATGGGAGCAGGAGGCACATACTATGAAACAGTACAAAGTCGGAATCATCGGCGGCACCGGCATGGTGGGCCAGCGTTTCATCACGCTGATGGAGCATCACCCCTGGTTTCAGCTGACGGCCATCGCCGCCAGCGCACGCAGCGCCGGGAAACCTTACGCCGAGGCGGTGGCGGGCCGCTGGGCCCTGGACGTCCCCATGCCGGAGGAGGCCAAAAATCTGGTGGTCCTGGACGCGGAGCAGGACGCGGAGCGGCTGGCCTCCATGGTGGATTTCTGCTTCTGCGCCGTGGACATGAAGAAAGAGGAGATCCGGGCCCTGGAGGAGAAATACGCGAGACTGGAGTGTCCCATCGTCTCCAACAACTCCGCCCACCGGTGGACCGACGATGTACCCATGGTAGTCCCGGAGATCAACGCGGACCATCTGGCGGTGATCGAGGCCCAGCGCAAGCGCCTGGGCACCCGCCGGGGCTTCATCGCCGTGAAGAGCAACTGTTCGCTCCAGAGCTACGTCCCGGCCCTGCACCCCCTGAAGAAGTACGGCCTGGACAAAATCCTGGTCTGCACCTATCAGGCCATCTCCGGCGCCGGCAAGACCTTCCAGCGCTGGCCGGAGATGGTGGACAACTGCATCCCCTACATAGGCGGCGAGGAGGAGAAGAGCGAGCAGGAGCCGTTGAAGCTGTGGGGCCGCGTGGAGGACGGGAAGATCGTCAGGGCCGACGGCCCCTCCATCACCGCCCAGTGCTTCCGGGTGGCCTGCCAGGACGGTCACATGGCCGCGGTGTTTATGAAATTCGCGGACGGCAAGGCCCCCTCCATGGAGCAGATCAAGGCCGACTGGGCCGCCTTCCGGGGCGTACCCCAGGAGCTGGAGCTCCCCTCCGCCCCCAAGCAGTTCCTCCACTACTTTGAGGAGCCTGACCGGCCCCAGACCCGGCTGGACCGGAACCTGGAGCACGGCATGGCCGTGTCCGTGGGCCGCCTGCGGCCGGACACCCAGTACGACTACAAGTTCGTGTGCCTCTCCCACAACACCCTGCGGGGCGCTGCGGGCGGCGCGGTACTCCTGGCGGAGCTGCTGTGCGCCAAGGGATACATGGACTGATTCCATCTCATACATCCACAAAAGAGACGGCTTGCCGGAGTTGGCAGGCCGCCTCTTTTATCCTCAGACCTGCATCAAATTTAGGAATTGGAAATTTGAAATGGAGGTGTTCCGCCGCAGGCGGAACGATTTTAAATTTCCAAGCTCCACCGGGCACCAAAATTTCTAATTCCCCATTTCCAGCTGAAAAGGAGCGTGTGTACATTGAAAAAGCCTCTCTTCACCGGGTCCGGTGTGGCCATTGTCACGCCCTTTACCAAAGAGACCGTGGATCTCCCCACCCTGGGGAAGCTGCTGGACTTTCAAATGAAAAACGGCACCGACGCCATCATCGTCTGCGGCACCACCGGCGAGGCCAGCACCATGAGCTACCGGGAGCGGATGCGGACCATCGAGTTCTGTGTGGACCACGTGGACGGGCGGCTGCCGGTGATCGCCGGCACCGGCTCCAACTCCACAGAGAACGCCCTGGCCCTGTCCCGGGACGCGGAGCGGGCCGGGGCCGACGGATTGCTGCTGGTGACGCCCTACTACAACAAGGCCAGCCAAGCCGGGCTCATCCGCCACTTCCAGGTGATCGCCGACGGCGTGGATGTGCCGCTGATCCTGTACGACGTACCCTCCCGCACCGGCGTCACCATCGCGCCGGAGACGTATGCGGAGCTTGCCAAGCACCCCAACATCAACGGCGTCAAGGAGGCGGGGGGCAATTTCTCCAACATTCAGAAGACCCGGAACCTGTGCCCGGAGGACTTCTCCATCTGGTCCGGCAACGATGACGAGACAGCGGCCATCTGTATGCTGGGCGGCAAGGGCGTCATCTCCGTAGTGGCCAACGTCCTGCCGGCGGAGATGCACCGGCTGACGGAGCTGTGCCTGCGGAACGACTTCGCCGCCGCCGGAAAGCTGCAGCTGGAGCTGAAGGACTTCTGCGACGCCATGTTCTGCGACGTGAACCCCATCCCCGTCAAAACGGCGCTGAACCTGCTGGGCTGGGACGTGGGCCCCCTGCGCCTGCCGTTGTGCGACCCCACCGAGGCCGGGCTGGAGAAAATCAGGGCGGCCCTGGAAAAGCACGGGCTGACCTCCAGAGTATAAGCCACAGCCGCCCGGCGAAAGCCGGGCGGCTGCTGTTCGGTTTATTTCCGGGTACTGCCGCCGTACTGCTCCGAGGACAGGCGCACCTGGGCCTCTCCATCACCGATGCCGGTGATTTCCACCGTCAGCTTGTTCCGCAGGTCGGCGCTCTCCCCTTCCTGGACCTGGAAAGCCCGGACCAGCGTCTCCCCGGCGGGGATGCGAACCATGGAGAACAGCTCCTGGTTGATATGGCCCACGGTCCAGGGGCGGAAGACACGCACCAGGATGTCCTGGTCCCCCTGGTTCTCGATCACCAGGGCGGCATAGGGCAGCTCCGGCATGAAGTGGAAGGTGTACGTCAGATCCGCCCCCTGGAGGGCCACGCCGTCCACGAACCGCCCCAGATAGGCGGCTGGATCCAGCACCGCCGGGTCCACCTCGGTGAACACCCCGCAGCTGACGCCATACTCCGGCACGGTGGGTGTCTCCATCTGCCGCTGGATGAGTTCCTCCCGGATGGGCGAGTCCTCTTCCAGCCCGTGTCCGACGATGACGGAGGTGCCGTCCCCCACCTGAATCTCCGCCTTCTGGTCGCCGATGGCGACGATGCGCTCCGTACCGTCTTCGTTCTGCGTGGTCCTTCTGGAGAAGAACTCAGCCCCCGTCCAGTAGATGGGCTGGCCGTTCCCGTCCAGACGGGGATTGCCCTCCGCATCTACGGCCGCCTCAGTGCCGAAATCAATGCAGTTCAGGTCCTCCCGGTACACCGCGCCGTAGACCATGTCCAGCACCTCCGCCGCGGTCTCGGCGCTGATGAAGTAGTGGTCCTCCCCGTTTTCATCAGTGTAGGTCAGCACAGTGGGGATCTGCGCTCCGTCCTCCGTAGTCCAGGCAGCGCCGGCAGGTACCTGTTCCTTGCCGAACAGAGCCACACCCGCCTCGCCGTAGGCCACCTGTCCGTTCAGCGTTCCGCTCTGAGGGACAGCGGGCGGCCTGGTCTCCCCCGCCAGGGAGGCCCCCACCAGCCCTACCAACAGCAGCATGGTGCTCATGCCCGCGATAAAGGGAATGTAATTGCGTTTCATCAGATTCCTTCCTTTCCTGTCACCAGGTCACATTCCTGGCAATCTCCAGCAGCTCTTCGGCGGACAGGCCCTTCCCATGGAGGGCGAAGATGTAGGGCCCGTCCGTCCACAGCAGGTCTTTTTCTGTGCTGTCCGTCTCCTCTTCCACCAGCAGGCCCAGGCGGCCGTTGACCTCCACCTCAGAGCCCTGGCAGGCGGTCCCCTTGGAACCCACCAGGTCCTCTCCCTGGGTCTGCATCAGGGTGAAGGAGGCATCCTCCCCCCTTCGGTACGCCAGACTTCGCTCCCCGCGGATCTCACTGGTGCTGCCGCGGACCAGGATGAAGCCCTCCGGCACACAGCGCAGTTGGGCGTCCTGGAAAGGCCGGGTGGTGGCGTGCTCCAGGCGGATAACGTACCGCAGTTCCCCGTCCGTCTGGGACCAGTAGATCTGGCAGTCCGTCCGGTCCCCCGCCCCCACGGAGAGTCCCGCCGCCAGGGCGCCCAGCACGGCGGCCGCCGCCAGCAGGGCCCGCCAGTGCCGCCGTCTCCGCTGACGGCGGAGCAGCGTCGCCATCCGGGCCTCGAAGTCCGGGGAGAAGTCATGGACGCAGTCCTCCCGGTCCGGCAGAGCGGAGAGGAATTTCTCCGCCGCCTCCGGCGCCGCCGCGTACAGGGCCTCCTCTGAGATCATCATGGCGTCTCCCCCCTCTCATCCAGAATTTCCGCCAGCTTCTTCCGGGCCCGGTGCAAGGTCTGGGTCACGGCATCAGGGGTGGCGGAGAGAAATCCCGCGATCTCCCGGGCGGAATAGCCGTTGTAGTATTTTAGCAGAAGCACCTCCCGGTACCGGGGCGGCAGGGATGCCATGGCATCGGCCAGACCGCCGCCCTCCGGCGGTGCGGACCAGACGGTCTGTTCATCCAGCTCCGTCTCCGGATGGCGCTGGTGGGAGCGATATAGATCGATGGCCTTCCGCTCCGCCACCGTCACCACCAGATTCCGCGTCCGGGGACAGGGGCCGTCGGGGATAGTCGCCATGTGCTCCGCCAGCTTCACGAAGGACTGGTGCACCGCGTCCTCTGCGTCTTGTGGATTTTTCAGGATGTGATAGGCCACATGGTACATGAGGCCCCGGTAGGCCAGGTACAGCGATTCAAACCTGGTCCGATCATCCGCTGTCTCCATGGTTGCCAGATATTCCAGCATGGCGTTCCCTCCTGTCCCTCTGCTCTCTATGACGCTGGAGCGGGCGCAAATTTGACGGCCGGATTTGAAAATTCATGAAAACAGGCGGGAGTACTCCCGCCTGTTCTGCTATGCAGCGCCCAGCTCCGCCTCCTGCTGCCGGACCGAGGCCTCCATGGCCTCCAGGCTGTCCAGGGACAGCAGATCGCTGAATATATAATTCTGCAGCTCCAGCCCCGGAATACCAGTCTGGAACTCCCCGTTTTCCGTGCTGGCCAAAAGGATGCTGTCCTGGAGGAGACCTCGCAGCTCCCAGAAAAACCCGGCGATGGCCTCCGGGTCAAACTGGTGTTCCTCCCGGCCAAAGTTGATGTCAAAGGTTACCGACCTGTTGTCCGATGTGTATGCCTGCCCGTTCCCATCAAAGGCCCACAATTCATAGGCGTATTCCGCCCAGCCCTGGTACATCTCCGGCTCGTATTGCAGCAGGTAGTCCTCGCCATCGATCTTGCAGGCAAATACGCTGGTCCAGCCGGCATGGGACGGATGGGCTCCGGCGGACCACAACTCCACGCCGTCCTGCCGGATGACCTGCAGGATATACCAAGCGGGATAGTAATCTGTCTCCGGGGTGAGCACCGTCACCAGCTCCGTGGTCTCCGGCATGCCGTCGTGGTCGAAGTCGTAGTCCTCCGACAGTACCTCTGTGGTCTGTTCCAAAGCGGAGCCAGACAGCGTTCCGTCCTGGTTCATACGCACGGTGCAGCGGTAGGTGTGGGGCTCCCCTGCGTCCCCACCCCGGCCGACCGTCAGCAACAGGGTGTCCATGTCCGGCCATGTGCCCCAGTCCTCCGGGAGAAATTCGTACTCCGGGATGGGGCTGCCGTCCGGCAGGGTGAAGTCCAAGCTGATCCAGCAGGCGGTGGAGATGACCTTCACCTGGGTCCAGGTCCGGCCGCCATAGGCGATAGCCACCAGATTATTTGCCGGAGACCACCGCGCCGACTGCCAGAGCGCCCCTTGGTCCTGCCAGAGAAGTTCACCGGTCTCCGTGTCCACGATCTGCAGGAATTCCGGCACCACGTATCCGCTGACATACATCTCACTCTTTCCCGCTGTCCGGACCTGGAACTGCCCGTTGGGGGACAGGGTCTCTCCCTCCACCTGGGCTACCGGTGCGGCCTCCAGAGGCGCTTGGTACTCCGCCGTCTCCTGCCGCTGTGCCGCCATTTGGGGGGACGCCACCCCCGCTGTGACCGCCGTGATAACTGCCAGTGCCAACACGCCAAAAATCCGCCGTTTGTCCATGAAAAACCACCCCGCAAGCTGTTTTGCAAACAGTTTACAGGGTGGTTTTGCCTGATGTCAACTACAATCCAGTAACAGCTCAGCCGTTCAGCCGGGCAAGCATCTCCTCCCGGGCCCCGGCGATATACGCATCGTAGGTGCACATCTTGTCGATGAGCTTCCCGTCCACGAACTCCATGACCCGGTTGGCGATGGTCTGGACAAACTCATGGTCGTGGCTGGCGAAGAGGACCACGCCCTTGAAGTCGATCAGGCCGTTGTTGACGGCGGTGATGGACTCCAGGTCCAGGTGGTTGGTGGGCTGGTCCAGCACCAGGGCATTGGAACCGAACAGCATCATCCGGGACAACATGCACCGGACCTTCTCGCCGCCGGAGAGGACCTTGACGGGCTTGTACACGTCGTCGCCGGAGAACAGCATCCGCCCCAGGAAGGACCGCTTGAAGGACTCGGTGCCCTCCTCCGCGTTGTCGGCGGTGTACTGGCCCAGCCAGTCCACCAGATTCAGGTCGCAGTCGTTGAAGAAGGCGGAGTTGTCCAGGGGGAAGTAGCTGGTGGTGATGGTGGTGCCCCACTTGAAGGTGCCCGCATCCGGCTCCAGCTCCTCCATCAAGATCTTGAACAGCGTGGTGGTGGCGATCTCGTCCTCCCCCACGAAGGCGATCTTGTCGCCCTTGTTCACCCGGAAGCTGACGTTGTCCAGCACCTTCCGGCCGTCCACGGTCTTGGTAAGGCCCTCCACCGCCAGAATCTCCTTGCCCGGCTCCCGGTCCATCTTGAAGCCCACGAAGGGATAGCGCCGGGAGGAGGCGGGCATCTCCTCCACCGTCAGCTTGTCCAGCAGCTTCCGGCGGGCGGTGGCCTGCTTGCTCTTGGACTTGTTGGCAGAGAAGCGGGAGACGAACTCCTGGAGCTCCTTGATCTTCTCTTCCTTCTTCTTGTTCTGGTCCCGGATCAGCCGCTGCATCATCTGGCTGGACTCGTACCAGAACTCGTAGTTGCCCACATACATCTTGATCCCGCCGTAGTCCACGTCCACGATATTGGTGCACACGGTATTCAGGAAGTGGCGGTCGTGGCTCACCACGATAATAAGGCTCTCGCACTCCAGGATGAAGTCCTCCAGCCACTCCACGGCGTGGATGTCCAGGTGGTTGGTGGGCTCGTCCAGCAGGATGATGTCCGGCTTGCCGAAGAGGGCCTGGGCCAGCAGCACCTTCACCTTCTCCTTGGCGGTCAGCGTGCTCATCTCGCTGTACAGAATGTCCTCGGACAATCCCAGGCCCTGGATCAGGCGGCTCACGTCGCTCTCAGCCTCCCAGCCGTCCATGTCGGCAAACTCCGCCTCCAGTTCGCTGGCCTTCACACCGTCGGCGTCGGTGAAGTCCTCCTTGGCGTAGAGGGCGTCCT
>UMHU01082572.1_pt1 | contig 12721 bp, 10 predicted proteins | sample 1965591 | NCBI WGS metagenome assembly UMHU01 (sample SAMEA4836101, study PRJEB28245) | human gut metagenome | biome: gut microbiome; material: fecal sample | place: Denmark | collected 2008
GCACCACCAACCCGCATGATGGCCCGGTCTCCATCTATGAGGTGCACGCCGGCAGCTGGAGGCAGGGACTGACCTACCGCGACCTGGCCAAGCAGCTCGTGGACTACGTCAAGCAGGAAGGCTTCACCCACGTGGAGTTCATGCCACTGGCCCAGCACCCGTTCTCCGGCTCCTGGGGCTATCAGGTCACCGGCTACTATGCGGTCGACTCCCGTCTCGGTTCCCCCGACGACTTCCGTTACCTGGTCGACCAGTTCCATCAGGCCGGCATCGGCGTGATCATGGACTGGGTGCCCGCCCACTTCCCGAAGGATGCCTTCGCGCTCGGCCGCTTCGACGGCACCCCGCTGTACGAGGACCCGGACCCGCTGCGCGGCGAACACCCTGAATGGGGCACCTATGTGTTCAACTTCGGACGCCGCGAAGTACGCAACTTCCTGGTGGCCAACGCCCTGTTCTGGCTTGAGGACCTGCACGTCGATGCACTGCGCGTGGATGCCGTCAGCTCCATGCTCTACCTCGACTACAGCCGCGAACCCGGCCATTGGCGCCCGAACATCTACGGCGGACGCGAGAACCTGGAGGCCATCGACTTCCTCAAGGAGGCCACCGCCACCGCGTACAAGAACAACCCCGGCGTCATGGTGATCGCCGAGGAGTCCACCGCATGGCCGGGCATCACCGCCCCCACTTCCGCCGGCGGCATCGGCTTCGGCATGAAGTGGAACATGGGCTGGATGCACGACACCCTCGAGTATCTGCACGAGGAGCCCATCAACCGCAAGTGGCACCACAACGAGATCACCTTCTCCATGGTGTACGCCTACTCCGAACACTACGTATTGCCCATCAGCCACGACGAAGTCGTGTACGGCAAGGGTTCCCTGTACGGCAAGATGCCGGGCGATGACTGGCAGAAGCTGGCCGGCGTGCGTTCGATGTTCGCCTATCAGTGGGCTCACCCAGGCAAGAAGCTCTCCTTCATGGGCAACGAGCTGGCCCAGTGGGGCGAGTGGGATCACGACGCCTCCATCGATTGGGATTGCCTGAACTGGCAGGAGCACCGTCAGGTCCAGACCATGGTCGCCGACCTTAACGCCTTCTACAAGGCGCATCCGGCACTATGGAGCCAGGACTTCGACCCGGCCGGCTTCCAGTGGCTGACCAGCGACGATGCCGACCACAACACGCTGAGCTTCCTGCGCATCGGTACCAAGGGCGAGACCTTGGCCGTGGTGGTCAACTTCTCCGGTGAGGCCTGGTCCGATTACCAGGTGGCGCTGCCCACCGGCGGCAAGTGGACCGAAGTGTTCACCACCGATGACGCCAAGTACGGCGGCTCCGACATCCACAACGGCACCTTCGAAGCGGTCGAGGGCGAATATCATTCACGTCCGTTCTCGGCGAAGATCACCGTTCCGGCTCTGGGAGTTGTATTCTTGAAGCCGGAAGACTGAACTGGTCAACAGGCTGAAAGGTAACCGGTTTATTTATGCTCAATACCACAGCGCGTCAGAATACGACACCGCGCACGGTGCTGGTGGTCGAGGACGAGCCCACGCTCGCCACGGCCATCGCCCAGCGCATCACCGCTGAAGGATGGACCGCTCGCGTGGCCGGGGACGGCGCTTCCGCCGTCCAGGCCGCGTCCCAGCTACGCCCCGATCTGGTGATCATGGACATCATGCTGCCGGTTATGGATGGTCTAGAGGCCACCAAACGCATCGTCGCCGAACGTCCGGTGCCGGTGCTGATCCTCACCGCACGTGATGACGAGGCCGACAAGGTCATCGGTCTGGGAGCGGGTGCCGATGATTACATGACCAAGCCGTTCTCCATGCGCGAGCTTATCGCCCGCTGCAAGGCGCTGCTGCGCCGCGTGGAGCGTGCGAAGGTCATCGCCAAGAACTCGGAGAACGAGAAGCTGCTCGACTTCGGTTCGATGGTCATCGACCCGGCCCAGCGCATCGTCACCGTGAACGGCGAACAGGTGCATCTGACCCCCACCGAGTTCGATCTGCTGGCCACGCTGGCCCGCCGCCCGAAGTCGGTGCTCACCCGCGAAAAGCTGCTCGAAGAGGTCTGGGACTGGGTCGACGCATCCGGCACCCGCACCGTCGACAGCCACGTCAAGGCGCTGCGCCATAAGCTCGGTGCCGATACCATCCGCACCGTGCATGGCGTGGGCTACGCTTTCGAGCCGCCGACCGCGTGATGGCATCCAAAAAACAACAGCAATCCCGGCTTGATGCGATGAAACCTCGCGTCAAGCCGGTTGATTTGTTCTCATCTCTGAAGCTGGAACTCAGCGCACTGATCGTTATCGCCACTGCCATCGCGTTTGCCATGTGCTGGTTCCTCCTGAAATTCGGCTGGTCCGGTTGGATCGCCATGCCGCTGACTTTGGTGGTGGCCTTGGGCATCACCTATTTCTTCTCTCGCGGCATCACCGCTCCCCTACGCCAGATGCGCGATGTGGCCGAAGCCATGGCGGATGGCGATTACACGGTCCGCGTGGATATCGATCAGGATCGTCATGACGAGGTCGGCAAGCTGGCTCGCTCGTTCAACGAGATGGCCGGCGAACTCGAGCATGCCGATAAAATGCGCCGCGACATGATCGCCAATGTGAGCCATGAGCTGCGCACGCCCGTTTCCGCTTTGCAGGCGATGGTCGAGAACATGGCCGACGGCGTCACCGAGCCCACTCCCACCAATCTGGAGAGCATCCTCACCCAAACGCAGCGTCTCTCCGATCTCATCGCCTTCCTACTGGACCTGAGCCGTATGGAGGCCGGTGCGGCGAGTCTGAATATCGAAAAGTTCAACTTCGCCGACTTTCTTGACGAGACCATCGAGCCGTTGGAAATCGCCGATGGTGGCCACGCCCACGACATCCGCGTCACCGTGCCGGCCGACATCACGATGGAAGGCGATCAGGACCGCCTGCGCCAGCTATTCACCAACATCATCGCCAACGCGCTGAAACATTCGGCCGACGGCACCACCGTGCTGGTCGACGCCCACGAGGACGAAAACCAAGGCACCATCGTGACCAATGTGGTGAATTTCGGCTCCCAGATTGCGCCTTCCGACCGTTTGGACATCTTCCGGCGCTTTGTCAAAGGCAAGACGGGTCCCGGCACCGAGTCGGGCGGCACCGGTCTTGGCCTGTCCATCGCGCGCTGGGCGGCCCAATTGCACGGTGGCACCGTCAAAGTGGTCGACGACACGCGAGGTGCCGATTTCGAAATCATCCTGCCTAAATATCACATCGCCGAACGCTGATATTGTCCGACGTCCTACCGTATACTGTATTCGAACAGATGTTCGAATACAGGGTGGGAGGCGCAGCATGACACAGCAATCCGAGTCACAGGCCATGGCGCACGAGGCCACGCTGTTTGTTATGCAGATGGCCGGCGATTCCATGATCAATGCGGGTATTCACAACGGCGATCTGCTGATTGTCGATCGTTCGTTGGCACCAGTCCCCGGAGATGTGGTTGCGGCTGTCATGGACGACGAAATCGCCATCAAGCGGCTGGTTTCACGGGCCGGCATCACCATATTGCACGCCGAGAATCCGCGATACCCCGATTACATGCCGAGCAACGGCGCTTCGCCTGCTATCTGGGGCATCGTCACCGATGTCATTCACCCGTTGATATCGTCATCGGACCGTCGCACCACGGCATCCGCCAATACCAGCACGCCCACCACCTTGGTGCCGGCCTGCTGAAACGCCTGAACGCATTGCCGCACAGTGGCACCTGTGGTGACGATATCATCAACGAGAAGCACCGCGTCGCCATTGCCGATGAGATCACGCTTCACCCTGACATGACCGGTGATACGACGGGCACGCTGTGCCGAAGAGACCTGCTGCACGGAGCGTGCCTTGGTGGAGGAGCTCAGGGCATTGCATGGTCGCGCATCGACGCCGTACCCACGCAATGCCCCTGCCACCGATTTGGCCAACGGTGCCGTATGGGCACGTCCTCTTCGGCGCATTGACGCCCGCGATGATGGCACCGGAACCACCAATACGCGATGACCCAAGCATGATGATGGTATTGGCGTCTTGTTCAGCAGCGACACCATGATGCGGCCGAACGGGCCGTCAAGCTCGGTATCGTCGTGGTCCTTCCAGTCGAGAATGGCACGACGTACCGCTCCCTGATAAATCGATGCGGACCATATACGGGCTCCGCCACCACTGTCTGCATCCCGTTCCCGGCATTGCGCAAACAGGGCCCAGCATGCCGCACACAATACCTCATCCGGCGCGTCACACCCAGCGCAGCCGCGTGGAAACAGCAGATTGCAGACCTGTGCCCACATCGCATGCCACCACTTGTATACGCTCGGCCCGTCCATAACGCGTCACTATCGAGCTGGAGTATCGAATCGCGCAAGCAGTGCATCCAGCAGTTGTACCGTATCTTGCGGATTCTCAACACGAACACCGATCGCACCGGCCTCAACCGCGGGATAGTCATTACCCGTAGGCGTCATGCGATCACCCACGAACACCATTTCATCGGCCCGTATGCCAAGTGTCTGCGTCAGCTTGCGCACGGCATAGGCCTTATCGATGCCGCATTCGCTGACATCCACACTGGTGTATCCGCCGGCCCTGGCCCGCATATGCGGCAGATCGGCCTTGACCGCTTCGACCAGCGCCTGTTTCTTCGTGTTATCGCGATCCCATGCCTGCTTGGCCGCTACGGGCGCGAACTGCCCAAGAGCGGAGAAGGTGATCTGGCTGCCCCTGTTCTCGATTCGAGGCCCCCATACCTGCTGTTCCCACAATCCCAGTTCCCGGGCATGTCGCTCAAGACTTTCCGAGACAGCGGCCACGGTGGCTTCGGACAGATCATGCGCATACACCAAGGCCCATTGCGTGCCATCCCACCGGTAATACCGGGAGCCGGAGGTAGGCATGACATGCAGATTGCCGCGCCTGGCATTCGGGGTGAGTACATCCAGCACCTGCGAGGTGACCACCGCCATGCCGCCCCCTGAGATCAGGGCCACCACCGTATGGTCGAGCAACGCACAGAACCGTTCGATCATCGCGGGCTTCATCGGCTGTTTTGAGCTGGCCAGTGTGTTGTCCAAATCGAAACCGAACACCTTGGCGTTGGAGCAGACATTATCGAAATCAAGTTCGGACCACGAACGTACCACCATTTGTCGTGCCTCCCTCGTTGACGAATGTTCACAGCCAATGAACCAATCCTAACGCATGTTGCCTCCGCCATGCCCTATGGTGGGAACCATGCTTCAGCCACCTTGGAACGCACGAATCTACCGCAACCGCCACGGTCGCGGCACACGAACCCCGATGTTCGGCACCCGTCTGCCCCGTTACCGCACTCGCACCGGCATGTTCGACGATATGGTGGCGGCCCAGGTTCGCAGGCTCGGCCAAGCGTGGCCGGAACTGATACGTCCGCTCCAGTTCGCGGTGGAGGATGTGCCGCCTTCGGATCCGACGCCTTGGCAGACCGAGCCGAATATGACGTCCCAGTGCTTCCCCGCCAGCCACGGCATTCCCGCACGAGTCGTGCTCTACCGCATGCCGTTGCAGACCGAGGCACCTACCAAGCTCGAACTGCAATTGGCCGTCAGGGATGAGCTGGTGGCCCGCATAGCGGAATTGTATGGGCGCAGGCCCGAGGAAATCGACCCCGACTGGGGCCTGTGACAACACTGCGGGCCGTGTCACTTGTAATAAGGTAGTGGCACGGCCCGCAGCTATATCGCCGCCGAAACATCATCAGACTGACGCTTCGGCGAGCATACCCTTCTACTTGACGATGGAGGAATCGTTCCGAGCCCAGACATGAACCGTGGCGGGCATCAGCGTTGAAGCGTCGATGACGGACAATCCGGCGATGTCCTTGTCTTGCAACGAATCGTGACTGAACCGCGCTCCCCAGCTCACTTTCTTGGATGAGTCCTCCAACATCAGCACGACCGCGGTGCCATGATCGCCGGAAAGATTGCCGGCTTCAATCGTTTGTGCTGCGTTCGCATCCAGTGTGATTTCCTTGGAGGTTACCGAAGCACCGGCATCATCGTAGGCGCGCAAGGTGACCGTCCTGCGCGCATTGGACGTATTGGCCAGCGTGATGGAGGCCTTTACTCCGTCGGGAAGGGCCAACCCCGAGAATTCGGATGGCTCGCCGGCATTGACCAATGCGAAATCGGCTTGGCCGGAGTCACCGGAGCGTGTGGCCTTGACGGAGAACGACACGGCGTCCTCTGCGGTGGACATCACGCCCAACGCCCCATCAGGAGCTTCTCCCAAGTCGATCGCCGTCACCTTATCAGCAGTGACGGTGGCATCTTTGGCGGGAACCAAGCCTTTGGCGGTAATCCATGACAGCCCGGTGCTGGTGTCTGCCTTGGCGAACAGATAAGCGGTGACCGCATCGCCGGCAGTGATGGACGGCGCCACCGATGCATTGGATGCGGTCGGCAGCGGCAGCGCGAAATCAGAACCCTTCGGTGTCAGACCATCCATGGTCACCGTGCGCACCACGGACGCGATAGGAGTCTCCTTGCTGGAAACGGTCACGAACAGACCATGCTGCCCATCGACCGCGGCGGACAGTTCCATCGAGGACTCCCCCTCGGCTGGCACAGACAGCGTGGATTGGGTGGACAATGCCATTTTCCCGGCTGTCTCGGAACCCCAGACGGCAATGTCGACGGTGGTCGGCTTGGTGGAGAGATTCGAGACGATGAGCTGCTGTGTGGTACCGGTCGTGCTGTCGGAGAGCAGGAACGACTGGCTGAGCGAGGTCGATACGCAGGATGCCGCCGATATGCCTCTCACATCGCCATCATCGGCCCATGATGCGATGGTGCCGACGGTGCCGGTGCCAGCTGCGGCCTGCAGCATACGGGTATTGATCAGACGAGCTCCCTGATTGATCTTCTGAGCACCGGTTTTCACCGAGGAATCGTCGGTCGAATCGGCGTCTTTCAAAGTTACGTCATCTGAACTGGACTTTTGCCCGATCGCCGAGACAGTGGCGCTGTAGACGGAGCCGAACGCCGCATAGCGCGCTTGTGTGCTCAGATTGCCGGCAGTGGCCTGGAAGGCGCTGTCGCCGTACGTGCCGGTATCGGCCAATCCTATAGGTGCCGGGCAGTAGGTTTCGGACTGGGTCGGACTAACGGTCTGGTCGATGGCATTATCGGAAGCGGCCACCTTATCCACCCAGATATTGGGGATGGGGGCCATGACGAGAACGACGAACAGCGCAATCAACACCAGCATGGTGATCACACCGAGCACGATGCCGATCGCACGTTTGAAACCAGAAGTTTTGTTGCTCATGCCTGCTCCTCCAATCCGTAGGACGGTCGTCTGCGAGGCATGGCGACCAAGCAGTACAACGCCGTGATCACACCTAGGCATATCAGCCAGGCGTGCCTCCAGACACTATGCTGTGCACGTTGCTGCCATGAGGTATCCACCTGCTGTGAGGCGCTGCTACGCAGCGTCAGACGATAGTAGCTGCCGCTATCCGTGGAGACCAGGGACTGGGTGCCGTTCGATGCGGCGATATTCGCGCTCAACTGTTCATACGGCATGTCGTTCAAGGAATCGCCGGTCTCGGGAACCACGTAGATGCCGCCGAATCCAAGCGCGCTGATGGCCGCGATGGCCTCTTCGTCGGGATTGGACAGCAGCGAGGCACAGGCCTGGGCCAGTTGTTCGTCAACCGCATCATGCTTGCCGGACAGCAGGCGCGCCCGCTGGACCGGAGAGCTGTCGATCAAATCGCCGCGCGAGGTGCGCATCACCGCATAGTTGACAATGTTGCGGGTCTCCGCGCTCACGGCAAGCACACGATGATCGGCACCGGCCTCCAGATAATCGGTGGTGACCATGGGCAGGCCGTTTTCAGACACGCCCAGTCCCGCATCCTTATGACGTTCGATGCCATACATGCATTGGATGCCAATGCAGCACACCAGTATCAGAGCAAGCACCACACGGCCAGACACGATGAGCACATGCAGACGGTCCTTTTTCGATGCGGGATCACTGCCAGACGCATGCAACGGTTGGAATCGCTTCACCGCCCCACCAGCGACGAGACACACGCAGGCGAGGAAGCCCAATATCATCATCGCGATGCCCGGCTGCGCGGAACCGGCCACGACACCATCGGCATCCACGGTTATGGCCACACGGCTGGAGACCAGGGCGAGCGCGCCTCCGCAGACGATTACCACCCACATCAGTCGCGAGGTCCGCAACGCGAACGGCAGCACCAGCGAAGCAAGAGCAAGCAGCGTGATGACGCCAAACAGCACAGTGACCGCCAAATCGGCATAATCAGTCGACCCCATTCGCCATCCCAGCGCACGCTGTGCGGCCTCAAGCAGACTCAGCGACGCCGGCGACCCGTTGGCGGATGACGTTGGCACCGTGATGTCGCCGAACAGTTGACGCCACATGCCCAAATCGGCGTAACGCACCGCATTGACGAGCGTAGGAGCCACCGCAAAGGCGGCAGGAACCGGAATTAGCAACAGCATGGCGCGCTTGCGACGCACGAATAGCAGGAACATCAGGAACACGACGATCAGCGCGAACAGCAGCTGCGGTTCAGCGGCCACCACAGGGATGAAGCACAGTGCGGCGATGGCCGCGGCCTGAACGGATGTGCGCGGCTTGAGCGGGTCTTCGGTATGGTACATGCCCACGGCACGGAACACGAATGCGAACGCGGCCGGCAGGAACACCATTACGGTAAGCATCGGCATATTGGCCTGCGCATACCAGCCGAACATAATGCCGGTGGATGCCCACAGCAGTCCTCCCAGCACACGAACCACGTCCGAGCGGGTGAATACGCCCGCCAGCGCCCAGAACGACAATGCGCTCAGCGGCGCGGCCACAAACAGTATCATCGCCAAAGCGGCGGTCACATGGCCGAGCGTGACCAACGAGGCCAGCATCAGCACCAGCAGCCACGGCGTGGGCGGCGCAGGAATGCCGGTGCCGCTGCCAAACACCCACGGCGTGGTGGCGGACTGCACCAGTTGCGTGAAGCTGGCACCGGTGGGAAGCAACACATCGGAATACAACGATCCGCCGGAGAATATCGAACGGAACACCGGCCAATACATCACCGCGATGGCCGCAAAGCACACCAGCGCCATCACCACGGCCGCACTCCAGCGATATATGGTGCGTGTCCGCAGATGGGCACGTTCCAGCGGACTGAGCAGCACTCTGCCCTGCTGGGATTGGAATGCATCCCGACGATCATGGAACTGCTTGATCTGCTGGCTGTCTGCGAACAAGACATGCAGGGACGATGCGGCGACCTTCGATTGTCTGGCCACCAGACTGCGTGATTTCATGTTTCCCGCGATATCGGCCAAGGCCAGCCATGGCAGGCACAATTGCACCCATGCTTCATACGGCTTCTTGCCGAACATCATGGATATGGCCATGCCAAAACTGCGGAGCAGCCTCCACAGCCAGACGATAAACCAGGACGACATGGCCAGGTCCGTGTACAGATACCGCTGTTGGGAGCGATGCACCGTCATCGCATGATTGACCGTGTGATCGTCCTTAAGCGGTTCCCCGCCTCGCGTACGAATGCCCTCATACCGTGCGCGACGATGTGATATCTCCGCTTGCGGGACAACCACCACGCGTCCGCCGCTCAGGCAGACACGGCGGCAGAAATCAACCGATTCGCTGTAGGTGGTCAGCCAGGCATTGATGCCCCGCAGTCGCGTGAATTGCGACATGGACACCAGCGCGCCTGCCAGCGACACCGCAAACACATCCTGCCGCCCGTCATACTGCTCCTGATCGGGTTCTCCATCGACCACCAGGGAATGCACGGCGTGGTGACCCGCATACATACCGACATCATGCAGATGGGAGCCTTCCCAATCGCACTGTTTGCACCCGAGCACACTGGCGCCCGGCGTATTGCGCCACGCCTCAAGCAATCGTTCAAGGCATGAGTCATCCGAAGGGCGGGAATCATCATGGAGCAGCCACAATGCGCGGGGAGCGTCATCCAGATCGGCACGATCCAATGCCCGGCTGACCGCATCGCCGAAGGAGCGTGCGCCCTTGGCCGAGACGATGTGAATGGTCACATGCTTGGACTGCGGCACCTCCATCACCGGCCCCGATGGCGAGGGGATGACCTCGAACGAGGTGGTTATCCTCGAACTGGTGCGCCCGGTCGCGTCGGCGATGATGACGACCCCCGGAAGAACATTCTGCGTCAATACCGAACGCAATGTAGACCGGAGGAAACGCATATCCTCCTCAACGGTGATCACAGCCGTAATGCCGGTATCCACATCCTGCCTATGCGTATATGGTCGAGAAGACATGGCGTCGGCCAACGCCTCATGAATATCGCTATTACCTGTCGGACTCATAAACTCCCAGTGTACGCACCAGACTTGAAGGGGGTGTGTGGAGCTACGCCCGCTCCCGGTGCTCTCGCTTATATCGACGGCGTTCGCGCTCGCTCATGCCACCCCAAATACCGAATCGCTCATCATGGTCGATGGCCCATTTCAGGCATTGCTCACGCACTTCGCATTTTGCGCACACACGTTTGGCATCACGGGTCGAGCCCCCCTTTTCCGGGAAGAACGCCTCCGGATCGGTTTGCGCGCACAACGCCTTGTGCTGCCAAGATACATCGCCATCAGGTCGGAATAGTCCCCACAATTCGTGCCATGGCTCTTCGGCTGAATCGTCGACCACACCCCACATGCGATTCTCCTTGCCTATTGAGCTTTTCATACGGACTAAATTACACACATGCAATTTCGGTTTTGTCAAATTCTTTCTCGTGTCATTACATCATTTTTATGGAACTGTGTGCTATGGCGTGAACGCGATGCCCTGACGCCGTTGCACATGATATTGTGCCGTTCCTGCGCAGGAACACCATAGCGCAGGAACACCCGGCAGATGCTGTGTCAAAGTGTCATTCAGACAATCGACAGTTTCAGGAGGGGTTATGACGCAGGAATCAGGTGGGGCGGATCCGCATATCAACCCGCCAAGCTTCATTCCTGCGGGAAATCGACGCACCCGGCCTTCCGGGCAGGTGCCACGCTCCTTCGCCCCCGCCCGAACCTCGCGCCAGTCAGGTCAAGCTCCATCGGCCCGTCCGTCCGTCACGGGAAATGACATCGAAGAGCCTCAACTGAACGCCAACGCCACGGCAAGCGCCAACGTCGCGGACAACGGCAGGCGGACTCCGCCCAGTTTTTCTCCGAAAACCGGACGCGCCACTCGCAGCACGGCTCCGGATGCCGCCGCACCGCGCAGCATTCCGCCGTCGCGAGCGCGGATGTCTTCCGGCTCATCCCGCAACGCCGTGCGCAATCCGTCGGATATGCCGGTTTCCCGGCCCTCATCGCCAGCAGCAAACGTGTCCACGAAGTTCAGCCATCTTGGCCGGCCGGCGGCGGCAACGGCGAAAACGGTAACGGCACGCCGTCCGCGAGCCTTACGCATCACCCTATGCGCAATCGCGGTACTGGTGGCGGCGTTGATTCTTTCCGTTTTCGGTGCCTGGCAATGGGTGGACAGCAAACTGAATCGGAGCGACTGGCTGACCGACACCCCCAACACGCCGGCCTCGACTTGGCTGATTCTTGGCTCCGATGAGCGTGACGGTTCCACCGATTACGGCGGCGTAGACAATATCTCTGGCTTCAGGACCGATACGATTCTGGTGCTGATCAAGCCCAAAAGCGGGCCGAGTTCGTTGGTTTCCATTCCCCGCGATTCGCTCATGAACGTCGATAACCAGTACATGAAAATCAATGCGGTGGCGCTGATTGCGGGCAAGAAGGCTTTGGTAAGCAACGTCGAGCAGATCACCGGCCAGAAAATCGATCATGTGGCACAGATCAAGTTCGGCGGTCTGCAGAACGTGGTGAACGCCTTGGGCGGTATCGAACTGTGCTATGACGAGGATGTTCAGGATTCCTATTCCGGACTGAACTGGAAGGCGGGATGCCATACGGCGGATGGTTCCACCGCATTGTCCTTCTCTCGTATGCGATATGCCGACGCGCGAGGAGACTTCGGACGCAACGAACGCCAGCGACAGGTCATCTCGGCCATCGTCAAGAAGGCTTCCAGCAGTGAGACCCTGACCAATCCGTCCAAAATCGTGGCAGTGTCCAATGCCGCGATGAGCGCACTCACCGTGGACGAGAAGACCAACCCTTACACGTTGCTCACCATGGCGTTGGCGTTCAAAAGCGCCACCGGCTCGAATGGCATCTCCGGCAGCGTGTACTGGTCCGACCCCGATTATTACGTTGATGGCGTTGGTTCCTCGGTGCTGCTTGACGACGCCAAGAACACCGAACTGTTCAATCAACTTGCCGACGGCACGTATAAGGCCGGCACCGTGGGCAATCTGGCGGAAGGCTGACCGACGCTTTCCCGGAGCCCATCGGCTTCATCATCGGCGCATGATCGTCACCGTTGCCTACACCGCCAATCATGCACGGGCAAAATGTCATGTGGATAACTCGGCAAGCTAGAACCACATACCTTGATTCGGCTTGCGCTTTCGGCATGCGTTCCCCCACGCTGGAAGCATGACATCACAGCAGAACGATTCGAAGCGACATTCCGTCCATACGGCATCCGCCGTATCCCGGGCGAAGCACCGTT
>UMHU01024298.1_pt1 | contig 12703 bp, 10 predicted proteins | sample 1965591 | NCBI WGS metagenome assembly UMHU01 (sample SAMEA4836101, study PRJEB28245) | human gut metagenome | biome: gut microbiome; material: fecal sample | place: Denmark | collected 2008
GCAGCTGCTGGGTGTCCTCCGTCAGATAGAAGGAGGCATCGCTGGAGATGGCCTTGATCCCCAGCGTCTGGCAGATCTGCACCACCGTATCAAAGGAGGAACCTCCGATGCCGTTGTGCAGCGCACTGTTGATGGTAGATAGGGGGATATTGACCGCAAAAGCAAACTGCCGCACGCTCTTGTACTGACGGGAAATTTCGGTTTTGACGATTCTCGTTAAGTTATCCATAGTTTAGACCCTCTTTACAAATTTTTCCATGCACGGGAGACAACTCCGATTGTACGTATTATAACACGCTTTTTTTCAAATGCCAATACTAAATAGTGAATAGTTTCTTAATTTTCAGCGGAAAAAACAAAATTTTACAGAAAAGTAATATTTTTGTAATATTTATGATAAAAAACAGGTGGGAGATTTCCGTGTAATGGAAAATCTCCTTTTATTTTGCTCACAGCTGTGCTACAATAATAAGCTGAAACAGAGAGGAGCGAACTATGCGTAAAGGCACTCACCCCCGCACGGCGCTGGGGCAAACGGCGGCGCAGATGATCCGCCGGTACTATCTCCATGACGTGGCACGGGACAGCGCAGCCCTGACCTACTACCTGCTGTTCGCCATTTTCCCGCTGCTGATCTTCGTCAGCACCCTGCTGGGTATTCTGGAGCTGGATGTGGACAGCATCGTCACCGGCCTGCGGCAGATCGTGCCGGGGGACGTGGCGGAGGTGGTGCGGGGCTATCTGGAATACGTTTCCGGCAACGCCAGCCGCCAGCTCATGTGGTTCAGTCTGGTGTTTTCCATCTGGTTCCCCATGCGGGCCACCGGCTGCCTGCTGCACTCGCTGCGCAAGGCCTTCGGTAAGGGCCAGCCCAAGAACATCCTGCTGGATCAGCTGAAAATTTTTCTCTTCGCCATCTGGCTCATGGTATCCATCGGCCTGACGCTGCTGATGATCACCGTGGGCCGCCGGGCGCTGTACTTTGTGTCGGGGATCATCACCGTACCGGACGGCTTCATCAACCTCTGGAGCAAGCTCCGCTTCGTGGCGGTGGCGCTGCTGATGTTCGTGCTGGTGACGGTGCTGTATATGCTGGCGCTGGGCCGCCGATGCCCGCTGCGGGAGGTGGCACCGGGCGTGGCCGTGTCGCTGGCGGCGTGGATGCTGCTGTCGCTGGCCTTCTCCTATTATGTGGAAAATCTGGCACACTATACCCAGCTCTACGGCTCCATCGCCACCATTGTGGTGGTGCTGCTGTGGCTGTATATGAGCGGGACGGTGCTGATTTTAGGCGGTGAGCTGAATGCGGTGGTGCTGCACCGGCGCACCCAGCGCCGTCGTGCGGCAGAGGAAAAGGCAGCGGAAAAGGCTGCCCGGCCGACACGGCAGGAAGCTGCGGCGCAGAAGCCTTCCGGGTCGACGCAGCCGCCCCGACAGCCACAGCCGCCTAAACCGGCAGAGCAACCGGAAAAGGCGGATCCACCCAAACCGGCGGAGCCACCTAAGCAGACGCAGGGGCAGCCGCCGCAAGAAGCAATACCTCCGGAAAAAGAGCAGCCGGAACGACCGGGAAAGGAACAGTCAGGCTCATGAAGATCATCATTGTAGGAAACGGAAAGGTGGGCTACGCTATCGCCCGCCAGCTGGCGGTGGAGGGCCACGACATCACCATGGTGGACTCCTCCCCGGTGGCGCTGGCCCGTGCCGACAGCACCCTGGACATCATGTGCGTGGAGGGCAACGGCGCCAGCATCAGCGTGCTGGAGGAGGCTGGTGCCCGGACGGCGGATCTGGTCATCGCTGTCAGCAATCTGGACGAGACGAATCTGGTGTGTTGCCTCATCGCCAAAACCATGGGGGCCAAGCACACCATCGCACGGGTGCGGAATCCGGACTACCGCCGGGACGCCGCCCTGCTGAAGCGGGAGATCGGGATGGACATGGTCATCAACCCCGATCTGGCGGCGGCACGGGAGATCGCCCGCATCCTCAGCTTCCCCTCCGCCTCCTCCGTGGAGCCCTTCGCCGGCGGCCGTATCGACATGATCGGCATACAGGTGACGGAGCGGGACCGGTTTTACGGGGTGGCCCTCAGCGAGTTCCATCGTATCCGCTCGGCGGAGGTGCTGATCTGCGCTGCCCAGCGGGGGGACGAGTGCATCATCCCCAACGGCAACTTTGTGCCGAGAGAGGGCGACAAGCTCTACATGGTGGGTACCAAGTCCGAGCTCCAGAAGATGCTGCGGGCTATGGGCCGCACCCAGCAGCGGGTCAAAACCGTGTCCCTGCTGGGGGGCAGCCGCATCGCCATGTATCTCACGTGGGAGCTGGCGGTGAGCAATACCAAGGTCTGCATCGTGGAGCAGAAGCATGATAAGTGCCTTCAGCTGGCGGCCCAGCTGCCTACGGCCATGATCATCGAGGGCGACGGCACGGAGGAGGAGCTGCTGACCAGCGAGAATATCTTCGAGGCGGATGCCTTCGTCTCCCTGACGGGCCGGGACGAGGAGAATCTGCTGATGGCCCTGACGGCTCGGCGGGCGGGCGTCCCCAAGGTGCTGGCCAAGATGACCCGCCCCAACTACATGGATCTGGTCCGGGATATGCGGGTGGGCAGCATCGTCAGTCCCAAGGATATCGTGGCCAACCAGATCACCCGCTACGTCCGGGCATTGGCCAATTCCGAGGGCAGCGCCGTGGAGAGCTTGTATAAGATGCTGGGCGGCGCCGTGGAAGCGCTGGAGTTCACCGCCACGGCCCGGAGCCGTGCGGTGCTGAATAAGCCCCTGCGGGCGCTGTCCCTGAAGGACGACGTGCTGGTGGCGGCCATTGCACGGGGCAGCGAGATCATCATCCCCGGCGGCACCAGCATCATTCAGGAGGGTGACCACGTGGTGGTGGTCACCAATGCCCATACCTTCGACGATCTGGGGGACATTCTGGCGTGAACACAAGAGCCGTGGCCCATGGCCACGGCTTTTTTCGCAAGGAGGGGAGAGTGCATGACACGGGATCGTGAGACGGCCCGCCGCATCGCACAGGAGGTGCAGCGGCTGGGCGGCAGCGTCTACTATGTGGGCGGCTGCGTCCGGGACCGCCTGCTGGGCCGGGAGAGCAAGGATCTGGATATCGAGGTTCACGGCGTCACCCCCCAGCAGCTGGAGATCGTGCTGGACCGGATGGGTGGCCGTCGGACGGTGGGGGTCAGCTTTGGCGTCTACGGACTGGCGGGCTGCGGACTGGACATCGCCATGCCCCGGCGGGAGGCCGCCGTGGGCCGGGGCCACCGGGACTTCACCGTGGAGGTGGACCCGTGGCTGGGGCCGGAGAGAGCCGCCCGCCGCCGGGATTTCACCGTCAACGCCCTGATGGAGGACGTGCTCACCGGTCAGGTGCTGGACTTCTTCGGCGGCCGGGAGGACCTCCGCCGGGGCCTCCTGCGCCATGTGGATGACCACTCCTTTCCGGAGGATCCCCTGCGGGTGCTGCGGGGAGCGCAGTTCGCCGCCCGCTTCGGCTTCACCGTGGCGGAGGAGACGGTGGCCCTGTGCCGCACCATGGATCTGTCGGCCCTGTCTCGTGAACGGGTGGAGGGGGAGCTGCAAAAGGCCCTCCTGCAGGCGCCCCGCCCTTCCATCTTCTTCCGCACACTGGATACCATGCACCAGCTGCGCCCGTGGTTCACGGAGGTGCAGCGCTTACAGGGCGTCCCCCAGCCGCCCCGCTACCACGGGGAGGGGGATGTGTGGGAGCACACCATGGCGGTGCTGGATACCGCCGCCGAGCTGCGGCCCCAAGCAGCCCAGCCCATGGCCCTGATGCTGGCGGCACTGGCCCACGACTTCGGCAAGGTCACCGCCACCACGGAGTCAGGTGGCGTCATCCACGCTTACGGCCACGAGGAGGCGGGTCTGCCGCCGGCGGAGGACTTCCTGCGCCGGGTGATCGGGGAGAAGGCCCTCCACCGGTGCGTGAAAAATCTGGTGGCCCTGCACATGAAGCCCAACGCCATGGCACTGAGTGGGGCCTCCGTCAAGTCCACCAACCGTCTGCTGGACGCCGCCATAGAGCCGGGGGACCTGATCCTGCTGGCGCTGGCGGATCACCGTGGCTCACGGTGCGACCCGCCCCGTCCGGACCCGGAGCCCTTCCTGCGGCAGCGGCTGGAGATCTACCGGGCCGCCATGGCCCGCCCCATGGTCACCGGCAGCGACCTGATCTCCGCCGGACTGACCCCGGATCGGGACTTCTCCCAGCTGCTGGCCTACGCCCGCAAGCTCCATCTGGCGGGGCTCGACCGGGAGGCAGCCCTGCGGCAAACGCTGGCCTACGCCCGCAAGCTTTCAAAAAAGCATCAAAAAGAAGGCTGAGCATCCGCTCAGCCTTCTTTTTATGGAGTTTTTTACAGCAGGTGGAAGTTCACCACCAGACCGGCGAACACGATGGAGACCATGCTCAGCAGTTTGATGAGGATGTTGATCGCGGGGCCGGAGGTATCCTTGAAGGGATCGCCCACGGTGTCGCCCACCACGCCTGCCTTGTGGCAGTCGGAGCCCTTGCCGCCGAAGTGACCGGCCTCGATGTACTTCTTGGCGTTATCCCACGCACCGCCGGCGTTGGCCATGTAGATGGCCATCAGGAAGCCGGTGACGGTAGCGCCGGCCAGCATACCCACAACGCCCATGTGGCCCAGGATCAGACCCACCACGATGGGGCAAACCACAGCGATGATGGTGGGCAGGATCATCTCGTGCAGAGATGCCTTGGTGCACAGGTCCACGCAGCGGGCATAGTCGGGATCGGCCTTGCCGTCCATCAGACCGGTGATCTCCCGGAACTGACGGCGCACCTCCAGCACCACGCTCTGGGCGGCACGGCCCACGGAGTTCATGGTGAGGGCGGCGAACACGAAGGGCAGGCAGGCGCCGATGAACAGACCCACCAGCACCACGGGGTTCATGAGGCTGAAATCCTGGAAGGTGACGTCAGCGCCCACCTCCTTGACCTTCTCGATGTAGGAGGCCATCAGGGCCAGAGCGGTCAGAGCGGCGGAGCCGATGGCGAAGCCCTTGCCGGTGGCGGCGGTGGTGTTGCCCAGAGAGTCCAGAGCGTCGGTGCGCTGGCGGACCTCGGGAGCCAGACCGGCCATCTCAGCGATGCCGCCGGCGTTGTCGGCCACAGGACCGTAAGCGTCGGTGGCCAGCGTGATGCCCAGCGTGCTCAGCATACCCACGGCGGCCAGAGCGATGCCGTACAGGCCCATGCCGGTGGAGGCAGCGCCGCCGGAGCAGAAGTAAGCCACCAGAATGCAGATGGCCACAATGATGATGGGAACAGCGGTGCTCAGCATACCCAGACCCAGACCGCCGATGATGATGGTGGCGGCACCGGTCTGAGACTTGGAGGACAGATCCTGGGTGGGCTTGAAGGTGTCGGAGGTGTAGTACTCCGTGGCCTTACCGATGAGCACACCGGCGATCAGACCCGCCAGAATGGCGAAGTACAGGCCCAGATGCTCCTTGCCCAGCAGGGAGATCACCAGCGGGCAGGCGATGATGGCGATGAGGATAGCGGACAGGTTGGTACCACGGGACAGGGCCTTCAGCAGGGTGCGCTGGTCGGCCTGCTCGTCGGTGCGGACGAAGAAGGTGCCGATGATGGAGCAGATGATGCCGATGGCCGCCATGACCATGGGGATGGCCATGGCCTTGAAGGCCTGATCGGAGAAGGCGGCCACGCCCAGAGCGGAGGCAGAGATGATGGAGCCTACATAGGACTCGTACAGATCGGCGCCCATACCGGCCACGTCGCCCACGTTGTCGCCCACGTTGTCAGCGATGACGGCGGGGTTCCGGGGGTCGTCCTCCGGGATACCGGCCTCCACCTTACCCACCAGATCGGCGCCCACGTCGGCGGCCTTGGTGAAGATGCCGCCGCCCACACGGGCGAACAGAGCCATGGAGGAGGCGCCCATACCGAAGGTCAGCATGGCGCTGGTGATGGCGGAGGCCTCCAGCTTGAACACGAAGCGCAGCAGGAAGAACCACACGGAGATGTCCAGCAGGCCCAGACCCACCACGGTGAAGCCCATGACGGAGCCGGCGGAGAAGGCCACCCGCAGACCACGGTTCAGCCCCTCCTGGCAGGCATTGGCGGTGCGGCAGTTGGAGGCGGTGGCGATCTTCATGCCGATGAAGCCGGACAGGCCGGAGAAGAAGCCGCCGGTCAGGAAGGCGAAGGGTACGAACCACGTCAGCAGACCGCAGGCTGCCATGATGCACAGCACCACCACCATGCAGGCGAAGAACACGCCTACCACGGAATACTGGCGCTTGAGGTATGCGTTAGCACCCTGACGAATGGACTGGGAAATCTTCTGCATGAGGGGGGTGCCCTCCGAGAAGCGCAGCACCTTCTTTGCGGTGATGACCACAAAGAGAAGTGCAATGATGGAGCCAACAAACGTGGCTAGGACCAGGTACTTTTCCATAAAGACTTTTCCTCTCTTTTCCTTGTTTTCTCCCGGAGCCGGCGGAGGGACGGGAGATTCTTTTTGTCCCACTGCACATTATAAAAAACGCCGTCCGCCCCGTCAAATTTTCAAACTTTTTTTCGAAGTACCTAAAAATTAGTTTGGAGTCGTTCGTCATTTTTATATAATATTTTTCCTGCAAGGAAAACCGCTTAAAAGGGAAAAACGGGGCAAAAACCGGCGGCAGCGGCGGAACGCTTGCGGAATTTGTGACAGGATTTTTCTGTGAGAAGTCGGGAAAAATGTTTTTGAAAATTTTTTTCAAAAACATTTTTCCTTCAAATAAAAGCAAATTCACAAAAAATACACAAAAAGACTCCCATTCACTTTTTACGCAAAAACTGATGAATCAAAAATTGGATACAGAAATTCTTTCGTCACTTTTCACAATCATGGAAAACCCCTTCAAATGTCTTGAAGAGCGACCAAAACGGGAGTAAAATAGCCTCATCAATACCCGGGAGGTTTCAAACGTATGGAATATCAGGAAATTTTGCAAAACGCCCGCACCTGCATGGGACCCTACTGCAAGGCGTGTCCCGTGTGCAACGGACAGGCGTGTAAGAATACCATCCCCGGCCCCGGCGCCAAGGGCTCCGGCACCGGCTTTGCCCGGAACTACCAGAAGTGGCAGGAGCTGCGGGTGAATCTGGATACCATCGGTGAAAACCGCCGGGCCGATACATCCTTCGACTTCTTCGGCCACCGGCTGGCCCTGCCGGTGATGGCGGCTCCCGTGGGAGCCATGCAGCTGCACTACGGGGATAAGTACGACGACCTGACCTATAACCGGCTGCTGCTGGCGGCCTGCGCCAAGGCGGGCATCGTGGCCTTCACCGGCGATGGCGTGGACCCGGCGGTGATGGAGGGCGCCACGCAGGCCATCCAGGCCCAGCAGGGCTGCGGTGTGCCTACGGTGAAGCCCTGGGACCGGGAGACCCTGATGCAGAAGCTGGACTTGGCCCTGACCGCCGACCCCATGGCCATTGCCATGGACATCGATGCCGCCGGTCTGCCCTTCCTCCGCAACCGGATGCCGCCTGCCGGCAGCAAGACCGTGGCGGAGCTGCGTGAGGTGGCGGAGCACGCCCGAAAACCCTTTATCCTCAAGGGCATCATGACCGTCCGTGGGGCGGAGAAGGCGGTGGAGGCCGGGGCCTCCGCCATCGTGGTGTCCAACCACGGCGGCCGGGTGCTGGATCAGTGTCCCGCCACGGCGGAGGTGCTGCCCGCCATTGCCGACGCCGTAGGCGACCGGGTCATGGTGCTGGTGGACGGCGGCATCCGCACAGGGCTGGATGTGTTCAAGGCACTGGCACTGGGGGCGGACGGCGTTCTCATCGGCCGTCCCTTCGTCACCATGGTCTATGGCGGCGGCGAGGAGGGCGTAGCCACCTACGTCCGCAAGCTGACGGATGAGCTGTCGGATACCATGGCCATGTGCGGCGCCCACAGCCTGAAGGAGATCGACCGGGAGATGCTCTGGCAGGGCTGATGCGGACTGATGCGGTCTGATGCACACATCATTCTATTCGGATATCATGGGAACATATTCTGCTGCTATGGCAGTTTGATCGGATTTGTTCCGATCTTCTAAAAAATTCGTGACAGGAGGCGCTTATGTATATCACATGGTTGGGCCACAGCTGCTTTCGGCTGGAGTCGGCGGGCTACGGGGTGGTCATCGATCCCTATCGGGTTGTGGCGGGCTATCCGCCGCTGCGGGTGGAGGCCAACGCCGTCTATATCAGTCACCACCACTTTGACCACGATTGTCTGGAGGCGGTGACGCTGCTGCCCGGCGGGGAAAATCCCTTTACGGTGGAGACGTTCTCCACCTTCCACGACGACTGTCAGGGCGCCCTCCGGGGTGATAACACCGTTCATATCTTCCGGGCGGAGGGCATGACCGTGGTGCATCTGGGGGACTTGGGCTGCGCCCTGACAGCGGCGCAGGAGGAAAAAATTTCGGGTTGCGATGCGCTGATGCTGCCGGTGGGCGGCACCTATACCATCGATGCTGCTGCGGCGGCGGAGCTGGTGCGTCGGCTGCACCCCCGACTGGTGCTGCCCATGCATTTCCGGAGAGGGGAGCAGGGCTTCCCGGAGCTGACCACGCTGGAGGACTTTCTCTCCCGCCTCCCGGAGCAGCCGGTACACCGGCTGACGGGGGAGACGCTGGATCTGACGTCCAAAGGGACGTCGGGTGTTGTGATCTTCCCCCGTCGGTAAGGGAAAATTCTGTCCGGTTTTTGTCCGGAAAATGTCCAAAAACCAGAGTAGGTATAAGCCCCTCCGTTTTCGTGTACACTGAGGTATCAGGTACATGGAAACGGAGGGCTTTTACATGGCAGAAAAACGGTGGCGCACTTGGGAGACGGTGGGCCTGCTGGTGGTGCTGGCGGCGGGGAACCTGCTGCACTTTATCTACGACTGGACGGGGCAGAGCCCCATAGCGGCGCCACTGGCCGCCGTCAACGAATCCACCTGGGAGCACATGAAGCTTTTCATCACTCCGTGGGTGCTGTGGTCGATGGTGGAGCGCATCGCCCTGCAGGGTCACGGCTCCCTGCTGCCCGCCCGTGGGCTGGGGATGCTGACGGGTCTTGCGGCCATCCCGGCGCTGTTTTACACCTATCAGGGAATTTTGGGCCGGGGGATCATGTGGGTGGATGTACTGATTTTCCAGCTGGCGGTGCTGCTGGCCTTTTGGGTCAGCTGGAGCGTTCAGGCCCGGCGGGTGCTGGACGGGCCGGTGTGGCAGATCTTAGGCGGCGTGACGCTGCTGGCGGTGTGGGGGCTGGCCATCTGGTGGACCTACGCACCGCCCCAGCTGCCGCTGTTCGTGGATCCCACTGACGGAAGCCGGGGCATCCCACTGCGGTAGGTCTGCGGGTGGGGGAGACGGCTTGCAAAATGTGATAAGCGGGCAAGGGCAGGCACACCGGAGGGCGTGCCTGCCCTTGCCGATTTGCCGCATCCGCTTGCCGGTGGGAGCGCATCGTCCGGGGTTCGGCGACCGGAGGGGCGATGACCCGGTGGGACGTCCCGATATTGGGATTTTTTCTTGACCGGGGGGAGCGCATGGGGTATAATCGAACCAACTGTATATGACAGGTCAGAAACGGAGGCGTGCAATGAAAAAGATCGTGCATAAATCGGCTGCGCCCATATACGCAGCGGCGGTGGTGTGGGTGCTGTATGCCCTGCTGCTGCCCCTGTACAAGCCGGGCCACTTTATGATGGCGGCTGCGGCGTCGGTAGTGGTATTTCTCATCGCCCGCATCTTCTGCAAGGACGTTGTGGAGGAGGTGGAGGAGAAGCCCCAGCCCACCGGCAACCCGGAGTTGGATAAGATGATCTCCGACGGCGAGTTGGCCATCCGGGAGATGAAGCGCCTCAACGACAGCATCAAGGACGAGACCATCAGCCGCCAGATCGATCGGCTGGAGGAGGTTTCCGGCAAGATCTTCGACTGCGTTAAGGCAGACCCGGAGAAGCTGCCGCAGATCCGCAAATTCATGAACTACTACCTGCCCACCACGCTGAAACTCCTCAACGCTTATGACCGCATGAGCAGTCAGGGCGTGGAGGGCCAGAACATCAGCGGCACCATGGAGCGGGTGGAGAGCATGATGAGCAACATCGTCACCGCCTTTGAACGGCAGCTGGACAGCCTCTTCGGGGATCAGGCGCTGGATATCTCCACGGATATCACGGTGCTGGAGAACATGATGGCCCGTGAGGGACTCAGCGACGACCCCATCCACCAGACCCGGGAGGAGACTCCGGCGGCGGAGGAGAAGGAGAGCGGCGAGGACGGCGACGGCATCCAGCTGGAGCTGTAAAAAGACCCTGAGAGGAGGGCGGCCCATGGGGCGGCGCCCTCCGGGAAATGCAAGTAAACGAACAATATGAGATAGAAAGGAACTATGACCATGACGGACAACATGATGCCTGAACTGACCCTGGAGCCTACGGCGGCGGCCGAGGCCGTTCCCCAGCTGACGCTGGAGCCTACGGCTCCCGAAGTGCCGGAGCCGGAGGAGAAGAAGATCGAGCCGGTGGAGATGGATGAAAAACTCCTGACCGACGAGGAGAAGAAGGCGGTGGAGGACTTTTCCCACAAGATCGACGTGCGGGATACCAACATGATCCTGCAGTACGGCGCCGCCGCACAGAAGAACGTGGCGGGCTTCTCCGAGAGCGCCCTGAATAACGTCCGCAGCAAGGATCTGGGCGAGATCGGGCAGGACCTGAGCCGTCTGGTGGTGGAGCTGAAGGGCTTCGGCGACAGCGATGAGAAGAAGGGCCTCATGGGCCTGTTCAAGAAGGCCGGGAACCGGCTGGAGAGCATGAAGGCCCAGTACAGCAAGGTAGAGGCCAACGTGGAGAAGATCAGCCAGTCTCTTGAGCAGCACCAGATCACGCTGCTCAAGGACGTGGCCATGTTCGACCAGATGTATGAGCTGAACCTGAAGTACTACAAGGAACTGACCATGTACATTCTGGCCGGTAAAAAGCGGCTGGAGGAGGTACGCAGCGGTGAACTGGAGGAGCTTCGCAAGAAGGCGGAGCAGTCCGGCACGGCAGAGGATGCACAGGCCTATAACGATCTGGTGAACCTGTGCAACCGGTTTGAAAAGAAGATCCACGATCTGGAGCTGACCCGGATGGTGTCGGTGCAGATGGGCCCCCAGACCCGGCTGCTGCAGAATAACGACACGTTGATGATCGAGAAGATCCAGTCCTCGCTGGTGAACACCATTCCCCTGTGGAAGAGCCAGATGGTGCTGGCGCTGGGGCTGGAGCACAGCCGTCAGGCCACGGCGGCTCAGAGCGCCGTGACGGAGATGACCAACGAGCTGCTGAAGAAGAACGCCGACACCCTGAAGATGGGGACCATCGCCACCGCCAAGGAGGCCGAGCGCTCCATCGTGGACATCGAGACGCTGCAGCACACCAACCAGCAGCTCATCGAGTCTCTGGACGAGGTGGCCCGCATCCAGCAGGAGGGCGCCGCCAAGCGCAGGGAGGCCGAGGCCCAGCTGGGCCGCATCGAGGGCGAGCTGAAGCAGAAGCTGCTGGAGCTGCGTGGTTAAGCTGCGAGATGCGACTTCTCCGTGAAGGGAGACTACCATGAAATTTTATCAAAAACGTGGCTTTGCGCTGGTGGTGCTGGTGCTGGCCATTCTGGGCTCCTGCGTCTACGGCATCAGCAAAAAGCCCGCCGACCTGCCCCAGGTATCCTACGGCAACTGGCTGCGGGACGACGCCGACCTGTTGACGGACGAGACGGAGGCGGCGTTGCGGCAGTATGACCAGAGCTGGGACAGCGACTATCGGGCCATTATCGCCGTGGCGACGCTGGACACGCTGAACGGCTGGACCTATGAGAAGGCGGCGGCGGAGCTTGGCTCCCGGTGGGGGCTGGGCGGCAATGATATGCTGCTGCTGTTGGTAAAGGACAGCGACTACTATGTGGCGCTGGGCGACAACGTGCTGGACGCCATGACGGACACCTATCAGGCGGGCCTGCAGGGCGCTGTGGAGGCTCCCTACTATCAGGGGGATTACGATGCGGCGGCGCTGGCCTTCTTCCGGCAGGCGGATGTGTTCTATGCCCAGACGCTGGGCCGTCAGCAGAGCGGCGGCAGCTATTCCGACTATGAGGATAACGGTGCGTGGCAGGGCAATGACTCCGGCTCTGTGGCGGCTGTGGTGCTGCTGGTGGTGGGCATCTTTGTGGTGTGGATCCTGCTGGATGGCCTGCGGTATCGCCGGTATCGCCGCCGCCCGGTGGTGGTAGGCGGGCCTGTGTACTATCCCGTGTTCTGGGGACGGCATCCCCGTCCGCCCCGGCGGCCTGCGCCGCCCCGTGGCCCCCGTCCGCCCATGGGCGGCGGCCCTCGGCCTCCTATGGGGGGCGGCCCCAGACCGCCCATGGGAGGCGGTCCTCGGCCCGGTGGATCCCGGCCCAGTACCCCTCGACCCTCCCGGCCTTCCGGTTCCCGGCCCTCCGGGAGCTTCGGCGGCGGGAGCCGCAGCGGTGGCTTCAGCGGCAAGGGCTTCGGCGGGAGCTCCCGTTCCGGCGGAGGCAGCCGTGGCGGCGGCTTCAGCGGGAAAGGCTTCGGCGGAGGCAAGCGATAAGCTAAATAAAAAAATAGCGGC
>UMHU01051219.1_pt1 | contig 12617 bp, 9 predicted proteins | sample 1965591 | NCBI WGS metagenome assembly UMHU01 (sample SAMEA4836101, study PRJEB28245) | human gut metagenome | biome: gut microbiome; material: fecal sample | place: Denmark | collected 2008
CATCGGCAGCTGGAACAAGGTAATAACCAAACCGACACCCAGCAAGGAATCGTTCAGACCAATATCCTTGTACCACACCATCAGCGGAATCAGCAGAGACGCATACGGCACCATCAAAATGGACAGCGTCACCATGAATCCGAGATTGCGGCCCGGATAGTCGAAACGGGAGAACGAATAGCCTGCGAGCGTGCACACCACCACGGAGAACACCACGGCGACCAACGTCACCACCACCGAGTTGAACAGGTACTTCGGCAGGCCTTCCTGGTAGCCGAACAACGTCAGATAGTTGTTCACACCCCAGCCCTTGGATTGTGCGGAACCAGGCTGCGGACTGAACGAGCAGACCACCACCCAGATCAGCGGCGAAATGAAGACCAGAGCCAGCAGACCTTCGAGAATATAGACGATTACGCGCTTCCACAATGGAGTAGTCATGTGAGTTCCCTCCCCTTGCTCACTTGGTGTTGTCGCGCATACCGCGCATCTGGATGGAATTGATCACTACGAGGGCCGCAAGCACGATCAGCGACAGTGCGGCCGCCATGCCCAGATCCTTCTTGGAATCGAATGCGAAGTTATAGATGAGCTGCACTACGGTCATGGTGGAATTGTTCGGACCGCCCTTGGTCAGAATGAAGAACTGGTCGAACGCGAGGATGGAACCGGTGACGCAGTAGATCAGACACATCACGATGGTCGGCTTCATCAGCGGCAGGGTGATGGAACGGAAAATGCGCCACGTGCCAGCACCGTCCATGCGCGCGGCCTCATACAGGTCGCCCGGAATGGCTTGCAGGCCGATCATCATGAGCAGCATGTAGTAGCCGGAGAAACGCCAGACGATCACAATAATGGTGGCCCACAGCGCGCTCTGGCCGGTGGCGAGCACGGAGCCGCCCTCATCCATCAATCCGAAGAAGCTCAGGATCTTGGTGACGGGGCCCACCTGCGGGGAGTACAGCGCGTAGAACAGCAGCGAAGCGGAGGCGAGACCGGTTGCGGACGGCAGCAGGAAGCACGTGCGCAGCATATTGTTCCACTTGGTGCTTTCCTGCACGATCAGCGCCAGGCCAAGGCCGAGTACCAGCAGGAAAATCGTGACGATCACGGTGTATTCAAGTGTGAACAACACCGACTGTCCGAGCAGTTTATTTTCGAAAACCTTGACGAAATTCTCAGGGAAATTCCAACCACGGTTACCGCCCATCAACGACCAGCGGGAACCGGCCATGATGACGAGCAGCACGATTGGCACGAAGAACAGCATGATGATCATCAGCCAATCAGGCAGCGCATACAGCAGGCCACGACGGGTTGCCTCCGCCTTGGCCTTGGAACGATGCGTCTTCACTGGCGCAGCGTTCTTGGAAACAGTAGTCATATTCCCTCCTTGGAACACTTTTGGCGACTCTCTCTTGAATCGTTCGGGGTTTTCGACATAAATGGCCAAGCGATTGGATATGCGTTTGGAAGTGCGATTCCGTCTCGTGCGGCCGTTGAAATCCGCCATGAAGACCGACATTGTTTTTGAAGTATTGTCGATCTCCATGGCAGACCACAACTGTGGTCTGTCGATTTTTGTTTTCGATATTCAGTTATTCGATATTCAGTTGTTCTTAAGTTATGTAAATCGGGGAAAGGAGAAAAAGGAGGAGAAGTTTGTTTTCAGTGGCTCACCTCACTGACCCAGCACGTCGGTGATGGCCTGGTTGTCGGCCTTGAGATCGCCATCGCCCCAGACTGCGTTCTGGATGAGCAGCTGCCACGGGGAACCGGCTGCGTTGAAGGCCTCATTGAAAGCTGCGGACTTCGGGGTCTGGCCATTGCCGTCGATGATTACGGAGTTGATGGTCTGGACGCGAGGATCGGCATCGTCGTAGGCGGTCTTCAGGGTCTGGATGTTGGATGCGGTGTCGCCGTTGGCTGCGAAGACTTCCTTCTGGGCGTCATCGCTCATGAGCCATGCGAGGAAGTTCCAAGCCTGAGCGACGTGCTTGCAGTCCTTGGAGATGCCCATGGCATCGCCGCCGAGGAACGTGGAGGTCTTGCCTTCCTTGGTGCCCGGGATCGGGGTGACACCCACTTCGAAGCCGCCGTCCTTCTCAGCTTCGAACAGTGCGGTGGAGGAGGTGTTCGGATACGGCATCACACCGATGTTGCCGTTGGCGAACGGAGCGGTCCAGGTGGCACCGGTTTCTTCCTTGGAGCCTGCGCCCAAGCCGTTGGTGGTGTTGGCGAGTTCCTTGTAGGCGTCGAGCACGGCCTTCATGGAATCGTTGTCGAGGGTGGCTTCGGTGCCATCTGCGTTCATCACGGATTCGCCGTCAGCCCACACGGACGGGAACAGGTCGAACACGAGAGCGCCACCGGACTGGCCGGCCAAGTAGGAGCCTGCCACGCCGTCCTTGTTGAGGGCCGCGACCGCCTTGGCCTGCTCAACGAACTCGTCGATGCTGCTCGGACCCTTCTCCGGGTCAAGACCTGCTTCCTTGTACAGATTCTTGTTCCATACCATCACGGAAACGTCGGTGATGAACGGCAGCGTGTATTCCTTGCCATCCACGGTACCGGCTTCAATGTGGCCCTGCTGCAGGTCGGACTTGTTGTCGAGTCCGTCGATCTGCTTGGTGATGTCGGTGAAGATGCCTTCAGAAGCCCAGTACGGAATACGCACCACGTCACCGGCGAGAATGTCCGGAAGGGAATCGGTCTGGGAAGCACCACCAACCTTGCCTTCCATATCGTCGTTCGGAATGATTTCCAGCTTGACCTGGTTCTTGTGGGAGGCGTTGTAGGCCTTCACCGCGTTCTTGGCCTGACGCTCCAGCGGAGAACGGGTCCACAGAGTGATCTCAGTGCCGTCATCAGTGCCGGCTGCCGGAATATCGGCCGGAGCCGCGGATCCACCACTGCTGGAACCACCGCCGCATGCAGCCATCGGAATAAGCAACGCGGTTGCCGCGATGCCGGCAATAACGCGAGTGACCTTGTTGAAAGACACCATGTCTACTTCTTTCTCTATGTATCGCTCAGCTTTGAGCCATCCGGCGGGCCTTCCGCCGTCTGCCTTCACGATTTCCGGTTGTTCTCCTTCGATTGAACCGTAGTGCGAAAGCCTTTTCTCAGTATATGGTTTTCTCCAGATTTTGCAAAATCGCTTTCGCACATCAGAATGCAAAGGTATTCATGTCGATAAAACCGTTATAAATAAACGATTCTTAGCATTTTAAGAATCGTTTATGACAGCAAAAAATGACGTGAGATGCAGAAAATGCGAAAGAAAAATGTGTTCATTTTCGCAAATGCGAAAGTTTCGCAATTTGCAAGTGAAAATGTCAGCAATCGGCTATATAAAGCCGTTTTGTCCACTTTTTGACACGATGCGAAAACTTTCGCAGTTTTGTCGTATAATATTACGCAATACAAGGGCGGCGAAGCGCATCGACGCGCAGCCAACGTTTTCGTCACACCGTAAAAAAAGGGGAACATCATGGCAACTGCAGATACTCACTCAACAGCAAGGCTTGAAGATGTAGCAGCGCTGGCCAACGTGTCTTTGGCAACGGCTTCAAAGGCGCTGCATGGCAAACCGCGCGTCAGCGAAGACACCCGCGAGCGCGTGATGGAGGCAGCGCGGCAACTCAACTATTCCCCGAACAAGCTGGCGCAATCGTTGGCAAGCGGCAGAAGCGGAACCATCGGTTTGGTCACTTCCGATCTGCAAGGCCGTTTCTCCACGCCTATTCTTATTGGCGCCGAAAACGAGCTGCGCGCACAATCGACATCGGTACTACTCGCCAATGCTCGCGGTGACGATGCGCTGGAACGCAGCCATGTAGAGAAACTGCTGTCGCTGAAAGTGGACGGCCTGCTGATTGTGCAGTGCGAGACGAATCCGCGCCCGTCGCTGGGGCGTGATTGGGGCGTGCCGCTGGTGTATGTGTATGGTCCTTCCACCGACACCAACGATTGTTCGGTGACGTGTGACAATGTGGACGCCGGGCGCATGGCCGTGAATCATCTGATTTCGTGCGGACGCAACCGTATCGCCATTATTGGCGGCGATGAAACGTATACGGCCTCCACCGACCGCACCAAGGGCGCGTTGGAAGCGTTGGCCGAGGTTGGTTTGGAACCGGCTGGCCCGATTCGCTATGGCCGTTGGGACGAGAATTGGGGGCGTGCCGCCACCAGACTGCTGCTCGACCAAGGCGTGAAGTTCGACGCCGTGGTATGCCAGAGCGATCAGCTGGCACGAGGATGCATTGACGCGTTGAAGTCGCAGCATCTACGCATTCCTGAGGATGTGGCGGTGATCGGCCACGATAATTGGGACGTGCTCACCAAGAGCTCCCGCCCGCCGCTGACCAGCATCGACAATGAAACGGAACTCATCGGCCGCAAAGCCGCCCGCTACCTGATGGACGCCATCAACGGCCAGCCCCACCACGGCACGGAATATCTCCCCTGCCGCCTCATCCAACGCGAATCCACCCTCCCCCTAGCCTAGCGTCATCGTTTTTTGTTGGAACGTCCCTTGAAGTAAATGTCGAACACGATCCAGACGGACAAAACGAACGCGATCACATAGCCGAGGAAACCAACGATCGGAATACCGAAAATCACCGGTTTGATGCCCGCATAGTACACGATCGACGAGCCGATGAACAATCCGACGACGATCAGCGCCATCGTAAGCCTGTTCACCATGTTGGCAAGCAGATGGATCGGTTCCTGCGAACCGACCATCTCCATATTCACGCGCAACTGGCCGCGCGTAAGCATACGGGAGGCCACTTTCAGCTCATTGGCGGCAGCGAGCAGGCTGTGCAGCGCCTGATGACCTTCGATAACCAGCGATTTCGCCTCATCCTTGGCGAAATCCTTCTTCGACGTGCTTGCGGCGATATGGTCGGAGATGATCTGAATCATATTCACGTCTGGAATGAACTCGTCGAGCAGGCCTTCCAAAGTGACCAGCGCACGCCCGACGGTGGTGACGGTGCTCGGCACTTCAATGCCGTGTCGTTGCGCCATTTGCGTCAACGCGGTGAGCATGGCGGCGATATCCAGCTCGGCCAAATCCACTGTGCCGAATTCCTTGACGATCACATCCAAGTCGGCCAATAACGCCGGATAATCCTCCGGATCGGCCTCGGCACCGGCGAAACGCAGCAGACCGTCGGCAAGCGCGGGCGAATCCTGTTTGGCGACCGCGAAAATCATGTCTTTCAAGACGGAACGGGTTTTGGCATTAAGCCGGCCCGTCATGCCTAGGTCGAGCAGCACGATCTGCCCGCCGCGCACCATGATGTTGCCCGGGTGCGGATCCGCGTGGAAGAAGCCTTCGTCAAGCACTTGCGTGGCGTAATTGTCGACCAGTTTGGTGCCGATTTCCTTCAGATCGTAGCCCGCTTCGATGAGCTCATCAGGATGCGAGACGGAAATGCCTTCGACGTAGTCCATGACCACCACGTGTTCGGTGCACAGGTCGGAGTATGGCTTCGGGCAGCCCATGTATTTGTAGTGTTCGCAGAATCGTTTGAATTCCGCCAGATTTCGCGCTTCGATCATGAAGTCGGTTTCGGCTTCGAAGGTGTCCCACAGTTCTTCGACCACGCCGGAGAGATCGACCACTTGGGCGCTGGGCATGGTTTTGGCGGCTATTCGTGCGATGGTGCGCATGATGGACACATCCTGTGCCATGGTTTCGCGCACGCCCGGGCGTTGCACTTTGACGGCCACATCTTCTCCGGTAGTGAGTTTCGCACGATGCACTTGCGCGAGGCTTGCCGATCCGAGCGGTGTGGCGTCGATATGGTCGAAGATTTCGCCTGCCGGGCGTCCGTATTCGTCTTCCAGCACTTGCAGGACGGTGCCGTACGGCATGGGGTCGGCGTCGGCGCGCAGTTTGGCGAGTTCGTCGCAGAACGATTGGGGCAGGATTTCGGAGCGCATGGACAGGATCTGTCCGACTTTCACGAAAGTTGGGCCAAGCGCTTCGAACATGAGCCGCATTTTGACGGGGGTCAGGCCGTGCACAATGTCGAATTGGTTGACGATTTGCGCGATTTGCGCAAGTCGCTTCAGTTTGCCTCGACGAGTCAGGTGGTAGCGCTGCGAGAATGAGTCTTTACGCGGGCCGAACAGTCCGATGGTTTCGGATTGCGTAAAGGTTGCGTCGTTCTGCTTGCCTTGCGATTGCGGGATTCCCGTTTTTCCCGCGGATTTGGCTGCCGTTGCCGCAGCCGCGTCGGACGAGGGGTTCGCCGTCGGATTGATCACCGCGTTGACTCGGTCGGAAAGTGTGACCGGCTCCACGCTTTCGGGTCGGGCCGCATCCGGCTCGATCGGAGAATTCAAAGACATATCGCTGCTCGCAAACGTTGGTCGGATTACGATGAGTGGGATTCATGAGGAGACTTGCGTCCCGCGTATTTCATGCGATTCGCATGTTTCGCACGTTTCTTACGTTCCGCACACGGCCGTTCGCATGTTTCGCAAGTTCCGCATAACAAATCGCCGTCTGAACGTGATGCGACGAGCAGACGGCGATGTGAACGATTGAACGTTACTCGGCTTTGGCTTCAGGTTCGGCTTCCTTGGTTTCCTCTGCAGCCTTGGCTTCAGAGGATTCCTTGACCTCCGCGACCTTGTGCTTGAGTTCGGCGTTGAGGGCCTTGCCCTGTTCGACGGTCAGCTCGCCCTTCTTGACGAGATCGTCAACGATTTCCTGGCTCTTCTCAACCGTGGTCGCCAAAGCGCCAACGCCGGCGAGGAAGACCTTACGCAGGCCGTCACCAAAATCAAAATCAGCCATGATTACCTCCTTAGGTGATGGTGGTACCCACTCTATCGCATTTTCTTCACAAATAACGTCAACGAAACTAGTCAATCGTTACAATTCTGCGGAAGACTCGCTGCCGTATGCTCACAGCGTACGAAAACGCGAAAACTACGAAACAGCGCGAAAACAATCAGCGCGGGCGTGACATGGCCACGCGACGCGCGTTGCTGGCAATCGTGTTGATGCGATCAAGTTCCGCACGCTGCGCTTCCGTCTGCCCTGCAGCGGCCGGATCGAACGAACCATACCGGCGTTCTGCGGCGGTGCGGATCAGAAAATCGGCGATCGCGGGGTTTTTCGGCAGCAGCGAGCCGTGCATGTATGTGCCGATCACATTGTTGACGCGGGCGCCTTCCGTATGATCCTCGCCATTATTGCCGGTGCTATCCGCGTCGACGGTGCCGAGCGGCTGCACGCCTTCGCGCAGGAAGGTTTGGCCGGAATGGTTTTCGTAGCCGATGATGTCACCGAAATCGGCGGAATGCTCGGTCAGATTGCCGATCATGCGCACTTCCTGACCGACCGTGTACGCGCCGATCACGCCGATGCCGTCGAGCCGGGAGCCATCCACCGTTTCGAAATATTCGCCGAACAGCTGGTACAGACCGCAAATCATGAGCATGGGGGTGCCGTCGGCGGCCAGCGATCGCAGCAGGTCGGCGCGTTTGAAGAAGTCGTCGATGATTTTCTTCTGGCCGGTGTCTTGGCCGCCGCCGCCCAGAATCATGTCGACGTGTTCGGGCCACGCGTCGCCCTGATTGTAGGCGTGCACGCGCGGCTCGTAGCCGTATAGGGCGAGACGGCGCTGGATGGTGAGCACGTTGCCGGAGTCGCCGTAAATGTTCATATCTTTCGGATATAGCGACACGATGTCGATTACCTGGCTCATATCGTCTCCCTCATGCGGTTCATACGTTCTTCATGCGTTTTCATGCGTTGCGCGGATTCGCGCTGTTATTTGCCCACGCCAGCGTCGGCGACTTCGGCGATTTTGCCGAGCACGGCTCGCGTTTTGAGCATTGCCGTGTATGTGCAGTAAATGTGCTTGGGGGTGCCCGGATTCGCGTTCACGAACGTTGAGACGGCCTCTTCAAGTTCCGTGTTGACGCTATTCACCGGCACCTGATCGTATTCGAGACGCAACGCCATGTCCCATGCGCGCACGCCTGAAACCATGGCCACACCGGTGTCTCGCAGCGAGGAGAAGTCCACGTCCCACAGCCAGCTCATGTCACGCCCGTCGGCGTATTCGTCGTTGATGGCGATCATGGTGTCGCAGCCTTCAGGGGTGAAGGATGCGAGCGACAGACGGAATCCCATGGGGTTTTTGACGAGCAGCAGCTCCACCGGCGAGCCGTTCACGTCGATGACCTCGCCGCGTCCGAACGCCGGAGTGACTTCGGCTGCCGCGTCGATCATGGCTTGCGTGGTGGAATGCGCGAAGTCGATCATGCGCTGTGAGATTCCCACTTGTCGCAATAGTTCGTCGGTTACGTTCTGCTCGAACGGCAGGAACATTGCTTGCGCATCGGCTACGACCGCTCGCACGACGGCCAGCGCGGCCGCCGCGTTGTACAGGTTGTACACGCCTTCCAGTCTCACACCGGTTTCGTACGTTTCACCGTCGATGCCGAAACTGGCACGATGGTCGCCCACGGCAAGCAAGGTCACGTCAGCTGGTAGCTGTTCCGCAATTGCCGCATCTTCCGATTTTTCTGCATTTTCCCCAGTTTTCGCAATCACTGCAGCATCGTCAATCTCAATATTTGCGGACGATGCAGTATCGACTGTCGTGCGCATGTCGTCGTCGGACGGGAAGAAGCTGCGCAACGACCCGTCAAGACCGAAATAGCGCACTTCCACACCATCTTCAGTATGTGCGACGTCAGCAAGTCGTGCGATGCGTGGATCCTCACGATTGAGCACTACGGTTCCGGTGGTCGCTTCGGCGGCTTTGCTCAGCAGTCGTGCGGTATTGTCGATTTCGCCGAAACGGTCGAGCTGGTCGCGCATCACGTTGAGCAGCAGGCAGTAGTCGGGTTGCACTTGTTTGACGAAATGCACCGCGTATGCTTCGTCGAGTTCCAGTACGGCGATGTCGGCGTCCAGTTTGCCGCCGAGCGAGACTTCGGCCAGCAGCGACGAGACCACGCCGCGGGTGAAATTCGATCCGGTCGGATTGGTGAATACCTTCAATCCCAACGATTCCAGCATGCTTGCCACCATGCGCGTGGTGGTGGTTTTGCCGTTCGTGCCAGACACGAGCACCACGCCAAGCGGTAGCTGCTGCAGGGTGCGTGCGAGGAATTGCGGGTCGATCCGTTCCACGATTTTGCCGGGGAACGCGCTGCCGCCGCCATGTGCCAGGCGGGAGGCCGCACGCACGGCCTTGCCGATCAGCGGCGTTGCGAATGAGTTCCACGCCATGCTATACCTCCTGTTGGCTCTGGTAGTCCTGCGGCATATCTTTGAACTTGGAGTATGCGCCAAGGAACGCGAGATTGAACGTCTGCGTCGGACCGTTACGATGCTTCGCCATGATGATATCGGCCTCGCCCGGGCGATCTTCCTTGTCGTAGGCGTCCGGCCTGTGCACGAGGAACACCACGTCGGCGTCCTGTTCGATAGAACCGGATTCGCGCAAATCCGAAAGCTGCGGCTTTTTATCCTGACGCATTTCGGGGCCACGGTTCAGCTGGCTCAGCGCCACCACCGGCACTTCCAATTCCTTGGCAAGCAGCTTCAATGCACGCGAGAAATCAGACACTTCCTCCTGCCGGCTTTCCACGGCCTTGCCGGAAGTCATGAGCTGCAGGTAGTCGATCACCACTAATTTCAGATCGTTCGTCTGCTTCAATCGGCGGCATTTCGCACGGATCTCCATCAAACTCATGTTCGGACTATCGTCGATGAATAATGGTGCGTTCTGCAGTTTATCCTGCAGATTATTGAGGATATTCCAACGTTCCTGCGTGATTTCTTCCGCTCGGCGCATGGCTGACAGCGGAATATTCGCTTCCGCCGAAATGATTCGTTGCGCAAGTTCGGTTTTGCTCATTTCCAAGCTGAAGATCACGGACGTCATATTGTGGTGCAGCGCCGCAGCTCGCGCGAAATCAACGCCGAGCGTGGACTTACCCATGGCCGGTCGGCCTGCAACGACGATCATCTGGCCCGGCTGCAGGCCTTGCGTCACGTCGTCGATGTCACGGAATCCGGTTGGCACGCCTTTGGAAACCTCGCCGTTTTGCAGTCGGTCGATTTGGTCGAGGGTGTCGGTGATGACGGTGCCGATCGGCGCGTAATCCTGCCTCACTTTGCCGGTCGACATTTCGTAGACTTCGGCCTGTGCCAGGTTGACGACGTCTTCGGCTTGGGATCCTTCGGCGGTGTAGCCGAGCTGTGCGATTTTGGTGCCGGCTGCGATCACATTGCGCAGGATGGCACGCTGGTGGATGATGTCGGCATAGAAGGTTGCGTTGGCTGCGGTCGGCACGGATGCGACGAGGCTGTGCAGATAGTCGGATCCCCCCACTTTTTCGAGGTCGCCGTCTTTGAGCAGCTGGTTGGCCACCAGCACCGCGTCGACGGGCTGCGATGCGGAGAACAGGTTGATGATGGCTTCGTACACGGTTTGGTTGCGCGGCTGGTAGAAGTCGGTGATGTCAATCATCTGCGAGACTTCGCCGATGGCGTCTTTGCTCATGAGCATGCCGCCGAGCACCGCCATTTCGGCGGCGTCGTCATGTGGCGGCACACGGTCGAAGATAGCGTCGCGAATAGCCGTTCCCGACGCGCCGGAAATGCTGCCATTGCCTGAAAAACCGCGGTTTTGCCCTTGATTCAGGCCATTGTTCCAAGAATTGCTCTCCGCCATGCTTCTCCAGCTCTTCGATGTGTGGTGTACCGGGAAAAACCATAATACCTGTGCCACTTCACGAATGATGTTGCGATGAGATTCTGGAGGAATCTCCGCATTGGCAGGATCGAAATCACCCGACACGCGCGAATCTGTTCGCTGTGGATAAGAAAGCCGAAAAAACCCGAGTTATCCACATACTGGGGATAACTATGTGGAAAACATATCGAGTTATCCACCAAATGGGGATAACCAAGTGGACAACTTGGGGACATCTTTCGTACGGGTGCCCATTCCCCTGGTTGTGACTTGCTTAAGTGAGCCGAAGGTGATATGTTCCCCACTTTTTCTTAAACGATGGGTTTCCGCCGACGCGGCGGGTACCGCATCGGCAACCATGTCGCTTTGCCGGGCATTCGCTCACAGCCTACGCGGCCTCACATGTGGTAGCGGGTGGCGTTGTACATGGTTCGGACAAGGGTTTCGCGCCATTTACTCCAGCCGTACCGTTTGGAAATGGTCTCGCCGGCCGTGGCGCCCAACGACGAACCGTCAGCACGAGTCAGATCGAACAGCATGTCAAGCAGCAGCGGATCATGATCAAGACGAGACGCCAACTCGTCACCAACATTCGGATCATTCGGATTCTGACCAGTCGCAAACTCCGACAACGTAAGATGCTCACGCACCAACAACGTGACCCACCAAATAATGTCACGGTCAAAACCCATGCGTTTCAACACCATGGACGCATGACGCGCACCCTCCGCCGCATGATCGAAAACCCCCGGACGCTTACCGACATCATGCAAAATACCAGCCAACAGCAACGCCTGATAATGCCGATCATCATAACGGTTTCCACGAGGTGTTTCACGACCAAGCCGCGTAACCACCTCAACCGAATGACGGTCAATCGTATACCGATGCGCAGCCGAAGCACTCGGGCGATTACGAATCGCCAACCATTCCGGAATCAAACGACCCGGAATATCGACAAAATCAATCTCCTCCCACACCTGCAACAACGCGGGACCGCTCGCAAGCAAACGCAAGAACAGACTACGCGACTCATCATTCCACGTGCGATCATCGATCGGACACGACTTCAGATTCTGCAACGTGCCGGGCGCGATCGGCAGACCAAACTCAGCCGCAGCAACAGCAGCCCGCAACGCAAGACACGGATCGGACTTCGGATCGGCACCCGGCGCAAGCACGATCTCCTCCTCATGCTTGGCGATACCGGGCGCAATCACATCAAACGTAGGCGCCTGACGCTTACCGCCGCCACGAGGCTGGAACACCTGGAAAAACGCAAAACGAGGCTTCTCATGAGTCAACGAATGCTCAGCGCGAGAAGCCGTGGAATCAAGCGAAAACGCGATCTGGCGACCAACACGCGCAAGCAACGTCTGCAAATCATCAATCGACTTCGCCTCGCGCTCGCCGCTCGGCAACGTCGGATCAGCCAAACCCAACATCGCCGAAACCCTCGCCTGATAAGGAGCAAGCAACATATTCGTGTCTTTATTGGCCACCAAATGAATGCAGTCGCGCACATCCAGCAACCGTTCGACGGCATCGTCATACTGGCCGTGCGGGCGGTCGGCAAGCCAAGAAGCGGCAAGCGCGGAGACCAGCACGGAATCGCGCAAACCACCGCGAGACTCCTTAATATCAGGCTGATTGCTATACGCCATACGGCCGAACTCGCCCAAACGAGACTTGGCGGAACCCAACAATTCGGGCAAGCGCTTACGGGCGGCCCTACGCCAACGCTCCAAAATGGAGATAGCCGTGGATTCAATCAGCTGCGTATCGCCCGCAATCGGCACCACATCCAGCCAACCCATCGCGGCAGGCAAATCATGGTCGGTCACCGCCTCGCACTGCACGCGGGTA
>UMHU01070606.1_pt1 | contig 12603 bp, 13 predicted proteins | sample 1965591 | NCBI WGS metagenome assembly UMHU01 (sample SAMEA4836101, study PRJEB28245) | human gut metagenome | biome: gut microbiome; material: fecal sample | place: Denmark | collected 2008
GGAGGGCCGGGTGCCTGCTGATCCGGTCTGGAACAAGCGGGCGGAGGCCAACGCCCGTCTGGACAGCGTGAAAAAAATGGGCACCCCCTTCTGCCGACCCTGCAGCATGGTCATGAACCAGGCGGGAGAGTACTTTGCCGCCGACGGCTATGGAAACGCCGCTGTCCACCGCTTCCACCCTGACGGCTCCTACGACATGTCCTGGGGCGGCCCCGGGAGCGAGCCGGGAAAGTTTCGGCTGGTCCACGACGTGCGGGTGGATCCCCTGGGACGGATCTGGGTGTCCGACCGGGAGAACTGCCGGGTGCAGATCTTTACCCGGGATGGGGAGCTGCTGGCTGTGATAGGCGGAGATCTGATGCGCATCGGCTCTGTCTGGCTGGACGGGCAGTATGCCTACATTGGAGAGCTGGACGGCGGCGTCACTATTTTAGACATGGAGCTGCAGGTGAAGGCACAGCTGGGCTGCAGAGGGTCTGTCATTCACGCCCATGGCCTGACGGCGGACAAGAACGGCGATCTCTATGTCTTTACTAACCGAAAAAATGACAATTCGATCCTGCGCCTGATTCGGCAGTGAGGAGGGAAACTATGCCTGTAAAATTCACTTTCTTTGGCGCCATGTGTGTGCTGGTAGAGCGGAGCGACGGGAAGAAGCTGCTGTTCGACCCCTATATTTCCGGGAATCCCCAGACCACAGTCCCGCTGGAGACCTTCTATGACATTGACTATCTGTTCGTCACCCACAACGCCGGGGACCACTTTGGGGATGCGGATGTGATCATGCAAAATGCGCCCAAAGCAGTTCTAATCAGCGGCAAGGATGTGAACCGCCATGTGCAGAAACTGGGAAAGCTCCCAAGAGAGCGCTGGTATGGCACGATCTATGGGGATTGCAGGGCTCTGGACGACCAGACAGTGTTCCACACCGTTCAAGCCATCCACCGCTCGAAGGAGAGCACCGATGGGGTGGAGGCCTCCCACCCGGCCTTCGGGTTTATTGTGGAGGTGGAGCCAGGGGTCACCTATTACCATGTTGGGGATACCTGCCTGTTCAGCGATATGCGAATGTACCGGGAACTGTACCACCCCAATGTGATGACGGTGGGGATCTCCCGCTTCAAGGAGCCCTACCCGCCCTGTGAGATGCCACCGCGGGAGGCCGCTTATGCGGTCTCCTATGTGGGGCCGGATGTGGTGATCCCAACCCATTACCCTACGGGCAGTAGCGCCCTAGAGGAGTTTCGGGGGCACATGGAGACCTTGGCGCCCCGGGTCATCATCAAGGAGGAGATGGAGAAGCCGTTTTACTTCCTCCCTGCCCGGGTGGAGGATGTGCTATGATGCCGCCCCAGTCGATCAGTGCCAGAGCAGACGCGGGGCTCGATAGCTTTGGACTGGCTGTGGTCCTGCCCTGTCCTTCGGTCGTGGAACTGGCGGCCTTGGCGGGCTATGACTTTATCCGCATCGACTGTGAGCACGCGATGATGGATGCGTCGGAACTGCGTACCATGCTGCAGACAGCGCGGCTGCTGGGGATCCCCTGCCAGGTGCGGGTGCCGGATCTGGCGTCCATAACGCCGCTGCTGGGACAGGAGCCCGCCGGGATCATGCTTCCCCATGTGGAAGGGGTGTCCGACGCCCGCTTTTTAACGGAGGCCTGCCGCTTTGCTCCCCTGGGCCGGCGGGGAATGGATGGAAATACCCGCCGTATGCGCTGTGAAGGGATGACTAGGGAGGCGTATATGTCCTACGCTCAGACAAATTTAAATCTAATCGTTCAGCTGGAGAGCCGGGCTGCCCTGGAAAATATTGACGAAATACTCTCTGTTCCCGGCATTGATATGGTGGCCACCGGCCGGGCGGACCTCTCTCAGGAGTTGGGAGTGCCTGGACAGAAAGAGCATCCGGACGTCATCGAGGCGGAAAATTTTATCATCCGCAGAGCTTTGGAGCACCACAAGGTTCCGGTTATTACAGCCAGCACTCCAGAGCGAATCCATGCGCTGAAACAAATGGGGGTGCACTGCTTTGTCATCGGCAAAGATGAGGAGCTCCTGAATACAGGGATTCGAACCCGGATTCAGTGCAATCGATAAACACATACAATGAGGAGGAGATACCTATGCCCGTGGGAAAACGCATCTATTCCAATTTTACCCGTCCAAGTCGGGAGCTGGTCGAACAGTTTCGCGGTCTGCCCACCGCCAACATTGCCGACTGTATGGGGCGGATTTCCTGTATTGATACTGAAATTTGTCCGCTGAACCACACGCCCCTGTTGGGAGCTGCCCTGACAGTCAAGGTGCCTGGCGGAGACAACCTGATGTTTCATAAGGCGCTGGAAATGGCCCAGGAAGGAGATATTTTGGTCATCAATGGTTTTGGCGACATGACCCGCTCTCTGTGTGGGGAGCTGATGGCCACCATGGCCCGTCAAAAGGGAATCCGCGGTTTTGTGATCGACGGCTGCGTCCGAGACCTGGAGAGTTTTGCCGGGATGACGGATTTTGCCTGTTATGCCCGGGGAATTACCCCCAATGGCCCATATAAAAACGGCCCGGGTGAGATTGGGCTCCCTGTTGCAGTGGGCCATCAGGTTATCTTTTCTGGGGATATTCTGGTTGGCGATGAGGATGGTGTTGTGGTGATTCGGCCTGATGACGCCTCTGCCATTGCCCGGGAGGCCCGGGCCATCCTGGAGGCGGAGCAGCAAAAGCGGGTCAACTATCAAAATGGAAAATGCAGCTTGGATTGGGTGAATGAGAAACTGCGGGCGCTCAATTTGGAAGAAGTAGACGGCTGAATGATTCTCTCACGTGTAGCCTGGCGGCCTGGCCGCAGTGCCGCGCGAATACTGGCAGAAGAAGTGAGGCCCAGATGGATACATCCGGGAAGGTGCGGAGGATTATCGTGTTCTTATCCCTCTGCAGAACGAGGATCTCTGGGGTACTCCCACACAGGTCATGGAGTTGTCGGGACTGAAGACACCCCCGGGCCCCAGCCTCTGCCTAAAAATTGTGGTGGCGGCTGTCTGCGGCAAGGCAAACGATCCACTTACTCCACTCAAACGGCTACAAAGAAACTACTTAGTAATGGGAATTGTAAGGGAAAATGTGCCTTCCAGTATCCCGTTTTTCTCACCCTTTCTGACCCAAAATCTGACCCAGAACCGGAAAAACTGGGGCGGAGCAGAAAGCACACAACCTCCAGGGTTTGGCCTATTTCAGGTCACAAAACCCCCGGAAAACGTTGAACCGCAGCAGATGGACAAACCCACAGCAGCTCATAACCCGGAGGTCGGAGGTTCGAGTCCTCCTCCCGCAACCAACAAGCCGCTGAAATCGCATGGTTTCAGCGGCTTTCTTCATTTTTTATCACTTTTCGGATGGTTTTATTTCTCCTCTCTTGTTTTGACCCAGATTGTGACCCATACGGGAAATTTTAGCGGAAAGGGCTGGATCACTTTAGAGAGGCTCGGAGACTGCAGGAGAGTACATTCCCCATGGTTTGGGCCGCTTGTCGCTGAGCGGCGCTGGTCACATGAGCGTAGGTATCCAGGGTGAACCCCGCCGAGAAGTGACCCAGCATACCGGACACCGTCTTGATGTCCACCCCGTTTTGCAGGGCCAGGGTAGCGAAGGTATGTCGGAGGTCATGAAACCTGACCTTGGGCGGCCCCGCCCGCTTCAGCACCCGGTGGAGCATGTGGAGGACGCTGTCCGGTGAGATTGGCCCACCGTTGGGTGACGGGAACACCCATGGGCTGCTGCCCGCTTTTTTCTTCTGCTCTTTCAAAACGCTTACCGTATCTTCTGCCAACGGAAGGGTACGGTAGGCGTTTTTTGTTTTCAGGGGTGCTTCGGTAACCACTCCGTTAATTCTCACCACTTGCCGTTTAACCCGGAGGTCACCCCGTTCCAAATCAATGTCTTCCCACTTGAGGCCGAGGAGTTCTCCCCTTCTCAGCCCGGTGGCCAGCTCCAGGTAGTAGAGCTCAAAGACGCCACTTTCCCCGGCTTCCCGCAGAAATGATTGAAGCTGTTCCACTGGAAGGGTTTTCATTTCTCTGTGTTCTACCTTTGGCAGGACGCAGCTCTCTGCCGGATTGGCGAGGAGGATTCGCTGCTCCTGGGCCAGTTTTAAGGCAGAGGACAGAAATTTGGTGGATGTTCCGCACCGTCTTGGCGCTCAGTCCTTTGGGCTGCTCTTTGGCCTCCAGCCGATCTACCCGGCCTTTGGTCAGCAGTTTCTTGTAGAGCTTCTGCAATTCCAGAGAGGTGAGCTTTTCCAGCGGGATGTCCCCGATATTTGGATTGATGTAGTTGTCGATGTAGCCCCGGTAAGTCTGGTGGGAGGAGGGTCGGACTTTGAGCTTGTCGTAGTCCTCAAACCATACCTCCATCCACTCCTCTACAGTATACTTCTCAACTTTACTCTGATCCAGAGATTGGGTTTCCTTAATGGCAGTCTTCAGCTTCTCCTTGACCTCTGCCTGAGTTCTGCCCAGCACATTCTTGTAGATGGCCTTACCCGTCTCCGGGTCGTGCCCTGCTGTGTACCGGCCCTCCCAGCGACCATCCTTTCGTTTTCGAATGCTGCCCTCGCCGTTGGCTCGCTTTTTAGCCATCCCTGTTCACCTCCTGTTCCACAGTCTCGCAGGCTCGCTGCTCTTCCTCCTTTTGGAAGGAGTACAGGCCATCTCCCTCCAGTTCCCTGGCAATCCCCCAGGCCAACTTGAATCCAGCGGTGAAGCTGGCCTGGGAGGTTTTCTCCCGCAGCAGGTTTTGAACGTCCACCAGGTACATCAGTCTGCGCCACTGCATCTTGTCCAGGTAATCCCGCACCTCTTGTCGGGCCTCCTCAATTTCCTCCTCCAGTTCTGAGAAGTCTGGCTCTCGGTAGAACCGCTGGTGCAGAGCGGTCATGTAATCGTTCATTGTGTGTCGCCTCCTTTTCAGCAACACACAATACCCTAACTGACAGACAATAGCCTGGGCAAACGGGCAGAGTTATCAGAACCTTAACAATTCGCTCTTGAACTGATCTCGGCCTTATCATTGTTAACACCGTACTATTTTCTACGGCCCTTTTATTTTGTTTTGCGGCGCAATTTTTGAGGTCTCTCCGCACCAACCCCGGAGCAAATCCCCCTGACACTAAGGACGCAGGGAATCACGACCCCGGAAGAGCAAAATTTTGTCCTTTACGACCCCGCCCCGCAGGGCCTGGAACTGCCCGCACTGCGGGCAGAAGTGGACGAGCTGGGGCGTTTACGACCCCGGCTCTTTCTCCTGCTTTTCTTTCGTCTCCGCCTTGCGCCCTTATCTAGGCCCGACACCGACCCCAATTAGCCTCGTGGGGCGGCTACTCCACCCAGGCCTCAAAGCGGCCGCCCAACGGCTCACAAGGGCAAATAGCGAGGATACTGCGGTTGTGCCCTTTTCTCTGTATTGCGTACTAGTTTTTGATATGCCACTCTCCCGTTATATTTTAAATAAATATGGAACCTCATTTACTGAGATGTGAGACCATGTTGCATCGAGAAATATAATTATCTATGCGTGTTCTCCAACAGCCACCGGAAGAGTACAGACATATTGGCTTTGGGGTCCTCCAACATCCGTTCCGGATGCCACTGAACGCCCAAAATCGGCAGCGACGGATGTTCATACCCCTCCACAATTTTTTGCTCATTTGACTCCCAGAACGCGCTCAACCGCAGCGGCGGCGCAAGCTCCTCCACTCGGATTCCCTGGTGGTGATAGCTGTTGACCTCGATTTCTGTTCCAAACCAGCTGCTCAGTTTACTGCCCGGTATCAGTTCCACCGAGTGTCTGAGTCCCCCGCTGTGGTCTGCACCGCACCAAGTCGGAATATCCTGGAGCAGCACCCCACCCAGGGCCACATTTATCATCTGAAATCCCCGGCAAATTGCGAGAATTGGCTTTCCCAACTGGATAAACTCTTTGGCAAGCTCCAATTCAACATCGTCTCGGGGCTGGTCATAGTGCTCCGGCGGGTCGATGGGACTCTGTCCGTAGCAGTGAGGATCGATGTCAACCCCTCCAGTGAGCAAAAGTCCATCGGCAATCTGGATATACTCCTTCAGACAGGAGGGTTCCGCTACAACGACGGGAAGCCCGCCTGCCTGTGCCACCCCCTGGAGGTAGTTGCAATTCACTGACCGGGCAGGGAATCCGCCCTTGGATACCACGTCCGAGGGTGTGACTAAAACCAGTGGTCGCTGTGACATTTCTTTTCTCTCCCTCACTTACATACTTTCTGCCTTGTTGCAAGCGGCAAAGTGTCCAGGCGATACTTCTCTCCACTCCGGCGTGACATTCTTGCAGTGCTCGTCCGCATAGGGGCAGCGGCGTGCAAAACGGCAGCCCTCGGGAGGATCAATGGGAGATGTGATCTCCCCCTTGAGTAAGATGCGTTTTTTCTGGTGCAATGTGGGCGTGGGAATGGCCGACAGCAGCGCCTGGGTATAGGGATGATATTGGTGTTCAAAGAGATCGTCTCCGCTGCACAGCTCTACCATCTGCCCCAAATACATGACCATAATTCGATTGGCCATATGGTGCACCACGGACAGGTCGTGCGTGATAAACAAATAAGCAAGTTTCCGCTCCTCCTGAACGTCCTGCATAAGATTCAGAATCTGTGCCTGAATAGAGACGTCCAAGGCAGATACCGGTTCATCACATACGATGAACTCAGGCTGAAGCGCCAATGCCCGGGCAATTCCAATACGCTGTCGACGTCCGCCGTCCAGCTCGTGGGGATAGGAATATGCCAGACGCTGCGCCAGTCCCACCGTATCCATTAGCTCGTTGACCCGCTCCTCCATCTCTACCGCGGAGTGGCGGCCGTTAAGTCTCAGCGGCTCCAGAATGCTTTCCCGTACCGTCTTTCTGGGATTCAGAGAAGAAAACGGGTCCTGAAAGATCATCTGGATATGAGTACGCAGATCCTTCAGCTGGCTGCCTTTGATGCCGCTGATATCGGTACCCTTGAACCGGATCTCACCGCTGGTAGGATCCAGCAACCGCACCAGCGTACGGCCCAAGGTGGACTTTCCACAGCCAGACTCACCTACCACGCCCAGAGTCTCTCCAGGCTGTAGGACAAAGGACACATCGTCCACCGCATGCAGCATTCCAGAGCGGGTTTTAAAGTATTTTTTCAAGTGGTTGACTTCCAGCAAGGGACTACTCACAGGACTCCCCCCATTCTTTCCAGCATTTCACCATGTGTCCGTTTTCCAAGTCCTTTATCGGGGGCCGCTTCTCCTGGCAGCGCTGTGTGCAGTGGGGGCATCTGGGTGCAAAGGGGCACCCTTCTCCCAGTGCGGTGGGGTCAGGCATCAGCCCTGCAATAGGTTGCAGCCGCCGTACCCGGTGGGTAACAGAAGGGATAGATTGGAACAGACCCACTGTATAGGGATGTGTCGGAAGGGTGAAAATCTGCTCCGTGGTCCCGCACTCCACAATTTCGCCGGCATACATAATGGCCACCCGCTTGCAGACTTCCGCTACCACGCCCAAGTCATGGGTGATCAGCAAAACTGCCGTTCCCAGTTTTTCCTGCAGCTTGGAGATCAAATCCAGCACCTGGGCCTGAATGGTCACATCCAGAGCGGTTGTAGGCTCGTCGGCGATCAGCAGTTCGGGCATACAAGCCAGAGCAATCGCGATTACCACGCGCTGCTTCATGCCTCCCGAAGACTGATGGGGATACTCTCGAAAACGCTCAGCAGGAATTCCTACCATTTCCAGCATTTCACTGGCTCTTACTTCCGCCTCTGCCCGGGAGCACTTCTCATGCAGCCGGATCACTTCCGCAATCTGGTTGCCCACGGTAATGACAGGGTTCAGCGCTGTCATGGGATCTTGGAAGATCATGGACAGGCGCTTACCGCGGATCTTCTGCATCTCCTTATCCGAGCAGACAGTCAGCTCCTGGTCTCCCAGGAAGATCTTTCCGCTTTTAATTCGCCCCGGAGGGGACTGGATCAGTTTAAGGATAGACAGGGCCGTGGTGGTCTTTCCGGCTCCGGTTTCGCCCACCAGTCCCAGGGTCTCTCCGCGGCCGATGGTCAGGGAGACTCCGTTTACCGCCTGTACCAGACCGTGGTCGGTAGCATATTCTGTATAGAGATTTTGGATTGTCAAAAGATTTTCCATGCTTGCATCCTCCCTATCTTCTCAGGCGGGGATCCAATACATCCCGCAGACCGTCTCCGAACAGATTCAGGGCAAAAATCGTAAGCATGATCGCCAATCCGGGGAACGTGACTATGGGCCAGAAGTCACGGATATATACCCGGCCGGCAGAGAGCATGGCGCCCCACTCCGGAGAGGGCGGCTGAATGCCCAGCCCAATAAAGCTCAGCGCCGCAGCGGACAAAATGGCGGACGCTACGCCCAGAGTGGCCTGGACGATAATGGGCGAGAGCGCATTGGGCAGGATCTCGCGGATGATGATGTATAGATCTCCTGCACCCACACAGCGGGCCGACTCCACAAACTCCTGTTCCTTGACCGTCAGTACCGAGGCACGTACAATACGGGCATAGTTCGGGGCGCTGCCAATACCAATCGCGATCATAGCATTGGTGAGGCCAGGGCCCAGAGCCGCGGAGATGGAGATGGCCAGCAGGGTACTGGGAATGGCCAACACAATATCCACGCAGCGCATGATGATATTATCCACTGCTTTGCCGTAAAATGCGGCAAATGCACCCAAAAGGCCTCCCACTACCGCACCGATGCCTACGGCGATAAAGCCGATCTGCAAGGAGACCCGGGATCCGTAGATCAGACGGCTGAGGATATCACGCCCCAGGTTATCTGTGCCAAAGGGATGGGCAAAACTGGGATACTGATTGGCAATTTGATAGTTCTGCTCGTCATAGTGATAGGGCGCAATAATTGGCGCAAAAATGGCTACGATAAACAGCATCAGCAGGATAGCCAGCCCCACCATAGCGGCTTTGTTCCGGTACAACCGAACCCAAGCTTCTTTGCGTTGGGCACGACGGCGGCTGCGCATCATCTCTTTGGGTGTCATGCTGCTTTCCCTGCCTTTCCTGCGGACTTTTTCTTCCGCTTACTGTGTCCTTGATACTGAGACTTAATTCTAGGATCTGCATAAGCATACAGAATATCTACCAGCAGATTGATCAGACTGAAGGCGATGGCAATAAACAGCACGCCGCCCTGAACCACCGGATAGTTTCTGGACTTGATGGAATCTACCATCAGCTTGCCCAGACCGGGAATGGAGAAGATAGACTCTGTCAAAATTGCTCCGCCCAGGCCACGGCCAAACTGCAGGCCGACGACGGTAATAATGGGAATCAGCGCATTCTTCAGGGCGTGGCGGGTAATGGTCACCCGTTCGGAGAGGCCTTTGGCTCTGGCTGTACGGATATAGTCCTGGCGAATGACATCCAGCATAGAAGAGCGGGTCATACGGGTGATTGTAGCCGCCGTGCTGGTGCCGATGGTTACGGCAGGCAGAATCCAGTACATGGGACCATAGAAGCCGGAAGGAGGCAGGATACCCAGGTAGACGGAAAATACCAAAATCAACACCAAACCCTGCCAGAAGTTTGGCATGGACACGCCCACAAGAGCCAAAACCATGGCCAAATTATCAAAGATTGAATATTGTTTTGTTGCTGATATGATTCCCGTAGGAACCCCAATCGCTGTTGCCAACAAAACGCTGAGTACTGCCAGGAGCATTGTGGTGGGCCACCGGTCAAAAATTTCTTCACTGACAGAACGGCCAGTGGTATAGGACACACCCAAATCTCCTTCTGTGACAATTCCCTTGATGTAGTTCACATATCGGGTCAAAAATGGATCGTTAAGGCCAAGTTCTTCTCTCAGAGCTTCAACTTCGGCCTCTTGCGCACCTTCGCCCAGGATCATCCGTGCGGGATCCCCCTCTGATATGTACATCATGGAGAAAATAACAAACGTAACCCCCAGCATGACGGGGATCATCATCAGGATTCGCTTAATGACATACCGATACATGTTGGCCCCCCCCTCTCTCTTAACGGGCAATAATCTCCTCAATCAGCTTTTCAAAATAGTCCAGGGCGATTTGAGTCATTTCTTCCCCGATCTCCCGGCTGGACCGTCTTGCATCTCCCAATGCACCGTTTTCAGAGGCGTCCTTCTTCCAGTTCCAGGCTCCCGCTCCGTCACTGAGCACTTTGCGGAAATACATACTCTCCGTGTGCAGCTGGCCTGGCTGCAAATTCTCATGGACTACCCAGGGGCACAGATACATGCACTGAGAGGTCTCTACCTCACAGGCATGGCCGATCATGGAGGGAATCTCCATCTTCTTGCTGATCTGCGCTCTGGCCAAATTGGTACCCATAGTGGACCAATAGGCATCGATTCCGTACTCATACTGTAGTTTGGTTACAGCGGAGGTCAGAACCGGGCGGTTGCCTCCGTGTCCGTTTACGAACAGGATCTTTTTGATCCCATGCTTAGAAAAGGACTCGGCAATGTCGCACAAGAGGTGAATCATTGTTTCAATCCGCAGGGTGACGGTGGTCGGGAAGGGCATATGGTGCGTGCTAATGCCGTAAGTCACTGGGGGCGCAATGAGGATCTTATTTCCCACCCGGTCTCCCAGCATTTTGCAGAACGCATAGGCCCGCTCACTGTCGGTGATGAAGGTAGTGTTGGGGCCGTGCTGCTCGCAGGAACCCACTGGAATTACTGCTACCTTAATGTTGGGCAGTTCTTTTTCTACCTCTGGCCACACCATTTCTCCCAACACAAGACGCTGCTTCTTTTCTTCCATTTTCTTACACCTCATTATAGAAGGATGGGCGCCATACAGGCGCCCACCTTTTGGATGATTAGATCATTCAGGACGCAAAGGTTACCTTTGCCAAGTTTGGAGTATTGCCGGGGTGACACTCGAAGTTCTCAACATCCGCGCCAGTGCCGTAGATGGCGTTGGTGAAGCAAATGGGGATCAGGTTATACTGCTGCCACATATACTCCATTGCTTCCTTATAGATTGCGGCACGCTCAGTCTCATCATAAGCGGCTTTGCCGGCAGCCAGATACTCGTCAATCTTGGTGTTGTTGTTGCGCAGGAAGCTATCATACGTGGTGGGCCAAATCATCAACGCGTGATCGGGGTCACCGGTGGTCGGCGTGGAGTTGGTCACCCCCATGGAGACGGTACCCTCTGCCGCCTTGGACAGCAAGGTGGCCTGATCCATGATCTCGATATTGGTGGTGATACCCACCTCTTTCCACATATTCTGGGCGATTTCTACTACGTTGATAAAATCGCGGTCCTCGTTAAGCATGACTGTGATCTCAAGACCGTCAGCATAACCAGCCTCTGCCAGCAGTTCCTTGGCCTTCTCGGGGTCATAGGGGTAGGGACCAATCTTGCTGTATCCAAATACGGTGGGGGCCATGAGAGAGTCGGCCAGCTCAGCGCTGTCACCATAGACCGTCTTAACGATGGAAGCCATATCCAGAGAGAGCACCAGGGCCTCACGCACACGGATATCGTCGTAGGGGGCCATCTCCATGTTCATGGTAATATAGGAGAACTTATAACCGGGGCCGGAAACTATCTTTACATTGGGATTCTCTTCCAGTCTGGGTACGTCACTGGAGGACACATCATAGATGATGTCCACGCCGCCGGTCTCCAGTTCGATGGTGCGGTTGGCCGCCTCAGTGATAATGCGGAACGTCAGCTTGTCATAGGCAGGCGCGTCGCCCCAATAATTCTCGTTGCGGGTCAGCACCAGGCTGTCGCCGGTATTCCACTCGCTCAGCACAAAGGGACCAGTGCCGACAGGCTGACGGCCATAAGCCTCGCCGCCCATCTCTTCCATAGCGCTCTTGCAGATGATATCGCCGCGGGAAGAAGCCAGATAGTTATAAATGGCAGCGAAGGGCTGCTTGACGCAAATATCAACGGTATAAGGATCCACTGCCTTGGTGTTTTCTCCGTCGAAGGAAGAGAACATGGAGGCACTGCCCGGCTCAGTGGTTGCCCGCTGGAGGGAGTAAACCACGTCTTCCGACGTCAGTTCCTGCCCGTTGGAGAACTTTACGCCCTCCCGCAGGTGGAAACGAACGGTCAAATCATCAATGACTTCCCAGCTTTCAGCCAGACCGGGAACGATTTCTCCATTTTCATTCTGCACGACAAGGGTGTCATATACCACTCGCTGCACGGCGAAGTTTGCCAGAGCAGTCGAATTGTGGGGATCCAGAGTAGACGGTTCTGCGCGGATAGCCACTTTGAGTTCATTCTTGGTACCCGATTCGGACTGAGCGCTGCCCGACGTCCCGCCTGATGTTCCGCCGCAAGAAGACAGAAGCATTACCAGGCATAACAGTGGGATGATTACTTTTACCAGTCGTTTCATTCTTTGGTTCCTCCTTATACATATTTGCCGTGGATTTAGGTGCATTATATCACACACTTCTTCGCCAGTAAATAAAATTATATAAATTAATTTTATTTTTATATAATTTACTATATTTCGCAGTTTATCTTTGTTCTATCTGTACAGATAATTTTCTT
>UMHU01041891.1_pt1 | contig 12501 bp, 3 predicted proteins | sample 1965591 | NCBI WGS metagenome assembly UMHU01 (sample SAMEA4836101, study PRJEB28245) | human gut metagenome | biome: gut microbiome; material: fecal sample | place: Denmark | collected 2008
GCATGACCATGGTCGTCGTCACGCACGAGATGGCCTTTGCCCGCACGGTGTCCGACCGCGTGGTCTTTATGGACAAGGGCGTGGTCCTCGAGGACGCCGCGCCGGCCGAGCTCTTCGGCAATCCTAAGCACCAGCGCACCCGCGAGTTCCTCTCGCGTTATCTCAACGACAAATAATGCAAGCGAACGTGGCAAAGGGACCGCCTCTTTGCCACGTTGTTTTTGGAGGAAGGCATGGCCGAGGTTTGGCGCTTCTTTGCGCACGAGGATGATTTTGCCGATATCGACGAGGTCGGCGCGTGCGAGCGCCTGGGCCGCGTGCTGTCGTTTCCGACCATTTCGAGCATGGATACCGAGGCAGTGGACTGGCAGCCGTTCGACGACCTGCGCGCCTATATGCAGCAGGCCTGGCCGCACGTATTTACAGCGGGTAAGGTCGAGCTCATCGATCATTCGTTGCTGGTGACGCTTTCCGGCTCCGCCCCCGCACTCAAGCCCGTTGTGCTCATGGGTCACATGGACGTGGTCCCCGTGGTGCCGGGTACCGAGGACGACTGGACGTACGCCCCCTTTAGCGGGCATGTAGACGACACCTACATTTGGGGTCGCGGCGCTATCGATATGAAAGACCAGGTCGCAGGCATTCTCGAGGCGGTTGAGTATGCGCTGGCACACGGTTGGCAGCACGAGCGCACGCTGCTCCTGGCCTTTGGCCAGGACGAGGAGACTACGCAGTACGGCGCAGGCGCCATCGGCCGCGCGCTCGAGGAGCGCGGCATTGAGCTTGAGTACCTGATCGACGAGGGCGACTACCGCATCGTTTCGGCTGCCGAGTACAGCGCGGGCGAGGACTGGCTCATGCACGCCGACCTTGCCGAGAAGGGCTATGCCGATATCGTGCTCAAGACGAAGAGTGAGGGCGGGCATTCTTCCAACCCTTACGGTGGCACGTCGCTCGAAGTGCTCAGCCGCGCTATTGCCGCGATTTGCGATATCGAGTGGCCGGCGCGTGTGACCGATCTGCTTGCCGCGCAGCTCGTCGAGCTGGGGCTTTATACCGCAGACGAGATTGCTGCCAGCAAGGATGCCATCGTGTGCGACTGCCTTGCCAGCAAAAAGCTGTACCCGCTTGTGACCACCACCTGTGCGCCCACGCAAATCGAGGGCGGCAGTACCGGTGCCAACGTAATGCCGCAAGATATGTGGGTCAATATCAACTTCCGCATGCTCGAGGGTACGAGCGTGGCCGATGTCGTGGCCTGCTGCCGCGAGGCCGTTGCCACCGCTGGGCTCGCCGGCCGAGTCGAGGTCGAGCTGGGCCCCGGCAGCTCCGAGCCCTCGCCGTCCCCGCGCGTGGGCGGTCCGGGGCTCGAGGCCGTCCGCGCCATCGCCGCCCGCTATTTCCGTGATCCCAAGCCGACGGAGGAAAACGGATCGTCTGCGGTGGGCCAAGAGCCGATGAGCATCGTGCCCTCGACCGTGATTGGTGCAACCGATGCCGCCAACTACCAGCGCATTTGCCACGAGTGCATCCGCTTCTCCGCCTTTGTGGTCGACGATGACGAATGCGACCGCGGCGTCCACGGCACCAACGAGCGCATCACCCGTCGCGCCTACCTCCAAGGCATCCGCTTCCTCATCGCCCTGCTCCACACGCTCTAGCATGCGACAAAGGGACTGAGCCGATTTCATCGGTAATGAGACAAAAACTGTCATAGAATAAGACTAAGATATCTTAAGAGACATATGCTGGGGTTGGTATTCCTTGAACGACTGCGGGCATGTGCCAGACTGCCTCGGCCCCCGGGGAGCACCCGGGCAGGTCGCCGTGTGACTGGGGAGGAAATTATGCAGGAGCTCAGAGAGACGACGTCTCGACTCGTGAATAATGCTACCGGGGGGGTGTCTAAGCAGGGAACTTCCTGGTGAACACCGGCCGCGCGAGCGGTGGTCCGTCATGTCTTATGGTCGTCGTCGTGGGCTGCGCCCGGTCTCGCCATATGTGATTGTTTTGGCCCTCGCCGTCGCGCTGACGGCGAGTTTCTTCCTGCCGACCCGTGCGGAAGCGGCGTTTTCGGACCACACGGTTACGACGATTTCGCCTTCGGGGACAACAATCAACCTGTTTGATTACTGGGTGAATCCCGATGATCACCTGTCGGTTTCCGGCAACGGCGGCATCAACGCAAACCACCGGTTCCAGTTTAACGACGGCCAGGGTGGTGAGTCGCTCAACCGTTGGACGGGCGGCGAGAACCCGCAGTCCGGCATCGTCAACAACACGCTTTTCGACGGCTACCCGCGGCTTTCCGGTACCTGGGGCGGCAAGTCCCTCCGCTATCTGTTCGATTCCTCTGCCCAGACCGGCAAGACGTCCCATTTTGGCGTGACGGGCCTCCTCCAGGCTCAGGGCGGCTACTACGTCTATGACAGCACCCACAACTACGCAGCCTACAACGCTAACAAGAATGCCTTCGACATCTATGACACCGGGGGCGTTGGCAATTCGTCCCACCAGGGTCAGTTCTTCCCGTTCGACGCGGCAGACAAGGTGTTCAATGAGGAAAACGACCGGCTCGTCCAAAATGGCATCACGGCAGACAACACCGCGAGCTACAACGGTGGCAAGCCCGTCAACCATCACTTCGGTCTCTCAATGTCCACGCGATTCGTGCAGCCCGACGGCGGCAAGACGAACAAAGATGAGGACATGACCTTCGAGTTCGCCGGCGATGATGATGTCTGGGTGTTCATCGACGATGTCCTCGTGGGTGATATCGGCGGTATTCACGACCGCGCGAGTCTGAACATAAACTTTAAAACGGGCGACATTAAGGTGAACGGCAAGAGCGACGGCACGCTGCTGAGCAAGTACCAGGAGGCGCGCAAGGACGGCGACACGAGGTGGTACGGCAGCACCTTCGCCGACGGCACCAACCACACCCTCAAGTTCTTCTACCTGGAGCGCGGCGCCCTCTACTCCAACATGGAGCTCAAGTTCAACCTCGTGACGGTGCCCGAGTCCGACATCATAAAGTTCGACCAGGACGGCAAGTTCGTACAGGGTGCCGAGTTCCAGCTCTATAAGACCGATAAGGACTTCAAAACCGAGGGCGCGCTTCTCGGCTCCGGCACCACGGACGAGGCCGGCTGCCTAACGCTCACGAACGACGATGGCAGCGGCGTCATCAACTTCGACGATCTCTACAACAAGGATCACAGCAATAAGTACTACCTCCTGAAGGAGAAGACGAGCGTGCCCAAGGGATACCGCTCGAATCTCACGACGACGGATGGCAGCATGCACCTCGAGTACGAGCCCACGAGCGACAAGAACGGCGCGGGCGGCGTCATCATCAACCGCGGCGGTATGGACGCGGGCAGCGCCGTGTGGCGGACGGGTGCGTTCGCCGGCGCGAAGGAGACCATCACCGCGCCGTCGATCGTGTACAAGGCGAATGATGACCTGACGAAGCCCAACGACGCTGTCAGCCTGGACTCCGGCATACTGTTCGCTGTGGTGCTCAAGCGCGATAAAAGCGCAAGCATCAAAGATCCGAGCAGTTGGTACGCCGTGTCGGGCGACCCATCGACGGGAGCGGGATACACCCTCGCCAAGGAGCCGGGCACGGCCGGCGCTATCGAGGCGGCGAAGAAGGACCTGCACGCCTTCACGCTCAACACGAGCGGCCAGTACTAGGTAGAGATTCAAAATCTGCCCGGTGACATCTCCAAGTACTACTACTTGCTGAGCGGTGAGGCCCGCAAGGATGCCGAGTACACGGTGGCCATCTACCACACAACGGCGAGATCGATCGGCGACGCGACGCCTAAGAACACCGTCCACGTGTACAGCGACGACATCGCAGACGGCACGAACTTCAAGCGGCAGTTCGCCACGCGCCTGCTCGTCACGAACATCCAGAATCGCCTGTTCGTGCAGAAAACCGATACCGAGGGCAACCCCGTAGACGGCGCAACGTTCGGCTTGTACAAGGCGACAACGGACGCGAACGGCAAGGTTGTGCCCAAGGACGATCAGGGCCCCTATGACACCCTGACGACGGGGTCGGTCGACAACCCGGTCCGGCTCGAAGGGGCGGGCATATTCCCGTGTACGAGCGACGGCAACAAGCCGCTCAAGAATGGCACCTACTTCCTAAAGGAGGTCTCGGCGCCCAAGGGCTTCCTGCTTAACGACACGCTCACCAAGGTGATTGTGGACGATGACGGCGTCCATGCCGATGCTGGTACGGACGATGACGGCGTTTCGACGTTCGTGGGCCCGGGCGCGCTCATGAAGAGTCTGGGCCAGTTTGGCGCAGAGGGCGACATCGACAACACGCTCACGTGGATCAAGGGTACGCGGCAGACCTCGAATGGCGAGACCAATGTTAAAGGCAACCTGACGTGGACCGATGTCGAACCCGTGGGTGCAGACGACACAGTGCACCTCAAGTACGGCGCTAACGGACGCATGTACCAGTATGGGCCCACCGAGGAGGGCAAACCCTACCGCCTGGAGACCGAGACGGGCTGGATACGTATGGGTATCACCCAGGACGTGTCTGGTGACACTAATGCGAAGGGCGCCCGCGCCGATCTGGACGACATGAACCTGAATGCCCTGTTTACGGGCGCCACCTGTGTGCGCGTAGCGAACAAGCGCGAGGCGAGCCTCGAGGTGACGAAGAAGGTCGTGGTGCCAGCGGGCCTGACGGGAAAACCGGACGCGGGGTTCACCTTCAAGTTCACCGTGCCCACGACGGCGGGGAAGACGTACAAGGCCGCGGTGTTTGAGAACGCGGGGACCGCAAGCGAGAAGCAGGTCGGCAAAATATTCGACCTCGAGAACGGCCGCGAGCAGACCATCACGGACGGCCAGACGATCCGCGTGTACGGTCTCGCCGAGCACGACACCTACACGGTGCAGGAACTGACCGGTACGGACAAGATGCCGGCCGGCTTCACGCTGACCAAGCGCGAGCAGGGCGGCAACGCCCTGAGCGGCGAGGGCGACAGCATCTCCGGCACGATCGCGAAGAAGAACGCCGACGGCACGGTGGCCGAGGCCAACAAGCTGGCGTTCACGAACACCTACAGCGTAAAGCCGCCGGTGAAGCTCACCAATGCGTTCTGGGCACAGAAGGTGCTCCAGGGCCGTGACTGGAAGGGTGGCGATAGCTTCAAGATTTACCTGCGCACGGACAAGGGCACGCCGATGCCCGACGGTGCCGAGGATGCGCCCGTGAGTGGTATGACGCAGGTTGTGAAGACCGTCAAGAACGGGGACAAGTTCGACTTCGGCAATATTGAGTACGCCAAGCCCGGCACCTACACCTATCTCATTGCCGAGGCCACGCCGTCTCAAAACGACGCTGACTGGCTGCCCGGGTTCGGGTATTCGAGCGCTTCCTACCGCGTCACGGTGACGGTGAGGGATAACGGCGACGGCACGCTGTCGCAGCCGGCAGTCAAGATGGAGCAGACCTACACCGACGACGGTATGAGCCAAAAGGACAACCCGATCGAGGTCGCTGACAAAATCGCCAAGATCACGAACACCTATAACACCGATGAGAAGACCATCTCCTTCAACGTGCAGAAGACGTATGCCGACCAGTCCGGTGCAAATCCGCTTGTGAAGGATAAGTTCACGTTCCAGCTCGAGGCACTCGGCGGGATGAAGAATGATGCCGTGCCGAGTGGAGCCATCGATTTCGGCAAGCTCGCCACCTCCTACAGCGTCGGTGCCAGCAAGGTCCCCATGCCTAAGGGGTGCACGTCCACCACGACCACGGCGAAGAACGATGACGACGGTATCGCTGCGTTCCCGCAGATCACCTATACGATGGAGAGCGAGAACCTCACCTACGTGTACAAGGTGACCGAGGTCAAGGATTCCGATACATCGACGTCCAGTGGCATGGGCTACGACGATACGGTGTACTACGTGCTGGTGAAGAACCAGCAGGTTGATAACGAGTCTGGGACGGGTAAGTGCCTGTCCTCCACGGTCACGTATTGGAAGGCCGACGGCACGCAGCTGACGGACGCCAACGGATACATCCCGTTCAAGAACACCTACACGGTGACCCAGGCGACGTCGGCGCCGGTTAACGTGCAAAAGACGTTCACCGGGCGCGCGTGGGAGACGAGCGATGCGTTCGACTTCACCCTGACGCCGGCGGATGATGCGACGAGGGATGCGGTTAAAAACAAGGTCGTTACCCAGAGGAAGGCTACCGACTCCGATGAGACCGGCGATCTGACGACTAAGGTTGAGATCGCAGGCGCCGGTGACGCGACGCGTTCTGCAACCTTCGGTGCGGGCGACCTGGTGTTCACCAAGTCGGGCACGTATACGTTCAATGTGAACGAGACGAAGCCGACCGACGCGGATAAGACTGGTATTGCGTATGACGGCCATACGTCCACGGTGACGTACACAGTGACCGATATCGAGAACGGCAAGCACACCGGTAAGCTGACCGCGTCGGTTGCGTACGACAACAAGCAGGCGACGACGGATGCCGACCGGCAGGTGACGGACGCCGCCGCGTTCACCAACATCTATGCGGCCTCTGGTACCTACGCGGGCATCGATGTGACCAAGACTCTGGTTGGTACCCCGTTGAAGAATGGCATGTTCCCGTTCACCATCGAGGCGATGACGTATAACGGTACGACGGCCCCGGAGCCGGCTGATACCGATAAGTCGTTCAAGAACACCGTGGGCAAGGATGACGGTGACGATACGCAGACCGCCACGATGTCCGGCAAGCTGAAGATGAACTTCACGCAGCTGAGCTACAACAAGGTGTATGTGTACAAGGTGTCTGAGGCGCATGGCGCCAACGCTGGTGGATACACGTATGACACCGAGTACCCCGGTGACGCCTACGTGCTCATTGCGGTGAAGCCGAATCCGGACAACAAAGGCCAGCTCTACACCGAGACGACCATCGCGAAGGGCCCGGGCGTGACGGCGCTTGTTGGCGGGGGCGGCAACGTTGATGCGCTGACGGCCGAGGCGATTAAGGGCCTCGATACCACGACCAACTACGTGAAGACGGTCTCGAGTCGCAATGCGAAGCCCGCTACGCCTACCGTCCCGTTCAAGAACAGTTACAAGTCAGACGCCAGCGACGAGCTGACCCCGCAGGTGACGAAGAAGATCTCCGGTGTTGAGAGCACGGAGAAGGCGTTCTCGTTCACGCTGACCGCCACGGAAGAGACACAGCAGAAGATCGCCGCCGGCGACTTGGGTGTGTCGGACGACCTGGCGGGCGACGCGCACGCGGAGTCCAAGGCCACGAAGGACAAGATTATCAAGGACAAGGGCCAGACGGTCGACTTCTCGAATATGACGTTCAACAAGGCGGGCGAGTACACGTTCACGCTCACCGAGGTGCACAACGCTGATGATGATCCCGCAGCGGACGGCGTGCAGAACGCCGGCTGGACGATGGACGCCTCGACCTATACCGTCACGGTAAGGGTCGAGGATAAGGACGCCAAGCTGACCGTCACGGGCGTGACGGTGAAGAAGGATGGTGACGCTGAGGCCAAGCCCATCAAGGCTGAGGTCAAGGACGGCAAGGTGAACCTCGCCACCTTTATCAACAGCTATGCTGCGAAGGGTTCCGTGACCTTGGCGGCGAAGAAACGCTTTAGGGGCGGTGCGCTCGCGGGGAACGACTTCTCGTTCGCTCTGTACAAGGGTGACAAGGCGGAAGGCACGCCCATTGAGACCGTCACGAACGACGAGAAGGGCAACATTACCTTCCAGCCCATCAACTACACCGAGGCAGGTGACTACGAGTACACCATCAAGGAAGTTACCGGTAACGACCAGACCATCGTCTACGACGGTCAGAAAGTGAAGGTCAAGGTCAGCGTTACCGATAACAAGAACGGCACGCTGGACGCGACCGTCACCTACGGCGGCGATAAGGCCGTGCCGACCTTCACCAACGTGAAGCCGACGACGGACGTTACCGTCGAGGCCACGAAAGTTCTCGCGGGCAAGGCGCTGACGGACGGCGCGTTCGCCTTCGGCCTGTACCAAGGCGACACGTCCACGGGTAATCCCGTCAAGATCGTCCAGAACGACAAGGAGGGCAAGATCAATCTTGCCCTCACCGGTCTGACCATCGGCGAGTACGACTACAAACTCAAGGAGGAGAACGTCGGTGCCGATCCGACTATCACCTACGACACCAAGGCGGTGAAGGTTCACGTCTCGGTGAAGGCGGAGGGCGACAAGGCGAAGGCGACCGTCACCTATGACGGCAAGAACGATGCCCCGACCTTCACTAACAAGTACCAGCCCGCCGAGACCTCGGTGGCGCTCACGGCGAAGAAGGCCTATGTGAAGCCCGACAACACGCCGGCCACGCTCAAGGGCGGCGAGTTCACCTTCGACCTGTACGAGGGCGACCTGACGGCTGAGCAGCTGAAGGGCAAGCAACCCATCCGGAGCGCCAAGAACAGCGAGGACGGCACCGTCACCTTCCCGGCCATCGACTACACCAAGGCCGGCGAGTACAAATACACCGTCGCGGAACAGGAGGGCGACCTGTCCCACGTGACCTACGACGCTACGGTGCACCATGCCGTGGTGAAGGTCATGGACAATGCCGGCAAGCTGGACGCCGCTGTTACCTACGATGGTGACAAGGCCAATGCCCCCACCTTCACGAACACCTACACCGCAAAGGGATCCGTGGAGCTGACGGCGACCAAGATCGTTGCGGTCGCGCCGGGCTTCACGCACGACACCAAGCTGAAGGGCGGCGAATACACGTTCGAGCTGAAGGACGCCGACGGCAAGGTGCTCGGCACCACGACGAACAAGGCCGATGGCACGGTGAAGTTCACGCGCAAGTTCACGCTCTCCAACCTGGGCGGCGCTGCGAGCAAGGACTTCACCTACACCATCGCGGAGAAGCCGGGCACGGAGCCGGGCATGGTCTACGACACCCATGCGCTCATCTACAAGGTGACGGTCGCGGACGATGGCACCGGCTCGCTGACGGCCACACCGCAGGTAACGAGTGGAGACAAGACCTTCACGAACACGTACCACCCGAAGGAGACCTCGGTAACGCTCAAGGCGACGAAGCGCTTCACGGGTGGCGAGCTCGCAGGGGGCGACTTCACGTTCCAGCTGCTCGACAAGGATGGCAACGTGATCCAGACCGTCCAGAATGACAAGGACGGCAAGGTCGCCTTCCAGGCAATCAGCTACGACACGCCGGGCGATCACGACTACACCATCAAGGAGGTTGCCGGCAACGACCCGACCGTCGTGTACGACACGAAGGACGTGAAGGTCCACATCAAGGTCTCCGATGAGAAGGGCGAGCTAAAGGCGACCGCCACCTACGACGGCGAGGCCGACGTTCCGACCTTCACCAACTCGAAGCCGACGACGGACGTTACCGTCGAGGCGACGAAGATCCTCACGGGCAAGGACCTGACGGCCGACGCGTTCACCTTCGGCCTGTACGACCAGGCCGGCAACGAGGTCGCCAAGGGCACCAACGACCGGGGCGGCAAGGTCGAGCTGGCCGTCAAGAACCTGAACCTGGGCGAGTACGACTACACGCTCAAGGAGGAGAAAGCCGGCCAGACCGTCGACGGCGTGGCCTACGACGCCAAGGAAGTCAAGGTCCACGTCAAGGTAGAGCAGAACCAGGGCGACAACAACAAGACGAAGGTGACCGTCACCTATGACGGTGCCGCTACGGCTCCCACCTTCAACAACACCTACGACGCAAAGGGTTCCGTAATCCTGACGGCGACCAAGACCATCAAGGTTGCGGACGGCTTCGACCACACGACGAAGCCCGCGGACGGCGAGTTCACCTTCGACCTGAAGGACGCTGCCGGCAACGTGCTCGACACCGCGAAGAACGATGCAAACGGCAAGGTCAGCTTCACGCGCGAGTTCCAGCTCTCCGACTTGGACGGCGCCGCGAGCAAGGACTTCACCTACACCATCGTGGAGCAGCCGGGCGCGGAGCCGGGCATGGTCTATGACAGCCATCCCCTCACCTATACGGTGACGGTCACGGACGGCGGGAACGGAGCACTGAATGCGAAGGCGATCGTGACGAGCGCATCCGGCTCGGATACCTTCACCAACACCTACCAGCCGGCCGCGACCGGCCTGGCCCTCGGTGCGCAGAAGAGCTATGTGAAGAAGGACGACAACACGCCGATCGTCCCCAAGTGCGGCGAGTTCACCTTCGATGTGTACGAGGGCAACCTGACGGCTGAGCAGCTTGCCGGGGCCAAGCCCGTCCGGACCGCGACCAACGGCGCGGACGGAAGTGTTAACTTCGACGCCTTCTCCTACGCGAAGCCGGGCACGCACGAGTACACCATCGTGGAGCGGAAGGGTGATCTGGCCTACGTGACCTACGACGCCGCGGTGCACCATGCCGTGGTGACGGTTGCGGACAATGCCGGCACGCTGCAGGCGAGCGTCGCCTACGACGGCACGAATGTCACGAAGCCCAGCTTCACCAACACCTACGAGGCACAGGCGACGGACTCCGGCGCGATCGCCCTCACCAAGAGCGTTGACGTGCACGACGGCAGCTATCAGCTAAAGGCGGGAGACTTCGCCTTCGAGCTGGTGGGGTCTGACGGCTCGGTGATCCAGACCCAGAAGAACGATGCGCACGGCAAGGTTGCCTTCGACAAGCTGACCTTCGACCATGCGGGCACCTTTATCTACACGGTCCGCGAGGTGCAGCCGACGGACGACGCGCCGGGCGTGCCGGGCGTGACCTACACCGGCAAGACGTACACCCTGACCTATGTGGTGGCAGACAACAACGACGGCAAGCTGGTGGTGGAGAGCTCCACGGCGAAGCCGAGCGAGGGCACCGAGAACGGCGTAACCCCCAACACCATGACGTTTGCGAACAGCTACCAGCCGCGCGCGATCTCCTACCAGATTTCCGGCACCAAGGTGCTTAAGAACGCCGACCCGGCCACCACGCGGACGCCCGCCAATGGCGAGTTCACGTTCGCGCTGATTGACGTGGCCACCGGGCAGGAGATTGACCGGACCACGAACGTGGGTAGCGCGTTTACCTTCAAGGCCATCTCGTACACTGCGACTGGTTCGCATGCGTACCAGGTGAAGGAGGTTGCGGGCCAAGATGGCACCATCACTTACAGCGATGCGGTGTTGGATGTGACGGTGAGCGTGACCGACGACGGCAGCGGCCAGCTGACCGCGACGGCGAACAAGACGGCTGCAGATCTGACCTTCACCAACGCCTACACGCCGACGGCAACGACGGCGACGATTACCGGAACGAAGGCTCTGACCGGCCGCGACCTGGCCAAGGGTGAGTTCTCCTTCGACCTGAAGGACGCCGACGGTAACGTGGTGCAGACGGTGCAGAACGGCGCCGACGGTACGTTCGGCTTCGCGCCGCTGCAGCTGGACAAGGTGGGGACGTACGTCTACACCGTGTCCGAGCGGGCAGGGGCGACGGCGAACGGCGTCACCTACGACACGACGGTCTTTACCGCGACGGTGACGGTGACGGAGGATGCGGAGACGCACGCGCTGGAGGCGCAGGTTGCCTACAGCACGGGCGGCAAGGCTGCGGATGCGGTGACGTTCAGCAACAGCTACGCGCCGGCCGCGACTGAGGTGAAGCTGGGGGCTTCCAAGGTGCTGAGCGGCGAGGACCTGAAGGAAGGGCAGTTCTCCTTCCAGCTGAAGGATGCCGACGGCAAGGTGCTGCAGACCGCAAAGAACGCGGCGGACGGCACGGTGGGCTTCGAGGCGATCTCGTACGACAAGCCCGGAACGTACGCCTACAGCATCTCCGAGGTGGACGACGGTCAGAAGAACGTGACGTACGACGCGGCCGAGCACCGGGTAACGGTGACGGTGACGGACGACGGTGCGGGCCATCTGGTGGCGACGGTAACCTATGACGGCGCCGTGGCGCCGGTGTTCAAGAACACGTACACGCCGCCGACCACCCCGCCGACGGAGCCGCCCACCAATCCGCCGAGCAAGTCACCGGTGCCGAAGGAGGAGAAGCCGGGTCTGCCGTATACGGGCGATACCAGCTTGTCGCCGATGGCCCTGGGTGGCATCGCGGGCGGCGCGGTGGTGCTGATCGCCGCAGGCGTTATCCTGCGGCGCCGGAACCGGTAGCTACGGCGGCCGAGAAGGGCTTTGATTGAGGGCGGGTGGTCGCAGGGCACGGCCGCTCGCCCTTTTTGGTGAAAGGCTATGTTAACCCACCGTTTGCACGTCCGGCTCCAGATGGAACTCGTACTCCGGCTCCATCATCTTCTTCCGGATCTTTTCGTAGCGCCCGTCGTCGAGCTGCTCGCGCATGAGCGACGTCCTGTCCCCGACGCGTGCGGCCTCGCGCAGCCATCTGAACCACATCAGGCAGCTGTGGAGCCTGCGGCTTATAGGACAAAATGTGTGTCCACGTTGGGGGCATCGGCG
>UMHU01027432.1_pt1 | contig 12435 bp, 8 predicted proteins | sample 1965591 | NCBI WGS metagenome assembly UMHU01 (sample SAMEA4836101, study PRJEB28245) | human gut metagenome | biome: gut microbiome; material: fecal sample | place: Denmark | collected 2008
ATGGGGAAAACGGTCCCTCAGGCCTCTTCTTTTGGTGACCGGTGGAGGATAGCCGATTGTTGTAAGGACGGTGGCCAACCGGAGAGGCGGGGGGACGTTCCTGATGATGGGACGGCTTATGGATAATGTGGGTGTCCACTAAGGGCGTCCATATTGGATGTTTTCAGGGCGACGGGCGGATACTCAAAAGATTTGCAGTTCCTCCCTGTATGTTGGAACAATGCAATATGATATGAGCGTGTCCATTTGAGCGTCCATTATGACAGTCCGTTTTGAGTGGATATTTTGTTGTAAAAACTCAGTTTTTTCATGTTTAAAGAATGAGAAAAAACATTCATCTTATAAACATGCTATCAGAATATCTCTGCGTGTTTTTTTGAAATATAAGCATATGGACATGCAAAATGGACACTCAAAAAAATGGATCAACATGTACTCTCAAAATGGCCTCTCAAAAAGTCCGCGCATAAAGGAGGGGATGCAATAACGCTACGTAGAGAAGAATACCATAAGCTCGGGTACGTGGTTACATGTGGGGAATAATCAGGTTTGTCATGGCCTCACGAACTTGGGGCTAAAATGAATACGCATTGGAGCATGTCGGCATCAGCAATGGTACTGGTGCAATAGGGGAGGGTAGATGTTCCGCCGTAGAGTTTGTTTTCCTGCGCCGTTGAAACGTTCGTTTTGTCCAGGGATGGGCCCATGCTGACATCGTTCAATCTTTTTGAAATCGTGTTTCGCCCTATGGTGAATAAAGGCATGGCTCGTGGAGTAAGCGCTATCCTCCAACGGGCTCCGGGGCTGAAAGATTTTTGAGTGGGCGGTCTAAGGGCTGGGAGGATGGCCCCCCTGAAGGCAATGGAAAAGGAATATGATAACAGCCGATGATTTCCGTGTGGCGTATCCCTGAGAGGGTGGATACTCGCAAAAACATATTTGATATACGAATTTTTTCGGGTAACCATTCGTCCTTCAAGCATTCTTTTTTTGTATGTCCGCTTGTCTGAAAAATAACAGGTATGGATTTGTAATATGCTGAAATAAAATGATTTTATCTCAAACAAAAAATCCATCAAGGGAACCGCTCTTGATGCGCGAGCCCATCCGCTGCGTAAGGGCGAACATTCATCGAAAGAAATATAGAAAAAAAATAGACTAAAAATGTTGTGCTTCAACGTTTTTTATTCTATCTGAAAACCAAGTCGTTCACTAAAAGGAGATTCCGATGGGCAAGATCATTTCGGTCGTCAACAACAAGGGTGGTGTGGGGAAGACGACGATCACCGTCAATCTCGCACATGCCCTGGCCATGCAAGGGAAAAAGGTGTTGATCGTCGATGTGGACAGCCAGTGCAACTCCACTTCCTTTTTCAACCTCGCTCCCGGCTGTGCTTCGCTTTACGAGCTGCTTGCCTCGGTTTATGACGAAGAAGCCCCCGAAATCAAACCTGAATCTTGCATCTATCCCACAGAGATCGGTTGCAGCATCCTCCCGAACGTTGAGGAGATGGCTTTCATCGAAGCCGAATTCTATAAGAACGAGTCATACATCGTCGCCCTCCGTGAACGGCTGAGAGAGTATGCGACCAAAGAGTTTGACATCACCCTCATCGACTGCCCGCCTTCAATGGGGGCTTTCGTGTATATGGCGATGATCGCCTCCGACTTTATCATTGTGCCCATCCGTGCGGGGTCGCGTTTCTCGCTCGACGGTATCACGAAAACCATCAATGCTATCAACCAGATCCGCCGCACGAAGCTGAACGAAGGGCTTGTCCTGCTTAAGTTCCTGTACAATATGGCTGACTTGCGGCGGCTTGCGGACAAGCACTCGCTGACCATCCTGAACAACCGCTATCCCGGACAGGTCCTCACCGAGTACATCAGTGAGGCGACCATGCTCCGATCCTCCGAGATGCTTTCCGAAACGGTGTTCCAATCTTCACCCCGCAGTAAGGTGGCGGCGAAATTCCGCTCCGTCGCCCGTGAAATCCTCGCCGCCCTCGGCATGTAAACAGGAGCCTCTGATGACCCCCGGACAGACGCATCCCCGCAGACGCGGCCTCAACGAACTGATGGAATCCGTCGCGGCCAAGCTGGCAGAGCGCCCAGATCACATCGCGGCGGCCAGAGTCCTTGAGGAGATGCAGGCTGACGCCGCGAAAATCTCGCATAAGGCGGATGGTGTGGACGTGCAGAATGGACAGTCTGAAATGTCCTCCTCCTCCTCCTCCTCCTCCTCCTCCTCCTCCTCCTCCTCTGTGGACGCGCAAAATGATTCTCCTGAGTGTCCTGACAACGTGGACGATCAGAACGGACTTGCAAGTGGACTCGCCACGGAGGCACGAGCTGGCGTCTCTGTGAAGACAGAAGTTGAGGACATGCAAAATGGACAGCCTGATACCACTGTTAAAGTGGACGCTCAGGCGTCTCAGCACTCCCCTTCGCAACGAGAAACAACGGGAAAATATTCTGAAACTCCAAGCCTTGAGTCCCTGAGCGCGCCCTCTACGTGGACGCCGATAGTGGACACTCTACATGGACATTCAAAGGCATCTCCGGCTGTTTCCCGTCCCGATGGACGGAAACGTCCTTATCAAGTGGATGTCCAGAATGGACACTCAGAATATCCTGGCAAAAGATCCTCTCACCATGAAGAGCTGCCTGAGCGGAATCCAGAGCTACCGGTGGAGAACAGACAAGAGGCGGGGGCTTCCACGGAGCAGGGGACGTCTGCCTCTCGTAAGCATGATCAGGAAGAAGCCGTACCTGTCCAGGCCGCTGCGATGACATTGTGTTCGCCCACATCAGACGCTCTGAATGGCCGCTCACGCCGGACAGCCAAAGTTGACGTGCAGGCAGGGGCCCGGTGCAAACCCAAGAGGGTCGGAGAAGGGCAGATCAGCCTCCTCAGGCCTCTGGCTCCAGTGCATGGGGCCAATCCGACGAAGCTCTTCAAGTGGCTTTACGGGATCGGCAAGAAAGAAACCATCGACCTGACCCTCCCCATCATTGAGGAGACCATCGGTATCGATGCGCGCACCTGCCGTCGGATCATCGCTACATGGGCGGAAACGGGCGTGTGCGAGAAAACGGTCCATCGGCGGGGGATGCGTATCAGGCTTCTTATGGATGAAAAGGAGGCACTCGGCGCGCCGCGTGCCGCTTCCCCTTCCGTGTCGGCTTCTCCGGCGGATGAGCTGGAGAGGGCGCTGCCCGAGCTGTGCCCGAGGCTGATGGAGGTCGGTTTCACCGCCAAGCACCTGCGCCGGATCAAAGAGCTCCTCGCCGTGCAGAACATTGACCCCGGTTCCCTCACGGACGCCCTCCGGTATGCGGAGTACGAGCTGGAACACGGCCAGATGGTGGACAGCAAGGGCCAGCCCGTTTCGCGTCCGGTGGATTGGGTCTTTCGCTGCCTGTCCAAGGACGGGACCTACCGTATCCCCACGGGGTATGTTTCTCCGGCGGAATTACGCCGCCGGGAACGCGAAGAGGCCGTGCGCCGGGAACGCGAGGCATTGGAGGCCGAGCGGAGGCTGCTCGAAGAAGAGGCCGCCCTTGCCCTTGAAAAAGAGGTCGAAGCGATGTTCCGTCAGATGCTCGATGAACCCGACGGCCCGTTTGCCGCACAGATCCTGGAGAAGGTTCCCGCCGTCCTGCGTTCGCGCGGGGGGTTGGAAAACCCGCTGGTGCAGAAGGCCTGCCGGATGCAGATCAGCTATATGCTCCAGGACGCCGTCGGAGCGGGGCAGTAGGGCTATTCTGTGTGTCCATTCTGTAAGGATACGCAGCATGGACATTTTGGGCGGATAATGTGCCCGTCCGGGATGCGTGCGGTTGCGCATGGACAGGCAGCCCGTCCGGAAGGCCGGACAGCGTGTCAGGGCAGGATGTCCGGACATGCTGGACACCCAATCCGTCCGAGGATGTTGTGAGCGGCCTGTGAGGCAGGACAGAATGGCCGCACACGCCGGACAGTCTTATTGGCGATGTCCCGGACACTCTGACAGGAAAAAAAGGCTGTAAAAACAGTGTAGACTCTCGTGAAGGGACAACTTGATCGTCCATTTTGATCGGATAATCTGATCGGACATTCCTTTCGCCTATAGAAAGAGAGAAAGAAAAACTCTTTCTCTCCCCAACGATTCAAGACAGAAGGTGCTGCTGCGAATGGCTTCCAAATCAACCAAAAAAGATCTTGTCCAACACATAGCGAAGGCTCTGGAAGTGAGCCCTGTGGAAGCCGAACGGGTTATGCTCGTGGTTATGCGGTACGTCCGGCGGCAATTGCTTGAAGATACGTCGGTGATCCTGCCGGGCATCGGGACGCTGGCCGTGACGGAAACCGCGGCCCGTCTGGGGCGCAATCCCCACACGGGGCAGCCGGTGCCCATTCCCCCGCGCAAGACGATCAAGCTCAAGGTGTCCAAAGACCTCAAGGAAGCGATGGAGCCTTCCGAAACCGTGCGTACGGGCGGGGCCGATTTTGACGCCCAATAGCTCCGCCGTTCCGGAGCACGCCTGAAGGCGGGGCCTGGTCGGAAGGGGCTTATCCCTCGAAAAGGACGATCCGGTTTCTGCCGGACGTCTTGGCTTCATACAGCGCCTGATCCGCATGGGTCAGCACTTCGCAGATGTCCGCATCTTCCCCGAACGAGCGGTGCGCAATGCCGATGCTGACCGTCAGCTTGCCCGTCCGGGAATCGGGATGGACAAGGTCCAGTGCGGCCACTTCTTCCAAGATGCGCTGTGCCACGGTCATGGCCGAATACTGTCCGGCCCCGGCCAGAATGATGGTGAATTCTTCGCCGCCGTACCGGAATATCCTGTCCGAATCCCGCAGGAGCGCTTTTTGCGTGGCCTGCGCCACGGCTTTCAGGGCGGCGTCCCCGGCCTGATGCCCGAACCGGTCATTGTAGTTCTTGAAGAAGTCGAGGTCGAGCATCAGCAGGGCGAGCGGCGTGCGCGCCGGGATGCGCTCCATCGTTTCCTCAAGCGCCCGGCGGTTGTATACGCCGGTCAGCGCATCCCGGAAGCTGAGGTCAGCATACTGGTCCCGTTCCTGCGCGAGCTGGCCGGAACGGGTGTTCAGTTCGTCCATATGGCGGCTGATGTCGGGCAAAACGTCGAGTACGTCCTGCAATTCCCGGATGCGTACCCGGGGAAGTTCCGAGATGGAGTGCCCGGAACGGATGGTCCGCAGCGCCTGAGAGAGCAGGGACAGGGGGCGGAGGATCTGAAGGTGGATGAGCAGCAGCGTGGCCAGCAGCCCCGCGAGCAACGCGGTCCCCATGATCGGGAACAGTTCCTTGATGCGTGAAACTTCCTCGTTGATGTGGGACATGCTCCGGTAAATCCATTCGGCCTCGTGGGTCGAAACGGCGTCGCTGAGCTCGCGCAGTTTGCCGTCGAGGGTGTTCCAGAGCTGTTTGGCTTCCACGTGGCCTCTCGCGAGCTGCGTCCAATTGGACACGATGCCGTCCCAGTTCGTCCGGAATTCCCCGCAGTCCTTGAGCAGCGTCCGTTCAGGGGGGTCGGCCTGTTCCGCCTTGGCGCACATGTCCATCAGCGGGCGCAGGCTTTCCTGCAGGCCCTGCTTGTTGGCCGTGTTTCTGGAGAAATCCTTGTCCAGGTGCCGCGCACTGTGCCTGAGGGGATAGCTGTATTCCATCCCCGCCCGCATAAGCAGCCGCCCGAGCACGTTCGAAAAAAAGATTTCCGCATGATGGAGCCGATCCTCGGCCAGATAGCTCTGCTGCCTCAGCTCAATGAGACGGAGGAGTTGCGGCCTGATCTTATCCATTTTGCTGGAGAAGTCCACCGACGTCTCCTCAAAGACCGATTCCGCGATCAGCGCTTGGGCGGTGATGCCCGCGTTCCGGCTGATGGTGGGGTCGGACGCGCTGTACACCAGCGCGATGTTGCGGCGCATGTTTTCGACGTTGAGGAGCATCTGCTGCTTGGCAAGGATCTGCGGCAGATGGCTGTTGCTGGTGGAGAGCGCCAGATTTTTGATCCGTTGAAGGTCATTGGTGAAGATAAAAGAGACGAAGGCCAGCAGCGCCAGCAGGGGCACTGAGACGAGCACGGGGAAAAGGTTGATGCCGAGTTGTCGTTTCCGCTTCGGCTCCGCGTTTCGGGAAGGCTTGCAGTACATGAACGCGCTCAATAAATGCTGAAGGGGAAATATTTGCGTACGATGCGGTCGTACTCGCCGTTCAGTTTGATATGGACGATGGCTTCGTTGATCGCCTCGATCAATTCGGAATTGTTTTTCCGGACGCCGATGTGGGCATAGGCGAGGTCTTCGTCGGGCGGGAGGGGATCATCCAGTATGGCGAAAGGCTGGCCGCGCTCGCTCTGGAGGAATTCGTACCCGGACAGCCCGTCCACGAGGATGGCGTCCAGCTGTCCGGCGCAGAAGGCGTCGATCAGTTGCCCATAGGTAGGAAAACGGATGATTTCAGCCACGTTGACCCAGTGACTCCGGAGGAAGATCTCCTGCTGCGTATGATCCTGGACGCCAACGCGTTTCCCTTTCAGGCCTTCGGCGCTGACGGCCACGCTGCCCGGAAGCCCCAGATAGATGGAACGGGAGTGGTAGTAGCTGTTGGTGAAATCCATATACGCCAGCCGTTGTTCGTTTTTGGCAAGCCCGGCAACGATCATGTCCAGCTCGCCCCGGCGCATTTTTTCGAGCAGCGTGCCGAAAGCAAGGGGTTCGACCGTGCAGGAACGGCGCATGGCCTTGCACAACGCCTCAGCGATCTCCGGGTCGAATCCGGCCTGCGTGCCCTCGGCGGGAAAGGAGAAGGGCGCATAATCGTCTTCCACGCCGATGCGGAGGATTTCCTCGGCTCCGCTGCGGGGCGGGAACCCCGCGAACAGCAGCGCGAGGAGGAACCCAGCCAGAAGAACGGGCCGGAGTGAAGAAAAAGACGGTATCGTGATTCTCAAGGGAAACTCTCTCGGGGGGCAACCCGCAGCCCCTGCGCCGTTTTCGGCGGGGCTCGCGGGACGCTTCAATGTGATGTCGTTTTCAAGGAGGAAAAAGCGTTCCTCAGGCCTTAACGTCGGGAAGTTCCCCAACAACCAAATCGGGAAAACGACGGAGCGGTGGGAACCCCGGAGGAGCCGGGATAAAGCCGTGCGGCGGAACTGGCGGCGGGTAGCGTCAGTTCCCGAAACCGCTCGATACGCGGCGTCGGGACCGGACAGCCGGATGGGGTTGGCCGCTTTTCCTGAGGTGCGGCCTGTCCTTTTCTAAAGGATATTTCGGCCCGTTGCAATCAGTGTTTGGGGAGGAATAACGCTTTATTATGATAAATTGTCCCGCTTTATGGCGAAGTGGGGGATGGACGTGAAAGCGGCCCAGGGCCTGAGGGGAACGCCTCCGGATGCCGCTGTTTTCGGAACAAAGGACCGGTGCGGGCAAGATATCTGCACATAATCATATGGAATGGCTATAAAATTGCGGGGAAGGCCCCTTCCCCGCTGGGGATACCACAGCGGCGAATGCCGGGGAGAAGCGGGCGGGGAGAGCGGGCACGGGAGCAATCATGCGGGGGAGAGGCTGGCGTGCTGTATTTTGTTTTTTCTCCGCAATCCTGTGGCGTGTTCCCCGTTTTTTGGGCGATCGGTTCTCCGTTCCGCACGGAGGCTCTGTCCGGCATCCGTTTGGGATACGGGGCCGGGCGGAGCCCGCCTGTGCTTGCGCTCCGCCAACAGGCGGGGAGGGCACTATTTTATCACATAATCTTTTAAATTATGTCAATTTTATACCACGGAAAGTAGCTGCGAAATCCTTCCCCCCAATGCCCGGCATATGCGCGATCCGTTGCAACCGAGTGCCGCGCATTCGTAATCAAAAAAGATTATAACACAGTAGAATTATAAAAACAAATCCATCCCCGTTTCTGGACGAGGCGGGATTTGGAGCCAAAGGCGCTCACAAAAGGGGAAAAGGGAGGGGCCGCTGTCTATTCCGCGAAAGACTTCCGGCGCAATCGGAGAAAAGCGTAGCCACCCCTCGTAATGAGAAATACCTGTTTATAAATACATGATAGTCTGTTAGAGATCTACAATTTGTTGGCTTTCAAATCTGTCAGAGGCGAAAAAAAGGACGTTTTCAGGGAAGCCTTACCGCGTTTCCGGCGTGAAAAACCCAAGTTTCCGCAGGAACCCGCTTGCGGCACCCTCCCGGGGCTTCGGGGGGCGCGGCTGCCTGCCTTATACATAAATCCCTTATTTTTCCGGAAGGATAATGTCGAGGTAGGCGATATACAGTTCCTTCACGTCGAGCGGGGCCTTGTCCTTGAACATCCCTTGCCAGAGCAGCCCCTGCATGATCGGCGAGACGAGAAGCTGCGGGAACCGCTGGAGCGCCGGGTGCGGGTGCTCATGTGCGGCGAGGCGCAGATTCTCCCGGTGCAGCTCGAGGATCGGGGCGACCAGCCCGTGGTAGAACGGCGCGACGAGCTTGGGGTTGTGCAGCCCTTCTGCCCACACCAGCCTGATGATCCGCGCCGTCCTTGAGCAGCCTTGTTCATCCAGCATCGGCCCGCAGAAACGGAGCAGCTTTTCGCGCAGGGTCGGCGTCTTGTCGTCGAGGATCTCCTTGGCCAGCGCGTGCATGGGCGCGAACGCAGACTCCGCGAGGCCGTTGAACAGCCCCTCCTTATCCCCGAAATGCAGATACAGCGTGCCCTTGGCGACCCCGGCCCGCCGGGCGATGTCTTCCATGCGCGCTCCGGCGTACCCCTTTGCGGCGAATTCTTCCAGTGCGGCGTCAAGGATGGCCTCCCGGCGCGCTTCCGTCTTTTTCCGGCATTTCGTTTGTTGTGCCATGCGTCCGCCTACCGGATTTTCTTGTTGATGGGTGTGGACAGCCAGACCAGCCCGGCCAGCCCGATGAAGGCTATGGACGCCAGCCAGAACAGCTCGTTGAACCCGAGCAGGAACCCTTGCCGCGTGATTTCGTTGGCGACCCAGACCTTGGCCTGTTCCGGCGAGAGGCCCATCTGCGTGAGCTGGTTGAGCCCGTGCTGCGCCGCCGGGTTGAACGGGTTGATGGACTCGGTGAGCCGGACGTGGTGCAGGGCTTCCTGCCGTTCCCACATGGTGGTGGCGAGGGACGACCCGATGGAGCCCGCCAGCACGCGGGTGCAGTTGGAGAGGCTGGAGGCGTTGGCGATGTCCTTGGCGTCGAGCCCCGAAATGATGATGCTCGTAAGCGGCATGAAGAACAGGGCCACGCCGATCCCCTGTACGACCTGCGGCCAGAGGACGAAGGCGAAATCGACGTCCGGCGAGAACAGGGTGCGCAGGTAGAAGGCCGCCGAGAAAACCAGAAAGCTCATGGTGACGATGACCCGCATGTCGATGCGCTGCGCGAACCGCCCGATGAGCGGCGAGAGGAAGACCGGGAAAATCCCGATGGGCGCGAGGGAGAGCCCGGCCCACATGGAGGTGTAGCCGAGCCGCGTCTGGAGCATCATGGGCATCATGACCACCCCGGCGAAATAAAACAGGAACCCGAGGCTGATGCAGATTGTGCCCACGGTGAAGTTACGGTGCCGGAACAACGAGAGGTCGACCACGGGATGCTCTTCGGTGAGCTCCCACGCCACAAGGAGCACCAGCCCCACGACCGTGAGGACGCCGAGGATCACGATGTAGCCGGAGGCGAACCAGTCCTTGTCCTTGCCCTCGTCGAGCATGAGCTGGAGGCAGCCCACGCCGATGATGAGGAGGATCAGCCCCACGGTGTCGATGGGGTTCTTGGCGGTGGCCGTCTCGCGCCCGGCCATGGGGATGCGCAGCGCGACGAGGCACACGGCCCCCACGGGTACGTTGACGAAAAAGATCCAGTTCCACGTATAGTTGTCGCAGATATACCCGCCGAGGATCGGCCCGAGGATGGGCGCGAGCACGATGGTCATGGACCACAGGGAAAGGGCGATGCCGCGTTTCTCGCGGGGATAGCAGGCCAGCAGGAGGCTTTGGGAAAGCGGGATGAGCGGCCCGGCGGCGGCCCCCTGCAAAATGCGGCAGATGATGAGCATCCCGAGGCTGCTGGATATGCCGCACAGGAACGAGGCCACGACGAACAGGAACGTGGACCAGAAATACAGCCGCACCTCGCCCATGCGCCGGGCGAGCCAGCCGGTGAGCGGGATGGCGATGGCGTTGGCGACCCCGAAGAAGGTGATGACCCACGTCCCCTGCGAAGACGCCACGCCGAGGTTGCCCGCGATGGTAGGCAGGGCGACGTTGGCGATGGTGGAGTCGAGCACGGTCATGGCCGTGACTACCGAAATCCCGATGGTGGCGATGATGAGCATCCCGCCCTGAAGCGGCGGCAGGGGCTGGGCGCGTCCGCTCATGGCTTGCCCTGGACGGGGCAGACGCCGGGCAGGGCGTTGTCCCGGATGATGCCGGAGATGGTCGCCTCGACGGGGGCGAAATCGACGGCGGGGGCCTGCGAGACGAGATCGCCGGGCACGGGTTCGGTGCGGGCCGAGGCGGCGAGGAGCCGCCCCGATGTATCGGACGTGTCGACCTTCACCACGGCGGACAGGCCCACCAGCAGGGGGTGTTCCCTGAGGTCGGCGGGGTCGATTTCAATGCGCACGGGCACGCGCTGGACGATCTTGATCCAGTTGCCGGTGGCGTTCTGGGGCGGCAGGAGGGAGAAGGCGCTGCCCGTCCCGGCGGAGAAGCCGGTCACGCGGCCATGATAGGTGACGTCGCCGCCGTACATGTCCACGCGGATCACGGCGGGCTGGCCGATGCGCATCTTGTGGAGCTGGACTTCCTTGAAATTGGCGTCGATCCACAGGCGGTGCAGGGGGATCACGGTCATGAGCGGGGTGCCGGGCGATACGACTTCGCCAGCCTGCACGCCGCGTTTGGCGATCTGCCCGGCGGCGGGGCTCAGGACGGTGGTGCGCTGGAGCGCGAGCCAGCAGTCGCGCACGTTGGCGGCGGCCTGGCGCACGGCGGGCTGCTCGGCGAGCCCGGTATCCAGCAGCACGGCGGCAAGCGCGTTGCGTTCCTCTTCGGCGGCGGCGAGCGCCACGGCGGCATTCTCGCGGTCGTCGCGGGCGTGCTTCAATTCTTCCGCGCCAATGGCTTTGGCCTTGCCCAGCGCCTCGCGCCGGGTCAGGTTGTCGGCTTTCTGGCGCAGATCCACCCGGCGCATCCGGATGGCGGCCTCGGTTTCCCGGAGCTGCGCCTGAAGGCGGCAGTTGTCGCGCACGGCGGAAGCCAGCGCCACGAGGGAGCGCTCATAGGCAAGGCGGGCGTCCACGGGATCAAGGCGCACGAGCGTCTGCCCGGCGGCGACCATGTCGTTGTCGTCCACATCCACGGCGACGACCTTGCCGCTCACCTGCGGCATGATGCGCAGCACATTGCCGGCGACATAGGCGTCGTCCGTGCTTTCCTCAAAACGCAGAAACAGATACCACCACGCGCCCGCGCCTATCCCCGCGAGCAGGAACAGCAAAAGCAGGAAGCCGACGATCGGGCCCTTGCGGGGGCGTTTGCGCCGCTGCGGAGCCTTGTCGTTGTCCGGGGTCATGGAAAGATTTTCGTCTGTCGTCATGAGAGGCTCCCGCGTGGTGCATGGTTCCCTGAACTGCCACTATTTTCACATGTTATGGGAGAAATTGAACTGACCGGTCAGTTTTATACCACGCCCCGCGCACCGTCAATCGGTTTTTGGCGCGCGGGGCGCCGTGCCGCGGCGGGTCCGCCTGCGCGGACGATGGAGGGGCGTCTTCGTGGCGGGCTGGCGCGGAACGCTCAGGCCAGTTCGGAGTCACGGCTTAGGGCATGTAAGCCGGGGCCTTTCAGGGTGTTCTTGCGCGGCCCTGTGCGCCGCGAGCCGGAGGGTACGTGGAGCCGTGGCGCGTCCCGTCCCGGCATACGGTTAAGGACGGCCTCTCGACATGGGAAACGATGGAAAAAACGCTGCGGGCTGTGAGGCTTGCTCTACGGGGTGCCCGCGCAACCGGGCGGGGGGCCTTCCCGGTCGGTGTGGGGGAGGAACGTTTGAGGGCACCGGGGTGCACCGCGTGTGCCTGTCCCGGGCGGGCCCGGCGGCATGGGGCATCCCATGCCCCGGCAAATCGGGATCAGGGCGACCCTGCCGTGGGGACCCGCCCGCGCCACGGCAAAAGGGGGCTCATCGGCCTTGCGGACGGAGCCGCGCGGCGCTCTCACGGGGAGGCTGTCCGGACGGGCAGGCCACGAGGATGAGGACGCTGCCGAAGATGAGGGCGATCCCCACGGCGGCGGACAGGGACAACGGTTCATGGAGAAAGAAGATCCCGAGGCAGGCTGCGGAGAGGGGCTCCGCGAGGCTGAGGGTCGAGGCGGTGGCGGCGGGCGTCACCTTGAGCCCGGCGAGGGGGAGGGAAAAGG
>UMHU01005837.1_pt1 | contig 12425 bp, 9 predicted proteins | sample 1965591 | NCBI WGS metagenome assembly UMHU01 (sample SAMEA4836101, study PRJEB28245) | human gut metagenome | biome: gut microbiome; material: fecal sample | place: Denmark | collected 2008
ACATAATAAAGCCCCCTTAGTGTAGACTTGAAAATTTTTGCTTCTTTAGATGTCTACTCTAAGGGAACTATATCAGTTCATCCTTTGAACTGCCGGGACGTTGTTCATTCTTTTCGTCGCTGATACTCCGTAGGGGTCAGGCCGTACTGCTGCTTGAACTGCCGGGCGAAGGCGCTCGGGCTGGGGAACGCCAACAGATTGGCCAGCGTGGCGATGGTCGGAGAATAGTTGTCCAAAATATAGCGGGCGTAGTTCAGTTTTTGTGCGCGGATGTACTCGGTGGGGCGAAAGCTGGTTTCCTTAAGAAACAGTGCGGACAGATGATTGGGAGAAAGATTGACCAGCTCGGCCAGTTCCGTCAGGCTGATGGGCTCGTGGATGTGCATCAGGATATACTCGCAGCACTGCTTGATCTCCTTGCGGCAGGATTGCAGCCGCCAATCCTGCATGACCTGGCAGTATTCCCGGAACGCGCTGAGGGATAAGAACTGGATCTCCTCAATGCTTTCGGTCTCGTCTAAGTGCAGCAAATAGGAATCGCTGATGCTGTAGGCGAGATTCTCCGGCAAGCCGTTGTCGATGGCCGTGCGGCAAAACAGCGTGACCGAAGCCACGGTGGCGTATCGCGCCTGCTGGATCGACGAGGTGCTCATCACCCCAAAGCGAAACGATTCCTGCTTGTTGTAAGCACGAGCCAGAAACTCATCGGCCAGCACGGCGTTGCCCAGTGCGATGAACGACAGAAAGCGTTTTTCCTTGACGCGATTCGAGTCTCCACTTGCCGTTTCCTCCAACTGTGCGTAGGTGCTCGCCCGATAACGCTCACGAATCTTGACCGTGACTTCCTTCAAGTGGTTGTTGGATTTTTCCTCAAAGATACCGGGCCGCATAAAAAATCACCTTTTCGTTGAAATCGTGTTGAGATAGTTTATACCATATAGTCATTATACGTCTTGCTGTGTAAAATAGCAAGTAAGGAATGCGCGGTACAATGCCGTTGCCAAATAACAGACAAGGAGAATAGAATATGAAGCGCGATTTGAAAGCATTGATCGGCCAAATGACATTGGAAGAAAAAGCCAGCCTTTGCTCCGGCTCGGATTTCTGGCACACGCAGGGGATCGAGCGGCTGGGCATCCCGGCCGTGATGGTGACCGACGGCCCGCACGGTCTGCGCAAGCAGGCAGGTGAAGCGGACCACCTCGGCCTGAACGACAGCGTCGAGGCTGTCTGCTTCCCGGCCGGGTGCGCCACCGGTTCCAGCTTTGACCCCGACCTTTTGGAGCACATGGGTCAGGTTTTGGGCGACGAGTGCCAGGCCGAGGATGTCAGCATCCTGTTGGGACCCGCCGTCAACATCAAGCGCAGCCCGCTGTGCGGCCGCAATTTCGAGTACATTTCTGAGGACCCGTATCTGGCCGGTAAGCTGTCCGCTGCGTACATTCGCGGCGTACAAAGCCGGGGCGTGGGGACCTCCATCAAGCACTTTGCCGCCAACAATCAGGAGACCCGCCGCCTGACCATCTCCTCGGACCTCTCGGAGCGTGCGCTGCATGAGATCTACCTGCCCGCCTTTGAGGAAGCCGTCAAGGCCGCCCAGCCCAAAACGGTGATGTGCAGCTACAACAAGATCAACGGCGTGTATGCTTCCGAAAACAAGATGCTGCTCACCGACATCCTGCGGGACCAATGGGGCTTTGAGGGGTACGTCGTCAGTGACTGGGGTGCCGCCAATGACCGTGTGAAAGGCTTGGAAGCGGGTCTTGACCTGGAGATGCCTTCCTCCAACGGTTACAACGATGCCAAGATCGTCGCGGCCGTACAGAACGGCTCGCTGGACGAGGCGGTACTGGACCGCGCGGTGGAGCGCATCCTGAAGGTCGTGTTCTCCTATGTGGATGCCCGCCGCCCCGACACCGTGTTCGACCGCGCCAAAGACCACGCCGAGGCCGTTGCCGTCGAGACGCAGTGCGCGGTACTGCTGACCAATCAGGGTGTTTTGCCGCTGGGCACGGATCAGAAGATCGCCTACATCGGCGAGTTTGCCGCGGCACCGCGCTATCAGGGCGGCGGCTCCAGCCACATCCATCCCAGCCGCGTGACCTCCGCGTGGGAGGTTGCGCAGCAAAAGGGCCGCAACGTCTGCTACGCCAAGGGCTTCTCGGCGATGCGGGACGAGATGACCGACGCAGAGTTGGCCGAGGCCATTCAGGCGGCACAAAACGCCGATGTCGCCGTTGTCTTTGCCGGTTTGCCCGAATCGTTTGAGTCTGAAGGGTATGACCGCACTTCGATGGAACTGCCCGCCTGCCAGAATCGCCTGATCGACGAGATCGCAAAGGTCCAGCCCCATGTGGTCGTGGTCCTGCACAACGGCAGCGCGGTCGAGCTGCCGTGGGCCGACCGCGTCTCGGCCATCCTGGAACTGTATCTCGGCGGCGAAGGTGTCGGTGAGGCCGCCGACCAACTGCTGTACGGCGAGGCCAACCCCAGCGGACATCTGGCTGAGACCTTCCCGCTCCGTTTGCAGGACAACCCCAGCTATTTGCACTTTCCGGGCAATGACAAGCGTGTTGCCTATGGCGAGGATGTCTTTGTCGGCTACCGCTACTACGATACCAAGCAGGTCCCTGTCCGCTTTGCGTTCGGTCACGGCTTGTCCTACACCGAGTTCGCTTACAGCAATTTGCAGCTTTCCGCGCCCGCATTGCAGGATGGCCAGACTGTCACCGTCAGTGTGGATGTGACCAACACCGGCAAGGTGGCCGGGCGCGAGGTCGTCCAGCTTTACGTCCGCGACAAAAACGGCACACCGGAGCGTCCCAGCAAAGAGCTGCGCGGCTTTGCCAAGGTACTGCTGGAACCGGGCGAGTGCAAGACGGTGACCCTGACGCTGGCGGCACGCGACTTGAGCTACTATGAGGAACGCCTGCACGACTGGTTTGCCCCCAGCGGCGTGTATGAGGTCATGGTGGGTCGCGCCAGCGACGACATCCGCCTGACGGCCGAGTTGTCCTTTACCACCGAAAAACAAATTCCCTTTGTCGTAACACTGACCACCACACTGGGCGAGTTGCTGACCTGCCCCAAGACCGCGCCGACCATCATGCAGTTGTTGGCCCCGCTTGCGCAAAGCGCCGGTACCGACGGGTTGGATGAAGGGTCGATGAACATGATGAAAAAGATGATCATGGAAATGCCGCTGAAATCTCTGGTCAGCGTGATCCCCGGTGATCAGGTCGAGCTGCTGATCCAGCAGATGAACCTGCTGCTGGCGCAGTAAAGGGCTTTGTATCTGAAGTTCTCTCGTGATCCCCTGTTACACGGCGCGGGACATCCGGAAACTCAAGTGAAGAAAGAAGATAGTTTGTATGAAAAAAGTAGGAAAAGTCCTTTTGATCATTGCTCTGATCCTGGTCCTGCTATTAGCGCTGGCTTATGGTGCTCTGCAAGGTCTTTTGGGCCATGGGCCGTTCCGCTTCCTGAACACGATGTACCTCAAAAGCTTGCCCGGCAACGCCGAGATCTACCGCCCCGAAAACGTGGCGCCGGTGGAGAACAGCCCGTTGAGCGGTATGAACCTGTGCTTTTTGGGGTCCTCGGTGACCGAGGGGGCTGCCTCGCTGGAAACCTCCTTTGCGGAGTACATTGCCGTTCGCAACAACTGCACCTATGTCAAAGAGGCTGTCGGCGGCACCACATTGGCCGACAACGACAAGACCTCCTACATCCAGCGGATGCTGCACAATATCGACCCCAACGCACAGTTTGATGCGTTCATCTGCCAGCTTTCCACCAACGATGCAAGCAACGCGATCCCGCTGGGGGAAATCAGCAGTTCCCGCAATTTGGAGGACTTTGACACCAAAACCGTCCTTGGCGCGCTCGAATACATCATCGTATATGCCGACACCACATGGCATTGCCCGGTGGTGTTCTATACGGGCACCCAGTACGACAGCCCCGCCTACGGCAAGATGGTGGAGCAGCTGCTGAAGTTGCAGGAAAAGTATGAGATCGGGGTCATCGACCTGTGGAATGATGCCGAGATGAATCAAGTTTCTGAGGAAGATTACAAGCTCTATATGTTCGACGGCATCCATCCCACGCAGGCGGGCTACCTGAACTGGTGGACCCCCAAGATGGAGGCGTACCTGTACGATTATCTGGGTCAATAAAGGGCCGCGTTTTCCTTCTTGACACAACAGGAGGCACCCGAAATGGGTGCCTCCTGTCAGCTTGTAGAAAAAGCCTGTTACCGGAAGATTTGTAGGGATGGGTCTCGACCCATCCGCACATCTGGCCGCGCGCAGCGCATAAAATCGCGCCGAATGGCGCGCGGTTTTCTCGTTACGTCGTGCTTTTGGCAAGGCAGCACGGAACGGTCAAGACCGTTCCCTACAAAACAATCGATAGGTTGTAAATGCAAGATAAAGCCAAAGAAGGTTTTTCGACAGTCTGACAGGAGGCACCCGAAATGGGTGCCTCCTGTTGCATTTTGAAACTATAAAAGCGGTGGTCTTGGCGCGGATCGCACCAAGACCACCGTTTGCTATGGCATACACCGGCGGGTGCGCCCAGAGCCACGCCTACCCGGATACAAGCCGTTGGTGTTCCCTTGCGGGATGTACTCCGCTTTCCCGGAACTGCGGAGAAAGCCGTTGAAATCATACAGGATTAGTTGTTTCCGTGTGGTGGCAGCACGTGGAGCGTGCTATAATAATGGCGAGAACCAACCCAACAGCGTAAAAAAGTCGGCATCAAAGCCGATGACTGACCATGGACGGCACGCTCTTTGGTTTCCGTTGGGGTAAAGCAGATTTCCCGTAAGATATTCGTAAAAGGGAGGACGAAACGGGTATGAAAATCGTTTGTGGGGCATTGGCCGCTCTTTTGTTCTGTGTGGCAGGCGCGATTTGGTATGTGTATCAAAAAAAGGCGGTGTTTCTGCCAGCACTTTTCGGCTTATGCGGCTTCCCCAAAATAAAGGAAAGCTGTTATTATGATGAAAGCGGACACTTCCGACCGGCAACCAAGGAGGACAAGGTCGGTTTTTTTATGCAGCATCCAATCTTTGGCGGCTTTAATCATATGTTCTTCAATCTGGAGGATAACGCGCTAAAAGCCATTGCCCCTGCAAAGTACAAGGATTTCATGCAGGCACAGGGCCGTGCGGAACAGACCGACACCGCGCTGGATGCGTTCAATTATCTGACGGGCCTTGTGGAGAAGGGACAAGCCAAATTGGTGTCCGGCCTGTACCCGCAGGAAGCCATGAAGGACCATCCCTATCGAAGCCATCTGACGGGAATGTTTTACTACGGGCAGCCGGGCAAGCCACTTGCCATTGTGGTTCCCGGGGGCGGTTTCATTTCTAATGTGACGGATTGCGAGGGATACCCCATCGCGATGGAACTGCATAAAATGGGATATTCCGTCTTTGTCCTCAGCTATCCGATCGGCAAGCAACTGGGCGAAACAGAGCCGTTGAAGCAGGGGCAGGCAGCTGCTAAGGAACTGACACAGGCGATCCGTTATCTGACGAACCATCAAAAGGAACTTGCGATCTGTATGGATGATTATGCCATCTTCGGGTTCTCGGCCGGGGGACTTATGACGACAGCCTATTCTTTTGCAAGCTATGCCGATTGCTGCCACAATCATCACCTGCCAAGACCGAAGGCGATTTTTCCTATGTACGGACTGGATTGGAATATCAAAGCACTCCCGGAGGATCAAGGTTTGGCCGTGTTTTCCATCGCAGGGCGTCAGGATGAGTTCGGCTTTGCCAACGTAGAAGCACAGCTTCCGGCGTTGGAAAAAACACTGGGCAAAGAAAATGTAAGCGTCAAAATCATTGACGGTCTGGGGCATGGCTTTGGCATTGGGTCAGAAACCAAAGTGAAAAACTGGCTTCAGGAAGCAGTTGTCTTTTGGGAAGCGCACAGATAACAGAGAAGCGAGGAAAACCGTATGGGCGAGATTTATGCTGCAAAAACCAATCACATCACAAACCCTGTAGGCTATGCTCTGAAGCCGCTGGTGTTTTCGTGGAAGGTAAAAGGGTGCAAAGGGCAGGAACAGCGCCACGCAAGGATCGTGATCAGCAAAGAGCCGACCTTTACCACGCTTTGCTTCGATACGGGAGAGGCCGCACTTGACAGCCGCGCCGCAAGGGTAGAATTTGATCCACAACCCTGCACAAGATATTACTGGAAAGTCCTTGTGGCAACGGACGCCGCAGAAACGATCGAGTCCGACGTGCAGTTTTTTGAGACCGCCAAAATGGAGGAGCCATGGACAGCCCAGTGGATCACCTGTGACAGCAGCCAGGAACGTCATCCGATTTTTTCCAAGCGGATCAGCCCGACCCGGGCAGTTGCACGCGCAAGGCTGTATATTTGCGGTCTGGGATTGTACGAAGCATATTTTCTGGGGGAAACCAGCAAAGTATCGAGCAAAATCGGCGACGAGTATTTAACGCCGTACTGTAACAATTATGCACAGTGGATTCAGTACCAGACTTATGATGTTACGGAGCAGGTATCAGAAGGTGGTATGCTGTCGATCCTGCTGGGAAACGGCTGGTACAAAGGGCGGTTCGGATTCAGCGATCCTGAGCGGAAAGAATACTATGGAAGTGAATGGAAGCTGATCGCGGAGATTCACATTGCGTACCAAGATGGCACAAACGAGGTGGTCGGCACCGATGAGACTTGGTCGGTAAAACGAAGCAACCTGTGGTTCTCCAACATTTATGACGGCGAACGGCGGGATGATACCTTGCCGCCTACCCCGGAATGCTGCGCACGGATCGCACAGGCACCGAAGGGGCGGCTTATGGAACGGCTGTCTATCCCGGTCAAGGCACAAATGCTGCGGAAGCCGGTGGCGTTGATCCATACGCCGCGCGGTGAAGAAGTATTCGATTTGGGGCAGGAAATCACAGGGATTTTCCAACTGCGTGTGCGGGAACCGGCGGGGACAACGATTCGCATTCAAACCGGCGAGGTGCTTCAAGATGGGTGTTTCTATAACGAAAACCTGAGAACGGCACTTTCGGAATATATCTATGTCTCAGATGGAAAAGAAAAAACCATTGTTCCCCATTTTACATACTACGGCTACCGTTATGTAAAGGTCAGCGGTGTTTCCAACCTGTCATGTGAGGATTTTACAGCCATCGTGCTGCACAGCGATTACGAGAGCATCGGCAACGTGAAAACGGGCAATGCGCTGGTAAATCAACTGATCTCTAATGTAGAATGGGGCATGAGGGGAAACTTTCTCGATGTGCCAACCGATTGCCCGCAACGCGATGAGCGAATGGGCTGGACCGGCGATACGCAGGTCTTTTCCGCAACGGCAAGCTATCTGGCCGATTCGTTTGCCTTCTATCGGAAATATTTATACGATCTGTATCAGGAACAGCTCTTGGCTGGCGGTATGGTCCCCGAGGTCGTCCCCACATTCGGGCCGAGCAAGTGTTCCTGCGCATGGGGCGATGCTGCGTGTATCATTCCGTGGAATGTATATTTGTTCAGCGGTGACAAAACGATCCTTGAAAACCAGATCGAGAGCATGAAAGCATGGGTCGATTATATCCGCAAGATCGACGGCGATCACCATGGATGGAGACAGGTTTTTCATTACGGAGACTGGCTGGCGCTTGACCGTGCCGGGGCCGTTGCAAACAGCGTTTACGGGGCGACGGATGAAGCCTACATCGCTGACATCTACTATGCGGCAAGTGCCCAGATCGTTGCCAAAGCGGCCGCAGTTCTCGGTCTGGAAGAAACAAGACAGAACTATCAGGCCATCGCCGACCGCCAGTGGCAGGTGGTGAAGGAAGAATATTTTACCGCTACCGGCAGATGTGCCGTGAAAACGCAGACAGGGCTCGTCCTTGCACTGAAATACCATTTGTCGGACAATGAACGTCTGACGGAGCAGATGCTCCGAAAACTCCTTCGGGACAACAAAAATAAGCTGAACACCGGCTTTGTGGGGACCCCGCTGCTGTGTAACGTCCTGACCGAGCATGGCATGACGGATTTGGCTTATCGGCTGCTCCTGAACGAGGAGTACCCGGGCTGGCTCCACGAAGTAAAGTTAGGGGCCACAACGGTGTGGGAGCGCTGGAACTCGCTGGATGAAAACGGTCGCATTTCCAGCACCGGGATGAACAGCCTGAATCATTATTCCTATGGCGCTGTATTGGAGTGGATCTTCCGCCATGTAGCCGGGATCGATGTGACGGAGCAAGGCCCGGGCGGCAAGATGATGCGCATCAGCCCCAAGGTGGATTACAAGTTGGGCTCGGCAAGCGCGGTTTACGATTCGGCCAGCGGGTGCTATCGCTGTGGGTGGCAGATCGAAAACGGCGACCAAATCACAGTCACCGTCACCGTTCCGTTCGGTGCAAAGGCGCAGGTGATCCTTCCGTATGCGCCAGACTCCGTATACCACGATACGGATAACCCTTTGTTTGAAACGGTGGAAAACGGGATCTGCTGCGTAAAGGCCGGGCAATATACGGTCACCTACAAGGCCGCAAGCCCCTTGAAAAAAAGCTACAGCGTAGACTCCACGCTGGAAGACTTGTTGGCTGAGCCGGCGATCAGGGCGTTCCTTTCCAATATGATGGAGGTGGATATGATCCCGGATCTTGCGTATGGGCTTACGCTGCGGCAGGCCGCCGAAGCTTTCGCGGGCGGGGTGAGCGCAGAGCAAGCACAACGTCTCAACGCATTGCTGGAAGAATTTTGAACGTTTCAGGAACACGTTCCCGACGAAGGAACGCTAATTCCTACAAGCACAGGAGACCATTATGGAGCTTACAAGACTTAAAGCAAACAGTCAATACAGACCATGCGTGGACGAAAAGCCATATTTTTCATGGGTCCTAACCAGTGAAAAAAAGAATGTGATGCAGACTTCCTATCATATCACAGTGACAGGCCCCGAAGAAGTCGTGTGGGATTCCGGAATCGTGGAAAGCGACAAGAGCATTTTTGTGGAGTACGCCGGTTCCCCTCTGAAAAGTCTCTGCGAGTACCGCTGGACGGTGACTATGACAGACAATACCGGCGACTCTGCGGTTGCTTCTTCCTCCTTTGAAACGGGATTTATGCAGAAAGAATGGTCGGCGCAATACGTTTGATTGCGATGTAAAGCAGTAATTCCGGGCAAAAACGTCAGATCAGCGGGCGGCACCGCGATGGAACGCCCCATTTTCCAACACACGGAAAGGAAGGATAACATAATGGAAAACACTGTTACCAAAAGGGAAAAATTCAGCTACGGTATGTATTTTATGGGCCAGAACGTATTCTACGGCCTGATTGGATACATGACCACTTATTTCACGGATGTCGGCATCACGGCGGCTTGGGTTGCGGTCGTGGCACTGATCACAAAAGTATGGGATGCCATCAACGATCCCATCTTCGGCATGATCATGGATAAGGTGCATTTTAAGAAAGGAAAATTTCTCCCCTGGCTCCGAATGTCTGTCATCGCGATCCCGGTCTCTACCATTCTTCTTTTCGTGATCCCTACGGGCATCCCGTTGGTGGCCAAACTCATCTGGGCGACCCTTGCCTATATGCTGTGGGATACAGCCTATACGCTTTGCGATGTGCCGATTTTTGGCATTGTCACTACAATGACGCTTGACCAGAAAGAGCGCGTGTCCCTGAACAGCATCGGAAGAATTTTTGCAATTTTTGCCGGCATTGTGACCGGCATCCTTTTGCCGCTGGTCCGACAGAGTTTGGGCGGCTGGGCTACGACTGTGATCGTGTTGTCCATTTTGTCCGCTGCCATGATGATCCCGATGTGTCTGTTTGCAAAAGAGCGCGTGATCGAAAGAGAAAAAGCACGGGATGGAGGAGCCGAGGAAAACTATACGCTGCGCGATATGGTCGAATGCCTGCGTTCCAATAAATACCTGTTGATTTTCTTTGCTGCTCCTCTTATCAACAGTCTGCTCAATGTTGGTGCCACCTGGGGGTTATACATTGCCCGGTATTGCCTCGGCGGCGAAGAAATTGCTTCCTTTGTCTCGATGGCGGTGATCGTTCCGACACTGATCGGTGCGGCGATTGCTGTACAACTATGCAAGAAATATGACAAATTCAAAATTTTCTATTTCTCCTATATGTTTGCTTTGATTTTGGGCATCGTTCGCTACATAGCCGGATATGAGAACATGATGGTCTATGTGATCCTAAACGCACTGGGTGGATTTCCTCTGGGCATCGCCGCGATCCTGCAATACCAATTCACCCCCGATTGTTATGAGTACGGGCAGTACAAAACCGGGCTGAAAATGCGTGGCGTTACTTTTGCGGCGCAGACGTTCTTTACCAAACTGAACGGTGCGATCGCAACCGCCGTCAGCGTTTTTGCCCTGACTCTGATCGGTTTCAAAGAAGGTGAGGGCGTCATTCAGGCGGCAGGATTTGCCGATAAATTGTGGACCTTCAGCTGCCTTGGCAGCATCATTGGGGGGATCGGCACGCTGCTCATCCTGCGCCTGTACAAACTCAACGACCATGATGTTCAGCTCATGTCCAAGTGCAACAATGGTGAGATCACCCGCGAGGAAGCGGAAGCACAGATGATCAATCGGTACTAAGTCATCTCTACGTCAATCCCTTGCGGCTGAGAAGCACTTTTTCCTGCATCCCTCCCAAAAATCCAATCGGCATCAGAATCCCGGATTTTTTGGGGGGGATTTTGCCGCATGATCCCGTTGGACGATCTGATCGGCTGTTTCTCGTTTGTACGGGAGAACAGCATAAAATCATTTGTTTTGCTAAACTTTGGAGGCAAGCTGCAACACATGAATGGATAGGAGCGTATTAAAATGAAGGCGAAAAGTCAGAAAATCGGCGCGCTGGAAAAGGTCAGTTTCTTCTTGGCCAATGTCGGCAATATTCCTTTGATGTCTCTGCTCTCGTCGTTTTTCACACTGTTTTATACCACGATCGTTGGTCTTGATCCGGCAGCGCTGGGCACTCTGTTCCTGATTTCCAAGGTAGCGGACGGCATCAGCGACCCGATCATGGGCTAGTTTCTTGACAAATTTCCCGTGACCAAAATGGGAAAATTCCGACCTATGTTGATCCTTGGCACGGTGATTTGCGTAATCAATTACATTTTCCTGTGGTTTGGTGCGGTATGGAGTCCCGTTGGAAAATATGTGATCGTATACATCACATACCTCCTGCTTGGGTGGACCTTTGACATCATGGACATTTCCCTGAACAGCCTCTTGCCGGTCATGACAGCCGAAAACAAGGAGCGAAATTCCCTGTCCCTCATCAAGGCACTCGGATACGGCCTTGGCGGCGCGGCGATTTCTATTCTCGCTCCCATCATCGTTGCGTCGGGCACACTGGAAAGCTACTATATCCTGATTTTCGGCTCCATGGCTGTCACCTTAGTGTTCTCCATCCTTGGCGCTTTGGGGGTCAAGGAGCGCGTAACGCCCAAAGGCACCGACGACGAACGGTATAGCCTGCGGGAATTGTTTCAGTTCCTTCGCTTCAAGCCAGTCTGGACGCATTTCCTCACGATTCTGCTATCCACGGTCGGCACCTCCCTTAGCAGTGGCACCGGCACCTTTTTCTACACTTATATTATGAAGGATCTCAAACTGATGTCAGGTGTTTCGGTTATTTCCCTTGTGATTACTCTGCTCGGCATGGCTGTGGCACCTGTTTTGGCAAACAAACTCGGAAAGAAAAACGTTTTTCTCGCGGGGATCATCGTTGCCGTAGGTGGGTCACTGATCCGGTTTATAGATGTCCGGTCTCTGCTGCTGATCTATTTGGGCGCTGTTTTCGCCGGGATCGGTGGGGGCTTTATCGGACCCCTTGCCTACGGCATTCAGGCCGACAACACGATGTATGTGCAATATAAAACCGGCAAACGAGCCGAAGCCGCCGTCGCATCCCTGTCCTCGTTTGTCTCCAAAGCCGCCCAAGGCGTTGCGGGGGCAATCCCTGGATATATGTTGGCGGCAACAGGATTTATTGGAGGAGCAGCGCAACAACCGCAGAGCGTCGAAGACGGCATCATCTTCTGTTCCATCATGCTTCCGCTGATCCTGTGCGCTGCTGCCGGGCTGGTTTTTGGGACCTTGTATCCTCTTGGAAAAAAAGAAGTCGATGAAATAACTCTGGCGATTGAACAGGGTGTCTCCACAAAATGACACCCCCAAACACTTTTTCTTACACGCCATCCACCAGAAAATCCAATCGGCATCGGAATGCCGGGATTTATTACGGAAGCAACGCAGCAACCACAGAGCAATGAAGCATAATGCTGCTCAAAAATGCCAGCGCAGAGGAAAAACGGGAGTTCGCGCGGACCTTTTCTGTTGTCTTTCTGCCCTTGGTCATATAAATCTCCGT
>UMHU01020364.1_pt1 | contig 12312 bp, 10 predicted proteins | sample 1965591 | NCBI WGS metagenome assembly UMHU01 (sample SAMEA4836101, study PRJEB28245) | human gut metagenome | biome: gut microbiome; material: fecal sample | place: Denmark | collected 2008
CGATTCTAAGAAGCTTTCGGCATCGAGAAGAGAAGCGCTCTACGATGAAATTATGGAGAAAGCAGTTGCTGTCGGCGTCGGAATGGCAAGTCCCGCAAGGATAGACGAGATCAATATTCTGCAGGCTACATATGAGGCGATGCGTAAAGCGGTAGAGCAGCTTTCGGTTGTACCGGATCTTCTTTTAAACGATGCGGTTACGATTCCGGAGATGCCCTATCGTCAAGTGCCGATCGTGAAAGGAGATGCAAAAAGTGTTTCCATTGCGGCGGCAAGCGTTATCGCGAAAGTGACAAGAGACAGACTGATGATGCAGTATGATAAGATCCTTCCGGAGTATGGATTTGCACAAAATAAAGGGTACGGGTCGCAAAGTCATATTGAAGCGTTGAAACGTGTCGGAGCAAGTCCGATCCACAGACGTTCGTTTATCAAAAATTTTATTTCAGAAGAATAAAGACAGAAAAAACATTTAAAACAGAATTTCAAAAATTATGAAAAAGAATGTGGTAAAATGAAGCGAAACGTAAAGCAAAACAACAGATCTGTCGGAGCTGTATACGAGCAGGCGGCAGGATATTATCTGGAACAAAACGGTTATGAACTGATCGAGTATAATTACAGATGCCGTGACGGCGAGATTGATATTATTGCAAAAGACGGAGACTGTTATGTGTTTTGCGAAGTGAAATATCGTTCCGGCAGACAGGCGGGCAATCCGCTGGAGGCGGTCGATCAAAGAAAGCAAAAAAAGATTTTTCGGTGTGCGCTGTACTATACGGTACAGCATGGAATTGAAGATGCGCAGTGCCGCTTTGATGTGATCGGGGTGGAAGGTACAGAGATTACGCATATAAAGAATGCATTTGTGGGGTGACGGTATGAGTTTAGGGTTAGTTTATAAAAATGGAGAACATATTTTTGACGAAGTGTGCGGAGAAGTTCCGTTTTTGACATATCCGCTATTTGAAAAGACGGGAGTTGTAAAAAGCGCTTTTTCGACAAGGATCGGCGGAGTGAGCAAAGGCTGTTATGAGTCGATGAACCTTAGTTTTGACAGAGGGGATGACAAAGATGCCGTCATGGAAAATTTTCAGAGGATCGCATCTGCAATCGGAACAAACTGTCACGATATGGTCTTGTCACGCCAAACACATACGGCAAATGTGCGTGTTGTCACGGAAGAAGATAAAGGAAAAGGGATTGTTCGCGAACGGGACTATACAGACGTAGATGGTCTTGTGACAAACGTGCCGGGGATTTGTCTTGTCACTTCTTATGCAGATTGTGTTCCGCTTTATTTTGTAGATCCGATAAAAAAAGTCATCGGTCTTAGTCATTCGGGATGGAGGGGAACTGTCGGAAAGATAGGAAAAGAGACGGTTCGTGTTATGAAAGAACATTTCGGGTGTGATCCGGCGGATATATTGGCGGCAGTCGGACCTTCGATCTGTCAGGATTGCTATGAAGTAAGCGGCGATGTGATTGAAAAATTCAAAGAAGCTTTCGATGAAAAAGATTGGGATAATCTGTTTTACAGAAAAAACAATGGAAAATATCAGCTTGATCTATGGAAAGCAAACGAATCGGTTTTTCGGGAATCGGGAATCTGCAAGGAACATATTGCGGTCACGAATGTCTGTACGCATTGCAATAGCAAGATCTTATATTCACATCGGGAGACAGGTGATAAGCGGGGAAATTTGTGCGCGTTTCTTGCATTAAAATAAAATTTCTTTTAGAAAAACACGGAACAGGAAAAACAGAGAAAAGCAGATCTTATCGAATTGTAAAAAATAAAAGATGAAAGGAAAAATATAGAATGCAGGGGTATCTTATCAGTGTGCTTGGCAAAGCGCAAATGTTTTTCGGCAGACACTTTCTTATGGCTGCGGCAGGCAGCAAAAATGTGTCGCAGTCAGATGCGAATAATGTTCTTGAAACAGCCGGAGAAGTGACGGCTGAGGCAACGGAAGAAGTGAACCGGTTTATCGAGTTTTTTCATGACAATATACCGAATCTGATCAGCTTCGGAGTGAAAGTTGTTCTGGCGCTTATCTTTTTCTTTATCGGGAGTAAAGTGATCAAGTGGATTAGAAAGGTGATCAGAAAATCGTTTGAGAGAAGCAATGTTGATGCAGGTGTGAAACAGTTTGCCGATTCTATGATCAAATTTAGTTTGTACGTTATATTGATCTTCATGATCGCAACAAACTTCGGGGTAGAGTCATCGTCTGTAGCGGCATTGATCGCTTCGGCAGGTGTTGCGATCGGTCTGGCGGTTCAGGGAAGTCTGTCTAATTTTGCGGGAGGTATTTTAATACTTGTTTTAAAACCTTTTACCGTAGGCGATTATATTATCGTGACACAGGAAAATATCGAAGGAACTGTAAAAGAGATACAGATCTTTTATACAAAGCTGGCGACGATCGACAACCAGACGGTAGTTGTTCCGAACAGTATACTGACAAATAACAGTCTTACAAATGTAACCGCAAGACCGGAGCGGAAACTGGATTTGAAAGTCGGCATTTCTTACGAAGCGGATCTTCGCAAAGCGAAACAGATCGTAGAAGAAAAACTGCGTGACGATCCGTCTGTCATTCAGGATGAGGAGAAAAGAGTATTTGTAGATTCGCTTGGAGACAGCGCTGTCGTGATCGGACTTCGGGCGTGGGTCAAGACGGATGAGTATTGGACGACAAGATGGCGTATACTTGAGGAGATCAAGCTGACTTTTGATGAAGAAGGTATAGAGATTCCGTATAATCAGCTGACAGTTCATATGAAAACGGATGAAGAAACTACAAAAGGAAATGGAAATACCCTCGGGGAAAATTAGCGGCGGGAAAATCCACGGGGAAAACGTTTGGAAAAAACTAAAAAAGTAGTTGAAATTTACATTAAAGTAAGATATAATAATTAAGGTTCGTATTAGTACGAATCTTAATGCCGGAATAGCTCAGCAGGTAGAGCACTTCACTCGTAATGAAGGGGTCGTCAGTTCAAGTCTGATTTCCGGCTTAATAAAAACGCAGTTCCGTTTTTTCGGAACTGCGTTTTTTTATGGCGCTCGCCGCGTTCCGGAAAGTGTCTTTCGGCGCTTTATGTGGCTGCGTTTTCCGGTTGAAAATTAAAAAGTTTGTTTACTTTTAAAATACAGAGAAATCGTATATAATAAAGTGAAAATAAAAAAGATCATAAAATAATAAAGAAGGGGACTGCCTTATGGAAAGAAAAAATATCTGGAATTTATACAGCGATGAACAGATTTTGGAACTAAAGGAAATCAATGACAAGTACAAGCGTTGCCTGGATGCCGGAAAGACAGAGCGGGAGTGCGTAGAACTTAGCGTAAATATGGCAAGAGATGCAGGTTACCGGGATCTTGAAGAAATATTAAGATCAGGAGAAACGCTGAAAGCGGGAGATAAAGTATACGCAGTCAATATGAATAAGATGCTTGCTTTATTTAGAATCGGTGAGAGACCGATTTCTGAGGGAATGAATATTCTTGGAGCACATATTGATTCGCCGCGTATTGACGTGAAACAAAATCCTCTCTATGAAAATGAAGAACTTGCTTATCTTGATACTCATTATTATGGCGGTATAAAAAAATATCAATGGGTGGCACAGCCGCTCGCACTGCACGGCGTCATCGTCAAAAAGAACGGAGAAACTGTGAAGGTATCCATCGGAGAAGATGAAAATGATCCTGTATTTGTCATCACAGATCTGCTTGTTCATCTCGCCCAGGAACAGTTGGAAAAGAAAGCGTCGCAGGTGATCGAAGGCGAGAAATTAGATCTTTTGATCGGAAACCGTCCGATAGAGAAAGCGGACGATCTCAAGAAAGAAGAAAAAGACGCTGTAAAACAAAATGTGCTCAATATTTTAAAAGAGATGTACGGTATCGATGAAGAAGATTTTTATTCGGCGGAGCTGGAGATCGTTCCGGCAGGAAAAGCCCGTGACTGCGGACTTGACAGAAGTATGAATCTTTCTTACGGACAGGACGACCGTGTGTGCGCGTTTACGTCTTTATTTGCGATGCTGGATGTGACGGAAGCGAAAAAAACAGGATGCTGTCTGCTTGTAGATAAAGAAGAGATCGGAAGTGTGGGAGCTACGGGAATGCATTCCCGGTTTTTTGAAAATACAGTTGCCGAGCTGATTGCCGTGACAGAAGGTGAATCCGAATTAAAAGTCCGCCGGGCTTTGAGTAATTCAAAAATGCTTTCGTCAGATGTAAGCGCTGCGTTTGATCCGATGTTTGCAGAAGCTTTTGAAAAACGCAGTTCCGCATTTTTTGCAAATGGAATTACGTTTAATAAATTTACAGGCAGCAGAGGAAAATCAGGTTCTAACGATGCAAACGGCGAATATATTGCGGCTCTTCGCAGAACGATGGACGAGGCGCAGGTGGCATACCAGTTTGCGGAGCTTGGAAGAGTCGACCTTGGCGGAGGCGGAACGATCGCTTATATTATGGCCAATTATGGAATGGAAGTGATCGACAGCGGAGTGGCTGTACTGAACATGCATGCTCCTTATGAAGTATCAAGCAAAGCCGATGTGTATGAGGCTGTGAAAGGATATAGAGCATTCCTGCGTATGGAATAATCGAACAAATACACGGGAATATATTTTTAGAATATATAAGAAATTATATTAACATCAGTAAAAAACATTCTGATGATGTGAAAAGTTACAAAAAATATATAAAATAAGAAATAAAACAGGTGAAAGTGTAGAATGGATTGTTGACAAAAATACTCTACATTGATATAATTCTAACAAAGCAGGTGATGATGTGCTCTTTACGAAAGAGAGTGATTATGCCATTCGTGTTATAAGAGCTTTACAAGATGGCGGTAAGAAAACGATAAAAGAACTTTGTGAATTAGAACAGATACCATCGGCGTTTGGTTATAAGATTCTTCAAAAGATGAACAAATCCGGATTGATCGAAATACGCAGAGGCCCAAAGGGCGGGTATCAGCTTGCAAAAGATATCGGCGAATTTACATTGTATGACGTAGTAACGGCAATCGAACCGGACTTTGCGGTTATGGAATGTGTTCATCACTCTTGTATCAGAAATGAAAGCAAAGAGGGATGTGCGGTTCACAGAGAACTTCTTGGAATTCAGCATTCGGTAGAAAAGCTTTTGAAAAAAAAGACAATGGCTGATATTTTAAAAAAGTAGCATCTGTGTAGAAAATGATACACAGATGACAAAGTGGGTGTATGCCCACTTTTCTTTCCGACAAAAAGTGGACTAAAAATATCCATTAAAACAGACTCACGTGCGCAGCAGAAAACTATTTATATGAAGTGTTAAGGAGGAAGAACAGATGAATCAATGTTATGGATGTACGACTTGTGAAAGTGCGGATAAGCCGTTGGAGGGGTTTATTAAAAACCTTCCGCTGGAAACGTCTCACCATAGAGTGGAAGGTCAGAGCACAAAATGTGCTTTTGGACTTCAAGGAGTATGTTGTCGGCTTTGTTCAAACGGACCGTGCAGAATCACACCGGATGCCCCGAGAGGAATCTGCGGTGCAAATGCAGATACGATCGTTGCGAGAAACTTTCTTCGTGCGGTAGCGTCCGGCTCGGGGTGCTATATCCATGTCGTAGAGAATACGGCAAGAAATGTGAAAAATGCAGCGCAGAAAAAGAGTGGGATAAAAGGAGAAGGAGCATTAAATAAACTGGCGGCTCTTTTTGAGATTGAAGAAGAGGATATGTACGTCCGGGCAGAGAAAGTTGCCGATGCGGTTCTTGCGGATCTGTATCTTCCCGAATATGAGAAAATGAAACTTGTAAAGAAAATGGCATATGCGCCTCGTTATGAAAACTGGGAAAAACTCGGCATCCTTCCGGGCGGAGCAAAATCGGAAGTCTGTCATGGAGTTGTCAAATGTTCGACAAACTTAAATTCAGATCCGGTCGATATGTTAAAAGATTGTTTGAAACTTGGAATTTCTACAGGTATTTACGGGCTGACATTGACGAATCTTCTGAATGATATCGTGCTCGGAGAACCGAAGCTTCGTCTGGCTCCGGTCGGTCTGAGGGTGATCGATCCGGATTATATCAATATTATGATTACAGGACATCAGCATTCGATGTTTACATATCTTCAGGAAAGGCTTACAGATGCGGATATTACGGAAAAGGCAAAACAGGCGGGAGCAAAAGGGTTTAAGCTTGTCGGATGTACTTGTGTCGGACAAGATCTCCAGCTTCGAGGCGCGCATTATGAAGATGTGTTTGACGGACATGCCGGAAATAACTACACGAGCGAAGCGATTCTCGCCACAGGCGCAATCGATGCAGTGATTTCGGAATTTAACTGTACTTTGCCGGGAATCGAACCGATCTGTGACGAATTGAAGATCAAACAGCTTTGTATTGACAGTGTGGCGAAAAAAGCAAATGCAGAGCTGGAAGAATTTGACTTTGAAAACAGAGAGCAGGTAACGGAGGAAATTATAGATAAAGTTCTTCTTTCTTATAAAGAGAGAAGAGGCGCGGATTGTGCGTCGGAAGAACGGGTAGAACTGAATCTGATGGAAGAGCATGGCAATGAACGTACACTTACAGGAGTCAGTGAAGGTTCCTTGAAAGAATTTCTCGGCGGAAATTGGAAGCCGCTTGTAGATCTGATCGTATCAGGCGATATTAAAGGAGTTGCGGGAGTTGTGGGCTGTTCAAACTTGACGGCGGGAGGACATGATGTCCTTACGGTAGAACTTACGAAAGAGCTGATTGCCCGGGATATTATCGTTTTGACGGCAGGATGTTCTTCGGGAGGAATTGAAAATTGCGGTTTGATGACGCCGGAAGCCGCACAGTTTGCAGGACCGAAACTTCGCGCAGTATGTGAAAAACTGGGGATTCCTCCGGTGCTTAATTTCGGACCGTGCCTTGCGATCGGACGTTTGGAGATCGTGGCGACGGAACTTGCGGAGACGATCGGCGTCGATCTGCCTCAGCTTCCGCTCGTGCTTTCGGCGGCGCAGTGGCTTGAGGAGCAGGCTCTTGCGGACGGCTGCTTCGGTCTGGCGTTAGGACTTCCGCTTCATTTAGGACTTCCGCCGTTTGTAACGGGAAGCGGCGCGGCTGTAAAAATATTGACAGAAGATATGAAAGAATTGACAGGCGGGCAAGTTATCATTAATCCGGACGCAAAAGAATCTGCCGATATTTTGGAAAAGATTATTCTGGAAAAGCGCGACGCGCTTCATATATAGGAGGGCGGCTCCATGAGAAGGATTATTGTAGAATATGAAAAATGCGACGGCTGTAAGAATTGTTCGGCAGCATGTATGCAGGCGCACAGGAAAACGCCGGGAACAATTTATGATTTGGATCTGACCGATCCGGAAAACGAATCGAGAAATTATATTTTAAAAGGAGACGACGGCACATACAGACCTTTGTTCTGCAGGCATTGTGACGAGCCGGAATGCGTAATGTCATGTATGAGCGGGGCGCTTCAGAAAGACCCGGAAACAGGGATCGTGACATATGACGAGACAAAATGCGGATCTTGCTTTATGTGTGTGATGAATTGTCCGTTTGGTGTTCTTGAACCGGATCGGATGACAAAGAAAAAAGTGATCAAGTGTGATTTTTGTATGTCTGACGGTCAGGAACCAAACTGTGTGAAATCGTGTCCGAAAGGCGCGATCCATGTAGAGGAGGTGTGATGGATGAACTACGTGATTATCGGAACAGGAGCGGCGGGGATCATGGCCGCAAAAGAGATCAGAAAGCTGAAAAAAGATGCACAGATTACGATGATTTCGGCAGATGAGCAAGTTCATTCCCGCTGTATGCTGCACAAATATCTTTCCCACGAAAGGACGGCGGAAGAGTTGTCGTTTGTGGAAGAAGACTTTTTTGAGAAAAATCAGATCGCGGAAGTATACGGACATATTGAAGTTATCGATACGGCAAATCAGATGGTTGATACAAAGGGAGGAGAATCGATCTGTTATGACAAACTGCTCATTTCCACAGGGGCAGACAGTTTTATTCCTCCTGTAGGAGATCTTCGGAAAGCGAAAAATGTATTTGGACTCCGGCATTTGAAAGACGCGCAGGAGATCGATAAAATGGCGGAAGATGCGGAAAAAATTCTGATTATCGGATCAGGACTTGTCGGACTGGATGCAGCGTACGGATTGATCGAGCGAGGGAAAAAGGTGACTGTCGTGGAGATGGCGGAACAGATTCTTCCCGTACAGCTTGACGCACATGCGGCGAAGACATATCAGGAACTGTTTGAACAGGCAGGGGTACAATTTTATCTCGGATGCAAAGCCGAAGGCGCGGTATGCGAAGCTGACGGTATGATTCGTGCGGTTACTCTTGATACGGGAAAACAGCTTTTATGCGATCTCATCATCGTGGCGGCTGGCGTACGTCCGGCAGTCGGGTTTTTAGAAAAAAGTGAGATCGAGGTCGAACGAGGAATCAAAGTAAATTCTAAGATGGAGACAAATGTACCGAACGTATATGCGGCGGGAGATGTTACGGGATTGTCGGGCATCTGGCCGAACGCGATGAAGCAGGGACAGACGGCGGCAAGAAATATGTGCGGAGTCGGTACAGAGTATACGGATACATTTGCCGCGAAAAATACGATCAACTTTTTCGGACTGGTTACTCTTTGCCTCGGAAGGATCAGACAGGAAGAAGGGGATGAGATCTTTGTCGAGGAAGACAGAAACGTATATCGCCGTCTGATCATGAAAGACGGAGTACCGGAAGGAATTTTGCTTCAGGGAGATATTGCGCATTCGGGAATATGGCAATATATGATCAAAAGTAAGATAGATATCAGTTCTATGAAAAATAAGATTTTTAAGATTACGTTTGCTGATTTTTACGGAATCGGAGATCGTGGGAAATATGTGTGGAAAATAGACGAAAAGATGGACAAAAAGACAGACAAAAGCCGACAAAACGCTTGACGCAAGTGAATAAAACCATTAGAATATTATATGCGAATTATAGCAGAAATATTTGCAAAATTTTTTAGGAGGTCATTGTGACATGGCAAAATGGGTTTATATGTTCACAGAAGGTAACGCAACAATGAGAAACCTTCTTGGTGGAAAAGGCGCGAACCTTGCAGAGATGACAAGTCTCGGACTCCCTGTACCGCAGGGATTTACTGTAACAACAGAGGCTTGTACACAGTATTATGAAGATGGCAGAAAGATCAACGACGAAATTATGAGTCAGATCATGGACGCTATTGTTAAATTGGAAGAGATCACAGGAAAGAAATTCGGAGATAAAGAGAATCCTCTTCTTGTTTCCGTTCGTTCCGGAGCAAGAGCTTCCATGCCGGGTATGATGGATACAATTCTTAACCTCGGTCTTAACGAAGAAGTTGTAGAGACTCTTGCAGAGGCTTCCGGAAATGCTCGTTGGGCATGGGACTGCTACAGAAGATTCATCCAGATGTATTCTGATGTAGTTATGGAAGTTGGTAAGAAATACTTTGAAGAGCTTATCGACAAAATGAAAGAAGAAAAAGGCGTTACTCAGGACGTTGATCTTACAGCAGAAGATCTTAAGACTCTTGCCGGACAGTTTAAAGCTGAGTACAAAGAGAAGATCGGAGCAGATTTCCCGTCAGACGCAAAAGAGCAGTTAATGGGAGCTGTTAAAGCTGTATTCCGTTCATGGGATAACCCGAGAGCAAACGTATACCGCCGTGACAATGATATCCCGTATTCATGGGGAACTGCTGTCAACGTACAGATGATGGCATTCGGAAATATGGGAGATGACTGTGGTACAGGTGTTGCATTTACACGTGACCCTGCTACAGGAGAGAACGGACTTTTCGGAGAGTTCCTTACAAATGCACAGGGCGAAGACGTAGTTGCAGGTGTTCGTACACCGATGCACATTTCCGAGATGGAACAGAAATTCCCGGAAGCGTTCGCACAGTTCAAAGATGTGTGCAAAACACTTGAAACACACTACAGAGATATGCAGGACATGGAGTTTACTGTAGAGCATGGTAAACTGTTCATGCTTCAGACTCGTAACGGTAAGAGAACAGCTCAGGCAGCTCTTAAGATCGCTTGTGACCTTGTTGACGAGGGAATGAGAACAGAAGAAGAAGCTGTAGCTATGATCGATCCGAGAAACCTTGATACACTTCTCCATCCGCAGTTCGATGCTGCCGCACTGAAAGCCGCAACACCGATGGCAAAAGCACTTGGAGCATCTCCGGGAGCTGCTTGCGGTAAGATCGTGTTCACAGCTGACGACGCTGTTGAATGGGCTGCAAGAGGAGAAAAAGTAATCCTTGTTCGTCTTGAGACATCACCGGAAGACATCACAGGTATGAAATCCGCACAGGGTATCCTGACAGTTCGCGGTGGTATGACATCTCACGCAGCCGTTGTTGCACGTGGTATGGGTACATGCTGTGTATCTGGATGCGGAGACATCACAATGGATGAAGCAAACAAGAAATTCACATTAGCAGGAAAAGAGTTCCACGAGGGAGACAGCATTTCTCTTGACGGATCTACAGGAGCTATTTATGACGGAATCATCCCGACAGTAGATGCTACGATCGCAGGTGAGTTCGGAAGAATCATGGGATGGGCTGATAAATACAGAACAATGAAAGTTCGTACAAACGCAGATACACCGGCTGACGCTAAGAAAGCCCGCGAACTTGGAGCAGAAGGTATCGGACTTTGCCGTACAGAGCATATGTTCTTTGAAGGCAACAGAATCGACGCTTTCCGTGAGATGATCTGCTCTGAAACAGTAGAGGAAAGAGAAGCGGCTCTTGAAAAAATCCTTCCGGAGCAGCAGGGTGACTTCGAGGCTCTCTATGAGGCTCTTGAAGGAAATCCGGTTACAATCCGTTTCCTTGATCCGCCGCTTCATGAGTTCGTTCCGACAGAGGAAGAGGACATCAAGAAACTGGCTGACGCACAGGGCAAGACAGTTGATCAGATCAAAGCAATTATCGACAGCCTGCACGAGTTTAACCCGATGATGGGACATCGTGGATGCCGTCTGGCAGTGACATATCCGGAAATCGCTAAGATGCAGACAAGAGCTGTTATCCGCGCAGCGATCAATGTACAGAACGCTCATCCGGACTGGACAGTAAAACCGGAGATCATGATTCCGCTCGTAGGCGATGTAAAAGAGTTAAAATATGTTAAGAAGTTCGTTGTTGAGACAGCAGACGCTGAAATCGCAGCAGCAAACAGCAGCCTGAAATATGAAGTAGGTACAATGATCGAGATCCCGAGAGCTGCTCTTACAGCAGACGAGATCGCAAAAGAAGCTGACTTCTTCTGCTTCGGTACAAACGACTTGACACAGATGGCATTTGGATTCTCTCGTGATGACGCAGGTAAGTTCCTTGATGCTTATTACGATGCTAAGATCTTCGAGAACGATCCGTTTGCAAAACTGGATCAGACAGGCGTTGGTAAGCTGATGGATATGGCGATCACATTAGGAAAACCGGTTAATCCGAATCTTCACGTAGGAATCTGTGGAGAGCACGGCGGAGATCCGAGTTCTGTAGAATTCTGCAACAAACTTGGTCTTGACTATGTATCCTGCTCACCGTTCCGTGTGCCGATCGCAAGACTGGCAGCAGCACAGGCTGCAATCAATAACAAGTAATACACCGTATAGAATAGGTGTGGAAACTTAATTAGTTTCAATAACAGAACCCCTTACGCAATGAAAGCGTAAGGGGTTTTTTGACTATTTTTTTTTGATAGATATTTCTAGGTTGTTTAAAGTATCTTTGATTTTTCTTTTAATGTTATTACGATTTAAGGATTTCTTTTTGCTTGAATAGTAATAAAAACAAATCAGCATATCTTGCAAAGCAATACAGTGAAAAAGTTCTTTGTCAAAAAAATTGTTAAGTACTTTAGCGATGAACACACTTTGGTTATTATCAACTAATTGATAACAAAGAAATTTATTGTATTTCCTGTATTTAATCTGTGAATACATTGAAAAGTTTGATTCCTTTTTAAAGTCAAAATGTCCTGAAGATATTTCCTCAATTCCTAGTTGGTTCAAATGTGAGTAAAACGAAGATAGACAAATATCAAAATCAGCATTTGATTTTTTTAAATCATCAAACATTGCTTTTTTACTTAGGATGCAAGTGTTGTTGAGTTTATGTTCGTGGATATAAGTTGTAATTATATCTTTTATTATTGTTGAATGGTTTGGTGATTTTATTTCTTTTTCCATGTATAAATCCTCCCCCCAAAAAAT
>UMHU01023651.1_pt1 | contig 12162 bp, 9 predicted proteins | sample 1965591 | NCBI WGS metagenome assembly UMHU01 (sample SAMEA4836101, study PRJEB28245) | human gut metagenome | biome: gut microbiome; material: fecal sample | place: Denmark | collected 2008
ATGAAGCCCTTGCCGATCATAAAGTCCCGGGCGTAGGCCAGTACGCCCTCATGGATGCGGGCGATGTCCCCCATGAGATAGTAAAAGCCGTTGCCGGACACACGGCCTGCGGCGTCCATGTCGATGCCGTTGAAGGACTCCATGATCTGGGTGTGGTAGGGGATCTCAAAGTCGGGGACCACCGGCTCACCAAAGCGCTGGACCTCCACGTTGCAGCTGTCATCGGGGCCGATGGGCACGGAGGGATCGATGATGTTGGGGATCTGGAGCATGATCTTGCGGATCTTCTGGGCCAGCTCGCCCTCCTTGGCCTCCAGCTCAGAGAGGCGGTCGGCGTTGGCCTTTACCTTGGCCTTGGCCGCCTCGGCCTCCGCCAGCTTGGAGGGGTCCTTCTTGGCCTGCCCCATGAGCATACCCACCTGCTTGCTCAGGGTGTTGCGGGAAGAGCGGAGCTCCTGGGCCTCGGCCATGACGGCGCGGTTCTCGCTGTCCAGGGCGATGACCTCGTCCACCAGAGGCAGCTTCTGCTCCTGGAACTTCTTTTTGATGTTCTCCTTGACAACTTCGGGGTTCTCCCGGATGAATTTGATGTCCAGCATAGCGGAACACTCCTTTAAATATAGTAAATACGATAACGGGTCAGCGGGATCGGGGGAGAAGCGCGGGGGAGGGGAGCGGCGGCTGTCTCTTCTGTTTCACGTGAAACAGGGGAGCTGCCTCAGTACAGGGCCTCCCGGATCTCCTGATAGCGGAGCGCCGGGGAGAAGCGGCCGTTGTCGGTGGTGCTCTCCTGGGGGAGGCGCTCTGACAGGCCGCTGTCCTCCAGGGACTGGATCAGCTCCCGGCACAGGGAGTAGCGGCCCAGGACGTATGCCTCGTCGATCTGCCAGAACCAGTCCATGGCCTGACGGGTCTGCTCCGCCTGCTCCAGCTCTGCGGCATGGGCGCTGTCCTGGCGTTCCAGTTCGTCCACCTGGTCCTCCAGACGGTCGATCTCCTGAAGCAGAGACTGATTTTCCTCATAGATGTCCTGGACAGACTGCATATTGGAGAGGGACTCCCGCAGACCGGACACCGACTGGTTGAGACTGTCCACCACCTCCTCGTTCTGCCGCCGGTCCATGAGATAGGTCATCAGCATCAGCAGAAAGGCGGCGGCAAAGAGGATGGCGATGTAGTGGACCACGGAGCGCTGCCGCTTTTCCTGAGTGGGAGGGGGGATATAGGCGGGGGGCTTTTCAGCCGCCTTCTCCTCCGGCTGCCCCTTGGGGGCGGGGGAGGAATGCTTGGGATCGCTCACAGGTGTTCTACCCCCTCTCCGTGCAGAGTATTCAGCAGAGACAGCAGGGCTTCCAGATCCTCATTGTTATAGTATTCCAGCTGGACCCGGCCCTTCTTTCCGTGGTGGGAGATGGTGACCTTCCGGCCCAGCTGGCCGGAGAGGGACTTCTCCAGTTCACCCAGATAGAGGGCGATCTCGTCTGTGGAGCCGCCCTTCCGCGTCTCCTCCGGCTGCTTCTGGAGGAGCTTCACCAGCTGCTCGGTCTGACGGACGGAGAGGCCCCGGGATACCACCTGCTTGGCGGCCTCCCGCTGGAGTTCTGCGGTGGGAGCGCCCAAGATGGCCCGGGCATGGCCGGCGGAGAGGGTCCCCTCCTCCACCAAAGTGAGCAGATCCTCCGGCAGGGCCAGCAGACGCAGGGTGTTGGCGATGGCCGGGCGGGATTTGCCCATCCGATCTGCCACCTGTTCCTGGGTGAGGCCGTACTCCTCCATCAGGGTCTGGAAGCCCCGGGCCTCCTCGGCGGGGTTCAGATCCTCCCGTTGGAGGTTCTCGATCAGGCCCAGCTCCATGACCTTGCGGTCGTCCGCCTCGATGATGACGGCGGGGACCTCGTCCAGGCCGGCCTGCTTGGCAGCCCGCCAGCGGCGCTCCCCGGCGATGATCTGGTAGTAGCCGGAGGCCAGACGGCGGACGGTGAGGGGCTGGATGATGCCGTGGATTCGAATGGACTCCGCCAGATCGGCCAGGGCCTCCGGCTCAAAGCGCTTACGGGGCTGGTTCAGGCCCGGCTCCACCTGTGAGATGGGGAGGGAGACGGAGCCCTCGCCCCCGGCGGTCAGGTCCGGGTCGCCCAGCAGGGCATTGAGCCCCCGGCCCAGACCCATCTCTGTTTTTCGTTTCGCCATAGTACACTCCTTTTCCAAACGTGTGGAGTCAGGAGGGGGAGGGGAGGGCGCCGCCTCCGTCCCTCCGGGCTCATTCATGCTGCGCGGAGATCTCCTCGGCCAGCATCCGATAGGCCTCGGCCCCGCGGGAGTAGGGGTCGTAGTCCAGTACGGGCATTCCGTGGCTGGGGGCTTCGGACAGGCGGACGTTGCGGGGGATCACCGTGGCATAGACCTGGCCGGGGAAGTGGCGCTTGACCTCCTCCGCCACCTGGAGGGACAGGTTGGTACGGCTGTCGAACATGGTCAGCAGCACCCCCTCAATGGACAGCTTGGGGTTGAGTCCCCGCTTGACCAGCCGCACCGTGGCCAGCAGGTCGCTGAGGCCCTCCAGGGCGTAATACTCGCACTGCACCGGGACCAGCAGGGAGCCGGCGGCGCACAGGGCGTTGACGGTAAGCATCTCCAGAGAGGGGGGGCAGTCGATGAAGATGTAGTCGTAATTGGGCACCAGCTGCTCCAGGGCCTTCTGCAACAGGTGCTCCCGGTCTGGAATGGCGATCATTTCGATGCTGGCTCCGGCCAGGGCCTTGTTGGAGGGGAGCACATCCCCGTACTTTGTGGAGACCACCGCCTTTTGAGGCTCCGCGCCGTTGATGAGCACATCATACACATTGGGGGAGGCGGTGTTCTTGTCCACTCCCATGCCGGATGTGGCGTTGGCCTGCGCGTCAAAGTCGCACAGAAGCACACGCTTTCCCAGGGCGCGGAGGGCGGCTGTGATGTTCACCGTCGTCGTGGTCTTGCCCACGCCGCCCTTCTGGTTGACGACGGCAATGATATTCGCCATAGAATACCTCCTGAACAGGGAAAATCCAGTTCGCCGCCTGATCCTGCCGCGGCGGAGGACGATCCAGACGCCGGAGTGGGATGAGGTGTGATACTAGACCTTTATTATATCAACCTGCCGCAGACGTTGCAACTCTTTTGCCTCTTTTTTTCGTGCCTCCGCCCGGAAATCGGGAAAGAGTGATGTTTCACGTGAAACAGCTGCAGAGAAAGGGCGGGCCACAACCCGGCCCGCCCAGTAATCTATGGAATTGTTTCACGTGAAACATCAGTGGGAGACGCTCCGAGGAATGCGGATGGTGAGGCAGATCTCATCCTCATGGTCCTCCCGCTGGCATTTGGCGGCCACCCCGGCGGAGCGCATCAGGGCCATCCCCCGGTCCAGGGTGTTGAGAAACAGGCGGACGTCCTTGACCACAAAGGTCCGTCGGGGATGGGGGGCGGTGGGTGTTTTCAGGGGGTGGAGGAGCTCCTGGACCAGCGCCTCTGTTTGGGCGACGGTAAGCCTGCCTTCCAGGATAGCCTGGGCGGCCCGGGCCTGCAGGGAAGGATCCTCCAGGGGGAGCAGGGCACGGGCATGGCGCTCTGTGGCTCCACCGTCCCGCAGGGTCTCCAGGACCGCGGCGGGCAGCTTCAGCAGACGGAGCTTGTTGGCTACCGCCGACTGGCTCTTTCCGATGCGCCTGGCCGCCTCCTCCTGGGAGAGGTGATAGGTGGAGATCAGCTTCTCCAGAGCCAGAGCCTCCTCCCAAAAGTCCAGGTCCTTCCGCTGTAAGTTCTCCACCAGGGCCAGCAGAGAGGCGCGCTGGCTGTCGATCTGGAGGGAGAGGCAGGGGACCTCCTGAAGACCGGCCAGCCGGGCGGCCCGGAGCCGGCGCTCCCCGGCCACCAGCTCCCAGCCGCCCTGGGCGGAGCGCCGGACGGTGAGAGGCTGGAGCAAGCCGAGGGCCTGGATAGAGTGGGCCAGCTCGTCCAGCTCCTGCTGCGCAAAGACCCGGCGGGGCTGGTCCGGGTTGGGAGCGATGGCGTCTACCGGGAGAAACAGGATCCGGGTACTGTCGAAGTTCCCCTTTTTCCGAAGCAGCTGCATGAGAAAGACCTCCTTAGTATCTGTTGTGCCGAGCAATCGGAGCCGATACCTATAGTTTACCATATTTTGGAATATAAAAAGCCGAACAACGTCGAGAAGTACAAGAAATTTCCGGGGAAATTTCGATGGGAGGAAGACCATCGCTTGCAAGAGGTGAAAAAGGAAGATGCACTATGCTCCTGGCTGTGAAGAGAAGAACCCTGCATAGGATGTAGAAAAAACAGGGGAAAAATTGTGGAAAAAGATAAAAAATAAGAAATAATAAATTATGAGTTGAGAAAATACTGGGAGATGTGTATACTGATAACAAAAGCGGAAAGGCCGTTGTTTGCAAGTGAGTAGAAAATAGCGTGCGTTTCCGCATTTGAAAGGAGTGTGTGATATGGAAAGTAAGAGGAAGCTGCCGCTGGCATTTTGGATCTTTGTCGGTCTGCTGGTGGGAATTGCCGCCGGTATGGCACTGATGAATATCAGCGTGGGCGGCATCGAGGGCAAGGACTTCGCCAAGGCCTACATCAAGCCCTGGGGAGATATTTTCCTGAATCTGCTGAAGTTCGTTGTGGTCCCCATCGTGCTGTTCTCCATCGCCGCTGGGGTGATCTCCATGAAGGACATCAGCAAGGTTGGGTCCATCGGACTGAAAACCATCGTCTACTATATGTGTACCACCGCCTTTGCGGTGATCCTGGCCCTGATCCTGGCCAGCGTAGCCAAGGGGATGCACTGGTTTCCCCTGCTGGAGACCAGCGGGCTGAGCTATGAGGCCCCGGCGGGGCAGTCCTTCATGGACACCATTGTATCCATTTTCCCCTCCAACGCCGTACAGCCGCTGGCCAGCGCCACAATGCTCCAGGTCATCGTGATCTCCCTGTTCCTGGGTTTCGGCGTGCTGCTGGCCGGGGAGAAGGGACTTGCCACGGCACAGATCATCGACAGCCTCAATGAGGTGTTCATCAAGATCATGGACGTCATCATCCGCCTGTCTCCCATCGGCGTGGCCTGCCTGATCTGCCCAGTGGTGGCGGAGAATGGACCGAAGATCCTGAGCAGCCTGCTCACGGTGCTTCTGGTGGCCTATGGCGGATACATCATCCATGCTGCAGTGGTCTACTCCTCCACGGTCAAGGTGCTGGCCGGCATCTCGCCGGTCCAGTTCTTCAAGGGCATGGCCCCGGCCATGATGATGGCCTTCTCCTCCGCCTCCTCGGTGGGGGCGCTGCCCTTCAATATGGAGTGTACCGAGCGGCTGGGGGCCCGGCGTGAGGTGTCCTCCTTTGTCCTGCCCCTGGGGGCCACCATCAACATGGATGGCACCGCCATCTACCAGGGCGTGTGCTCCGTGTTCATCGCCAGCTGCTTCGGCGTGGACCTGACGCTGGGCAACATGGTGACCATCGTGCTCACCGCCACCCTGGCCTCCATCGGCACTGCCGGAGTTCCCGGTGCGGGGATGGTCATGCTGACCATGGTGCTTCAGAGCGTCAATATCCCCATCGAGGGCATCGCCCTGGTGGCGGGCATCGACCGGCTCTTCGACATGGGGCGGACCACCATCAACATCACGGGGGATGCGGCCTGCGCCCTGATCGTCTCCAAGATGGAGGACCGGAAGGAGGCCCGCACCCGCGCCGTCCGGGGCTGACGGCAGATCTGAGCGTTTTCAACAGGCTGAGCCAGCCGGAGCACATCCTGCTCCGGCTGGCTCCTTGTTCTTCCTGTAAAGTGAATGACTTTACAGATGGAGGGGACGGCGGCATGAGAACAGGAGAAAAAGAGGGCCGGGGCGCCCTGCGGCAAAAAAATTCCCATAAGAACGGGAAAAAGGGATTGCAGAACGGGAAAATATTTTGTAGAATAACACTGTATCGCCATCGACCGTGGCCCGTTCACTCCGGGCCACGCCGTTCTTTTCCGGGCGCTCCCCGGAACGGGCGGCCACATAAGAAAAGAGGAAGGGTGGAGGAGGACCGATGGAGCTTTTGAAAGAGCGGATCCGCAGGGACGGAAAGGTGAAGGGGACCGACGTGCTGAAGGTGGACAGCTTTTTGAACCACCAGATGGACGTGGAGCTGTTTGCTGAGATTGGCAAGGAGTTCAAGCGGCGGTTTGCCGGCTGTGAGATCAACAAGATCCTGACCATCGAGGCCTCCGGCATCGGGATCGCCTGCGTGGTGGCCCAGTACTTCCACTGCCCGGTGATCTTCGCCAAAAAGACCCAGACCAAGAACATCGCCGGCGAGGTGTACACCTCTAAGGTGGAGTCCTTCACCCATGGCCGGGTGTACGACATCATTGTGGCCAAGGAGTTTTTGGGCCCGGGCGACAAGGTGCTGCTCATCGACGACTTCCTGGCCAACGGCGCCGCCCTGGAGGGGCTGGCCAAGCTGGTGAAGGACGCCGGAGCGGAGCTGGTGGGCGCCGGTATCGTCATCGAGAAGGCCTTCCAGCCCGGCGGTGACCGCCTGCGCGCCGAGGGCCTGCGGGTGGAGTCTTTGGCAAGAGTCAAGAGCATGAACGAGGAGACCGGCGTGGAGTTCGTGGACTGAGCGTCCCCTTACCGTGGTTAAAACCTGGAAAACCGGTTTTAATAAAAAAGAGGAATAGGAAACGAATGAGAAAACAAGGAGGAACTTTGCACATGAAGAAGATTCTTGCACTTGTACTGGCTCTTGCCATGGTCCTGGGCCTGGCTGCCTGCGGCAGCAGCGGTTCCGGCAGCGGTTCCGGCAGCCAGAGCGGCTCCCAGACCAGCAATTCCGACTTTAAGGTAGGCGCCATCTATATCAACAAGAAGAGCGATACCGCCGGCTACACCTATGCCCATCACACCGGCATCACCAAGGCCATGAAGGAGCTGGGCATGGATCCTGAGAAGCAGCTGGTCATCGTGGACCAGGTTCCCGAGGACGACACCCAGGTGGGCGCCGCCGTGGACACTCTGGTGGGTGAGGGCTGCAGCATCATCTTCGGCATCTCCTTTGGTTACCTCAACGAGATGGAAGTGAAGGCTCAGGAGTATCCCAATGTGATCTTCTCCCACGCCACCGGCTTCAAGAGCAACGACACCAACTACAATAACTACTTCGGCCGCATCTATCAGGCCCGCTACCTGGCCGGCATCGCCGCCGGTCTCAAGAGCCTGGAGACCGGCAACAACAACATCGGCTATGTCTCCGCCCATGACACCGAGTACGCCGAGACCTGCTCCGGCATCAACGGCTTCACCCTGGGCGTGCAGGCCGTCAACCCCAACGCCACCGTCTATGTCAAGGAGCTGGGCACCTGGACCGACGAGGTCAACGAGTACGCCTTTGCCGAGGAGCTCATCAAGAGCTACGGCTGCGGTGTGATCGCCCAGCACTGTGACTCCGCTCAGCCCCAGCTGGCCGCGGAGAAGGCCGGCCAGTTCGGCTGCGGCTACAACTCCGACATGACCGCCGACGCCCCCGCTGCCCACCTCACCGCTCCCGTGTGGAACTGGGATGTGTACTACAAGCTGGCCATCCAGACCGCCATGGAGTGCGAGTCTGCTGACCAGTTTGTGGAGAAGATGGGCGGCCCCGCTTACTACGGCGGCCTGAATGAGGGCATGGTTGACGTGTCCCCCCTGAGCGAGAACTGCGCTGCCGGTACTCAGGACGCCATTGACCAGGTCAAGGCCCTGATCGGCTCCGGCGAGTGGGATGTATTCTCCGGCGTGAAGCTGAATATCACCATCACCGACGGCAAGGCCGCCGTGGAGAAGGTGGACGCCCCCCTGATGACCAACGACGGCACTGAGATCGTGGCCGCCGGCGGCCCCTCCGTGGAGGACAGCGTCATTACCGGCAGCATGAACTATCTGGTGGAGGGCGTGAAGAACGCCTGATCCCAGGGCAGCGCTTGACTGAATGACCCGCAAGACCGGGCCGGCCTACCGGCCGGTCCGGTCTTGGTAGCTTATGAAAAAGCCCTCCTGCAAGGAGTTCCGTCGCCTGGAGGCGACGGAATAAAATTGGATCCCGTCATTTTCGGGGGCGTGTACCTCGAAAATGACACTTCTCACGAAAGATTCCCCGACAATTTCACAAGAAATCGAGGGGAATCTTTCGTGCAATCCATCTCGAAAAAGTGGCGCGGCCACTTTTTCGACAGTCTCGCAAGACCGGGCCGGCCTACCGGCCGGTCCGGTCTTGGCCTTTGCTCCCTGGGCCGGAAAAGCGCCGGCCCGGGGAGGAGAGACGATACAAAGAGTAATATTTGGTTACAATATTGCTCTTAGAATGATGACCAGAGAGGGAGCGTGGTTCCATGGCGGCGGAATACGCCATTGAGATGCGGGGCATCACCAAGACCTTCGGCAGTGTGGTGGCCAATAAAGATGTGGATCTCACCCTGCGGAAGGGGGAGATCCTGGCCCTGCTGGGAGAAAACGGCTCGGGCAAGACGACGCTGATGAATATGCTGTCCGGCATCTACCAGCCGGACAGCGGCGAGATCCTGGTGGACGGAGCGCCGGTCTCCATCCGGTCCCCCCAGGAGGCCAAGGCCCTGGGGATCGGCATGGTCCACCAGCACTTCAAGCTGGTGGACGTGTTCACCGCCGCGGACAACATCTGGATGGGCCGGGAGAAGCCGGGCTTTGCCCTGAAGCGGGGCCGCTACGACGAGATCCGGGAGATGGCCCAGCGGTTCGGCTTTGACATCGACCCCCGGAAAAAGGTGGCCAATATGGCCGTTTCGGAGAAGCAGACCCTGGAGATCATCAAGGTGCTGTACTACGGGGCCAAGGTCATCATCCTGGACGAGCCCACCGCGGTGCTCACCGTTCAGGAGATCGACAAGCTGTTTTCCGTGCTGCGGAGGATGAAGGAGGACGGACACTCCATCATCATCATCACCCACAAGCTCAACGAGGTGATGGACATCTCCGACCGGGTGGCCATCCTGCGCAAGGGCGAGTATATTACCACCGTCAACACCGCGGAGACCAACGAGCAGGCTCTCACCGAGTGGATGGTGGGCCGGAAGATCGACCTGAACATCGAGCGGCCCGCAGTGGAAAAGACCCGGCCCCTGCTGGAGATCCGGGACCTGACCATCAAAAACGATGAGGGCGCGGTAGCCATCGACAAGGTGAGCTTCTATATCCGGGGCGGCGAGATCCTGGGCGTGGCAGGCATCGCCGGCTGCGGCCAGAAGGAGCTGTGCGAGGCCATCGCCGGACTGCGGCCCATCCAGTCCGGACTGATGATCCACAAAGGGGACAACATCGTGGGCCTGCCCCCCAAGGCAATCCTGGAGAAGGGCATCTCCATGTCCTTCATCCCGGAGGACCGGCTGGGCATGGGTCTGGCCCCCTCCATGTCCATTACAGACAACATGATCCTGAAAAACTACGGAGAGACCAAGGGCCCCTTCGTGGACCGGAAGGCCGGCCGGGCCGCCGCCCAGCAGGTGATCGAGCAGCTGGGGGTGGTCACCCCCTCCACCGAGACGCCGGTGCGCCGTCTGTCCGGCGGCAACGTGCAGAAGGTGCTGCTGGGCCGGGAGATCAAGGCGGGGCCCAACGTCATCGTCACCGCCTATCCCGTCCGGGGCCTGGACATCAACTCGTCCTACGCCATTTACAACATCCTCAACCAGCAGAAGAAGGACGGGGTTGGCATCCTGTTCGTGGGCGAGGATCTGGACGTGATGCTGGCCCTGTGCGACAAGATCATGGTGCTGTGTCACGGAAAGGTCATGGGCGTGGTCCACGCCCACAAGACCTCCAAGGAGGAGCTGGGCCTGATGATGACCGGCGCCCTGGACCTGACCTATAAGTACGAGGACAAGCCCGCCGGCATCGCCCGGGACACCAACATCAGCGCCCAGGAGCTGCTGGAGCTGGAGCAGCAGGAGAGCGGCAGCCAGGAAGGAGGGGACTGACCATGCGTTTCCATATCGTAAAGCGGGACAGCTGTCCTTTCTGGAAGAAGCTGTGCCTCTACCTGGCCGCGGTGGCCGCCGCCCTGGTGCTGGGCGGGCTGCTGCTGATGGTCATGGGGGTGGACCCCATCGCCTATTACCAGCGGATGTTCACCATGGGCATGGTGGGCAACAAGATCGCCTATAAAACCTTTGAGAACTATCTGAAGGTGTTCGTCCCCCTGGTGCTCACCTCGGTGGCCCTGTCCCTGGCCTTCAAGATGCGTTTTTGGAACATCGGCGGCGAGGGGCAGTTCATCCTGGGGGCGGTGGCCGCCGCCGCCGTGGCCCTCAAGCTGAAGGACGGCCTGCCCCAGGGGGTGGTCCTGATCCTCATGTGCCTGGCGGGTATGGCCGCCGCCGGGCTGTACGGCGCTCTGGCCGCGGTGCTGAAGGTGAAGTTCGGCACCAATGAGACCCTGATGACCCTGATGCTCAACTATGTAGCCCTGTATTTCCTCATCTTCCTGGGGGAGACTCAGGCGGAGTGGAACTTCTTCCTGGATACCTCCTCCGCCCGGCCGGTGTTTTTCAACTTCGGCAAGGAGGTGGCCTTCCCCAGGATCATGATCGGCAAGTTCGGGCTGAACGTGTGCGTTCTGCTCACCCTGCTGATCGGGGTGCTGGTCTACTGCTATCTGAAGTACTCCAAGCACGGCTATGAGATCGCCGTGGTGGGGGACAGCGCTGGGACTGCCCATTACGCCGGGATGAAGGTGAATGCCATCGTCCTGCGCACCGTGTTCCTGTCGGCCTGCCTCATCGGCCTGGCTGCCGCCTTCAAGGTGGGGACAGTGGGCATCCTCTCCACCTCCTTCACCGACGATGTGGGCTGGACGGGGGTCATCGTGGCCTGGCTGGCCCAGTTGAACACCGGGATCATCTTTGTGGTGTCCGCCCTGATCTCCATGCTTCAGCACGGGTCCACCGTGGCCGCCGCCACCTTTGCGCAGGTGGACTCCAGCTTTGCGGATATGCTCCAGGGGGCCATCCTGTTCCTGGTGCTGGCCGCTGATTTCTTCATCCGCTTTCAAGTTGTTCGTGCACAGAAGGGGGGCAGTGTCAATGGAAATGGATAAACTTGGGGTGGTCACCACCTTTATCCACAACATCGTGGTCTATAACATCCCCCTGCTCTATGGCACGGTAGGGGAGATCATGGTGGAGAAGTCCGGCAGCCTGAACCTGGGCGTGGAGGGCATCATGGCCGTGGGAGCCATCTTCGGCTATATCGTCGGCTGCTATGCCAACAGCCTGGGGATCGGGATCCTGACCGCCTTCCTGATGGGGGCCCTGTGCGGCCTGCTGTTCGCCGCCCTCACCGTGTCCCTCCAGGCCAACCAGAACATTACCGGTCTGACCCTGACCACCTTCGGCCTGGGGGTGTACTTCTTTGTGGGCAACGGCGTCAAGGCGGTCAGCTGGCCGGTGATGAACGACTATGAGAACATCAAAAATGGCTTTGCGGACCTGGCCATTCCCGGCCTGTCCCAGATCCCGGTGCTGGGCCGGGGGCTGTTCGACCACAACATCATGGTCTATCTGGGCGTTGTCATCGCCCTGGTCATGTGGTGGTACCTCAGCCGCAGCGCCCCCGGCCTGCGCCTGCGGGCGGTGGGGGAGAACCCCGGCGCCGCCGACTCGGTGGGTGTGAATGTGAAGCGGTACAAGTATATCCACATCTGCGTCGGCTGCGGCATCATGGGCATCGGCGGCTACTATATGGGGCTGAATATGTCCGGCTCCTTCAACAGCAGCTGCTGGATCAACGGCTATGGCTGGATCGCGGTGGCCCTGGTCATCTTCGCAAACTGGAATCCCGCGCTGGCGGTGCTGGGCACCTTTGTGTTCGGCTTCTTCAACACCCTGCGGGTGTCGGGCTCCAGCCTGGCCGCCGCCTTCCCGGAGGGGCTGGGCTGGCTGGCCGCCGTCCCCACTCAGCTGTACCAGGCGCTCCCCTTCCTGATCACCGCCATCGTGCTGGTGGTCTCCTCCATCCGGCAGAAGGGCAGCGGGCAGCCCGCCGCCCTGGGTCTGAACTACTTCCGGGAGGAGCGGTGAGCCTCCTACCCCATACGCTCCACCGGCCCCCGTCCGCACAGGCG
>UMHU01033414.1_pt1 | contig 12120 bp, 9 predicted proteins | sample 1965591 | NCBI WGS metagenome assembly UMHU01 (sample SAMEA4836101, study PRJEB28245) | human gut metagenome | biome: gut microbiome; material: fecal sample | place: Denmark | collected 2008
TGTGGGTACTCAAGAGGAAAAAAGGAAAAGTGTGATGTCTCAATTTTTTTATCTTGCACGCATAAAAAGATTGAAAGAGGTGTTTGTTTCCAGTATAATGTTTTTTGTATAGAAGCAAGGATTGAATTTTTTTGAAAGAAAGGGTTGACAGTCATGTTCACACATTGTTACGCTTGCGACAGACAGACAAGTAAATTCTGCCCTTTTTTCAATTCTATCAATAATAAACAGAACGCACAGATTATCCAGTTATAAGGGGGAGTTTGTGCGTTTTTCTATGCAAAGAATTTATGAAAAATAAGGAGTGAACAAACTATGAAGAAAAAACAAGTCCTTGCAGTAAGTTCCGCATTGATGATTGGAACAACAACTGCACTTACAGGGCTTCCTACTCCTGTCATGGCACAGGAAAACACAGAAGTTGTGCAGGAAGCCGTTGTAGAAGAAAACAAGACAGAGCAAGTTCCTGTGGAACAGAAAACAGAAAACGCAGAAGTACAAGAGAATATAACAGACAAGGAACAGGAAGAAACTGCTGAAAATGCAGAAACTTTAAAAGAAGAAAGTACAAAACAGGAAACACCTGCAACACCAGAAAAAGAAGTGGTTACCGAAGATAAGACCGTTGAAGCAAGCAAAAATACAGAAGTAAAAGCTGGAAGCATTGCTATTGATGAAACACATTTTCCAGACAAAGTATTTAGAGAACAAATCATTGCAGAATTTGATAAAGACGGCGATAGTGTGTTATCTGTTGATGAAATATCAAAAGCCCAATTCTTAAACTTACATGGTATGAAAACGATATCTTCATTAGAGGGTATTCAATATCTAACAAATTTGCAGTCTTTAGATGTTTCTACGACTTCTGTTTCAGACTTAAGTCCGGTTAAAAACTCATCTTTAAAAAGATTAGATTGTCGTTCTTCAAAAGTAGGAAGCGTTGATTTAACACGTTATCCGAATTTGGAAGCTTTCCTTTGCGATAATACATCAATTAACAGTCTTGATGTATCTAAGAATGAAAAATTGAATACGTTATTTGCAGATAGTACCTCTATTTCCAATTTAGATGTAACAAACAATCCTAACTTAGAACAACTATCTTGTAGCAATACAGGATTAATGGAACTTGATGTCACACATAATCCGCAATTAGTCACTTTAGATATAGGAGATACAAAAGTAAAAACACTTGATATAAGTAAGAACCCTAATTTGAAACAACTATCATGTTATATGACAAATATAGCTGAATTAGATGTAACAAAAAACACAAAACTGACACGCCTTTTTTGTCATGATACAACTATTAAAAAATTAGATTTAAGCAATAATTTAGAACTTGAAATGCTACGTTGCGGTGAAATTTTTGAACAAGGGATAAGAGGTCTTGATATAAGTAAAAACACAAAAATTAAAAAATTAATTTGCGATGATTTATACTGGTTAAATGTCGGAGAGAATAAAGTTCTTGAAAATAATCATGCTTTTGTAGGCAACGGTTATATTGATATTAAAGGGAATAAAATCGACTTAAAAAAAGATGTTGAACAAGGAATAGATATTTCAAAAGTAAAAGTTACTGCAAATGGAACTTTAGATAAAGATACAGGAATTATAACGGTAGATGATGTAAAAAAACCAGTTACTTATGAGTATGATTGCGGTACTTATAAAGACGGAAACGTTGTTTTAAAAGTAGAATTATCGTTAAACTCACAAGGAGAAGATAATACAGCACCAACTATTTCTGCAAATGATGTTACATTGAATGTAGGCGATACTTTCGACCCATTGGCAAATGTAACAGCAACAGATAAAGAGGACGGAACTATCACTTTGACAAAAGATAATATTGTTGCAAATGATGTAGATACTTCTAAGGCTGGTACTTACCATGTGACTTATAAAGTAACAGATAAAAACGGAGCTTCTGCTAAAAAAACGATTACTGTAACTGTGAAACAAAATACAGGCGACCTTAACTCTGCTCCAATCATTTCAGCAAATGATGTTACATTGAATGTAGGCGATACGTTCGATCCATTGGCAAATGTGACAGCAACAGATAAAGAGGACGGAACGATTATTTTAACAAAAGATAACATTATTGCAAATGATGTAGATACTTCTAAGGCTGGCACTTATCATGTAACTTTCCGTGTAGTAGATAAAAATGGTGCAATTACTGAAAAAACAATTACAGTTACCGTAAAAGAAAAAGCAACAAATAAACCTGTAAGTCCACAACAGCCACAGAAACCGAGCAAGCCAACTACTCCAACAAAGCCTAGCGGACAAAAGAACCCTGTAAAAACAGGTGATATGACAAACGTAGGATTGTTTACTTCTATGTTTGCTGGTTCAACCGGTGTATTAGCTGTTTTATTCGGTAAAAAACGTAAAAGAAATAAGAACAATTAACAAAATGTATAATAACAATCAATAGCGACTAATGATTTTCATGTAAAAGGACACCAAACTATACGGTGTCCTTTTCAAATTCTTACGTCATATCAAGGCTCATTCAATCGTGGTAAATTCGTGGTAAAATGAGTGCTTTCCTATATTTCAAAATGCTTGAAAGTATAGTGTTTATGCGGATAATCAAAAATCAGATATAAAATTTTACATAAATCATTTATGTTATTTTGATTAAAATTTATGTTTATTTTATGATTTTTATCTCATTTCATTATTTTTGATCAATTACATAAAAAAAGTTATGTTATTTTTTGAATATTTGAAACATTTAACTAAAAAACCCATTTCTCTATCTTAAAAAATTTAAGTACTGTACCATTTACTCTATTAGTATAATAAACTCTTAACCCCGGATATTCCATGTTCTAACACGTCTTACAAAACAAATTCAAAATGATCATCAAGAACTATATCTTTAATCTCGCTGATAATTTTTGCTGTTTCTTCCTTTGTTAAATCAAAATTACGTATTGTTGTATCAATATCCATTGTCGAACGCATTGCAATACCAATCATAGAAGTCACCAATATTCCGCCTTTGATTATAAAATCATATTTATACTTTGAATATCTTATTCGCTCCAGAAAACGTTCCATCATATATATTCTCAACAAAGCAATTGGATCTGTACCATTTTTCTTAGCTAAATTCTTAATCTTTCCTTTTATTTGTGCAGGAGTTAAATACATTACAACAATATCTCCATATATTGTTTAATTATTTTTTCCAGTCTAAATGTCTTCGCATAAAACATTAAACGATTTAGATCCTTATCTTTTCTTTTTACATAGGATTTTAATGCTGCATTAAAATCCTGTATTTCAAAATTACTTCTATTTCTTACCAAATCACAAACTGTTCTTTCTAAATCATACATTGGAATCTCATGCCCAAATTGGTTTATAACAGTTTTTTTACCCAAATCCAATAGTTCTCTCTTTACAGTATACACTTTATACCCAGCGCGAGTTAAGGTAGTAGGATTATAGCCAGAATACATCGTAATATTATGAATCGTAGGTTCTCGATCCACTAGACCATAATAATACAAAGCATCATCGTGAGATACCACTCCTTTTGGACAACGTAACGATAATACATAAGCTTCATCTTCCAATGCATCTTTTGCGATATAAATGCCCGGTCCTACCTTTTCCATACTATTTCTCTTTATGAAATTATAAATAGACTGTCTAGATACATTCACTTCTTTTAAACTTTTTAAATTCAAAACACCGTCATTCATATAACTAAGTATCTCATCCATAATATCACCTCATATTTACATTCTTGCTAATATTATATATTATATTAGTGTTTTTGTAAATCTAGCTTCTCACAGAGTAATCCTCCTATAAGGATCATACTCAATTATTTTGAAAATTTCTTAGATTCATCTACAAAAATGTGCAAATTAACACCACTAAAAAATGCAACGTTAGATTTCTAACATTGCATTTTTATTTACATTAATATTTAGGTGTTAATCCTACATACATATCTTTGTAGTGTTTTGCACTCTGTTCCCAAGAGACATCTTTGTTCATATTACGAACTACCATATCATCCCAGTATGGTCTACTTTCGAAGTAAAGTGTCTTAGCACGATTGATTGCATCATATAAAAGTCCACTTTCATATCTATCGAATGTAAATCCATTACCAGTGTTATCAAATAAGTTATAAGGCTGTACTGTATCTTTTAATCCACCAGTTTCTCTTACGATTGGTACTGAACCATATCTCATACTAATTAACTGAGTTAATCCACATGGTTCAAATCTAGATGGTACTAATAATGCATCACATCCAGCATAGATGTTATGTGCTACATTTTCATTGTAGGCAATATAAGCACAGAAGTTACCCTTATACGCGTTTTCATAATAACGGAATGCATCTTCATATTCTGCATCACCTGTACCTAATACAACAACCTGTGTATGTTCATCCATAATATGTGGAATTACACTATTTACAAGATCTAGACCCTTCTGGTTAGTTAAACGTGAAATCAAACCAATGACAATCTTATGATCATCTACTTGTAATCCCAATGATTCCTGTAAAGCTTTCTTATTTGCTTTCTTGTTTTCAATAACATTCGTACTATCATATGGAGCAGCTAATAGTTTATCAGTTGCTGGATTCCAGATATCTGTATCAATACCATTTACGATACCTACAAGCTTGTTATGATGATATCTTAAGTGTTCTTCAAGACCTTCACCATATTCTTCTGTCTGGATTTCACCAGCATATGTATTGCTTACTGTAGTTACAACATTACTATAAGTAATACCACCCTTTAACATATTCGCATCCAACCAATTCTGTGTGAGGCAGTCTTTATTAAATACATAATCAGGAAGTCCTGACCAGTACTGAATAGTCTTTCTATCATAGATTCCCTGGAATCTTAAGTTATGAATAGTAAGTACGCAACTTGCACGTCCTACATTGCTGTCTTTAAAGCATGTTCTTAAGTATAGAGGAACTAAAGCAGCCTGCCAGTCATGACAATGTACAACATCAGGTGTCCAATCTAAATAGTTAAGTGCTGCAAGAGCCGCTTTACCAAAATAACAGAATTTAGGAATATCATCGATAAGATTAGTATATGGATTACCCCAAGAGAAGAATTCATCGTTATCAATGAAATCATAAACGACGCCATCTTCCTGGTATTCCATAATACCTACATAATACTGTTTACCATCTGCACATAGGTCCATAGAGAATGAACCTTTATATTCCATCTTTTCCTGGAACTTCTGAGGAATACATTTATATCTAGGAATAATAACCTTAACATCACAATTCAACTTAGCAAGACTCTTAGGAAGAGCAGACATAACATCTCCTAATCCACCTGTCTTTACAAATGGATAACATTCAGAACCAATGAATGCCACACTTCTACGTGGACCTAAATCAATTGGTGCTGGAGCAGGTGCTTCTTCAACAGGAGTTTCCTGAACAACTACTTCAGGTTCTACTTCAACCTTCTTTTCAACTTCAAGAGCTACTGTTTCTTCTACTTTAGGTTCTTCCTTCACAGGAGCTTCTTTCTTAGCAGCTGTAGCCTTCTTAGTTGTCTTCTTTGCAGTTGCTTTCTTAGTTGTCTTTTTAGGTGCTTCTTCTTTTACAGTTTCTGTCTTAGCTGCAGCTTTTTTAGCTGTTGTTTTCTTAGCAGCTGTAGTCTTCTTAGTTGTTGCTTTCTTTGTTGCAGTCTTTTTAGCTGTTTCCTTTTTAGGTTCAGCTTCCTTTACTGTTTCCACCTTAGCAGCTGCTTCCTTTACTGGAGTTTCTTCTTTAACTGCTTCTGTTTTTGAAACTGTAGTTTTCTTAGCAGTTGTCTTTTTAGGAGCAGCTTTCTTAGCTGTAGTTTTCTTAGCAGTTTCCTTTACAGGAGCTTCTTCTTTTACAGCTTCTGTCTTAGCTGCAGTCGCTTTTTTAGCTGTTGTTTTCTTAGTAGTTGTAGTCTTCTTAGCTGTCGCTTTTTTAGGTTCAGCTTCTGCTACTGTTTCTACCTTAGCAGTTGCTTCCTTTACGGGAGTTTCTTTTTTAGTTGCAGTCTTAGTGGCTGTAGCTTTCTTAACTGTTTCCTTTACGGGAGCAGCTTCTTTTGTTGTATCCTTAGCAGCTGTTGTTACTGTTTCTTCCTTAACAGCAGCTGCTTTTGTAGTTGTTTTCTTTGTAGTTTTCTTTCTCATATCTTCTTCTCCGATCTCTTAGATTAAAACAAACCATAAAACCTTAACTTTCTCATTTTCTCTTGCAACATCCCCTACTATTACAATTAAACTTTAAGTTCACTTAAAGTTAGTAATATATTCAAAATATTTCTTTATTTATTGTACCATAATCTGTAAAAGTTGTTTATACAAAAGAGACTTATTCCAAAAAATGGATTTATGCATATTCCTCCAAATACTTATTATATGTATTCTTATCAATACAAACATATACCTTATCCCAGAAAGCACCATAATCATTATTAATAGCTAATCTCTCATAGCATTTATCAGCATTCTCTTCTGATATATCATTATCATAATCACGAAGTACTTCTGCTTCTTATATAAGTCCTATCTCATCAAATACTTTCACAGCATCAGCATATGATTTTAGATCTAATCCATCCATACCTAGTTCCGTATCACAATCAATAACAGCAATAATATTCTTGATCCACAAAGGATACTTTTCTAATTCACCTCTTACCTCTGGATATTCATATATATCAGTTATTGCCTGTACAAAATCTTCACCATTTGTGATTTCTGATATTGCGTGATCTATAAAGTTCATTTCTTCAGTCACCTCTCTTGTAATATATTTTAACATTATTCTCTGAAACAATAGAAAAAATGAATCAGTCGCAAGGATCATTTCAAAACATTCCCTGTATTTAAACGGGGATTTGCGTATATTTAGCACTTATACGAACGGGGATTTGCGTATGTTTAGCACTTATGTGAACAAGGATTTGTGTATTTTCATTTACAATATAATCCAAATTATATATGAAATACAGTACTAAAAAATGTGCTACGCAACCTCATGTGTAGCACATTTTTTACAACTATATTAATTATTTATTTACGTATTTGTGAATTGTTGCTTTTACAGCACCTTTGCCAGCAATCATTTCACTAAATATTTCTTCAACCTTTTCACCAACGCCATCCTTGTAAAGATCAGTAAAGAATAGACGTTCATTAGATAAAATTGGTTTCAACTGGTCTTTGAATGTTTCTGGTTTTCCAACAACAATATTACCAAGCTGTTCCTGAAGTTCTTCATTCATTGGATCTGGTGCAAGTTCATATGTATTACCTTCATCATCTACACCTAACATATATCTGAGCCATCCAGCAATTCCTAGAGGGATTGCAGTAAGCTGAGACGCATCACCAAACTTTTGAACATATGCTTTAATTGTTTCACCAAAACGAATACCAACCATCTGAGATACATCTACTGAAAGACGAAGATTTGTATCACCTAAATATTCGTTAGGGAAACGATCATTAAATAGTTCATCCACAAATGCCTGAGGTGAAAGAATTCCTGGATCTTTTACAACTGGTAAACCTTCATCATAAGCCACCGTACGAGCCATCTTCATCATATCTGGATTAGTATTTAACATATGAGCAAATAAATCATATCCAAGCACAACACCTAGTGGTCCTGTTGCAGAATGAACTGGGTTTAAGCATACTGTTACTTTCATTCTTTCACTTAAATTAACAGTTTCTCTATCGGCCATATATACACCAAATCCTTTTTCTAATGCTGGACGTCCATTTGGGAAATGATCTTCAATAACAAGATATTGTGGCTTTTCAGCATTTACGAATGGTGCAATATAAGTCTTCTTACTTGTAATAACTGGCTGCATGTTTTCTACACCAAGTTTTTCTAAATCATCAGCAATCTTTTCACTTGGTCTAGGTGTAATCTTATCAATCATTGTCCAAGGGAATGCAACAACATTTTCATCACTTACATAATCAATAAAATCAGAATCTACAAATCCTAATTTTTCCCATTCTTCTGCCATCATTAATACAGATTCACGAAGTTTAGCTCCATTTTGAGAGCAGTTATCCATAGATACTAATGCAAGAGGATATTTACCTGCTTTATATCTTTCTAACAACATTGCAACAACAACAGCCATGGCACCCGTTGCATGTTCTGGTCCATTATTAATATCTGCTTCTACAAATGGGAACCAGCTGCCATCTGCTTTTTGAAGTGCATAACCTTTTTCAGTAATAGTGAAAGATACCATCTGTAATGATTCACTAGTAAAGATTTCCTTTAAACGATTCCATTCTTCTGCGTTAGAAGACTGTGCTTTAACTGCTTCAGCCAATGATCCAATGACTTTATATTCACGAGTGCCATCACCATGAAGAATAACGCTCAGTCCAAGATTATCATATGGCTTATAAATCTTATCCACTACATCATAATCAAATGTTTCTACACAAGTAATTCCTCTGTCAAGATTTCCTTCTTCTAGAAGACCATCTGCAATTCCACCAATAAAGATTCTAAAAATATTACCTACTCCAAAATGTACCCATTTAGGTGCATCTTGTGCTTTCTTTGAAACCTTCTCTACATCATAGTTTGGGAGCACAATATTTGCGTCTTCCCATGCTTTACGATTTTTAATACCTTCCAGTGTTAATTTCATATCTGCCTCCGTTTAGACCTCTTTCTTTGACTTTTAACTTATGCTTAGGTCTAAGTCATAAGTTAAGTATATCCCCGTCGAAAATAAATGTCTATCAAAAAATATAGCGTTTTCATTTTTTTGCAATTTAAAGTTAAAGTTTAGTTTATAAGTAGAAAAGTAAGAAAATCCATTATAAAATATACAACAGATTAGATAAGGAGAGATTGTTATGGTTGAAAAAGGAATGAATCCAGCTGCACTAAAAAAAATAAACCGTGATAAGGTTTATAAATACATTTATCAACAAAAAGAGGTTTCTAAACAACAAATCGTTCAAGATCTGCATTTAGGTGTTTCTACTGTCAGTCAGAACTTAAATGAATTAGAACAAGAGGGTCGCATTCGCCGTGATTGTTATTTTCAATCAACAGGTGGAAGAAAAGCACAAATCATCCAGATTGTTGAAGATGATCGTATTAGTATTGGACTTGGTATACTGAAAGATATGTTTCATATTGTGGCAGTCAATCTATATGGTGAAGCAATTGCAACAGAAACAATTGAACTCTCATATAAAAGTGATGATGTATACTATGATACACTTGCGAAAGAAGTTGAACAGTTTATCCAGAATCAACACTATGACACACATAAAATAGAAGGTATCTCTATTGCCACACAAGGAATAATCTCTCTAGATGGAACATCTATGACTTATGGAAACATCATGGGGAATATAAAAATGAAGCTTTCAGATTTCTCATCTCGATTACCTTATCCTTGTCACTTAGAACATGATTCTAAATCTGCTGCAGATCTTGAATTATGGAATCATCCACAATTAGATAGTGCGATTGTTATTCTTTTGAATCCAAACCTTGGTGGAGCCATCATCACTCATCATGAAGTTCATGTAGGACATCATATGCGTAGTGGTTTGATTGAACATATGTGCATTGATCCAGCTGGTCCAGAATGTTATTGTGGACATCATGGGTGTTTAGAAACATATTGTTCAGCCAATGCATTAAAAGCAGCTGCAAATATGCCAATAAAAGAATTCTTTAACACATTACATACAGAAGAGTCTCCAAATCTGCAGCAAATCTGGAAAGGTTATCTAGATCATCTTGCATTTGCGATTTCTAACTTAAATCTTGTGATTGATTGTCCAGTAATCATCAGCGGATACCTTGCACCATACTTTCAAAAGGAAGATATGAAATACCTCATAGATCAAATTAATGAACATTCTCCTTTCCAAATGGAAGAAGATCAGATACTCGTTGGTACGCATGGACAATATACTCCAGCTATCGGAGCGGCACTGTATTATGTAAAACAATCATTAGAATTGTAATCATAATTTTCAATACTAAATCAAATATCTCAAAGCACCTGCTATCCTCAAAATTTTCATAAAACGCAGGTGCTTTTCCTATAAACAAAAAAACGAAAACCCAAAAAAGACTTTCGGCATTATTTGTTGGTGTCCAGATAAGATTAGAACTTACGTCCTTTCATATAGGAGGATTAGCCACTCTTGACTGTAGTACCATTTTAGTCTGATAGAGTTATATTATAAGAATAATGATTTCAATCATTCTTATGGTAATTGCAGCGTGTGCAGCTTTTTTTCTTTGGTACTGGAATTAAGTTGAGGTAGTTCACTATATTTCAAATACTCAATTGGCTAAACAGTGTTTCCCCAATTCAAAAACTGCTCTATCACAATTACTGGACATAAATTCTACTAATTTCTCCATAAGAATCACCTGAAACAAAAAGAGATTTGAATGATGAACATACATCAATCAAATCTCTTTTATCATTTACAGGCTAAAAGCCTGTTAATATTTTAAAATGGCGTCCCAGATAAGATTTGAACTTACGACCTTTCGCTTAGGAGGCGAATGCTCTATCCAGCTGAGCTACTGAGACACTTACAAAGGGGCTTATGCCCCTTTTTATAATTCGCGATGTACTTTGACACCATTCTCTTTCACAATCATACCAGGAACACCTACTACTGTACAGTTAGGTGGTACATCTTTCAATACAACTGAATTCGCACCTACAATACTGTTATCTCCAATAGTAATATCACCAATGATTTTTGCACCAGCTGAAATCATTACATTATTGTGTAAGGTTGGATGTCTTTTACATGTATGTTCTCCTGTACCTACCCCTCCAAGAGTCACACCTTGATATAATAAACAATCATCACCAATAATGGTTGTTTCCCCAATTACAACTCCCATACCATGGTCAATAAATAATCGTTTACCAATGGTTGCACCTGGATGAATTTCAATCCCTGTAAAAAAGCGTGCTACTTGTGACAGGAAACGTGCAATTAATTTCATATGACATTTTGTCCATAAGAAATGATTGATGCGATAAAAAAAGATAGCATGTACACCTGGATAATTCAATATTACATTGAACCAGTTACGTGATGCTGGATCATTCTCTAATACTGCACCAACAATAGTTTTCGCCATTCTCCCCACTCCTTTTTCCCTATTATAAGGATTTATCATTTGATGGTCAAACAATGTAATAATAAATCCTAGTTATCTTAGTGATTAGATACTGTCATTGACAAAATATAATATATTTTTTATTATCACTCTAAACAGGGAGGCCATTATGTTTCATATTGCGATTGTAGATGATGATCAATCGATTCATCAAAAGTTAGAAGAAATGATTACTTCTATATTATTCAAATATCCTATACTTTTTACAGTATCTCACTTCTTTTCTGGTAATGAGTTTCTCAACAACAAAGATATATTTTCTCTTATTATATTAGATATAGAAATGAATGATGGGGATGGTATTTTAACTAAGAACTCATTAGAAGTTCATACTCCTATCATCTTTCTCTCTTCATATCAGGATAGAATGATAGAAGCATTTGGTAATCATGTAATTGCTTATTTATTAAAAAATAGTCATACCTTGTCACAGGACTTAGAAAGATATCTCATTCAAATATCAAAGACAGATTGTATCTATTTAGATAATCAGATAATTGATTATAAAGAAATCATCTACTTAAAGGCAGATAATGTTTACACAATAATCCATACATACAATAAAGATTATCTCATTCGCAAATCATTAAAAGATATGGAGAAAGAACTTCACTTCCCTTTCTATCGTGTTCACAAATCTTACATTATTAACTTTGATTACTTAAAAGATATCAATCACCTAGAACTCACACTTACAACTTCAGAAATAATCAAAATCAGTAGAGGCAAACTCAAAGATATCCAACAAAGCTATTATGATTATATAAGGAGTACACTATGATTTCATTTTGCGAACAAATACTGCTCATGTTGAATGTTTTAATGATCAGTTATTTATTATTCAACAAAGTACAGTTTACAAGGGACTACACAGGGTAACGGTCTGA
>UMHU01051403.1_pt1 | contig 12112 bp, 9 predicted proteins | sample 1965591 | NCBI WGS metagenome assembly UMHU01 (sample SAMEA4836101, study PRJEB28245) | human gut metagenome | biome: gut microbiome; material: fecal sample | place: Denmark | collected 2008
AGGATACCGCTGTCGGTTACCTGATGGAGAAGGAGATCAAGTACCTGGGCAACGCAGTCAACGATCCCGTCCGTCCCTTCACCGCCATCCTGGGCGGCGCTAAGGTCGCCGATAAGCTGAACGTCATCTCCAATCTGCTGGAGAAGGTCGATACCCTGATCATCGGCGGCGGCATGGCTTACACCTTCGTCAAGGCACAGGGCTACGAGGTCGGCAAGAGCCTGTGCGACGATACCAAGCTGGATTACTGCAAGGAAATGATGGCCAAGGCCAAGGAGAAGGGCGTGAAGCTGCTGCTGCCCGTGGATGCAGCCTGCATCAAGGACTTCCCCGATCCCATCGACGCTCCCGTGGATGTCACTGTGGTGCCTGTCACTGCCATCCCTGCTGACATGGAGGGCTGCGACATCGGCCCCGAGACCATGAAGCTGTTTGCCGATGCTGTCAAGGCATCCAAGACCGTGGTGTGGAACGGCCCCATGGGCGTGTTCGAGAACCCCACCCTGGCAGCCGGTACTCTGGCTGTTGCCAAGGCTATGGCTGAGAGCGATGCTACCACCGTGATCGGCGGCGGCGACAGCGCAGCAGCTGTGCAGCAGATGGGCCTGGGCGACAAGATGACCCACATCTCTACCGGCGGCGGCGCTTCTCTGGAGTATCTGGAGGGCAAGGAGCTGCCTGGTATCGCTGTGATCCAGAACGCATAAGCATCTGAACCAGCATCACTGAGGTGCGGCGGCATATACGCCGCCGCACTTTTTATTTTGGGTAATAAGATCTCTCAGGCTTGCCAACGTTCGCCAGCTCCCCATCCGGGAGGCAGGAGATGTCGTTTATCCTGCCTCTCCTGCCGGGAGAGGCGGCACCGAAGGCGGCGGGGAGATATTTTGATAAGGAGATCGTAAGAATGGATAAGGCAAAGCGTAAGGCAATCATTGCAGGCAACTGGAAGATGAACAAGACCGCCACTGAGGCAGCCAAGCTGGTGGACGAGCTGATCCCCGCCGTCAAGGATGCTTCCTGTGAGGTCGTTATCTGCACCCCCTACACCGATCTGGTTACCGCTGTGGAAAAGACCAAGGGCACCAACATCCATGTGGGTGCTGAGAATGTTCACTTTGAGAAGTCCGGTGCGTTCACCGGCGAGATCAGCGCCGATATGCTGGTGGATCTGGGCGTGGAGTACGTCATCGTCGGCCACTCCGAGCGCCGCCAGTACTTTGCAGAGACCGACCAGACCGTGAACAAGCGCGCTCTGGCTGCCCTGAATGCGGGCCTGAAGGTCATCATCTGCGTGGGCGAGAGCCTGCAGCAGCGCGAGGAGGGCGTGACCGAGGAGCTGGTGCGGATGCAGACCAAGATCGCCCTGCGCGACGTGACCGCCGAGCAGATGGCAAATGTGGTCATTGCCTACGAGCCCATCTGGGCCATCGGCACCGGCAAGACCGCGACCGCTGACCAGGCCGAGGAGGTCTGCGCTCAGATCCGCAAGGTCATCGGCGAAGTGTACGGCGAGGCTGTGGCCGAGGCTGTCACGGTCCAGTACGGCGGCAGCATGAACGCCAAGAACTGCGAGGAGCTGCTGAGCAAGAAGGATGTGGACGGCGGCCTGATCGGCGGCGCATCTCTGAAGGCTCCTGATTTTGCTGTTATCGTCAATGCCGCTTCCAACGGCTGAGAAAGTCCTCTGACCTGTTTTCCCAGCGCCCGGCTGCGCCGTTTTTCCAGCGCTGTGCCGGGCGCTATTTGTTCTAAATCAAAGGAGATTCAACGTTATGTCCAAGAAACCTGTACTTCTGTGCATCATGGATGGCTTTGGCTGGGTGCCCAACGAGACCTACGGCAATGCCGTGGTCGCCGCAAAGACCCCCCATCTGGATGCCCTGATGGCAAAATATCCCATGACCACCATCGAGGCCTCCGGCATGGCTGTCGGCCTGCCCGATGGTCAGATGGGCAACTCTGAGGTGGGCCACACCAACATGGGCGCTGGCCGCATCGTTTACCAGCAGCTGACCCTCATCACCAAATCCATCCGGGACGGTGAGATGTTCAAGAACCCCGTGCTGGTCAAGAACATGAAGGCCGCCATTGAGGCAGGCAAGGCCATCCACCTGATGGGCCTGGTGGGCACCGGCGGTGTCCACAGCCACGCTGACCACTGGTTCGGCGTGCTGGAAATGGCAAAGCACATGGGCGCAAAGGAAGTCTACCTGCACTGCATCACCGATGGCCGTGATACCGACCCCCACGCCGGCAAGGGCTTCCTGGCTGACCTGCAGGCCAAGCTGGATGAGCTGGGCGTTGGCAAGATCGCCAGCGTTTCCGGCCGTTACTACGCCATGGACCGCGACAACAACTGGGACCGCGAGGAGAAGGCTTACGCCGCATTCGTCTACGGTGAGGGCAACCACGCTGCCAACGCTGCCGAGGCCATTGAGGCATCCTATGCTGCCGATAAGACCGACGAGTTCGTTCTGCCCTGCGTCACCTGCGAGGGCGGCCGCGTGCAGGATGGCGATACCGTCATCTTTATGAACTTCCGTCCCGACCGTGCCCGCCAGATGACCCGCATCTTCTGCGATGACGACTTCAAGGGCTTTGAGCGCCGCGGCGGCCGCAAGCAGGTCAACTATGTCTGCATGGCCGAGTACGATGCCACCATGCCCAACTGCGAGGTCGCCTATCCTCCCGTGGAGCTGAAGAATGTTCTGGGCCAGTACCTGTCCGAGAACGGCAAGACCCAGCTGCGCATTGCCGAGACCGAGAAGTATGCACACGTCACTTTCTTCTTCAACGGCGGTGTGGAGGCTCCCTACGAGGGTGAGGACCGCTGCGTCATCCCCAGCCCGAAGGTTGCCACCTACGACCTGCAGCCTGAGATGAGCGCCCCTGAGGTGGCTGCTGAGTGCGTCAAGCGCATCGAGAGCGGCAAGTATGATGTGGTCATCCTGAACTTTGCCAACTGCGACATGGTCGGCCACACCGGCGTGTTCGATGCCGCTGTCAAGGCCGTTGAGGCTGTGGATACCGCTGTGGATCAGGTGGTCACCGCTGTGCTGAACGCAGGCGGCTGCGCCTTTATCACGGCTGACCACGGCAACGCCGAGAAGATGATGAACCCGGACGGAACTCCCTTCACCGCCCACACCACCAACGTGGTGCCCTTTGTGGCCGTTGGCTGCGGCGATGTGAAGCTGCGCGAGGGTGGCTGCCTGGCAGATATCGCCCCCACCATGCTGCCCTATATCGGCCTGCCTGTCCCCGCTGAGATGACCGGCAAGAGCATCATCGTGGAGTAAGCACTCCGCAAATCGCTTTTCTGAAACGCAAAAAGACCTCCCTGTGCAGGTGCTGCCTGCATGGGGAGGTCTTTTGCTGTATCGCTTAGTAGTGCAGCTGGTCAGCGGTCAGTGCTTCCAGCACCGGCAGCATGGCGGCTGCCTCGGCCTTGGCGGCGGGCAGATCCATATCGCGGTAGTTGCCGCATTCCACCTCGCTGGCACCGGGGATATCCCCCTCAAAGGCGGCCATGAAGCGGAAGGAATCCACGGTCAGCTCCAATGCCTGCGCCGGGGTCAGCCCGCGGGTGAGCAGGTAGAAGCCGGTGCGGCAGCCCATGGGGCCAACGTAGATCACGCCGTCCTTCACCGCGCTGTTGCGGGCGTAGGTGGCAAACAGGTGCTCCAGCGTGTGGGCGGCACCGGTGGTCAGATAATCGCCCTGATTGGGCTTCTTCATCCGGATGTCCCAGGTCAGCACATCACCGTCCTGGCGGCTCAGGTACATGCCCCGGTCCAGTTTGGTGTGATCGACACAGAAGCTTGCAATGCGTTCCATGATGTTCTCCTTCAGGATCAGGCCTGCAGGCGCTGGACGCTGCCGTGGGCACAATCCACAGCGATATCCAGGCCGTCGCGGATGTGGCTGCAGGCACCTGCAGCACCCACGATGGTGGGTTTGAGCAGGGAGTTGCCCACGATGGCAGCGTGGCTGTTCAGGCCGGGCTCCTCGACCACCAGAGCGGCGGCATCGCGGACATAGCCCAGCATCTCGTTGGTGGTGGAGGGAACGACCAGCACCATGCCGGGGCGGAACTTTGCCTTGACCTCCTCCAGAGTGCGGCAGACGCAGGCCTTGCCGCTGGCGGAGACCAGATCGGTCTTGCCGCGGCCCACGCCTACACCGGTGGCCAGGCAGTTGCCCACCATGTGGATCTTGATCATGTTGGTGGTGCCGGAAACGCCCACGGGCACGCCTGCGGTCACAACGGCCAGCTCGCCGTTGTGCAGGTAGCCGTTCTTCTCGGCCAGAGCGGTGGACATCTCGATCAGCTCATCGGTGCTGTGGGCGGGGCCCATCAGCAGGGAAGTGATGCCCCAGCTCAGGGAGAGCTGACGCTGCACCTGCTCGTCCATAACGCAGGCAATGATGGGCTGCTTGGGGCGGTACTTGCTCAGCAGGCGGGCGGTGTTGCCGGATTCGGACACGGTGACGATGGCGGCAGCGTTCACGTCCTTGGCGGTCAGGCAGGCAGCGTGAGCGGTTGCATCGCTGACGCTGATCTGGATCTCGGCGTGGCGCTGGGCGCGGTAGTGCTCCTCGTTCTCGGTGCGTTCTGCAATGGCGGACATGGTCTTGAGGGCCTCCACGGGGTAGTCACCGGCAGCGGTCTCACCAGACAGCATGATGGCGGAGGTGCCATCGTAGATGGCATTTGCCACGTCGGAGATCTCGGCACGGGTGGGGCGGGGGTTGACCATCATGCTGTCCAGCATCTGGGTGGCAGTGACGATGGGCTTGCCGAAGGAGAAGGAGCGGTCGATGATGTCCTTCTGGATGCCGGGCAGCTCGGTGAAGTCGATCTCAACGCCCAGGTCACCACGGGCCACCATGACGGCATCGGCTGCGGAGAGGATGCTGTCGATGTTGTTCACACCCTCGCGGTTCTCGATTTTGGCAATGATACGGATGTTGGAATCGTACTCATTCAGCAGATTGCGGATGTCGTACACATCCTGTGCGGTGCGCACAAAGGAAGCAGCGATGAAGTCAAAGCCGTTCTGCACGCCAAAGATGATGTCCTCGCGGTCTTTCTGGCTCAGGTAGGGCATGGACAGATGCACGCCGGGCACATTGACACCCTTTTTGGTCTTGATCTTGCCGCTGTTCAGCACGGTGCAGATGATGTCGGTGTCGGTGACCTGCTCAATGTGCAGCATGATCAGGCCATCGTCCAGCATGATGGTGCCGCCGGGCTGCACGTCCTGGGGCAGATCCTTGTAAGTGACGGAGCAGATCTCCTTGGTGCCCTCCACCTCGCGGGTGGTCAGGGTAAAGGTCTGGCCGGCTTCCAGCATCTCCACACCGTTCTTGAACTCCTTCAGACGGATCTCGGGGCCCTTGGTGTCCAGCAGGGCGGCAACGGGCTTGCCCAGCTCCTCACGCAGCGCCTTCAGCTTTGCCAGACGGCCGCCGTGCTCCTCGTAGGAACCGTGGGAGAAGTTGAAACGGGCCACGTTCATGCCGTTTGCGATCAGGTCGCGCAGGACATCGCCCTTATCGGTAGAAGGGCCCAGGGTGCAGATGATCTTCGTTTTTCTCATAAAATACCTCCAACGTTCACGCTATAATGCTCTCTATCTTGACGCAGCAGCCCAAGCTGGCTGCTCTCTGGCGGGCAGCGATTGCTTTGCGCCCGCGGCGGCAGTATACGCCAATATGGCTGTTTCAACAAACCATACCACTATACATTATAAGCTCTTGGATACAATAGCGCAAGAAAAATCTTTGCAAAGAAACTGCTAAGATTTCATCAGGTTTGAACAAAAAACTTTCCACCACAAAGCGCTTGCATAACCGGCGGGATTTGCTTATAATGAAGGTAAGCAAAAGTGCGACTGTTCCGGGGCAGCCCGGAGGAAAATGGAGTGAAAACATATGGAAAAGCGTGTATTTTTGATCGTACTGGACAGCTTTGGCATCGGCGCGGAGCCGGATGCAGCCGCCTTTGGCGACGAGGGCACCAACACGCTGGGGGCCATTGCAGGGCATCCCAATTTCAACTGCCCCAATCTGAAAAAGCTGGGCCTGTTCAACATTGACGGTGTGACCGCGGGCGAAAAGACCGACGCGCCCGCCGGTGCCTTTGCCCGCCTGCAGGAGCAGAGCATGGGCAAGGATACCACCATCGGCCACTGGGAGATCGCCGGTGTGGTCAGCCCGAACCCGCTGCCCACCTTCCCCAACGGCTTCCCGGAGGAGCTCATTCAGGAGTTTGAGGCAAAAACCGGCCACAAAGTCCTCTGCAATCTGCCTTATTCCGGCACCGAGGTGCTGAAGGACTACGGCGAGCAGGCCATGAAGGAAAATGCCCTCATCGTCTACACCAGCGCCGACAGCGTGTTCCAGGTGGCTGCCCACGAGGAGCTGGTGCCCGTGCCAGAGCTTTACCGCTACTGCGAGATCGCCCGTGAGATGCTGAAGGGCGCGTACGGCGTGGGCCGTGTCATCGCCCGGCCCTTCCTGGGCAGCAGCGCCGAGAACTTCTACCGCACCACCAACCGCCACGACCTGAGCCTGAAGCCGCCCCGTGCCACCATGCTCGACCTGCTGAAGGAAGCCGGCAGGGATGTCATCGCCGTGGGCAAGATCTTTGATATCTTTGACGGACAGGGCGTGACCGAAAAGATCAAGACCACCGGCAACACCAATGGCATCGCCTTCACCAAGGCATTGCAGACCCGGGATTTCGAGGGTCTGGCCTTTGTGAATCTGGTGGATTTTGATATGCTCTACGGCCACCGCCGCGACGTGCCCGGCTATGCCGCCGCCGCCACCGAATTTGACCGCTTCCTGGCCGACTTCATCCCCGGGATGCGGGAGGGAGACCTGCTGATGATCACCGCCGACCACGGCTGCGACCCCTCCTACACCAAGACCACCGACCATACCCGCGAGTATGTGCCGTATCTGGTCTGCGGCAAGGGCGTGAAGCCCGGTGTGGATCTGGGCACCCGGCTCTGCTTTGGCACCATTGCACAGACCGTGTGTGAATATCTGGGCGTGGATGCTTCCAGCCTGGACGGCCACAGCGTGCTGCAGGAGATCCTGAAGTAATATGAGCCCTCTCAGTCACGCGACAGCGTGACCGAGAGGGCTATTTTTTGTGCAAAGTCTTGAACAATATAGTCAATTGTGGTAGACTAGCACGTGCACGCCCGGTGCGTACAAGGTTTACGCCGGGCGCAGGAATTGATATGGTTTCAGAATAGAAGGAGACTATCACATGAGAATCAATCGTACTCTGGGTCTGGCACTGACCGCTGCTGTGCTGGCTGTTGCCATGACTGGCTGCTCCAATAGTGCATCCTCCACCGCATCCTCCGCTGCTTCCAGCGAGGCTGCTTCCTCTGTGGCCGCTTCCAGCGAAGCTGCCGAGAGCGAGGCCGCTGCCGCCAGCGTTGTCAGCACCGAGGATCTGGATGTGAACGGCACCACCTACTCCGCTGACTGCTACGGCGAGTTCACCCTGTCCAACGGCGACACCATGAAGCTGTGGAAGGTGAAGGACGCTTACGCAGACCTGAGCGCTCTGCCCATGAAGGGCATGGCCGAGGAGTTCCCCATCGAGGCCGAGGCTGAGCAGATCTATGTTGCTGACGTGACCAGCAACGGCGAGACCACCCGCCAGTATCTGCGCACCGACAAGGCTGGCCGCAACGGCACTGTCTCTGTCAAGACCTTTGAGCTGGGCGACGCTGAGTAATCGCGCTTCCCTGTAAGATCAGAAGACAACAAGCCCCGGACCTTTTGCAAGGCCCGGGGCTTGTGCTGTTTTATCCTGTTTTATTCTCCGCTGCTGCTGGAGCCGAACAGGGCATCCAGCACGGTGGAAGCGGCCTGATGCAGGGAGTTGGCAGCAGATTCCACCTGCTCCTGCGTGGGCAGAGAGATAGAAGGTGTTTCTGCTCCACCGGTGGATTCACTGCTGGCTTCACTCTCGGCAGGTGCTTCGGTGGAAGCCTCGCTCTCGGCAGGTGCTTCGGGGGTGGGTTCTGCGGGCTGCTCATCGGCAGGCTGTTCCGCAGGCACGCTCTCGGCAGGTTCCTCCACAATGATGCTGTCGGGCGATTCCTCCACAGAGGTGCCCGCGTTGGGGTCAGCCGTGGGGGTGAATACCTCGGTCTTTTCGGGGGTCTGCTGGGTATCGCTCACGGTGTCCTCACCGCCCAGAACGGATGCAATCAGCTCCTTGGCCTGGTTGACCGAGTTCTCATCCGGCTTCATCACATAGAGGCTCTGACCCTTTGCGGAGTAGCACTGGGAGCTCTTGCCGCTGGTGCCGGTCACGGTATAGCTCTGGATGTCCCAGTCAGACAGGCTTGCCAGCTGCATCCGCACCAGTGCGGAGATCTGCTCCTGAGAAAGGCTGGTCACAAAGCAGTCGGACACAGCATCCATCAGCTTGGAGAAGCTCATCAGCACGGTGGGGGATTTGATCTTGTTCATCATGGCATCGATGACTTTCATCTGGTTGATGCCGCGCTGGATATCGCCAGAGGCAAAGGCGTGGCGCTCACGGGCAAAGGCCAGAGCGCTCTTGCCGTCCAGATGGTTCCAGCCCTCGGCAAAGGTGGTGGGGTCATAATAGCCGGGGCTGCCCACCGAGGTGAACGCCTGATCGGAGTAGACATCCACGCCGCCCACGGCATCGATGATGCTGATGAAGCCCGCAAAGTTGATGCGGAGGTATTGGTCCACATTGACCCCGTACAGGTTGCCCAAGGTTGCCATGCTGGTCTCCACGCCGTACAGACCGGCATGGGTCAGCTTGTCCTTGCTGTTGGTGCCCGCCAGATCAACGTAGTAATCGCGGGGAGTGTTGATGAGCGCCACCCGTTTGGTGGAGGGGTTGACCACGGCAAGGATGTTCACATCGCTGCGGGCCTTTTCAGTCAGTTCGCCGCGGTTGTCCACGCCGCTCAGGTAGACCACAAAGGGCTCCTTGGTGATCTTGTTGGCCTCGGTGCCGGTGACAAGGCCGGAGGTCACGTTGTCCAGTGCACTCAGACCCTGCTGCGCCCAGACACAGCCCAGCGCCAGAAAGGCGCACAGGAACACCGAGAACACCCGGGATACCTTGCGGGGGGCGCTGTACTCCTGGCAGCGCTTGACCAGCAGCCAGAACAGCACCAGCAGCGCCGCAATGATGACCAGATACAGTGCGGGCAGCATCTGGGTGCGCCAGAGCTGGAAGAAGGCCGCAATGCTCAGAATGGCTTGTAGGATCAGCAAAACAGTACCTCGTTTCGGGTTGGCCGCGCCGGTATCTGCATCCGGCTTGCGGCGGGGCGGCTTTGACTCCGGGGCAGGCCCGCCGGTATGCTTCGGCGGCTTGGGCGGTGCAGGCGGCGGGGTGGGAGCGGCAGTTTCCGGCGCAAAAAAGGCCGCACTGTCCACCTCCACAGTCTTTTCTTCCGGCGGGCGGTGGCCCCGATGGATGTGCCGGGTGCTGTCATCGTCCGTGTGGGAACGGGAAGTTTCATCAAACATAGGAATTCTCCTTTTTGACATGTCCTCAGGCAAGGGGCACGATGGTCAGAACAGCCCGTGCCGGCAGGCAGGTGGCCGTCTGATCCTCCTGCGAGATCCAGCCAAAGCTTTCGCAGATGTGGTCAGGGCAGGGGGAATCAATGAACCGTGCCGCGCCGTCCTTGACCTCGATGTGCACCGTCAGATAGCCGGTGTCGATGGCATAGACGGCATCCTTGTCCAGAGAGATCTTCTGCACCGTGTTCGCATCGCCGTAGGTCAGCTCCGCGCCCAGGGTGCTGCCGCTCTGCCCGGCACTGCGGAGGTAAAAAAGCACCCCCGCGATCACCAGAACAACAGCGGCGAACAGTAAATTGACCCAGAGATTTTTTTTCTGCTTCATGGCTCAGGCATCCTTCTGGGGAAACAGCTGTTCCAGCTCGGCCAGCCACAGGGCGGCGCAGGCATCGCTGGGCATCCGCCAGTCCCCGCGCGGCGAGAGGGTCACGCTGCCGATCTTGGGGCCGTCGGGCAGGCAGCTGCGCTTGAACTGCTGGGCAAAGAACCGCCAGTAGAAGTTGCGCAGCCACTTGTAAAGCACCGCGTCCGGGTATTCCTCCCGGCCTGCAAAGGCTGCCCTGGCCAACCGGAAGATCTTTGCCGGGCCAAAGCCGAAGCGGAGCACATAATAAAGGTAGAAGTCGTGCAGTTCATAGGGGCCCACCAGATCCTCGGTGCGCTGTGCGATCTCACCGTTGTCCTTGGCGGGCAGCAGCTCGGGGGACACAGGGGTGTCGAGGATGTCCAGCAGCACCTCTTTCAGGGCCGGGGTGGCGGCAATGTCGGCTTCGTACCGGACAAGGTGGCGCACCAGCGTTTTGGGTACGCCTGCGTTCACGCCGTACATGCTCATGTGGTCGCCGTTGTAGGTGGCCCAGCCCAGGGCCAGCTCGGAAAGGTCGCCGGTGCCTACCACCAGACCGCCGGTGCGGTTGGCGGTGTCCATCAGTTCCAGCGTGCGCACGCGGGCCTGACCATTCTCGTAGGTTACATCCAGCACGCTCTCGTCCTGGCCGATGTCCCGGAAGTGGCTGTGCACCGTGGCGGCAATGTCGATCTCGGTAAAGCTGACGTGCAGCTCGTCACAGAGGATCTCCGCATTGCTGCGGGTGCGCTTGGTGGTGCCAAAGCAGGGCATGGTCACGGCCAGCACATCGGTGGTGGGGCGGCCCAGCTGCTTCATGGCGCGGACAGCCACCAGCAGGGCAAGGCAGCTGTCCAGACCGCCCGAAATGCCGATGACGGCTGTTTTGGCGCGGGCGTGCTCAAGACGCTTGGCCAGGCCGTCGGCCTGCATCTTCAAAATCAGCTCACAGCGCTCGGCACGCAGCTGCTCGTTGTGGGGAATAAAGGGGGTGGGGTCTACCCAGCGGGTTAGCACGGTGTCGGTCAGGGCCAGGTCGAACTCCACGGTCTGGTAGCCCTCGGTGCTGGGCTCAAAGCTGGTGTTGCGCGCCCGCTCCGACTCCATCCGCTGGCAGTCCAGCTCTGTCTCGGCAGGGCCGCCTGCAAAGGGCTTTCCCTCGGCCAGCAGGGTGCCGTTCTCGGCGATCAGGTCGTGGCCTGCGAACACCATGTCCTGGGTGCTCTCGCCGTGGCCTGCCGAGGCGTACAGGTAGCCGCAGAGCAGGCGGGCAGACTGGTTTTCCACCAGTGCCCGGCGGTACTCAGCCTTGCCTACCGTTTCATCGCTGGCCGAAAGGTTGGCGATGACGGTAGCGCCTGCCAATGCGTGGAAGGTGGAGGGCGGCAGGGCGCTCCACAGGTCCTCGCAGAGCTCCACGCCCAGCACAAAGCTGGGCATCTGGCGGCAGCGGAAGAGCAGGGAGGTGCCAAAGGGAACATCCTGCCCGCAGACATTCACCCACTCCACCTCGGTGGAACCGGGGGTGAACTGCCGCTTTTCATAGAACTCGCCGTAGTTGGGCAGGTACGTTTTGGGAACCAGACCCAGCAGCTGCCCGCGGCAGAACACGGCAGCGCAGTTGTACAGCTTGCCCCGCACCATCAGGGGCAGGCCCACAAGGGTCACGGTGTCCAGCTCCCGGCTGGCATCCAGCAGCTCCTGCAGGCCGGTCAGGGCTCCCTGCTGCAGGGTGCGCTGCAAAAACAGGTCGCCGCAGGTATAGCCGGTCAGGCAGAACTCAGGGAACACGGCCAGCTTCACGCCGCGGGCGGCAGCGGCACGCAGCTCTGTGAGGATCTGCCGGGTGTTGTAGGCGCAGTCCGCCACCCGAAGCGCGGGCGAGAGGGCTGCTGCTTTCAAAAAACCATCTTTCATCGGAGGATTTCACATCCTGTCTCTCTTGTTTGCCCACGGCGAACAACTGTGCTCCCGTGGTGAGGATAGTATACCACACTCTGACCAAAACGAAAAGAGGGCTGTTATCAACCCTCTCTGCCTCTGCGCCTGACGGCGGGGCAAAGAAGGGTCCTAACAACCCCCTGTGGATACACCAAATGGAAAACGAGATGGACCGTAAGCCGGGTTCTGTATTAAACGACGATCTGTCTAGGC
>UMHU01039871.1_pt1 | contig 11877 bp, 10 predicted proteins | sample 1965591 | NCBI WGS metagenome assembly UMHU01 (sample SAMEA4836101, study PRJEB28245) | human gut metagenome | biome: gut microbiome; material: fecal sample | place: Denmark | collected 2008
CTTCCGCTTCCGGTCTGGCCAGAAGAGGATGAAGACCAGGGCACACACCGCCATAAGATAGCAGTAGAACATGTAGGGCATAATCTTGACGGCAGAGACCCCCGTCCCTGCGGAGGCGTAGAGCAGCTGCGCACCATAGGGCAGGATGCCCTGCATCACCGAGGCAAAGATATCCAGGAGGGAGGCGGATCGCCGGGGGTCGATGTGGTACTCCTGGCTGATGTCCTTAGCGATGGAGCCGGTCATCACGATGGCAACTGTGTTATTGGCGGTGGCTACATCCACCGCGGCCACCAGTCCGGCGATGCCCAGCTGGGCACCCCGCTTGGAGTTGGCGCGGCGGTGGACGAAGTCGATGAGCCACTGGATGCCGCCATATTCCCGCACCAGGGCGCCGATACAGGCCACGACGATGGAGATGACAGTGATGTCATACATGGCGGTGATGCCCGTCCCCATCACAGAGAAGATCTGGGTCCAGGGAAAGGCGCCGGAGGCCACGCCCACGATCAGGCTCAGCACAGCGCCGATGGTCAGGATCAGGAACACGTTGACGCCGGCCACGGCCCCCACCAGGACCACCAGATAGGGCAGGACCTTCCAGACGCTGTATGTGCCGATCTCCGGCTGGCCGCTGCCGCCCCAGGTGAGGGCGATGAAGATCACCAGGGTGAGGATGGCTGCAGGCAGGACGATGAAGAAGTTCATGCGGAACTTGTCCTTCATTTCACAGCCCTGGGTGCGGACCGCGGCGATGGTGGTGTCGGAGATCATGGAGAGGTTGTCACCGAACATGGCGCCCGAGGCCACCGCCGCGATGCACAGGACCACCTCGAAGCCGGTGGCTTCGCTCATGGAGACGGCGAAGGGGGCCAGGGCGGAGATGGTGCCCACCGAGGTGCCCATGGAGATGGACACGAAGCAGGAGATCAAGAACAGGCCCGCCACCGCGAACTGGCTGGGCAGGTAGTCCAGGAACAGATAGACCGTGCTGTCGGCGCCGCCGGCGGCCTGGACCGCGCCGGAAAAGGCGCCTGCGGCCAGAAAGACCAGGCACATGGTGAGGATGTTCTCATCCGCCACCCCGTTGGCCATTACCTTCAGCTTGGCGTTGAAGTCCAGGGCCCGGTTCTGGACGCAGGCTACGAACAGGGCGATGAGGAAGGCCACGATGGCCGGGGTCTGATAGAAGCCCATCTCGATCTTGAGCCCATACTCGAACAGCAGGCCGCAGCCCAAATAGAGGACCAGGAACACCAGGATGGGGAGCAGGGCGGCGGCATTGCCCCGCTTCTGCGCCGGATTGAGTTCTCCCATAGGAAGGGACCCCCTTTTTCTTTCTCTTTTGACCTTTCTATTTTAGAGGAGTTGGGAGAGGGTGTCAATAGAAAAGGAGGCGGCATAGGATGGAACAGCCTTTGTATGGACAGAGGAGGGAGCCATGGAACTGAAGCTGAGTCAGGAGTTCCTGACAGAGAATGACTGTTACCAGGCCGGGCGGAAGATCGTACCCAAGGGGATCATGGTCCACTCCACCGGCGTGGCGCAGCCGGACCCGCAGGTGTTCATCCGCCGCTGGAACAAGCCCGGGGTGGAGGTGTGCGTCCACGCCTTCGTGGCCCGGGATGAGGTCATCCAGACCCTGCCCTGGAACTGGCGGGGCTGGCACGCAGGCTCGGGAAAAAACGGCAGCGCCAACAATACCCACATCTCCTTTGAGTGCTGTGAGCCAGCCGGGCACACCTATCAGAACGGAAAGATGGTGGGCTATGATGTGGAGAAGAACGAGGCATATTTTCAGGACATCTACCGCAACGCCGTGGAGCTGTCCGCCATGCTGTGCCGCCAGTACCGCCTGGACCCCATGGAGCCGGGCGTGATCCTGGACCACGCCGGCGGCCACGCCCTGGGGATCGCCAGCAACCACAGCGATGTGGGCCAGTGGTGGCCGCTGCACGGGAAGACCATGGATGACTTCAGGCGGGCCGTGAGGGATGCGATGAGAGGAGGAGAGGAGACGGTGACACAGGAACAGTTTGATGCCATGATGGCGGATTATCTGGCCCGCAGAGGCCGAGAGAAGCCCTCTGACTGGTCTGAGAACGCCCGCCGCTGGGCGGAGGAGGCCGGACTGGTCTCCGGGGACAGCGCTGGGATGCGCTATCGGGACTTCACCACCCGGGAGGAGACCATCCAGTTCCTTTACCGCTACCAGCAGGTGACGGAAGGGAAGCCATAACGGAGAAAGAGCCCCCTCCGCCGGAAGAGCCGGCAGAGGGGGCTTCTGGTCATGGTGTCGCTCAGGCTCTCCAGAGCCCGTGAAGATTGCAATAGGCGTAAGCGGCCTTGACCCGGTCGCCGGGGGCGAGGGCAAATTTGACCTCCGGGGCCTGACCTGGCTCCAGGTATTTGATTTGACAGCCCTCGGTGGTCTCCAGGGCCACCCACTGGATATAGTGCTCGGGGATCATGGGATGGGGGGCGGAGCCCACCTTGACATCCACCATGCTGCCCTCTACGGTGACCACAGGGACATGCTTCTCCTGAGCCGCGTCGGTGGAATCGGGGACGAGTTCGGTCATCTTCTGCCCGCAGCACATGACGGGCACGCCGCTGGACTGGAGAAAGGTGACGATATTCCCGCAGTGCTCACAGATGTAGAACTTCATAGGATGCTGCCTCCTTTGCAATGGGGAGCCCGTGATTTTCCGGCCGGGATGTGCCGGAAGAGCTCAGCACTATTATACCCAAAATACAGGGAAATAGCAACAGGATCTTAGTGTTACGAGCCGTGTATCCGCCACAGCTGATGCCGCTCCCCGGGTCCACGGCGATCAGCTCCCCGTCCCGGGTGAAGGAGATGAACCGCCCGCCCTGATGGCACAGGGTGCCCCGGTCCCCCTTGGAGAGATAGTACCAGATGTCCGGCGGGACCTGGCAGGTCACCACAGTGTCCCGGCAGGGGACATGGAAATAGAGGTAGTAGGAGGAGCCAGCGCGGGAGTGGCAGTTCTCCTTGGCGTGGACCCGGGCCTCTTCGGCCCGGACAGGCTCCCCTCTGGAGGAGTCCTGAAGGTTGTGCAGATGGAAGATGATCAAACTGATGCACAGGGCGGCCAGTACTGCCGCAGCGACAGCCATATCCTGCCTCCTTCCTCCAAAGGCCTGAGGTACAAGACCAGCATAACAGAAAAAAGCGCAAAAAACAACCTTCCACCGGAGTGGAAGGCTGTTTTTTCTGACTTACCGGATGAGGCTGCTCATATCGTACAGGCCGGGTGCCTTCACACCGGCCATAAACTTGGCCGCCTCCACGGCGCCCTGGGCGAAGATCTCCCGGGAGAGGGCAGTGTGGCGGATCTCCATGACCTCGTCGTGGCCGGCAAAGATGATCTCGTGCTCCCCCACGATGGTGCCGCCCCGGACCGCGGAGATGCCGATCTCCTTCTTGTCACGGGGATGGCGGACGCTGTGGCGCTCGAAGACGTACTCCGTCTCGTGGCCGCAGGCCCCCGCCGCCGCGTCGGCGATCATCAGGGCAGTGCCGCTGGGAGCGTCCACCTTCCGGCGGTGATGGCGCTCCACGATCTCGATGTCATAGCTGTCCCCCAGCACAGAGGCCGCCTTTTTCACCAGCTCCAGCAGTACATTGATCCCCAGGGACATGTTGGCGGAGCGGAAAATGGGCACCTCCAGGGCAGCGGCGCCGATTTGGGCCACCTGCTCAGGGGTGTAGCCGGTGGTGGCCAGCACCAGAGGGGTCCCGGTGGCCCGGGCGAAGTCCAGCAGGCCATCCAGGGCGGCGGGGGAGGAGAAGTCGATGACCGCGTCCGCCTCCCCGCTGAACTGGGCAGGGGAGGAGAAGACGGGAAAGTCCCGGTCGGAGGAGCCCAGGATATCGAAGCCGGCCGCCACCTGCACCTGGGGGTCGGCGGCGCACAGGGACTCCACCACCCGGCCCATGTGGCCGCTGCATCCGGAGATGATGATCTTTTGCATGGCGGCTCCTTACAGCAGGCCCATGCGGCCCATGGCCTGGCGCAGCGTCTCCAGATTCTTGTGGGAGATGTCGCACAGGGGCAGACGCAGGGAACCGGCCTCCATGCCCATCAGGTTCATGGCTGCCTTGATGGGGATGGGGTTGACCTCGATGAACAGGGCGTCGATCAGGTCCATATAGGCGATCTGAAGCTTGGAGGCATCCTCAAACTGTCCCTCCAGGCACAGGTGGGACATCTTGACCATGACCTCGGGGATGATGTTGCTGGCCACCGAGATGACCCCCTTGGCACCCAGGGACATCATAGGGACCACCTGGTCGTCGTTGCCGGACCAGATGTAGAAGTCATCGGGGCAGAGGAACCGGGTGTGGGCCAGCAGGGAGAAGTTGCCGGAGGCCTCCTTCACGCCGTTGATCTTGGGATTCTGAGCCAGCACCTTGTAGGACTCGGCGGTAAAGGAGACCCCGGTGCGGCTGGGCACGTTGTAGAGGATCATGGGCAGCTCGATGCGCTCCGCGATGTACTCATAGTGCTTGATGAGGCCGGTCTGGCTGGCCTTGTTGTAGTAGGGGGTCACCAGCAGGCAGGCGTCGGCGCCGGAGTCCTGGGCGTGCTGGGACAGGTAGACGGCGGCGGAGGTGTCGTTGCTGCCCGTGCCGGCGATGACTTTGACCCGGTGGTCCACCCGCTTGACGCAGAATTCCACCGCGGCGATGTGCTCCCGGATGGACATGGTGGCTGACTCGCCGGTGGTACCGCACACGCAGACCGCATCCACGCCGGCGGCGATCTGGGCGTCGATCAGCTTGCCGAAGGCGTCGTAGTTGATATTGCCGTTCTGGTCAAAGGGTGTAGCCAGGGCGGGGCAGGAGCCGGTAAATACGGGTGTTCTCATAAAACAGCATCCCTTCTGATTGAGAGTGGAAGAGTGAAGCGTGGAACACGGAGGCGGCCCATGCAGGGGACGTCTCTGCGCCCCTTCACTCAGAGGAATTGACGGCCGTAAAAGCGCTTCGGATGGAGAGACAGCGAAAGGGACCGCAGAGGCGGGGCCCTTCCTGCGTCATGTTTTTCTCAGTTATCCGTTAAATATACCCTTCCGCGCACAGCAGCTCGGCCAGCAGGACCGCGCCGCCGGCGGCGCCGCGCAGGGTGTTGTGGGACAGGCCCACGAACTTGTAGTCGTACTGGGTATCGGGGCGCAGACGGCCCAGGGAGATGGCCATGCCGCCCTCCAGATCCCGGTCCAGTCTGGCCTGGGGACGGTCGGGCTCCTCAAAATAGTGGAGGAACTGCTTGGGGGCGGAGGGGAGCTCCAGCTCCTGGGCCCGGCCCTTGAAGTTCTTCCAGGTCTCCCTGATCTCCTCCATAGAGGGCTTATTGCGGAAGGTGACGAACACGGCGGCGGTGTGGCCGTCGGAGACGGGGACCCGCAGGCACTGGGCAGTGATGGCGGGTCCGGCGGCCTTGACGATCTTGCCGTCCTCCACCTTGCCCCAGACCTTCAGGGGCTCCTGCTCGCTCTTCTCCTCCTCGCCGCCGATGTAGGGGATCAGATTATCCACCATCTCGGGCCAGCGCTCAAAGGTCTTGCCCGCACCGGAGATGGCCTGATAGGTGCAAACCAGGACCTTCTCGATGCCGAACTGCATCAGGGGATGCAGGGCAGGGGCATAGGACTGGATGGAGCAGTTGGATTTGACGGCGATGAAGCCGCGCCGGGTGCCCAGGCGGGCGCGCTGTGCTGGGATGACCGCCAGATGCTCCGGGTTCATCTCGGGCACCACCATGGGCACGTCGTCGGTCCAGCGGTGGGCGGAGTTGTTGGAGACCACCGGCACCTCGGCCTTGGCGTAGGTCTCCTCCAGGGCGCGGATCTCCTCCTTCTTCATATCCACGGCACAGAAGACGAAGTCTACCATGCCGGCGATCTTTTCCACGTCGGCGGAGGCGTCCAGCACCACCAGGTCCTTGGCCTGCTGGGGGATGGGAGTCTTCATGGCCCAGCGGCCGGAGACGGCCTGCTCATAGGTCTTGCCGGCGGAACGGGGGCTGGCGGCGATGGCGGTGAGCTGGAACCAGGGGTGGTCCTCCATCAGGGTGACGAAGCGCTGCCCCACCATGCCGGTGCCGCCGATGATGCCTACTTTGTACTTTTTCATGTTCAGGTTCCTTTCATGGCGGCTCGTGCCGCAGATTTGGACTTTGCGGAAAAGGGAAAAAACAGAGGTTGCCAATCAGGGCCGGAGTCAGTATAATAGACGACAAGAAGTACAGGGATCTGACGGGACCGGCCTGTTTCCCTCCTATTTTTAATTAGTATCTATGATAGCATGATGAGAAATCAGTGTCAACAAATTGCGTGTTGACGCTTTTGTGAGAAATGGAGCCCAGTATGAGAAAAAAACTGTTGAAATTTTTAGCGCTGTCTCTTGCATTTGTCCTGTGCGTCCCCACGGCCGGGGCGGCCCGGCGGGGGGAGGAGATGGTCCGGGTGGGCCTGGCCTACGGCAGCGGCGCCCTGGTGGGGGCCAACCTGGAGAACAACACGGGCTACGGCTCCGGCTACCGCTTCGGCTACTTTGACGAGGACCTGCGGTTCGAGGAGCTGGGGGAGACCGACGAGAAAGAGACCCAGATCACCGTGCTGAAAGCCCAGAACACCTGGTTCTACTATGACAGGAGCAGCGGAAAATATATCTACTCCAACTCGGACAACGGGGGCACTGTGGTGGGCTGCTTCCACCTGCTCATCGACTCCTTCCGGCGCTTTGACGACGCGGCGGAGGAGGCAGAGGAGTACGACGGCGGCTTCGTGGCCTGGATCGACGGGGAATATCAGGTCCGGGTGGGAGCCTACCTCTCCAAGGAGGACGCCCTGGACGCCGCCGATGAGCTGGGCGAAGGGGGGGTCGTGGGGACCAGCGCCTATGCCGTCACAGTGATCCAGACGGGGACCGACCGGGTCCTGTTCCAGTTTGACGGGGGAGAGGACCTGGCCCTGGGCATCATGCCGGACGTGACCGGCGAGGATGAGGTGCGGACCTGGTTCCAGGGGTACAAGTACCACGGCGGCTTCCGCTATGAGCGCATCGGCGGCGGAGACCTGACGGTGGTCAGCGTGGTGGACATGGAGACCTACATCAAGGGGGTGATCCCCTTTGAGATGAGCAACGACTGGCCCCTGGAGGCGCTGAAGGCCCAGGCCATCTGCGCCAGGAGCTATGCCTACAACAACATCTCTCAGAACAAGCACAGCGCCCACCACTTCGACGTGTGCAGTTCCACGGACTGCCAGGTCTACCGGGGGGCCGGCTCCAACGTCAGCAGCTATCAGTCCACAGACCGCACTGACCGGGCGGTGGAGGAGACAGCGGGGGAGTACGCCCTCTATGACGGCACGGTGATCGAGGCGTTCTACTCCTCCAGCCACGGCGGGGCCAGCGAGGACGTGTACAACGTCTGGGGCTCCTCCCGGGAGAAATATCCCTACCTGTGCGGGGTGGAGGACCCCTATGAGCAGGATGTGGCCAGCCTGAATTCCTACTCCTCCTGGACCGTGCGCTATACGGCCTCGGAGCTGACCAGCCTGCTCCAGAAATGGGGGGGCGTGAACGCCTCGGTGGAGTCGCTGACCCTGACCTACTCGGACCTGGGCAACGTGATCCAGGTGAAGGTCAATTATACCAACGGGGAGAGCAGCACCATCCGCCAGCGGAGCACTGACCTGCGCAATCTGTTCGGCCTGCCCTCCATCCGCTTCACCATCAACGGGGCGGAGGCGGAGCCCGGTTCCCCCTCCGGCGGGAGCCTGAGCGGGGAAGGGCTGAGCGGCAGGAGCCGCCTCTACACCATCAGCGGAACAGGAGCCCTGAGCCGGGAGGACCGGGATGACCTGTATGTCATCTCCGGGGCGGGGTCCATCGACCGGATGGGAGAGCAGACGGGGAGCTCCGGAGGAGACACAGGCGCTGTGGCGGGCACCGAGGTCACGGTGAGCGGCAGCCAGTATGTATTCCAGGGCTCCGGCTGGGGCCACCAGCTGGGCATGAGTCAGTACGGTGCCTACGCCATGGCGGAGCGGGGATTCGACTACGACGAGATCGTGGAATTCTATTTCCCGGGGGTCGAGGTCGATGCCCTGGACTAAGAGAAAAGAGGACAAGGAAGTACATTGAAGACATCTGATTTTGATTTTGAACTGCCGGAGGAGCTGATCGCCCAGACTCCACTGGAGCGCAGGGATGCTTCCCGCCTGCTGACGCTGGACAAGTACACGGGCGAAACGGGCCACCACCATTTCTATGAGCTCCCCCGGTTTTTGAGACCAGGGGACTGCCTGGTGCTCAACGACTCCCGGGTACTGCCCGCCCGGCTGATCGGCCGCCGGTCCACCGGCGGCGCCTGCGAAGTGCTGCTCCTCATCGACAGGGGGGAGGGCCTGTGGGAGTGTCTGGTCCGGCCGGGGCGGAAGATGAAGCCCGGCGCTCAGCTCTCCTTCGGGGAGGGGAAGCTCACCGCCACGGTGGAGGCGGAGCTGCCCGGCGGGAACCGGCTGGTCCGCTTCCACTACCAGGGGATCTTTCTGGAGATCCTGGAGGAGCTGGGCCGGATGCCTCTGCCCCCCTATATCAAGGCGGAGCTCCAGGACAACGAGCGGTATCAGACCGTCTACTCCAAAGTGCTGGGGTCCGCCGCCGCTCCCACCGCCGGCCTGCACTTCACGCCGGAGCTGCTGCGCCAGGTGGAGGAGATGGGGGGCAGGCTGTGCTATGTGACGCTCCATGTGGGGCTGGGGACCTTCCGCCCGGTGAAGGAGGAGGAGATCACCGACCATGAGATGCACTCCGAGTACTGCATGGTCCCCGGGGAGACCGCCCGGATCATCAACGAGACCCGGAAGAACGGGGGGCGGGTGATCTGTGTGGGCACCACCTCCTGCCGCACGGTGGAGAGCTTTGCAGCGGAGGACGGGACCATGGAGGAGTCTGCCGGCTGGACGAACATTTTCATCTATCCCGGCTACCGCTTCAAAGTGCTGGACGGGCTGATCACCAATTTCCACCTGCCGGAGTCTACGCTGATCATGCTGGTCTCCGCCCTGGCAGGCCGGGAGCACGTGCTGGCCGCCTACCGGGAGGCGGTGCGGGAGCGATACCGGTTTTTCTCCTTCGGAGACGCGATGCTGATCGCGGACTTCAAAGAGCAGGAAAGGGAAAAGGGCTGACAGAAAGCTGCGGGCTTTTTCCGGCGGATCAAAGGCCCCGCCCCGGCGGGGAACAAGATACGGTAAAGGAGTTTTTTTGTGTTTCAGATCCTGAAGACGGAGGGCAGGGCCAGGCGTGGCGTGTTCACCTGCGCCCATGGAACTGCCCAGACCCCTGTTTTTATGAATGTCGGGACCCAGGGGGCCATCAAGGGGGCGGTCTCCTCCCACGACCTGAAGACGCTGGGCTGTCAGATCGAGCTGTCCAACACCTACCACCTCCACCTGCGGCCGGGAGACGGGGTGGTGCGGCAGCTGGGCGGACTGCACCGGTTTATGGACTGGGATGGCCCCATCCTCACCGACAGCGGCGGATTTCAGGTCTTTTCTCTGTCCGGCCTGCGTAAGATAACGGAGGAGGGCGTCACCTTCGCCTCCCATATCGACGGACGTCGGATCTTCATGGGACCGGAGGAGTCCATGCAGATCCAGTCTAATCTGGGCAGCGACATCGCCATGGCCTTTGACGAGTGCATCGAGAACCCCGCCCCCTTCGACTACGTGGAGGCCTCCTGTGCCCGGACCTACCGCTGGCTGGAGCGCTGCGTGGCGGAGCACCAGCGGCTGAACCGGCAGCCCGGCTGTGTCAATCCCCAGCAGATGCTCTTCGGCATCAACCAAGGCGGGACCTACCCGGAGCTGCGGGTGCGGCACATGGAGCAGATCGCCCAGCTGCCCTGTGACGGCTTCGCCATCGGGGGGCTGGCGGTGGGGGAGCCCACGCAGACCATGTACGACATCATCGACGCGGTGGAGCCCCATATGCCCCGGGAGAAGCCCCGCTACCTCATGGGGGTGGGGACCCCCTCCAACATCATCGAGGGCGTGGCCCGTGGCATCGACTTCTTCGACTGCGTCATGCCCGCCCGGAACGCCCGCCACGGCAAGCTCTTCACCTGGGAGGGCACCATCAACATCAAGAATGAGAAGTATAAGCTGGATGACCGCCCCATCGACCCCGCCTGCACCTGCCCCACCTGTGCCGCCTTCTCCCGGGCCTATGTCCGCCATCTGCTGGCGGCGGGGGAGATGCTGGCCATGCGGCTGGCTGTCATGCACAACCTGCATTTCTATAACGAGCTGATGGCCCGCATCCGGCAGGCCCTGGACGAGGGGCGCTTTGAGGCATTCCGGGCGGAATACAGCGAAAAGCTGGGGAGACCGGCGCCCTGAGGATACGCCGGGAATGAGATCGAACAGGAGTGAATCGCATGGAACACTTTGCATCTGTCCTGCGCCCGCGGGGGCAGCGTCCCGGGGCCGACCTGACCCTGACCAGTCCCGGGGAGGCGGAGAAGGCCCGCCGCTTCCACAGCGGCCTGCCAGGCTATGCCCCCACTCCGCTGGTATCCCTGGACGGCCTGGCCCACAGTCTGGGCGTGTCCAAGATCTGGATCAAGGATGAGTCCAAGCGGTTCGGCCTCAACGCCTTCAAGGCGCTGGGCGGGAGCTATGCCATGGCCCGGTGTCTGTCGGAAAAGCTGGGGAAGCCCTTGGAGGAGATGAGCTTTGAGGAGCTGTGCGCCCCCGCCGCCCGCCGGGCGCTGGGGGACATCACCTTCGTCACTGCCACCGACGGAAACCACGGCCGCGGAGTGGCCTGGGCGGCCCGGCTGCTGGGCCAGAAGGCGGTGGTCTACATGCCCAAGGGGAGCGCGGCGGAGCGGCTGGAGAACATCCGCGCCCAGGGCGCCCAGGCGGAGATCACCGAGTATAACTATGATGACGCGGTCCGCCTGGCGAACCGGATGGCGGAGGAGCACGGCTGGATCTTGATCCAGGACACAGCCTGGCCGGGCTATGAGGAGATCCCCGCTCATATCATGCAGGGCTATACCACTTTGGCCGCCGAGACCCTCCAGCAGCTGGAGGAGCAGGGGGCGGAGAGGCCCACCCATCTGTTTCTCCAGGCGGGGGTGGGCAGCTTCGCCGGTGCGGCGCTGGGCTTCTTTACCTCCGTATGGGGGGAGGAGCGGCCGGTCACCGCCATCGTGGAGCCAGACCGGGCCGACTGCCTGTTCCGCACCGCCCAGGCCGACGACGGGGCGCTGCACTTCGTCACCGGGGACATGGACAGCATGATGGCGGGTCTGTGCTGCGGAGAGCCCTGCACCATCAGCTGGAAGATCATCGATGCCTACGCGGATGCCTTCCTGTCCTGCGGGGACGGATACGCCGCCCGGGGAATGCGTCTGCTGGCCCGGCCGGAGGAGGGCGACCCGGCGGTGGTGTCCGGGGAGTCCGGCGCAGTGACAGCCGGGGTGCTGGATGCCCTGATGCGGGGAGACGCCCCGTCAGAGGTGCGGCAGGCGCTGGGCCTGAACGAGTCCTCCCGGGTGCTCCTGGTGAGCACCGAGGGGGACACCGACCAGGAAAATTACCAGCGGATCATCAACGGGGAGGACTGATCCCCATGTTGGTCCCGGTCCCCTGCAGGGGACCGGGACCAACAGCTTTCTCTTTTACAGGAAAGGCGGCATAGCAGAAGCTGTAACAGATGAGGCGGGAAAAGGGACGCTGCAAAAAGCGCAGGAGCGCCAGCTCCTGCGCTCAGGCTGTCAAAAGACCTTTTTCAGGGACGGATATTTCAAGGCCGGGAGGGGGAGCTCG
>UMHU01055141.1_pt1 | contig 11872 bp, 8 predicted proteins | sample 1965591 | NCBI WGS metagenome assembly UMHU01 (sample SAMEA4836101, study PRJEB28245) | human gut metagenome | biome: gut microbiome; material: fecal sample | place: Denmark | collected 2008
CTGAAGATCGCAGGCACCTGCGGCCTCTTGGGCGCGGCCATCACCCTCCACGCCATCTATAATCTGCTCATCGCCCACGGCGGCGCGGCACAGTATGTGTCCTACGCCCTGCCGGTGCTGCTGGTGGCGGCGGGAAAGCTGTCCGCTTTCCGCTTATTGCAGAGGAAATAACCGAATAACCACTCCCTGAGAGCTGCTTTTTGGCGGCTCTCAAATTTTTTTGAAAAATTTTGCGTTTTGGGTGAGAGTTTTTTCGATTTTTTGTACCTATATAAGTGAAGGGGTTTTTAAGCCACATTTCAAAAAATCCAGAGAGGAGGTTCAAACGATATGTACGATACCGCAAGACGGGTCACACTCGTCAAGCAGCGGGTGCGGGAAAACACCCGCCGAAGACAGCGGCGCGAGGCAATAAGCCTCTCCGCAGCGTGTATGCTGCTGTGCGCGGCGCTGATGCAGACAGCGGGCACGGTCGTCGGGCCGGGACAGACCGCCGCATGGGGCGTGTTCGGCGCGATGCTGCTGCGGGAGGACGCGGGCGGCTATGTGCTGGTGGCCGTCGTCTCCTTTGCAGCGGCGGTGGTCATCACCGCGCTGTGCTTCCGGCTCAGAAGCAAGGAAAACCGGAGAAAAGACGGGACAGGCAAGCCAGACCCGCAAGAACAGGAGGAGAAAAGCCAATGAAGAAACGAATACTCAGCATCCTGCTCCTATGCTGCATGGTGCTGACGCTGCTGCCGACGACCGCATTTGCCGCGGGAAAAATTTGGGTAGGCACAGAGGAGGAGCTACTTGCCGCGCTGGCAGACAATACAATCGATAAAATCACCTTGACGGCGGATATTACCGTCAGCCAAACGTTGGTAATCGACAGACAGGTCGTGCTTGTCCTGGACCATAGGCTCAAGATCGATCGGGAACAGAGCGGAAGCGGTACACTGTTCCATATAACCAAAAGCGGCTATCTGGACACCAACGCTGGAAGCATTACCGATAACGTGCTCAATGAGGGCAAATTCTTCCCCCGCCAAATTTCAGGCGAGGTGATCAACGAGGGCGAAATCATCCGCGGCTCGTTTTCCGGAAAGGTGAAGAATCGAGGCTCCATCAACTATGGCTCTTTTCGGGGTGAAGTGGAAAACGCCCCCGGCGGGAAAATCGCCAATGGCGAGCTTTATGGTGAAGTGACAAACCATGGCGAAATCGCCGGCTGGAAGTTTTACGGCAAGGTTACGAATGATACAGATGGCCTTATCACCAGCGGCGAGTTTTATGGCGAAGTGGTGAACAACGGCATTATCTCCTACGGCAAGTTTTATGGCGACGTGGTAAACAATGGCACAATCACCGGCGGCAGCTTCTTTGGTACGCTGACAGGCAGCGAAATCCAAGGAGACTTGTATAGGACGGTCACCTTTGATTCCGATGGAGGCAGTGCGGTCGCTCCGCAACAGGTTTTGCAGGGACAAAAGGTGCAAAGACCCGCTGACCCTATCAAGGACGGCTATACCTTTATCGGCTGGTATAACAAAGCCGATCTGCAATGCATCAATCTGCCGGAGTGGAATTTCGATTACCCTGTGTTCGAAAACATGGAGCTGGTGGCGCAGTGGATGGAGGCAAGGCCGATCTCCACCGATCCGATCACCTATTTGGACAAAGACGGTAATCAGCAGGTTTGCACCGCATACACCGTGCTGACGAGCGAAACCAAGGAAAGCATTCTCAACTATGACGACAAATGGTACGATCTGCCCGCCGGCTGGTATGTGGTGAAGGGCGACGTGACCTTCACGCCCCGCTTGGACACCCACGGCGCGGTCAATCTGATCTTAACGAACGGCAGCCACCTCACGGCGGAGTGGGGCATCGATGTAAAGGTGGGCGACACCTTCACCGTCTACGCCCAAAGCACCGATGAGGGCACCATGGGCAGGCTGACGGCGTGCCTTCCGGCGGATTTCAACCTCGACAGGATGGTCGATTACTCTGTATGGCCGTATTCCGGGATGGCCGGCATCGGCAGCAGTGCGCGCTGGAGAGCAGGCAACGATGGTATCCGCGAAAGCGAGGGTACGATCATCATCAACGGCGGTAATATCCGCGCCAAGGGGCAGGATAAGGCCTCTGCCATCGGTGGGACATGTGCAGAAGAAATTGAGTTTCGCTCCACCGACCGCGGTGAGGTCTACAACCGTAGACAGGGCGGCAGCATCACCATCAATGGCGGCGTTGTCCGTACCGAACCCTTTGCCTTGCCGGAAGGCAATCCTCTTGCTGTGATAAGCGTAGGCATCGGCACGTGCCACTACGGTTATGGCGGCAGCGTCACCATCAACGGCGGAACGGTCATCGCCGAGGCTGCCAACGATGCGATCACCACAGGAGATGGCGGCACGATCACCATCAACGACGGCGATGTAACCGCCCGTGGAGGCGTCAACAACTTTGGAGAAAATTCGCACAGGGTGCTCTCCGGAAACGGGATCGGGCCGCTTATAAACGGCAGCATCACCATCAACGGCGGCACGGTCAAGGCAACTGCCAAGGGAAATGGCTTCGGCATCGGCGGATCCAGATTTGAAATCATCGGGACAGCAACCGTTACCATCAATGGAGGAACGATAGAAGCCACAGCCAATCACAATAACGCCGCCATTGGCGATAAAGGCGAAGGCAAGAGCGGCGTCACCATCAACGACGGCATCATCCGTGCGGCCGGAAAAGGCGGTGCGGCAGGCATCGGCAGTAAGGGCGACATTCGCATCACCGGCGGTAAGCTCACCGTTTCCGCCGAGGGCAGCGGCGCAGCCATCGGTGGCTTTACGGACAGCTATTCCGGGCGTGTGGATTGCAAAAGCATCACCATCAACGGCGATGTGATCCAATCTATTTCCAGTAAGGACGGTGCCTGCATCGGCGGAGCTGCCGGCGGAAGCGTCGGAAGCATCACCATTTCGGACGCAGAGCTTCCGCTTCTCAGCAGCGAAAAGGTCCTGATCGGCTGGGACGCAGACTCGCCGGGCGGAAAGCTCACCATCCAAAATTGCCATGTCAAATCCACAGACGTACTCACCCGTCTTACCGACGGGATCCGCGTGGGCAGCAATAGCGAGATCGTCATTGAAAACAGCGAGATCAGGCTGCCGCATTTTAGAAGCATTCGCGTCGGCGGCAATGGGAGCATCGCCGTTCGGGATTCCGATCTGCACACCTACGGCATTTTTATGGACGAAACCGTGCACACAATAACTGACGCAAAGACGCTGAAAAAGCTGGAGATCACGGACAGCACCGTGTTGACGGGCGATATCATCGGCGCACGTGGAGAATATTCTTCCGTTGAAGAGATCGTGATCCGCGGCAGCAGCATCCTCCTGAACGATGAGTACACCTATAATTACTGCACGATTGGCGGCGGCACCAAGGGTTCCTTTGGCAGCATCGACATTCAGAACAGCCAAATCCATATCCCGTCTCCAGGCTTAAATACGGCCATCGGTAACGGTCACCAAGCCTATTTCAATCGTGAGAGCCGTATCCGCATTGCGAACAGTCAGGTGTTCGTTGGCGGCGCAAAGTTCGGCCCCGCCATCGGCGCGGCGTATGGCTCAAGTGGAGGCCAGATAAATATTCTTATTGAAAACAGCACCGTGACGGCAAAGGGCGGCAATTTGAGGTCTGATACCGACTATATTCCCGGCATCGGGAAAAACTCGTCTGGCAGAGCTTCAGAGATTGGAAAGATTCAAATTCTGAACAGCACGGTGGAATCCTTCCGGCTTGAGGAAAAGGACGGCACAAACTATGTCTATGACGACCTGCACACAAAGGAGCTGCCCGGTATTCCGGCGGAAAACATCTCCATCTGCGGCAGCACCGTCAACAGAAAGACCATTGACCATAGCTTTGACGAATACGGGAAATGTACGCTCTGCGGCAAGTATGATATTGGGTACTGCTATGAGAACGAGCTTTTGACGATGGAGGGGCTGACGGACTGCGCCTATGACGGCAGCGAAAAGAAGCTGACGGGACTTTCCCATCAGACGGGCGAAAACGAAACAAAGCAGCTTGCGGAGAACACGGACTACACCGCCAGCTATTCCAACAACGTCCATCCCTACACCCTCACACCGGGCGACGCGGGCTTTGACAGCGAAAAGGCCCCCAAGGTGACGCTGTACGGTACGGGGAACTACTGCGGCAAGGCGGAGCACTATTTCACCATCAGCGAAAATGCTGCTGCCGCGCCCAGCATCACCACGTCCAGCCTGCCGGATGGCAAGGTGGGCGAGGCGTACAGCCATACCCTGACCGCCACCGGCACAGCACCTATCACATGGAGCATTGACGGCGGTCTGCCTGCCGATCTGAACCTGAACGCGAATACCGGCGAGATCAGCGGCACGCCTACTGCGGACGGCACCGCCAAATTTACCGTCAAGGCTACCAACAGCGCGGGCAGCAATACGAAGGAGCTGTCTATTATGATAGCCAAGGCCGCGCCCACCGAGTATACCATCACCGTCACCACAGAGGGCAACGGAACGGCTTCCGCCTCTCATGCAAAGGCGACGGCCGGCTCGGAAATCACTCTGACCGCCACGCCAAACACCGGCTACCACTTCAAGGAGTGGCAGGTCATGCGTGGCAATGTGACTATCAAGGACGATAAGTTCACCATGCCGGACAGCGAGGTGGAGATCAAGGCAATCTTCGAGGAGGACGCGCCTCCCGTGCCCACCGATCCCGCAAAGCCCAACATCAGCGTAACGGGAACATATACCTATAACGGCTCTGTGCATACCGCGACCGTGAACGGCTATGATCCCGCCACAATGGACATCTCCGGCAACACCGCCACGGACGCGGGCGATTACACCGTTCGCGTCACATCCAAGACCGGCAAATGGGCGGACGGCAGCACCGACGCCGTGACCGCGGCGTGGAGCATCAGCAAAGCCACGCAGGAAGCACCCAGTGGATTGACTGGTGTCGAGCCCTCCACTGAGGACGGCAGCGACGGCAAAATCACCGGCGTGACCGACAAGATGGAATACCGTATGGAAGCCGAAGGCAGCTATACGCCGTGCAGCGGCACGGAGATTGAGAACCTGTCGGCCGGAAATTACTTCGTGCGCTATGCGGGGGATCACAACCACTTTGCCAGCCCCGATGCGGAGGTCACGGTGGGTGAAGGAAAGCCGCTCGCAGACTTTACAATCACCTTCAACGGCAACGGCGGCAGCGGCAGCATGGGTCCCGTGATCGTCAAGGCAGAGACAAATTACGTCCTGCCCGCCTGCGGCTTCACCGCTCCCGCCGATCAGCAGTTCAAGGCTTGGGAGATCGGCGGCACGGAGTACGAGGTGGGAGATCCCTACAAAGTGAACAGGGATACCGAAATCAAGGCGCTGTGGGAAAACAGCGTTATTACCCCCACCACCTACACCGTCACCGTCGGTAATGACGGAAACGGCACTGGCACCGCAAGTCCTTCCACCGCTGCGGCTGGTACGACGATCACCCTGACCGCCACGCCAAACAAGGGCTACCACTTCAAGGAGTGGCAGGTCATCAGCGGCGGTGTGACCATCAAGGACGATAAGTTCACCATGCCGAGCGCCAATGTGGAGGTCAAGGCCATCTTCGAGAAAGATGCACCTCCTGCACCCACCGAGTTTACCATCACCGTGACCAGCGGCGACAACGGAACGGCTTCTGCATCTCATGCAAAAGCCGTGGTCGGTACGGAGATCACCCTGACCGCCACGCCAAACAAGGGCTATCACTTCAAGGAGTGGCAGGTCATCAGCGGCGGCGTGACCATCAAGGACGACAAGTTCACCATGCCGAGTGCCAACGTGGAGGTCAAGGCCATCTTCGAGAAGGACACCGGCGGCGGTGGCGGCGGCTACAATCCGCCCGTCACCTACTACACGCTGCGCTTTGAAACAGGCGGAGGCAGTGATATTCCCAGCGTGCAGGGAACGTACAATACCTACATTGACCTGACAAAGTACGTCCCGACCTGGCGCGGCCACACCTTTATCGGCTGGTACAGCGAACGCAGCCTGATGAACAAGGTTTCCGGTGTTTATTTGACGAAGGATATGACCGTGTATGCAGGCTGGCGCGTGGACGAAAATCCGGGTACAGGCGCGAATCCCTTTACCGATGTTTCTGAAAAGGACTGGTTCTACGGCGATGTGATGTTCGTCTACGAAAACGGCCTGATGCTCGGCACGAGCAAGACCCTGTTCAGTCCGTATGGGACGGCGACGCGCGGCATGATGGCGACCATTCTCTGGCGCATGGAGGGCAGCCCCGCGCCGAAGGGCAAAAACAGCTTTACCGATGTGGAGGCCGGAAAGTGGTACGCTGACGCGATCACATGGACGGCGGAGAACGGCATTTTCGCGGGCTACGGCAAAGACAAATTCGGCCCGGACGATCCCATCACCCGCGAACAGCTTGCAGCCATCTTCTACCGCTACGCGGACTACAAGGGCTACGATCTGACCGTCAAGGGAAATCTGGACAAATTTAAGGACGCGGACAAGATCACGGATTACGCAAAGACGGCGATGCAATGGGCGGTCGGCAGCAGTCTTGTGAAGGGAAAATCCGGCAATCTGCTTGACCCGCAGGGTACGGCAACCCGCGCTGAGATCGCCGCCATGCTCCACCGCTTCATTGAGAAGTATGAGCTGGTGCAGGGCAAGGCTCCCGGCGGCCTGATGGGCTGGATCGACCCGAAGCGGCTGCAAATCCCAAAGACCGGCGACAGCAGCGTGTTAGGCTTGTGGGGGATCTCCCTCTGTACATCTCTTGCCGGATGCCTTGCGCTGACCACATGGCAGATCAGGCGGCGGCGTGAAGAAGAATCGCTGCAAATCATCGAAAAGTAAACAGGCTCACCTTTAGGGGCGCGGGCAAATAGCCCCGCGCCCCTTTTCGGTTTCATTCGTCAGGAAAGGCGGTTGCTCTTTTGAACAACCGCCTTTCGCCACATCTATCTGATTTGAGCAGAAAGGAAATCAGTCTATGACAAAAGAGTACGGGAGGTGTCGCTGATGCGGCTTGCCGCCGCACAAATCGCATAACCGGACCAATACGGAATGAAAGCAGTTTTCTGCACCCGCCTGCTCTTTCTGCTGTTTCATTGCGCCTATTGAGCACCTATGAAGGCTTTGAAGCCTTTATAGGTGCTTTTTGTCGTTCCCGGCACTTTTTCGCCGTGGGCTGCCGCTCCCCGCCGCCCTTCGTTCTGGAAGGAACAACCACCCGAACAGGACGAAAGGAGCGCAGCATGAGCCGCGAAAAAAATATTTTTGAGAAATTTCCGAAAAAATGGCCAAAAGGGACATTTGGAAAACCAGTAAGGGGTGAAAGGGGAAACCACGACCTGCCTTCCGGCGCGAAGGGAGGTGAGAAAATGGACCTTGAACACCATTACCGGCACAAGCAGCACACCTTCGATGCGTTCTGCAAAAGGACCATCCGAAATGAGTCTGCCAATGCTTTCCGTCAGATCCGCGTTCAGCAGGACCGCTTCGTGTCCCTGAACGATCTGCCGGAGGAGGGCAGCGAGGCGCTTGCGACCTATGACCTCTATCCGTGGGAATACACATCCTTCCCCGTGGACGGCGATGTGATCCTCATCAAGGACGACAGGCTGGCCGATGCGCTGACCGCCCTGCCTCAGAGATTCCGGGATATTCTTCTGATGTACTGGTTCCTGGAGCTGGCAGACCGGGAGATCGGCGAGAGGCTGAGCCTGTCCCGGAGAACGGTCAACAACCGCAGGCAGCAGGCCTATGAGCTGCTGAAAGATCTGATGGGAGGTGACGCGAATGAGTAAGCACAAGCTGATCCCGTATCCGGTGATCGCCGCCGCCGTGCGGGGCGACCCGGAAGCCGTGAACCGTGTGCTGGATCACTATTCCGGCTACATAGCGGCTCTGTCCATGCGCAGAGGGTATGACCAGAACGGAAATCCCTGCCTTGCAGTGGACGAGGAGATCCGCCGCCGGATCGAGACGAAGCTGATCGTCGCCATCCTGAGTTTCGACCTGAACTGAACCCAGGCGGGTCTTAACCGCGCGCCCCCCTTTCCGTGCGGCTGAGCCCTTTGCTCCTTGACAAAGAAAGCCCGGCAAATCCCGGCGCAGCATAGGGCAGACGGATACATTCCCGTCTGTGCGGAGCCATACGGCCGGTGCGCCATGACCCTCCAACGGGGCGAGCGATATCCACCGGGCCGCAAAGCGGGCAAGGCAGCCCGCGGGCCACGATGCACAGGCGGGGCGATACTTCCTTGCAGTCACAGTCCGGGCGTGCAGCCGTATTCAGGCGGTGAGGCGTCGCAGGCAATGAGCAGGGCCGCGCGAGAACCGCGCGGGGGTGAGATTCCCGTGGAGCTGATAGGCCATTCAGCCGTCCGTTTCTGCTTTTGATATTTTGGAATAGCGGACAAGCCGCTGTTCATACGGTAGAAACAACCATGTATTTCCGAAAGGGGGACGACTATGCCTAAACAGGAAATACTGAAAAAGACAACGGAACGCAAGATAGGCAAAGTGACCTACCTTGTGAGCGCGGCGCCCAGCGAACGGGCGACCGAGCCAATAGAAAAGAAACTGGTGAAGATGATCCGTAAGGAAGTCGTGCAAAGCGCCGAAAACGCGGCGGTTTGACCCAGTTAAGCCAAAACCAGCAGACAGGCAGAATGATATGCGGTATAATATGTGTGGGACAACATCTGTCCTACACATATTCGCTTGTCTGGCTGTCGGGAAGGAGGCAGAAATGTTACAGTCAGATAAGATCACCGCTTTATATTGCCGTTTGAGCCAAGAGGATTTGCAGGCCGGCGAGTCCGGAAGCATCCAGAATCAGAAGGTCATCCTCCAGAGGTACGCAGACGAGCATCATTTTTTGAACACGCGCTTTTTTGTGGACGACGGCTTTTCCGGCGTCAGCTTCGACCGTGAGGGCTTACAGGCCATGCTCCAGGAGGTGGAGGCGGGCCGTGTGGCTACTGTCATCACGAAGGACCTATCGCGCCTGGGCCGTAATTACCTGAAAACCGGCGAGCTCATTGAGGTCATCTTCCCGGAGTACGACGTCCGCTATATCGCCATCAACGACGGCGTTGACACGGCGAGGGAGGATAACGAGTTCACGCCTCTGCGCAACTGTTTCAACGAGTTTTACGCGCGCGACACCTCCAAGAAGATCCGCGCGGTCAAGCAGGCAAAAGCCCAACGGGGCGAGCGCGTCAATGGCGAGGTGCCCTATGGGTACATCATCGACCCGGAGAACAAGAACCACCTTCTGCCCGATCCGGAAACCGCCCATGTTGTCCGTCAGATATTCGCCATGTATATCCGCGGCGACCGCATCTGCGAGATCCAGGACTGGCTCCGGGAGAACAAGGTCCTGACCGTCAGCGAGCTTCGCTATCGCCGTACCGGGAGCTGCCGCCATCCGCGGCCGCATCCCAGTTGCATCTACAACTGGCCGGACAAGACCCTCTATGATATCCTGTCGAGAAAGGAATATCTGGGGCATACGGTAACGGCGAAAAAGTGCAAGGTGTCCTACAAGTCAAAAAAGACGCGGGTAAACCCGGAAGATAAGCGATACTTCTTCCCCAATACCCATGAGGCGCTGGTTGACGAGGAGACCTTTGACCTTGCGCAGAAGCGGATCGCCACGAAGCACCGCCCGACCAAAAGTGAGGAGATCGATCTGTTCTCCGGTCTCCTGTTCTGCGGAGACTGCGGCTACAAGATGTATCTCCAACAGGGCGCGGGTACGTTGGAACGCAAGCACGCCTACACGTGCGGCCGTTACCGCAACCGCATCCGAACCGGTGAGGTCTGCACCACCCACTATATCCGCAAAAGCGTTCTGAAAGAGTTGGTGCTGGGCGATATCCAACGGGTCCTCTCCTATGTGAAAGCCCATGAGCAGCAGTTTATAGCCGACGCCACCGAGTATGGGGACGTCAAGGCCAACCGGGCGCTTCGGGAAAAGCGCGGCGAACTGGACAAGGCAAAAGCCCGCCTGGGCGAACTGGACCATCTTTTCCGCAAGCTCTATGAGGATAACGCCCTGGGCCGTCTCAGCGATCAGCAGTTTACCTTCATGGTATCCGGCTATGATGACGAGAAGGCCGCCCTGGTGGAGAAGATCCGCGGGCTGGAGAAGGAAGTCAGCACCGTCACGGAGCGCCGGGACGATGTGGGGCGCTTCGTGCAGATCGTCCGCAAGTACACGGACGTGCAGGAACTCTCCTATGAGATCGTCCATGAGTTCATCGACCGTATCCTTGTTTACGAATTGGACAAGGATACGAACACGCGAAAAATTGAGATATATTACAGCTTCGTCGGTCAGGTCGATACGGGCGAGGCACACACGGAAAGCGTTTCCTTCTTTCGCCAGATCGGCGCAGATGTGAAAAGCTATGCCGTATAAGCAAAAAGTCGGGGCAGATAGCGTACCATACAAAAATGGTTACGCTATCTTACCCCAGCAAAATTTGTGCCCGACCAGCCGTCGTCAATGAACACACGGGTATTTTTGAAGCCGTTTTCCTGTGCGTACTTTTCGAGGATGGTCTGCTGATTCTTGATGGACCCTGACAAACCATCCTGCTCATCGTCACGGGACAGGCGGCAGTACAGGGCTGTGATTTTATCCGGTTGTTTTGTCATAGCTCTCCTTTCCACAGCCGGATATGATTGAATTTGTAGGTGTGCTTATTCTACCATATCCGGCTGTAAACTTCAACGTTTTAATGTGGCGACTTCAAATCTCTTTGCTATTATCATCGCTTTTCAGGATGATGCGTTGTACCTTTTCGGTGATGTTCTCTCTTGCGTCCTCGCTGAAAAAGGCTCTTACAGCGTAGGTGGTGCCGTCGATCTCCCGAATGAAATTCAGCGGCTGCACATAGGCGCTTCTGCGAAACCACGCTATGCGCTCCTGCTTGGTCATTGTCGCAAGGTGGTCTGTAATGCGGTCAAGCTGTGTATAGATTTCGTTATCTGCTGTCATCGTGGGTCACGCTCCCTTCCCTGTGATTTCTTTTGCCTATGTTCTTCCTTGGCACGGTATTCATTGGCATAGAGCAGATCCATCTTTTCCTGTATTTTGGCGGAACGCACCTCAATGGCCTTATTCAGCTTTAGCTGCTTTCGCAGGGTGGTGATCTGCTCTGTTACACCCACCTTTTCCTGCCGCAGCATTTCCTTTTCGGCAGGTGCAGCACGGCGTATCCTGTTTTGCAGCTTGGTGCGGCGGGTAATGAGGGCATCCATATTCTGCTGGATTTTCTCCCTGTCTGCATACAGATCGTCAAAGGTTTCAATGCCGTATTTACTCATATACCGCACCTGTTCGGACAGCTCGTCCAGCTTCCGCAAGTCCTCTTTCAGGTATGGACTGGTGGGCGTATAGTCGGTATGCTTCGGTAGGTACCCCAGCAGATAGCCGTAGTGCAGATACTGTTTGTAAATGTGGCTGGTCTTGTGGAACGGGCGAAACCACTCCGAAAGCTCCTGCGGCATTTGGGGCGGGTAGCTGATATATGCCCGGCGATTGCCGAAGGTGGCGTATCGTCCCATAGAGCGGCGGATGTTCTCCGGCGTCCACCGTTCATCCAGTGTATCCAGCCTTGTGAAATGCTCATACTGGGGCAAGCGTATCTTCCAGTGCTTGCCCGTAAAGTCGGTGATATACCCCTTGCGCCGCAGGTAGTCCTCCATATAGTAGGGAGTACGGCTGAAGTCTATTGCCTCCCGTACATCGGCACGGTAGACATTGTAGCGGGTGGGCTTGCCGCTTTTCTCATCCA
>UMHU01017210.1_pt1 | contig 11836 bp, 6 predicted proteins | sample 1965591 | NCBI WGS metagenome assembly UMHU01 (sample SAMEA4836101, study PRJEB28245) | human gut metagenome | biome: gut microbiome; material: fecal sample | place: Denmark | collected 2008
CGGATTTCCAGGGGCACTCGGGCCGTTACCATGGCGTGCATGGCCGCTCCTTTCTCTTACTTTTGGCGCAGTATAACGGAACACCGAACAAATTGCAATAATAATACGAACAAGTATTTGCATTATGGTCAAAAAGTGTTATGCTCCATGGACAAGGAGTCGACGGCTCGTGTCTTTTTCGGCAAGACGCTTGCCTCGGTCGGTCGATTTGGGGAAGATGGAGCGATGCAGCGCACCGGTCGGCATGTTCGCCTGGGGCAAGCTGCGGCGTAATGGCAGAACGGAAGGGAAACCTTGGCACAGCGAGCGTTCGGAAAAGGAAAAGCGACGAGGGTCTTTCTCGCCCTGTTGCTCGCCTTCTCTCTCGTCGGCATCGGCGCGGTTCCGGCTGCGGCCGATCCTGCCGACGACACTCAGGCTGCCGTGGATGCGGCGCAGGCCACGCTGGATGAGGCCGAATCCCGCATGGCCCAGATCAATAGCGAGTACGAGCAGCTCACCGCCGAGGTGGCCGAGCTGCAGACCAAGATCGACGAGACGGCGGCGGCAGCCATGGAGGCCCAGCAGGCCATGCTCGAGGGGCGCGCGGCTTTAGGCCAGGTGGCCGTGGGCGAGTACCGCGATGGCAGTTCCATGGGGCTTTTGGGCCTCATCCTTGATTCGAAGAACTTCGACGAGCTGCTCCGCAACATGGAGTACGTCACTCAGATCATGTCCTATCAGGCCGACGAGGTGGCCGAGCAGAAGGAGCGCAAGCGCGCCTTCGACGACGTGAGCGACGAGCTGAACGCCCAGAAGAACGAGCAGGAAGAGGCGTTGGCGGCCCAGGAGGCCAAGCGCGCCGAGGCCCAAAGCGTCGTGGAGGATGCCTCGGCCCGCCTGGAGGGCGCTCAGGAGGAGCACGCGGCCCGTCTGGCCGAGCTCGCCGCTCAGGCCGAGGCCCTGCGCAAGCAGGAAGAGGAGGCCGCCGCTGCGGCGGCCGCGGCCGTGCAGGAGAGCCCCGACGCCAATACGGGCGATCGCGAGCCGGTGGTCTCCGACGACGAGGGCCCCTCCGATAACGGCGGCTCGTCGGGTAGCTCTGGCGATTCCGGCAGCTCAGGATCATCGGGGAATTCCGGCAGCTCCGGCGGCTCCGGCAACTCGGGCTCGTCAGGCGGCTCGTCGGAGGAAGGGTGGCTTTCAGGCGTGGCCTCGGCCTACGGCGGCAGCACCGATCCGAACACGCCGAACCCCGGCACCACGTCCACCGGCGCCGTCTGCGACGACAACTCTATGGGCGTGGCGGTGCCCAAATCGATGCCGAACTACCGCAGTTATTTCGGACGTACGGTGGAAATCGTCTACGGCAGTCAGACCGTGTATGCCACGGTGAACGACTGCGGCTCCATGGGCGGCGGTTCCCGCGTCCTCGATCTGCAGCCGGGCGTGTGGAAGGCCTTCGGCTTCTCCAGCTGCCGCGCCTGGGGACTGCGCACCGTCAAGTACCGCTTCCTGTAGGGCGCCTCGCCGCGCCACTGGAGCGCCGCGCCTCTTCGCAGCTCGCCGGAGCCCGCTTCCCGTTTGCCTCCGCGCGCCCGCGGCCCGCTTCCCGTCTGTCGGGCGCGGGAAAGTTCTGCGCTCGCTCCGCTTCGAAGTGCGTTATACTGTGGCGTTACATGCGATGACGAAGACAGCGGACGCGCGTCACGGTCGCCAGAGAAGGGCTTCACCGGCTGAGAGAGCCCGACCCTCTGAGTGCGTCTTATTCCCTTCCGAGCAGCATTCCCGAACGCGAACGCTCACCGGCGAGGCGACCAGTAGGGGTGCCGGGTGCTCCCGTCACAGAGCGCGAACAAGCGGGCGACGCTGCATCGCCACCCAATGGGTGCGCGGGTGCGTTGCCAACCGAGGTGGTACCGCGAGAGCCTTCTCCCGTCCTTGGATTCCTGGTAAGCCGCAAACGGCCCCAGGCGGGACGGAAGAAGGCTCTTTTTTTGTTGGCTCGAGAAGAAAGGCGAACCTTATGGCAATCGCAGAGGAGTTGGCGGCGCTGCGCGAGCGCACCTTGGCCGAAATCGCCGCGGCGGACACGTCGGCGGCGCTCGAGGCGGTGCGCGTGGCGGTGCTGGGCAAGTCCGGCACGCTGACCGGGTATTTGAGATCCATGGGCCAGGTGCCCGCTGAAGAGCGCGCGAGCGTGGGCAAGGCCGTGAACGCGGCCCGCGTGGAAGTGGAAGAGGCGCTGGCCGCCCGCAAGGCGGCACTGGATGCCGCCGAGCTTGAGGCGGCCATGGGGGCGGCGGCCGTGGACGTGACGCTGCCCGGCCGCGCCCAGCAGGTGGGTACCCGCCACCTCATCAACGGCATCATCGACGAGGTGTCCGATATCTTCTTGGGCCTCGGCTACAAAGTGGTGGAAGGCGAGGAGATCGAGACCGACTACTACAACTTCACGGCCCTGAACGCCCCGGCCGATCACCCGAGCCGTTCCATGCAGGACACCTTCTACGTGCACGACCTGTCCGGCGACACCTCGCGGGTGCGCGGCGAGTCCGACGTGCTGCTGCGCACCCAGACCTCCGGCGTGCAGGTGCACGTCATGGAGGACTGGGAGTTGCCCATCTACATGATCGCCCCGGGCAAGGTGTACCGCCGCGATGTGGCCGACCCGTCGCATCTGCCGCAGTTCCACCAGATCGAGGGGCTCGTGGTGGATCGCGGCATCACCTTCGGCGACCTGAAGGGCACGCTCGACTACGTGTGCAAGCAGATCTTCGGGCCCGAGCGCAAGACGCGCTTCCGCGCCCACTACTTCCCGTTCACGGAGCCCTCGGCCGAGGCGGACGTGAGCTGCGGCATCTGCCACGGCGAGGGTTGCCGCATGTGCAAGGGCACCGGCTGGATCGAGATCTTGGGCTGCGGCATGGTGGACCCGAACGTGCTTTCCATGAGCGGCATCGACCCGGAGGAGTACTCGGGGTTCGCTTTCGGCATGGGGGTGGAGCGCATCGCCTGCCTGAAGTACGACGTGCCGGATTTGCGTATGCTTTTGGAAGGCGACATGCGGTTCTTGCGGCAATTTTAGTTGTAGCTCTGCCGGGGTCGGGCTTCCGAGTAGTGCTCAGTCGCTCAGACAGTCCTCGCTCGGCGGAAATGCCCACTGGGCATTTCCGTTCGCTGCGGAACTCGCTTGGTGAGCACCACTCGAAATCCCTCTGCGCATGGTCACGGTAGGGAATAGGCAGGAACCAGTCAGAACTCTCGTTGTCATACGAGACAGGCGATTAAGAGGAAGAAACCAGTATGAAAGTATCTTTGAAGTGGCTTTCTGAGTATACGGCGGTGCCGGAGGATTTGAAGGCGTTCTGCGACAGGCTCGATCTGACGGGCACGGGCGTGGAAGGCGTGGAGAAGACCGGCGAGGCCTTCGAGGGCGTTGTGGTGGGGCACGTGCTCACCTGCGAGCCGCATCCGGATTCCGATCACATGCACGTGGTGACGGTGGATGTGGGCGTCGAGGAACCCGTGCAGATCGTCTGCGGGGCGCCGAACATCGCGGCGGACATCAAGGTGCCCGTGGCGCTCGTGGGCGCGGTGCTGCCCGGCGATTTCAAGATCAAGAAATCGAAGCTGCGCGGCGTGGTGAGCTGCGGCATGTGCTGCTCGAAGCGCGAGCTGGGACTGGGGCAGGACCATTCCGGCATTTGGGTGCTTCCCGAAGATGCGCCGGTGGGCCAGTCTATGGCGGACTTCATGGGCGCGGGGGATACCGTGCTCGACCTGGAGATCACGCCGAACCGGCCGGACTGCCTGTCCATGGTGGGCATGGCCCGCGAGGTGGGCGCCATGTACCAGCAGTCGGTGGCCTGGCCGCTTTCCGGCGACGTGGAGAAACTGGCTGCCGTGACCGCCGGCGAGGACGTGGCGGCCGCTGTCACCGTTGAGGTGCCCGATGCCGCGCGCTGCCCGCGCTACACCGCCCGGGTCATCGACAACGTGAAGGTGGGGCCTTCCCCTGAGTGGCTCGCCGAGCGCGTGACCGCCGCCGGGGGACGTTCCATCAACAACGTCGTGGACGTGACGAACTACATCCTGTACCTGTACGGCCAGCCGCTGCACGCCTTCGATTTCGCGAAAGTGGCCAGCGCCGACGGGTGCGCCCATATCGTCGTGCGCGCCGCCGCCGACGGCGAGCACCTCACCACCCTGGACGGGGAGGACCGCGAGCTGACGAGCGACATGACGGTCATCGCCACCCCCGAGCGCGCCGTGGCGCTCGCCGGCGTCATGGGCGGCGAGAACAGCGAGGTCGCCGAGGAGACCACCTGTGTGCTTTTGGAGTCCGCCGCCTTCGAGCGCGGCCGCACCTCCCGCACGAGCCGCAACCTGGGCCTTATCTCCGAGGCCTCCATGCGCTACGAGCGCGGTGTGGACGATCACTTGTGCGAAGTAGTCTCCCAGGCCGCGGCGGCGCTTCTGGCCGAGGTGTCCGGGGGCACCGTGCGTCCCGGCGTGGTGGACGTCTACGAGCTTCCCACCGCCCGTCCGGAGCTCATCTTCCGCGTTCCGCGCTTTGTGGCCATGATGGGGGCCGATATCCCCGCCGACTTCATCGAGGACATTCTCGTGCGCCTCGGCTGTGCCGTTGAGGCCACCGACGACCCCTCCGTGCTCTCGGTGCTGCCGCCCACCTTCCGTCCCGACCTGGAGCGCGAGATTGACCTGTACGAGGAAGTGCTGCGCCTGTGGGGCATGGACCGCATCCCGCCGACGCTGCCCGGCGGCCGCGAGCGCGTGGGCGCGCGCACGCCGGAGCAGGAGACGGTGCGCGTGATCAACGACACCCTGCGCGCCTCCGGCATGAGCGAGACCATGACCTACTCCTTCGCCGAGCCCGGCGACATCGAGCGGCTGCGCCTGCCCGCCGAGGGGCTGGGGCTGGCCGTGGAGCTTCTGAACCCGCTGAATGCGGACATGTCGGTCATGCGCCAGTCCATCGTGCCCGGGCTTCTGCGCTCGGTGGCCTACAACCAGGCCCGCGGCGTGAAGAACATCCAGCTCTACGAGATCGGCACGGTGTTTATGGCCGCCGAGGGCCGCAAGAAGGCCAAGGAGCGCAAGAAGCTCGCCGGCGTCCTGGCCGGCTCCATGCGCGATGCGGCGTGGAACGCTCCGGCGGTGCCCTTCGACTTCTTCGACGCCAAGGGCGTGCTGGAGAACCTTGCCCGCGAGCTGGCGCTGCCCAAAGTGCGCTTCCGGGCGCTTTCCGCCGAGGAGGCCCCGCAGCTGCAGCCGGGCCGCGCCGCCGAAATGATGGCGAACGGGGCGGTTATCGGCTGGGTGGGGGAGATTCATCCGCTCGTGGCCGACGCCTTCGGGGCCGAGCCTCCCGTGGTAGCCTTCGAGCTTGATGTGGCGGCGCTCGTGCGCGCGTGCCGCCCGGCCCGCGACTACGTGGACGTGCCCACCTTCCCGGCCGTCACGGTGGATCAGGCCTTCGTGGTGGCCGAGGACGTGCCCCACGAGAAGATGGTCCAGGTGATGACCTCGGCCGGCGGGAAGCTTCTGGAATCCGTGGCGCTGTTCGACGTGTACCGCGATGCGGAGCGCGTGGGCGCCGGCAAGAAGTCCATGGCCTACAGCCTCGTCTACCGCGCGCCCGACCGCACGCTGACCAGCGAGGAAGTGGAGCGCGCCCACGGCAAGCTCGTGTCGAAGGTGGAAAAGGCCACCGGCGCCGAGATCCGCGGGTAGGCGTCGGGCGAGGGCGGAACCACGCGGTATTCTGATTCGCTCAGGCAGTCCTCGCTCTGCAGGACAGGACATTCAGTCCTGTCCTGTTCGCTGCGGAACTCGCTCGGTCAGAACACCCCGTGTTTCCGCTTGATCCGGCAGCGATCGAGACGGGCTTTTCGTGGAAGGCGGCCGGGGACGGCGCCCCTTCGGTACAATAGCGAACCGGCAAATGAGTGAGGGCGGCCTCGTGCCGCCCGCTTTCGATAAAGGAGCATCTATGTGCGGAATCGTCGGCTATACCGGTGAGGCGAGCGCCACGCCCATCCTGGTGGAGGGGCTCACCCGCATGGAATACCGCGGCTACGACTCGGCGGGTGTGGCCGTGGAGCAGGACGGCGGCATTCAGGTGATCACGCGCAAGGGCAAGGTGGCCGAGCTCGCGCATACCCTCGGCCACTTCGAAATGACGGGCACCTGCGGCATCGGGCACACCCGTTGGGCCACTCACGGCAAGCCGAGCGAGGCCAACGCGCACCCGCACACCTCGTGCTCCGGCGACATCGCCGTGGTGCACAACGGCATCATCGAGAACTTCGCCGAGCTGCGCGAGGAGCTCGTCGGTCGCGGTCACGTCTTCAAGAGCGAGACGGATACCGAGGTGGTGGCGCACCTCGTGGAGGAGTCCTACCACCGCATGCTCGCCGAAGGCACCGGCGACCTGCGTGCGGCGGTGGCCGAGGCGGCCGCGCGGCTCGTCGGGGCCTACGGCCTGGCCGTCATGGCCGATGCCGAGCCGGGCACGATCATCGCCTGCCGCAAGGATTCCCCCATCGTGGTGGGCTGCGGCGAGACCGGCAGCTACGTGGCCTCCGACATCATCGCGATGATCGACGCCACGCGCGATGTGGTGGTGCTCGCCGACGGGCAGATGGCGCGCCTGCGCCCCGATGGCATCGAGTACTACGACGAGGCCGGCAACCCCATTAAGCCCGACGTCACCCATGTCGATTGGGATCTCGACGTCGCCGAAAAGGGCGGCTATCCCGACTTCATGCTGAAGGAGATTCACGAGCAGCCCCGCGTCATCCGCGATACGCTGGCCGGTCGCCTGGTCGCCGGCTCGCTGGTTATCGACGAGCTGGACATGACGCCGGCCGAGCTCAACCTGGTCGATCGCGTCTACATTATCGCGTGCGGCACCTCCTACCATGCGGGCCTTATCGCCAAGAACCTCATAGAGAGCTGGGCGCGCATCCCCTGCGAGGTGGAGGTCGCCAGCGAGTTCCGCTACCGCAATCCCATCATCACGCCCACGACGCTGGTCGTGGCCGTATCGCAATCGGGCGAGACGGCCGATACGCTGGCGGCCATCCGCGACGCCCGCGTGAAGGGGGCGAAGGTCTTCGGCATCACGAACGTGGTGGGAAGCCCGGTGGCCCGCGAATCCGACGGCGTCATCTACACCAAGGCCAACAAGGAGATCGCCGTGGCCTCCACGAAGAGCTTTTTGGGGCAGGTCGTCTCCCTCACACTTTTGGCGATGCTGCTCGGCCAGGCGGTGGGCCGGCTGACCGGCCGGCAGATCAAGCTTCTGTTCAGTGAGCTGGCCGATACCGCCGAGCAGGTCGAGCGCATCCTCGCCGACTGCGATCCGGCGGTGGAGGCGGCGGCCGACGCCATGGTGGACGCGACAAGCGCCCTGTTCATCGGCCGGGGCATGGGGGCCGCCACCAGCTACGAGGGCGCCCTTAAGATGAAGGAGATCAGCTACCTGCACGCCGAGGCCTACGCCGCCGGCGAGATGAAGCACGGCCCCATCGCCCTTATCGACGAGGGATTCCCCGTGGTGGCCATCGCGACGAAGAGCCCCGTTTACGACAAGGTGGTGTCGAATTTGCAGGAGTCCCGGGCCCGCGGCGCCTGCATCATCGCCGTGGCCACCGAGGGCGACGAGGAAATCGCCAAGCACGCCAACCACGTCATTTACGTGCCGAAGGTGCGCGACGCCTTCTCGCCCATCACGGCCAGCGTGCCCTTGCAGTTGCTCTCGCGCGCCGTGGCCGTCAAGCGCGGGTGCGACGTGGACCAGCCTCGCAATCTCGCGAAATCGGTGACGGTCGAATAGCTATGAGTCTCTTTCGGCGCCGCACTCGACCCCGAGGCGGCGCCTTTGCGTATCCCCGATGATCTGAAAGGCAGATGGAGTGGCCCGATCGAAGAAATCCCAAGCCGTCGTCGATGGCGCGCTTGCTATGGACGTGCCCAACGAGGAAGTGGGCCTCGGCGTGGACATCGTGGAAATCGCGCGCATGCGCAAGATCATCGATCGCTCGCCGGCTTTCGTGGAGAAGGTGTACTCCGCCGCCGAGCGGGCCTATTGCGACTCCCATGCTCACCCCGAAGTGCACTACGCCACCCGCTTCGCCGCCAAGGAGGCGGTGCTGAAGGCGCTCGGCACGGGGTTTTCCGAGGGCATCGGCTGGCTCGATGTGGAAGTGCGCCGCACGAGCAAGGGGCGCCCCTACGTGGTGCTCACCGGACGCGCCCGCGAAGTGGCCCGGGAACAGGGCGTGCGGGAGATTCCCCTCTCGCTGTCCTACACCCATACCGACGCCGTGGCCTGCGCCATGGCCATCACCGAGGAGTCGGTGGCGGCCACCGAGCGGCGGCGCGACCCCATGGAGGAGCTCACCCGCCAGTTCAAGGACGCCCGCGCCCTGCTGGACGACCTCCCGGGAACGCTTGCAGCCGGGTAGAATGAGTGATCTTCGAAGCCCGCTGTCGATCCACCTTCCTGCGCAACCATCGATATCCCAAAGCAAGCCCTCGGGACAACTTTTCAGCATTTCGTGCAGAGAAAAGTGCGATTGTGCGAGTCTGAAGCGCCTTCGTTGACTCATTTTGCGGAGAAAATCACGATCGTGCGAGTTTTTCTCTTCTCGGAACTCGCACGATCGTGATTTTCTCGACATTTGCGACGCATTTTATGTTTTGTCCCGAGGTTTGCTGAGTTTTGCGAAGCGAACAGACAAATGCGGCTAACGCGACAGGTCGGTTTTGCCCTATCGCGACAGCTTGGCTACGACGCGTTCAAGGGTGTGGACGTCGATGGGCTTGGCGACGTGCGCGTTCATGCCGGCCGCCAGCGCCTGGCGCTCGTCCTCGGCGAAGGCGTTGGCCGTCATGGCGATGATGGGGATGGTGCCGGCGTCGGGGCGATCCATCGCGCGGATGGCCCGGGCGGCGTCGTGGCCGTTCATGACGGGCATCTGCACGTCCATGAAGATCATGTCGAAGGTGTCCGGGGCGCTCATCCCGAATTTCGCCACGGCCTCCTCGCCGTTGACGGCCACCTCGCAGGTGGCGTCGTGGATGTTCAGGATGGCGGTGATGACCTCCGCGTTCAGGGCGTTGTCCTCCGCCACGAGGACGTGCTTGTGCGCCAGGGCGTTCCCGTCGGTCCCGCTCGCGTTGCCGGCTCGCTTTCCGCCGTCGCCCTCGGTGCCGTCCGACTCGTCGCCGGCCGGCGGGAAGTCCAGATCGACGATGAAGGTGCTGCCCGTCCCCAGCTCGCTTTCCACGGAGATGGTGCCTCCCATAAGATCGACGAGGTTCTTCGTGATGGCCATGCCGAGGCCCGTTCCCTGAACCTTGTTGGTGAGGCTCGACTCCTCGCGGGTGAACGAATCGAAGATGGTGGCGAGGTAGTCCTTCGACATGCCGAGGCCGTCGTCGCGGACGATGATGCGCAGGTGCTGCAGCTCGCCATGGCGCTTGGCGGAGCCGTCGACGCGGAAGAGGATGTGGCCGCCCTCCGGGGTGTACTTCATGGCGTTGGAGAGCAGGTTCATGAGGATCTGGCGCAGCCGCCCCTCGTCGCCGACGAGCCGGTCGTGCTCGACCTTGTCCACTTCCACGGTGAACACTTGGTTTTTGGCGTCGGTCTGCTGGCGCATCATGGCCTCGACGGACTCCACGGTGCCGGAGAGGGCGAAGGCGCTTGCTGCCAGGGTGGTCTTGCCGGCCTCGATCTTCGACATGTCCAGCACGTCGTTGATGAGTCCCAAAAGATGCTGGCCGGAGGTGGCGATCTTGCGGTTGTAGTCGCGCATGTGGGCGGGGTTGTCGGCCTCGCGGTCGATGAGCGTGGAGAAGCCCAGGATGGCGTTCATGGGCGTGCGGATGTCGTGGCTCATGGAGGAGAGGAACGAGCTTTTGGCGCGGTTGGCGTCCTCGGCGGCGGTGGCGGCGCGCTCGAGGCGGGCGCGGATCTCGTGGTCGGCGGTGACGTCGGTGAGCGAGAAGATGGTCTTCTCGCGCTCGGCGAGCATCACGGGCCGCGCCGTCATGCGCAGCCACTGCGAGCGCCCCAGCGCCGGGTTGTCCGCCTCGAATTCCCAGGTGCGTGCCTTATCGCCGACGCCGGAGTGCACGATGGCGGCCACGTTGGCGTAGGCCTCGTTGGGCGACAGCTCGTTGGGGACGAAGAAGTCGCGGGCCGGAATGCCGAGGATGTCCTGAGTGTTCTCGAAGACGGCCTCGATGAGGCGCTCCTTGCGGTCGACGATGAAGATGGCGGTGTCGATGTTGGCGCCGATGGCCGAGTACACACTTTGGATGTACTGCTCGTAGCGGTGCTCGCGGCGGCGTCGGTACACCATGAGGGCCACCATGGCCGCCGCCGCCACGGCCACGGCCACGGCGAGCACGGCCACCATCTGGTTGGTGATGCCGACGATCTGCGTGCCGTCGGATTCCACCACCGAAAGCGGCAGGATGGTCACGAGCGACCAGCCGCTCTTGGCGCTAATGGGGGTGTAGAAGACGAACTGGTCGGCGCCGTCGAGGGTCATGACGAGGCTGCCGGAGGTATCGGAGGCGATGCCGGCGAGCAACGAGGAGACCTGGGCCGAGTCGGCGTTGTCGTTGATGAGGGCCGAAAGGCTGCCCTGGACCGCCTCGTCGGCGCCGCGGTTGGCGTCGAGCACGATGGTGCCGGAGGAGTCGACGACGAAGGTGGCGCCGGCGCTGGAATAGGCGGTGCCGTAGGAATTCTGCAGCTCGTCGGCGGGATAGGAGACGTAGACGGCGCCGAGGACATCGCCGGGATCCGCGGGTGTGGCGGTCGTCCCGGGGCCGGCGGTGACGGGGGCGTCGACGATGGGGGCGTAGAAGAGGATGCGGCGCTCGCCGGCGTGGCCGAGATACATCTCCGAGGAACCGGTCTTGCCGGCCATGGCCGGGCTGAACAGCTCGTCTTCCAAGGCCGGATCGTACAGGTCGGTCTCGCTCGAGGAGCACCAGGTGGTGCCGTCCTTGGAGCGAATCCAGGCGGCGGCGGCCTCGTGGGTGGAGATGAAGTCCTTCACCTGGTCGCGGGCCTCTTGCGGGGTGACGTCGGCGATGAAGTGGGCGAGGCTTTTCACGGAGTTCTGGTCGGAGGCGAGGCATTCGTCCAGGTAGTGGGCGCGGGCCGTGGCCAGCTCCATGACCGAGGTGGTCGTGGTGTTGCGCACGAGGGACTGGATCTGCCCCAAGTAGAACAGATTCACCGTGATGGCGACGGCGGCGAAGACGGCCACGATGACCAGGCCTGCGGCCATGATCTTACGGCTGTCTACTTTGACGGCGTGCACGGCCTCCCCTTTCTGCTCTCAATGACACCTCAGTATAAGGCTATAATGCCGCAATTGTGGCGAGATTCGCTATTAACCCCTGTCAATAGGGGGGCGAGCGTGCCGCCCCGCCTTAGGACTCGATGGCGCGGATGGCGTCGGGAAGGTAGGTGATGAGTTCCTCGGCGGCGACGCAGATGTCGGTGAGGGCGGCCGCGGCGGCCCGACCCGCCTCGGCATGCAGGGCGCAGCCGAGGGCCGCGGCGTCGCGGGGGCTAAGGCCCTGGGCGAGCAGGGCGCCGACGATGCCCGCGAGTACGTCGCCCGTGCCGGCCTTGGCGAGCGCGGACGTGCCCCGGTCCATGACCTCCGCGGTGCCGTCGGGCGAGGCGATGAAGGTCACGGGGCCTTTGAGGGCCACGACGGCGCCGTAGGCCTCGGCGAGCGCGCAGGCCAGGGCCGCAGGCGCGGGGTCGGCTTCGGCTAGCGTGGCGCGGCTTGCG
>UMHU01020342.1_pt1 | contig 11754 bp, 9 predicted proteins | sample 1965591 | NCBI WGS metagenome assembly UMHU01 (sample SAMEA4836101, study PRJEB28245) | human gut metagenome | biome: gut microbiome; material: fecal sample | place: Denmark | collected 2008
CGCCCATAGGCATCGTGCTCTGCGCGGACAAAAGCGATTCGATTGTCGAGTACACGCTGCCCGAAGACAACGACCAAGTGTTTACCGCCAAATACCTGCCGTATCTTCCAAGCAAGGAAGAGCTGGCGCGCGAGCTGAGTGCCGAGTACCGCGCCATCAACGAAGCGACTAATGGCGAAACGCAAGGGTAGCAGCACGTTGCGACCGAAGCCACCGCAGCCGTCGCAGGCGCACTCGCGGTTGCGACGCACGCTACGAAACAATACCGGTCATGGACGCCGGCAACGACATTCTAGCCGTGGCTGGCGAGCGTGACCTGACAGGCAAAGACGCGGCCTTCGTCTGATGTGGGTCCATTGGCTGCCACAGAAAAGGGCCGGTTGCAGCCGGCTCTTTAGACGATAATACCTGCGTTGCCCGCGCTTCCGAAGTGTGACTAGCTGAGGAGCGGGTTCCGCGGCACAACCTGATTTTACCCAGTGAGGAGGCTCTTTTGCAGCCGCTCCACTGTTTATTTACATCTGGCACCCTCAAACAATCAGACGGCAGCCCGCACTCCTGAGAGCTGCCCCGCACCCCCGGCCATCACCTTACGGCAACAACCGGTGCTACTCCCCTACTTCCCAAATAGCGCACCCAGCAGACCGCGGCGTTTGGGCTTCTCCTCTCGGTAGGAACCCTCGACGGCGGCTGCAACCTGGCGCGGTTGCTCGCCGCCTCCACGGCGCACGATCTGGTACAGGAAGGGCGATTTAACGTATTTGACCTCGAAGGGCGTGGCGTGCACGGTGCTCTCACCGGACAGATGCAGGCTCGGGCTGAGCGGCGCCACGATATGCGTTTCGCGCTTGTCGCTAAACACCACCGCGGCCGCGCGGCCCGTCTGGCCGTTTACGGCAATGCGCACCTGCTCGCCATCGCGGCCGTCTGTCGCCGGACGATCGACAAAGTAGACCGGCACCATCACCAGGCCGTCCTTATGTTTGCGGGCCTTGCGCGCCCACATGCGAATGCTCTTTTTATTGAGCCCCAGTACAGCCTCGGCGTCGTTGCCCGCAACGTCGAGCGCCAACTTATCAATGACCACCTGGTCCTTGGTAGACGCATCGACTGAGACAACGCGAAAGTCACCTTCCTGCATGGCGGGATCGAACGGACCGACCTTGGCAAAGTCCCACGGCTCCAAAATGCCCATGAGGCGAACGTCCAGGTAGTTTGCCCTGGGGTATGCCCAGTCGAGCACCTCGTAGTACACCAAGGCCTCCTTGCTCAGGCCCTTGCCCGGGAAGCTCGCCATCATGCGCAAGTCCGCCAGCGCCATGGGGAAATAGAAGAGCATCATGTCGTTTTGGATCGCGTCTTCCACGTCGTGCCCGGCAAAGGCATCCGGATACTGGCGCACCAGCTGCAGCGCGTTGGCACGTGCCTGCTGCGGCGAGATTTCGCAGGGAATACCCTGCTCGGGCACATACTCCGCACCAACGCCCATGGTCAGGCGCTTGCTAAACGTCCCCGGCTTGAGCAGGTCCGCAATGCCGATCTTATTGCCGCAGGACGGGCACTCAAACACACACTGCGTTGACTCGCCCTCAAAGGACGCTCCGCAGAAGGGGCAAGGAATGCTCACATGCGTGGCCTCTTGGAACTCCTGCGCCGTGCCGCGATCCTCCCACAGCAGATGTTCCAGGACCGACTGATTGCGCCAGTGCGCATTGAAGAAATACCAGTCCGGGTCCTGCGGGCGCTCGAGTTGCGACACATGCGTGAGTTTGAGCAGTCCATCCACCACCGTCAACGGCGTATGGCGAATACCCAAAGCGCTCTTGGGCTCTCCGGCGTCCGCCTGCCACGGAACCACCGTGCCGCAATAGGCGCACTCAAAGCTGCGCTTAGCCTGGTGCGAGTACATAGGGCCGCCGCAGTTTTGACATTTTATGGCAAACATCTCGTCCATGGAAACGTCCTCCTTTGCACAGGGGCTGTCGACATTAAGTATGTCGAGCAAGCAGGCACATGCCCATACCCATGTGGCCCAAAATGGACCACCCAGGCAGACGAGAAGGCTCGTTCGTTAGCACCGGCAGACTATTGCTGCATTTTCTGAGCATCGGCGCACGGCGCCCCCGTGCGAGCTACACTATCCCCTTAAACATGATTGTGAGGACGACCGCTATGCTATTTGTAAATCGGCTGATACATACGCTTGTTCCCGGCAGCGAGAGCGAGCCGGTCGATGCATCTTGCCGCACCAACGCGGGCTTTTCCGCAAGCCTCGTCTGCATTGGCCTCAACATCACCCTGTGCCTGGCCAAGGGCATCGCGGGTCTGCTCGCCGGCTCCGTCTCCCTCATCGCCGACGCTTTCAACAACCTCTCCGATGCCTCGAGCAACATTGTGAGCCTGCTCGGTTTCCGCCTTGCCAGCCGCCCGGCAGACGAAGGCCACCCCTATGGTCACGGCCGCTACGAGTACCTAGCCGGCCTGTTCGTCGCCGTCCTGGTTTGCGCCGTCGGCATCAACCTGATTCTCGAGTCGGTCACCAAGATCATCAAGCCCTCGCCCACCGCTTACACGTTTATTTCCCTTGCGGCACTGGCTACGTCCATGCTCGTTAAGCTCTGGATGGCAGCGTTCAACCGCACGCTGGGCAACCGCATCGATTCCGAGACACTCATCGCCACGGCGCAGGACTCCAAAAACGACGTCATCACCTCGGGCTCGGTCTTAGCGGCGGCGCTTATTTCGCAAGCGACAGGCTTTGACCTCGACGGCTGGGCGGGCCTGGGCGTGGGCATCTTCATTTGCATCAGCGGCATGGGCCTGGTGCGCGACGCCATCAGCCCGTTGCTGGGGCAAGCGCCCGACCCCAAGCTCGTCCAGGCAATCCGCGACAAGATCATGTCCTATCCGCAGGTCCTGGGCACACACGACCTCATGGTGCACGACTACGGCCCCGGCCGTCAGTTTGCCAGCGCACACGTGGAAATGCCCGGCGAGGGCGATGCCTTTGAGCACCACGAGATTCTGGACACCATCGAACACGATATCAAGCATCAGATGGGCATCGGTATCACGCTACACTGCGACCCCATCGCCACCACCGGCGACGACCTGCGCGGCTGGGTCAAGCGCGGCATCATGCAGATCGATCCTGCGCTCTCCATCCACGACCTGCACGAGCACGATGGCTTTGTGTCATTTGACCTTGTGCGTCCCGACGGCTTTGACATATCCGACGAGGAGCTGCTGGGGCTCGTCACGCGCATCGTGCACGAGCGCCGACCCGATGCCTCATGCGTCGTTACGTTTGACTCGGGCTTTAGCTCGCCCGACCGTCCGGCCGAGCAGCTGTAGCCCACTTAACAGCTAGTTTCCCTGCGCGCCCGAGATGCCGTTTTGTAGGGCGTTCCAGGCATCCGTCGCCATGTCGCCCAAGTTCTGCGCGGTATCGCCCAGATTTTGTGCCGTATCGCCCAGCTCTTGCGCCTTGTCTCCCAACTCCTGCGCCTTGTTGCTCAAGTCCTCCAGCGTATTGGAGCTCGAGCTGTCGGTACCGCTTTGGCCGTCGGACGAGTTGCCCGAACTGTTCTTGTGCGTGAGTTGAATTTCGAGGTTGCCGTTGTCGTTATAGTAGGCAGAAGTAACGACCCAGTTGGCATCGACGACGGGCGTTGAGCCATCATCAGTCAGGACCACGGCATTCGAAAGATCGGCGCCGCGCGACTTGAGGATCTTCTTGGCGTTGGACCAGTACTGCCCCGGGATATCACTCAGATCGACGGTGCTAGACGAGGCGGACTCGGTTTGCTCGGCAGCGGTATCGGCCGTTGAACTCCCTCGCTTGTTGAGCATGCCCGACACGATGGCAAACACAACCGACAGCGCAAAGAAGATCGCCAGCACGATGAGGATCTTCTTAATCACGCTCGACGAACGCGACGGCGTCTCTTCCTCGTCCTCGCCATATTGCGGAATCGACTTGGGGTACTCGCGATACGGCTCGCGCGACTCGTAGCGAGGCTGCGCCGTGCGAGGCATATACGTCGTCTGCTGAGGCTGCGGAATGGGATTCTGCGGCAGGTCATCATAGGGATTCGGCGTCGAGGCGGCATAAGAATCCTGCGGCGCGTAATCAAACGGGTCTGCCGCCGCGTTGCCATAGGGGCTTTGCAAAGATGCAGCGTAAGGGTCCTGCGCCGCGTCGCCATAGCCCATAACTCGTGTGGGCTCGGCAGAAGGCTGCGTCGCGGCGGGGTCGACATAACCGGGGTTGGGAACAACGCGGGTCGCATCGGCGCTATCGCCAGCCTGCGCGGAACCGCAGCCGCCCATCACGGTTGTCTTGTCCTGATCCATGCAACGATTCCTTTCCGTCGCCTGTAAGCATCAAGTTATCCATGCATTCTACCAGCGCAAAAGCCTATGATGGGCAGAGTCCGTCGGTATCTACAAGACATGCGCGGGCCTAAGGATCAAAAAGCCCCGCCGGGCCTTGGTAGGCGCGACGGGGCGGGCAAGCGGCTATGAGCAGCGAGCTTAGAACAGGCCGGTGATGTTGCCGTCGTTGTCGACGTCGATGTTCTCGGCCGCAGGGACCTTGGGCAGGCCCGGCATGGTCAGAACACTGCCAGTCAGTGCGACCACAAAGTGGGCGCCGGCGGAAACCTTGAGCTCACGCACCGTGATGCGGAAGTTCTCGGGAGCGCCCAGGGCCTTGGCGTTGTCGCTAAAGCTGTACTGCGTCTTGGCCACGCATACCGGCAGGTTGCCAAAGCCGTTCTCGCGCAGCTCGGCAAGCTGACGCTTGGCGGCCGGCGTAAAGTCAACGCCGTCGGCGCGGTAAACCTTGGTGGCAACAGCATCGAGGGCGTCGGCCACATCGGCGCCGTCCTCATAGGCAAACTTGAGCTCGCTCGGCTGCTCAATCAGACGCATGACCTCATCGGCCAGCTCGAGCGCGCCCTCGCCGCCCTTGGCCCAGACCTCGGAAAGCTTAACGTTGACGCCGAGCTTCTGGCACTCGGACTCGATGAGCGCAAGCTCGGCCTCGGTGTCCGTCGGGAAGCGGTTGATGGCGACCACGCAGGGCAGACCATAAACGTTCTGGATGTTGTCGACGTGACGCAGCAGGTTGGGCATGCCAGCCTTGAGTGCCTCGAGGTTCTCCTCGTTGAGGTCGGCCTTGGCGACGCCACCGTTGTACTTCAGCGCACGAGCGGTCGCAACGACCACGACGGCGCTGGGGCGAACGCCCGTCATGCGGCACTTAATGTCGAGGAACTTTTCGGCGCCCAGATCGGCGCCGAAGCCGGCCTCGGTAATGGCGACATCGCCAAAACGCATGGCCATGCGCGTAGCCATGATGGAGTTGCAGCCGTGGGCAATGTTGGCGAAGGGACCGCCGTGGACAAACGCGGGCGTGCCCTCGAGCGTTTGCACCAGGTTGGGCTTGAGCGCGTCCTTAAGCAACGCGGCCATGGCACCCTGGGCCTTAAGGTCGCGGGCACGGACGGGCTCGCCGGCAAAGCTATAGCCGACGACAATCTCGCCCAGGCGCTCCTTGAGATCGCTGATGCTCGTAGACAGGCACAGGATTGCCATGACCTCGGAGGCGACGGTGATATCGAAGCCGTCCTCGCGCGGCACGCCCTGAGCCTTACCGCCAATGCCGTCGATGACGTGGCGCAGCTGACGGTCGTTCATATCGACGACGCGCTTCCAAGTGATGCGCTTAACGTCAATACCGAGCTGGTTGCCCTGCTGGATGTGGTTATCGAGCATGGCGGCCAGCAGGTTGTTGGCAGCACCGATGGCATGGAAGTCGCCGGTAAAGTGCAGGTTGATGTCCTCCATGGGAATGACCTGGGCCCAACCGCCGCCAGCGGCACCGCCCTTGACGCCAAAGACGGGACCGAGCGAAGGCTCACGCAGGGCCACGGCGCTCTTGATACCGCGACGACGCAGGCCATCGGCCAGACCGATGGTCGTGGTGGTCTTGCCCTCGCCCGCGGGCGTTGGGTTGATAGCGGTCACGAGGACGAGCTTGGCCTGGTGATCAGTCGGCTCGTTGAGCAGTGAATAGTCGACCTTAGCCTTGTCGAAGCCGTACGGAATAAGGTGCTTAACGTCGACGCCGGCGTTCTTGGCCACCTCGGTAATAGGCAGCGGCGTAACAGAACGTGCGATTTCGATGTCAGTAGGCATGGGCGGTCCTTTCGTTACCGAATGAGAAAAAGACCAATTCAGCATAGCACGGGCGCGCAACAGTAAAACGCCCATAACCGATGAACGGCGATATGTTTACCCGATGCCCAGCGATAGTCCAACAGCCCGCCAAAACAAAACGCCCTAAACGGTAGGTTCAATCCCCAGGTGCTCAAAGGTGCGGAGGGTTGCCTGACGGCCCTGCGGCGTACGAATCATCAATCCGCACTGCAGCAAATAGGGCTCATAGACATCCTCGAGCGTGCCTGGGTCCTCGCCCACCGCGCTGGCAAGGGTCGTAAGTCCCACGGCGCGACCGGAGAACGTCTTGGCGAGCGTCTCCAAAATGCGAATATCCATCCAGTCCAGACCGAGCTCGTCGATCTCGAAGAACTCGAGCGCCTGGCGACAGATATCGAGCTCGATGGGGCCGTTGCCGCGCACCTGTGCGTAATCGCGCACGCGCTTGAGCAGACGGTTGGCAAGACGTGGCGTGCCGCGCGAACGCGAGCCGATCTCGAGTGCACTGGGATGGTCGATCGTCACGCCCAGGATAGTCGCCGAGCGCGTCACAATCTGCGCGAGCTCCTCGACCGTGTAGTAATCCAGGCGATATGAAATGCCAAAGCGGTCGCGCAACGGGCCGGTCAACATGCCTGAGCGGGTCGTTGCCGCCACCAGCGTAAACTTGGGGATATCCAGGCGAATCGAGCGCGCCGCCGGACCCTTGCCAATCACGATATCGAGGGCAAAGTCCTCCATCGCGGGGTACAGGACCTCCTCGACCGAACGGTTGAGGCGGTGGATCTCGTCGATAAACAGCACATCGCCCGGCTGCAAGTTAGTAAGGATGGCCGCCAGGTCGCCCGTGCGCGCGATGGCAGGGCCACTCGTGGTCTTGATCTGAGCGCCCAGCTCGTTGGCGATAACGGTGGCCAGCGTGGTCTTGCCCAGGCCCGGAGGACCCGAGAAGATCACGTGGTCGAGCGTCTCGCCACGGCTCTGCGCCGCTTCGATCAACACGCGCAGGCTCTGCTTGATGTGCTCCTGGCCGCAGTAATCGTCCAGGCGCTGAGGGCGCAAAGTGCGGTCGACATCGAGATCCTCGGCCGTCAGCTCCGAGCCCACCATGCGCTCGCCGTGCGCCATGGATGCCGCCGGCGAGTTACCGGGCGTCGCCCACAAGTCCTGAGAGTCATCGGCTTCCCACATCACGCATCCATTCCGAGTCGCTTAAGCGCCGCGCCGAGCAGATCCTCGACACGCATATTCTGCCCATCATACCCGCTCAGGGCAACATCGGTCTCCTGCGGGCTAAAGCCCATGGAAAGGAGCGCCGCACGGGCATCATCGATCACCGAGGGAGCGGCAGCGGGCACGGGCATCGCAACCTGTCCGGAAATCACGTCGACCGGCACAAAGCCCTTATCCTTGGCAAAGGTGCTCTTGAGTTCCAGGATCAGGCGCTGAGCTGTCTTTTTGCCCACACCGGGTACCTTGGCCATGCCCTTGTCGTCCTCGGCCATCACCAGCGAATACAGCTGCCCCACGGTATAGGTGGAAAGCACGGCGAGCGCCAGGCGCGGGCCAACGCCCGAAACGGACACGAGCCGGTCGAACATCGTGCGCTCATCCTTTGAGGAAAAACCGAAAAGTGTCATGGCGTCCTCGCGCACCTGCATACGCGTGTAGAGGCGGACCTCGCCGCCGGGCGTCGGCAACGTGGCCGCAGTGCTGCCCGAGATGCCGAGCTCAAAGCCAACGCCCGACACATCGACGACAGCCGAGCTCATCGTGGCCTCGACAAGCGTTCCGTGGAGCTGGGAGATCATCAGTATCCGGTTCCTCTCTGTTGATAGAACTCGCCACCGGTGAGGGCGCGGGTGCGGCTGAGGTTTACGTGGCAGATGGCGCAGGCCAGGGCATCGGCGGCATGGTCGGGATGCGGGTCGTGGTCGAGCTGTGTTAGAGTGCGTACCATGTAGGCGACCTGCCGCTTGTCCGCGGCGCCGGTGCCCACCACAGCCTGTTTGATCTGCATGGGCGTGTACTCGCCAATCTCGAGCGCGCATTCCGAAAGCGCTACGAGTGCAGCACCGCGGGCATGCGCCGTGGGGATGGCCGAACGAACGTTGGCGCCAAAGTAGATACTCTCGACAGCAGCCGTGTCGGGTCGATAACGCTCGACGACATCCTTAAGGTCACGGGCGATATGCGACAGGCGCACCGCGAGCGGACTTCCGGCACTGGTCTCGATGCAGCCATAGGCACGGCAGCGAACCTCGCCGCGCCGCTCCTCGATAATCCCCCAACCCGTATGGGCCAAACCGGGGTCGATGCCCAAGATAACCAAGCCAACCTCCCCTCGCCACAAGCACAGCGCAAGACAAGGCCCCGCGCATCATTCACGAACGTCTGTTCTAGAATAACACAACGCTAGCCCTATAAGTCAGCCGAGATCGAATTGTAGGTTGAGTATACGCAAGCGAGCGCCCGCCAGAGCGAGCAAGGTGCCTTGAAAGAGGAGGGCATTGACCTGGCGGTCATGTCCGACGATTGAAAGGCAGATTGCCGCTCTGGCGGGCGCGCAGCGACCTAGTTCTGAGAGAAGAACGGAAATTGTCGGGGATCAACCGGCGGATGCGGCATCGGGCCACCCTGGGGCCCACCCTGCGGGCCACCCTGGCCGCCCATCATCTTATCGATGGCGTCCTGAACCTCGCCCTCGAACTTTTTCATTCCCTCGTGTAAACGACGCTGACCGTCCTCAGAGCGCAGCTCCTCCATTTGCTCGGGCGAAATACCCAGTAGCTCGCCCAGCACGCCCATCATCTCGTTTCGCACGCGCTCGCTCGTATCCTCGTCAGCAAAACGGCGCACCTCGGCGCGCGCCAGCGAATCGACCGTCATACGCTCCTTGCCGTTAAGCCCCAGGTCGGACCACGCGAGCATATACGGCCAGGCACGCTCGGCAAACGAACGGGCCGAGACGATCGGCGTCATCGGCAACATGCGGCGGGCAGCCTCACCCTGTCGAACGAGCATCAGCAGCAGCGAGCAGGCCTCAGGCTTGCCAGCGGCCATCGGGATGTCGTCGAAAGATCGATTGCGGTCCACGTGCGCCTCGAGCGCGCCATCGACCTCACCCGGCTCAAGCCCGCCGAGCAGCTGTGCCGCACGGTCGAGCATATCGACCGGACCGTCGAGCGTCGAGAGCGCCTGCGCCAGCACGCGCTCCATACAATCTTCCACTGCGTTGAGCGTCACGAGCTCTTGGGGCACCACGGCAGACGTGCGGTTGCGCACACGCGCCACAAACTCAAGCGTCGACAGGTACACATCGCCAAAGGGCGCAAAGTCGCCCTGGTAGCCGCCGCAAAGCGCCGGCGCCGCCAGCGCGTACTCAGTTTTGGACAGCGGGCTCAGCGCCATCGCACCCAGCTCGAGCGCCGTATCCTCCAGCATCAGGCCCAGCGTGCGCGAGCGCAGGCGCTCGGCATCGCCCGCCGACACGTCGCGATCGAGCACGCGCGCCGCATCCGGTGCATCGCGCTCGACGGTGCGAATGTGCAGACGCTCGGCGATGGCGCGGACGGCGGCACAGCGGGCAGCCTCGGCTTCTTCCTGCGCCGGCGTAAAGATACGGTTGCGCCCCAGCACCAGGCCAATCACATTGCGCGGGCCCAGAGCGTCGACGGCCAGCGCCGCCAGCAGGGACGACGGCAAGTCACCCTCGAGTGCCACCACAGCACGCGACGCACCGTGGGCTCGGGCGTTGTCGCGCACGGCGAGCACCAGCGCCTGCCACAGCCACTCCTCGGAACGGAACTCGGGCAGTTCGTGATCCTCCAGGGCATCGAGCATCACGCCGCGCTGAATCTCCTGAACCAGCAGGCTCTCCTCAAAGCACGGCGCCTGGGCCACCACGCGACCGCAGTCGTCGAGCACAAACGAACCGCCGGTATACACCGACTCGTCATAGGCACCGACCGGCGCCATGCAGGCAAACCACACGCTGCGCTTGGATGCGATCTTGCGGTAGGCGCCGCTGCGAACGGCAGCAATGGCGGCAGTCTCGCGGTCGGTCATGTCAAACGCGTTGAATTGGAAATACGCAATGAGGTCAACACCGGTCGGCAGCATCTCGAGTTCGCGGTCCAAGTCAAAAATCACGGCGATGCGCACGCCGTCCACGTCGAACACCGGCGGCGCCCAACGTGTGTCGTTGTTCTCGCCACGCTGCAGGGCAATGCTCGAACGCGCCGGCACCACATGACCGTCCTTGAGCATCATGTAGTCGAGCAGCGGCTGGCCCTCAAACGAAACCGCCGCGGGCACGATGCAGATCATGTCAAGCTCCTGGATACGCTCGGCGACACCAGTCAAACCGGCAAGCACGTCGTGCTCAAAGTCGGCAGCGCCCACCAGGCCACCGGGCATGGCGCCCATAAAGAGCGGAGCCGGAACGCACAGCACGCGCGCTCCGCGCACGTGGGCCAGACGAGCCTGGTCCTCGATGCGGCCGCAAATGCCCTCAATATCACCCAGGCGCATATCGATCTGTGCAAGCGCGAGCTTCATGGCTCAGCCCTTTCCGTCGTAAACCATCGAAATCGTAGTAAGAGCGCCGGCCGCATAATGCAGTCGGCGCTTACATGTGCATATGCTAGCTATGATACCCCGAGCGGGGGCGCGCTCCTAGAATGTCGCGGACCACAGCCCGTGCAAGTTGCAGTAGGCATAGACGGTACCGGTCTTGGAGCCGCCCGCGAAAAACGTCGCGGGTTTCATGCCGGGCTCAAGGTAATGGACCTCCAAGCGGCCCTCGGCCTCAAGGGCGATCCACTCAATGTAGTGCTCGGGCAGGCTGGGGTGCTCGACCGAGCCAACGCGTGCGCGAATCACGTGACCGTCACGCTCGGTCTCGACAACAGGCACGTGCTTCTCGTGCGCCGCGTCCTCAGTGTTTGCAGTCAGTTCCGTGCAACCGGCAGGGGTCGCAACGTCGTCGCCAAGGGCGGCGATGAGCTTGCCGTCGGGGTCCTTAAAGAATTTCGCCATGATGTTCTCCTTTGCTGATGTGCCAATGTTCTTGATGGTTCTTATGCCCAAAGGCAGACAAACCATCCACGGCATTGCAAATGAACACATAACGGGCGGGGACGATGGGACAGCGTGTGCCATCCGCCCTGACGGCCCCACCCGCGCGCGGCTAGCGCCCGTCGCCGCCGAGCAGCGCCAGGACATCCTCGCGCGTGAACAGTGCCGACGAGATGCCGTCGCCGCCGAGCACGCTGTTGACCAGATCGCGCTTGGACTCCTGCATCTGCATAATGCGCTCCTCGATCGTGTCCTTGGCGATGAGCTTGTACACGGTCACGGTATGTTGCTGGCCAATACGGTGTGCACGGTCAGTCGCTTGGTCCTGCGCCGCCACGTTCCACCACGGGTCGTAGTGGATGACCACGTCGGCAGCCGTCAGGTTAAGGCCCACGCCGCCCGCCTTAAGCGAAATCAAAAAGACCGGAACCTCGCCCGCTTGGAACTGCG
>UMHU01015192.1_pt1 | contig 11738 bp, 10 predicted proteins | sample 1965591 | NCBI WGS metagenome assembly UMHU01 (sample SAMEA4836101, study PRJEB28245) | human gut metagenome | biome: gut microbiome; material: fecal sample | place: Denmark | collected 2008
ACATTTATTTAGCGTGGTTAGACTATGATAATTTGTAGTTATCACCACTTGATAAAAACTGCTCATCGTATCAATTTAAAAGATAGGCTATTCAATTTTCAGTGTTGATTTTTAAATAACACATTTTTTTGCAGCCATTGTCTAATTCAACTTTCACTGTTGATGGATGATGACTGTTTTTGTATTCTAGTTTCAGTATCAATGTGAGTCGTTTAATTTTTAATGTTGATTAAGTGAAAAACCATGTTGACCTTTTGAAAATAATGTGGTATACTTTTTATATAAGGAGGCGGAGAAAAATTGGAGAAAGACTTATTAAATTTGGATGAGTTTGAAGTTATCAGCTTGGAGGAAAATGATAACGGAGACTATCTTTTTAATGTTAAGCCTAAATCACCCACGCTGATCTGCCCTGAGTGTGGAAGCGTTTCAGTTGTAAATAATGGAACATACAATCGTCTTGCACGCGACCTGAATTGTTATGAACACAAAGTAGGCATTAACATTATGGGAAATAGACACAAATGCCGTGACTGCGGAATAACTTTTTGCGATACATATAAAAGCATCAAAACTAATGCAAAAGTTACTGTAAGACTTAAAACAAAAATATGTGAGCTGGCTACAAAGAGACCCTTTCTACAGATTGCTGAAGAATACGGAATTACTATGCCTACTGTAAAGCGTATTTTCATGGAATATGTTGAGATGGAAGAGAAGAAACGTGTTCTGTATAGTCCCACTGTATTGGGTATAGATGAGGTGCATCTCAATAAAACTATGAGAGGTGTTATAATAGATGTTAAGGCTCGCAGAGTAATCGAACTGCTTGATACACGTTCTAAGAATAGGGTTATGGAGTATTTCAATAGCCTTCCCAACTCAGACAAAATAAAGGTTGTTACTATGGATATGTGGAGACCTTATGCCGAGGCGGTATATGAATGTTTGCCTAATGCAAAGATTGTTATCGACAGATTTCATGTTGTAAAAGCACTTAACGTTGCTCTCGATAATGTCAGAAAGAGTATTACATCAGAAATAAGCGGCAGAGGTTCTCGTGCAAACGTAAGAAATTTGAGATATTTGCTTTTAAGTAATTTTGAAGACTTAAATCCCGACCAAGCTCAAGAACTTGATGATATGCTGGATAGAAACGAAACACTGAATAAAGCTTACACACTTAAAGAAGGCTTGCGTAATATCTATTTGTGCAAAACCAGAAAAGAAGCTGAAAATCTTTATAAATCGTGGGTAAAGGAAATACCTGATGATTTATCTGAATTTCAGACTATCAGAAAAATGGTAGATAATTGGCATACAGAGATTTTCAATTTCTTTGATTGCGAAGGATATACAAATGGAATCACCGAATGCCTTAATAATCTTATCAAAATCATTGAAAGATATGGACGTGGTTATAATTTTGAGGTTCTTAGAGCTAAGATAATGTTTACAACCTCTGCAACAAAACCTGCAAAATATGCTTTCAAAAAGCCTACCGCAAAGAGAACGTCGGGACCAACAAACGATTCTTACGGCTTCTCTATAGGTGAAATGATGCCCGATATTACATATCAAGAATATAAGGAAAGCAAAGTACTCGAAATCGGTTCTGGCGTTGATATGGACGAATTGGCAGCTATATTGGATATGGGTGAATTTTAACATCGGATAAAAGGAGAATATCATGAGCAAGGTTTTTAATGAAGATACAAGGGTAAAAATTCCTGCTACAATACAGTTTCTTAGAATTGGTTATCATTATCAGTCTTTGAATAATGCTGACATAGATTTTGAAACCAAAATTTTTATAAATCGTTTTAAGTCTGCCTTGGAGAAGATAAATGGCAGGTCGTTTTCAGATGGTGAAATTAAGGATATTCTTATGGAGATTAATAGTGTTATCAAGAATAACGACCTCGGTAAAGAGTTTTATAACTGGTTAATAAATCCTTTGAGCAGAGTAAAACTCATTGATTTCGAAAATATATCAAATAATGATTTTGCCGTTGTTGATGAACTTCCTTTCTGTATTACAAAGGGTACAGAAGAGGGTTCTTTCAGGCCAGATATTACTATCCTTATAAACGGCATTCCTCTTGGATTTCTTGAGGTTAAGAAACCTAACAACGATGGCGGTATTCAGAAAGAATTTGACCGTATGATTAATCAGCGTCTTATAAAGAAAGAGTTCAGAAAATACTTTAATATGCTCCAGCTCGTTGCTTTTTCAAATAATATGGAATATGAAGAAGAGGATGACGCAGAAGATGTAAAGGCTGGTTCATTCTATACAACGCCTAATGGAACAAACACCAGCTTCTCATTCTTTAGAGAGGATGATTCAAATTATCACAAGAACTATCCTTACAAGTATATAAGCCTTGATGACATTAAGGCTGTAGTAAAAGATTGTGGATATAATCCCAATGCAGCTGATACTCCTGAATTTGTCGAGAATCTGGATGTTGATACACCGTGCAATAGTTTTGTTACATCTGTATTCGACTTTGACAGAATACTTTATTATATAAAATACGGTATTATGTTCATTGATGGTAAGATTCCACAGAAGCATATCATGAGGTATCCTCAGTTCTTCGCAACAAGAAAGATTATCGAAAGACTTAATAACGGTGGTAAGGGCGGAATAATTTGGCATACTCAGGGTTCGGGAAAAACAGGTCTGGCTGCTTTTTCAAACCGCATAATTACTGATTATTATGCTAAAAAGGATATCAACGCTCGTATATTCTTTATCGTTGACCGTCTCGAGTTACTTACTCAGGCAAGTAACGAATTTAAAGCTCGTGGCCTTAATGTTATAAACTGTAACAGCAAGGCGGAGTTTGCAACTGAACTGAATAAGCCTCTTTCCACAAATATTGACGGAAACGCAATAGGTGAAATTTGTGTTGTAAATATTCAGAAGTTCAGCGATGACCTACCTACAACAAAGAATGACTATAACGCAAAAATCCAGCGTGTATTCTTTATTGACGAGGCTCACCGCAGCTACTCTACTACAGGTGAATTCTATAAAAATCTTATGACTTGTGACACTGATGCGGTTTTTATTGCATTAACTGGCACACCTCTCCTTAGCAAAAAAGAACGCTCTAACCTTAAATTCGGTGATTATATACATAAATATTTCTATGATAAATCTATTGCCGATGGATATACTCTCCGCATCAAAAAGGAAACCATTGATACGGTTGCAAAGAGCGAAATCAAGAAAAACCTTGATATTGAAGATGGCGACCTTGATAAGAAAGACATATACGAATCCGATGCTTATGTTGATTGCCTTGGACGTTTTATCGAACGTGACTTTGATAACTTCAGACTTCAGAACGCTGATAACACAATCGGTGGCATGATTGTATGCCGTACAAATCCGCAGGCAAAGAAAGTGTATGAATGGTTTAAGACTCATTCTAAATTCAAGGTCGGTCTTGTAATTTCGGATGTTTCTGACCCTAAGCAGAAAATAATCAATAAAAATAATCAGCTTGAGTTCCGTGAATCATTAGTTCCTGATATTCTTATCGTTAATATGATGCTTACAACAGGCTATGATGTTAAGCGTCTTAAGAAGATGTATCTGCTCAGAGGGCCTCACGCACAGACACTTTTGCAGACTATCTCCCGTGTAAACAGACCTTATAAATCGCCAAATGGCAAGGTCTATAAATACGGCTATATTACAGATTTTGTTGATATTGAAACCGAATATGACAATACAATTGAAGCGTATATCAAGGAGCTTGAAGCTGACCTTAATGATAATGGTGAGAACGACAACTCTCTTACTGGTCTTGTTGTAGATAAAGAGGATATTTACAACAAGTACAAGAAATATGCAGATGAGCTTGACGGCATAATTGCCACTGAAAACCTTGAAAGGTTTTCAAAACAGCTTGCATTATTCAATAAGCAAGCAATACTGAAAATTAAGCGTTTGCTCAATGGCATAAAGAACTGCCATACAGAATTTTTGTTGTCTGGTGCAAATGATTATGCGGCAGAAATTGATATTAAGCAGATAAAAGCTCTTATTCGTTCTGCTCAGGAAAGAATTGATTTTATCAATCTTTCTACTAATTCAGTAAGCATGATGGATGTTATCTCTAATGATGAAGTTGTGTCCATTTTGTATGAGTTTATTAAGGTCAAAATAGCTATCATGGATTTGAGCAAATTTGCGCCTTCCGATGAGACTATCGACAAGCTTACAAAGACAGTCTCGGCAATTCAGAATGAAATCAAGAACAATAAGAACAAGAGCGATATCAAGATAATCAAACTTGATGAAATGCTACAGAAGATTTTTGAAAAGCTGTCTATAATTTCTGACCTTTCAGAAATTGATGATATTACTGATGAGCTTTTGCAAGCACTTGCTGAGGCAAGAAGTATCAATGAAGAAAACGACAGACTTTCCGCTGCCTATAATGGTAATTACGGCTTTGTAAAGACATACACAGACAGCGTTGAGAAGTATTCATCTATTGATAAATCAGAGATTGAAAAAATCCTGGTTATTATTTTCAATGATATTAAGGATACCCTGAATGGCGATACGATTATCATTCAGGGACGCAAGAATTTCATCGATACAGTAAAGGGGCATGTAACCAAGCTGCTCCTAAAAGACAAGCTTTATGCAAAGATTAAGGGCGTATATGACCAGTTGCTTAATGACCTTTATACCAATATTCAATTATTCAGATAAGGAGAACAGGTAAGATGTCAGACATATTTACACTTGAAAATGAAATTAAGCAGATAATTGACGAGCTTAAAGGTCTTTGTCAGACTAACGGCTTATCAAATCAGGCTTCGGAGGAAGTTGTTATTACCTCTGTATTCCTGTATAAATTTCTGAACGATAAGTTTATGTATAATCTCAAGCAGTTTGCGGATGAAATGGGAATGAGCTACGAAGAGGTTCTCAAGAATGAAAACGATGAAATGGACGCTTTCTATGATTCATATCCTCAGGATGTGGCTTTTACATACGAAGATACAATCGAATATCTTATACGCAAGGTTCAACAGAATGAATTCTACAAAATATTTGATGATGCTCTCGAAAGAATTTCTAACAACACAAAGAACGATGCATTCAGCATTGAAACAGCAGACGGTGGCAAGAAACCTCTTTTTACCCGTATTACAGAAAATGTAGAGGCTTCAAAGCGTAATAACTTTGCTAAAAATATCTTCGGCATTATCAGTCAGGAGAAATTTGATTTTGGTGCCGCATTTGACAATAAGTTCGACTTCTACAGCACAATTTTTGAGTACCTCATCAAAGATTATAACGTAGCAAGTGGTGTATATGCTGAATACTTTACACCACAGACTGTAAGCTCTATTATTGCAAAAATCCTTGTAAATATGTCACCTGTTGAAGATACCATCTATGAAGTTTATGACCCGTCCGCAGGCTCTGGCTCACTCGTTTTGCATCTTGCAAATGAGCTTGGCAAAGGTTCTTTCGGACACAAAGCACAGGTATATACACAGGATATTTCGGGTAAATCATCACGTTTTCTCAGAATCAATATGCTGTTAAATGGTCTTACAAACAGTCTTGATAATATTGTTGAGGGCGATACTCTGCTCACACCCGCACATTATAATGAACAGCATGATGCAAGCTCGGGGCATCAAGCATTTTGACTATATAACAAGCAATCCTCCTTTCAAGATGGACTTTTCATCAACTCGTGACAGCATTGAGCAGAAGTGGTCAGAAACAGGTCGTTTCTTTGCAAGAATACCGAATATCCCGAATAAGAAAAAAGATTCAATGGCAATTTACCTCTGTTTTATTCAACATATTCTGTGGTCGCTTAAAGATAACGGAAAGGCTGCTATAGTTGTGCCTACTGGCTTTATAACTGCTCAAAAAGGTATTGAAAAGACAGTACGTCAAAAAATAGTTGATAACAAGTGGCTCAAAGGCGTTATCTCTATGCCGTCAAATATCTTTGCAAATACGGGTACAAATGTATCTGTGCTGTTTATTGACAAGTCAAATCAGGACTGCAAAGTTATGCTGATTGACGCATCAAAGCTCGGCACAAAGGTTAAGGACGGCAAAAATCAGAAAACAGTTTTAAGTTCTGAGGAAGTAACAAAGATTGAAAATACATTTATCAATCAGGAAGTTATGGATGATTTCAGCGTTTCTGTTTCCTGTGAGGATATCAAGGGCAAAAATTATTCTCTCTCAGCTGGTCAGTATTTTGAAGTAAAAATTGAATATGTAGAAATCACAGCTGATGAATTCAAGCAGAGGCTTGGGGAGTTGAAGTATGAAAATAATTAAGCTCGGTGAAATAGCTAAGATTGATATTAGTAATGTTGATAAGAAAGTAAAAGAAACAGATTCACCTGTTATTCTTTGTAATTTTGTCGATGTTTATCATAATTGGGCTATTACCAATGATTTTCTTCCTAATTTGATGAAATCTACGGCAAATATAAACCAAATCAGCAGATTTTCTATACACAAGGGACAGGTTGCTATTACGAAAGATAGTGAAACAAGAGATGACATTGGTGTGTCAGCATATATTGCTGATAACCTACCAAATGGTGTATTAGGCTATCATTGTGCTTTAATTACTCCAGATGAAAACTTATTGACTGGAAAATACTTAAATGTTATTTTGCATACACCATATGCTCAAAAGTATTTTGAATTAAATGCAAGTGGAAGTGGTCAAAGATACACACTCACTGTTGATATAATCGCTGGTTTTTCTGTGCCCGTTCCAGATATTAAAACACAACATATTGTTGGCGACTTTTATTCAGCAATAGATAAGAAGCTTTCTACCAACAACCGCATCAACACCGAACTTGAATCAATGGCAAAGACAATTTATGATTACTGGTTTACGCAGTTTGATTTCCCCGACAAAAACGGAAAGCCTTATAAATCCTCAGGCGGTAAAATGGTTTGGAATGAGGAACTGAAAAGGGAGATTCCTGAGGGGTGGAAAGCTACTTCTATCGGCTCAATTCTTGGCGATTATCCGAAAACAGCCAGCATACTGAGGGATGATTACGGTTTAGGCTCTAAATATCCTATTATAGACCAAAGCAAAGATTATATTTGCGGATATACCGATGATTATGATAATGTATTGCATATGAATGATGCTATAGTATATGGCGACCATACAAATTATACAAAGTATGTAAATTTTGATTTTGCAAGAGGAGCAGATGGCACTCAAATTATTAACTCAAACGAACCTGCTCTTCCTAATTATATCTTATATCAGCAAATTTTATTGTTGCCTATTATAGAAAAGGGCTATTCAAGGCACTTCAAATTTTTGAAGGAGCAATATGTAATTGTGCCCGAATTTGAAGTATCGAAAAAATATATGGATATGGTCGAATATTCTTTGTTAAAAGCAAAGGAAATTATTACAGAAAACCAACAGCTCACTTCTCTCCGCGACTGGCTTTTGCCTATGCTTATGAATGGGCAGGTGGGGTTTGAGGAGGTAGAATGATTATGACTTCCAATGTTGTAATTGCAATTGTTCTCATTGTCATAGCTGCTGCCGCCTATTTCATAAATCTGTTTAGCGGAAAAGAGGAGGACAGTGTTTCGAATACACTGATTTTAACAGGTATTTCACTAATTGCATCGGGTATTCCAGCAATATCCGATGCTGTAGTAGACTGTATTTTTCAGCTTTTGTCGCTTCAATCCCCTGAAAATGAAGACGGATATTTGTTTAGAGCAATAATCGGACTTGCTTTAGTTGTTTTGGGATTGGCATTGAAAGTCAATCTCAAAAAGCGTATCTATGTGCTGAACATGTACGGAATAGCGGCACAAAAAGATATAGATGAGCCAAAAGCTCTTGCTGATTTGAAACTTGCGGAACATAAGGTTAAAGAACAAATCATAGATTTTGTTCAGCTTTTTAATGGTGGAACAGCTATTAATCCAACATCAAATAAAGCTATTTGCAAGCAAATTGAAAACGCAACAGCAAAGTTCTCTGCAAAGGCAACAGAACAGAAAAAAACCTATTTTACGGGAATGGCTCCTATACCATATACCGTTTATGCTGGTACTTTTCTTGAAACTGCTAAAATAGAACAGTATTTTGAATACAATGCTCATGATGGTAAGTATTATTCTTTGAAATCCAAAGAAAAGAATGAATGGGAGAATCTTTCTGTTACATTCCCACAAAGCCCAGATGCAAGTGTCACTGAAATCGTTTTGGCAATTTCCATCTCCCATAAAGTAAGAGATGCGGATTTATCCCAATTTTCAATGGATATCGTTCATTTATCTCTCAACACGCCTAAAGACAATGTTATCAAGAATATAAAGCAATTGAAAGAATACAAAAGCGTAATGGACGATGTGATTCAAAATCAACTTATTGCTAAATACCCTAATCTTAAAACAATACATATTGCCGCATCTATTCCAAGCTGTGTATCAGTAGAATTAGGTAAAATTATCGGCATGAGAACAAACAGGATGCCTGATATCGTTGTTCATCACTACATAAGCAGTAATACCCCGTGTTATGCGTTTGGCTTGCATGTAAATGGAGCCAATAAGGGTGAGCTGTGTTGATTACAGGAGGTTCAATATGTTTGATTTATCAAAGGAATTTAATGAGTTCTATACTGACCATACAATTCTTCCACAAACCATACAGACTGATTTGCGTGATAAAAAGAAGCTGAATATTGACCGCTTGAAATCTGGTTTAAATGAACTCAATGATGAAAATAAAACCAGTTATTCAGTTTCTGACACTAAGGAACAAGGTAGCATTGCTATGTCTACTGTGGTACAAAACGATAGCAAAGACTATGATATTGATGTAGCAATTATTTTCGAAGAAGAAAATATTGGTACAGACACTGGAACTACAACAATGAAACACGACGTTGCTAATGCTTTGAAAAAGAAATGTACAAATTTCAAAAAAGGCCCTGAAGCATTAACCAATTGTGTGAGAATAGAATATGCTGATGGATATCATGTAGATTTTGCAGTATACAAGAAAACTTCTGATGGTACATATTATCACGCAGGAAGTAGTTGGCAAGAACGTAATCCTATGGCTATTAACGATTGGTTTAGCAAGGCTGTAAAAGATAAGGGTGATAAGCTTAGGAGTGTTGTTCGTCTATCAAAGATGTTTTGCAAATCTCGCAGTAGCTGGCAAATGCCAGGAGGATTAATACAATCTGTATTGTGTAATGAGTGCTTCGTAGAATACGAGCGTTTGGATGAATGCTTTTACTACACAATGAAAGCTATTCTGGAAAGGCTTAAAGAATCAATAGAAGTGTACAATCCTACAGATGAAACCAAATCTCTGTTATTAAAGCAAAAAGACAGGGACAAGATGAACAATTGGAAACAACGTTTAAGTGAAAAGCTTGGGAAACTTGATATAACTTTTAAATCTGATTGTACAAAAAAACAAGCTTTTGATTCATGGTACAAAGTATTTAATCATGACTTTTGGCTGTATAGTGAAGATGAATCCGCTAAGAATTCTTATGCAAATGTAGTAAAAAATTATACTTATGCAAGTTCGGAAGAGTATATAAGAAATAAATATGAAGTAGATATCAGCTATTCTGCAAAAATCGACTGTAATGTTGAGGCCAATGGATTTCGTTCAAGACTTTTATCACATATCTTAAAGTGCAGAGAGTGGCTACCTAAATCAAGGACGCTTACTTTTTATTGCGAAACAGATACTCCTGCACCGTACAAGGTTTTGTGGAAGGTAAGAAATGTTGGTGCTGAAGCTGAACGAAGAAAAATGTTGCGAGGAGAAATAATAAATAGTAATTATTTGAATACCAGAAGACGCGAACGTACAGATTTTGAAGGACCTCATTTCGTTGAATGCTATATTATTAAAAATGATATTTGTGTAGCTATGGCCAGAATAGATGTGCCTATAGAATAAAAAACAAAAGCCTACAGCGGTTGATTCCGTTGTAGGCTTTCTCTTATCTTAACTTTCCTTTATCGCCGTACTTGTGGAGAAGATACTCAGCAGTTCTCCAATCATCATATTTGTCAATAGCTTTATCCACTAATCGTCGGAACTCCTGAGGAGTTACATTATCAGGGGTTCCGTAGATTATTTCAATTTCCCGTTTGGTATAGTTCTGTATGTCAATTAAGGCATAAGCTTTGAAGATGTTCATAAGCTCCTCCTTACTCAAATAAATCGTCCCAGGGGTCATAATCACCAATAATGAGCGTTTTGACAAAGAATCTGGGTTCATTTAAATGGTTTAGCATAGCAAAGGTTTCTACATTCAGACGGGTAATGAAGAAATCCATTATTCTTGCTCTTTCTTCATCGTCTTCGGCGTTTACAAGGCTCAGTACAACATTTGTGATGTTGTTAAAATGACATATTATTTCTGTAATACCAAATTTTTCAGCAACAGAAATTGTCCAGCCTTTTACAACTTTTTTTCAGTTCGTCCCATGTTAAATCAGCCATTTCTCTACCTCCTTGAGATTTTCTTTCTATAATAATTATCTCACAAGGATAATAGAATTTCAATCCACAATGACTACCGAACACCTGAAAACAACCCAAAACGCTAAATTCCACAATCGCCTAAATTTGACTGAAAAAAATTTTGAGGTTCATCCACACTGAAAATTGAATAGCCAATATTAAATTTAGCTTGATAAACTCGCCAAAGGACATAAGCATCTATTCCGCTCATATTATTACAATATATTTGTCTTGCAACCTCCATGATTTTAAATTTCAAATTTTCTGGGACTTTTCCGAAAATTCTAGATGTATTTACATATTGCCACATCCACAAAAGGTTTTCTAGATACTCCATAATGGGTATAGCTACAGTACTATTTTGAGAAACCAAATTTTCTATATCAACACCCAATGCAATTGCATGTCCTAATCGATCGCCGCTATGATAATCATAATAATTCAATACTTCATCTATATGACGTAATCTGGAAACAATGTGACGAAAATCTTCGCCTACATGATAGGTAAATCCAATATTTTGAATGGTTGTTCCTTTTTCAGCTGAATACGGAATAAGTTTTTTGTGAGTCCTTGCATTTCTAAAAACGGGAGCATATACCCATGGTTCTGTCTGGTTTTCAATAGCAGCTGCATCAATTCCTACAACATAATCAGTAAGCACCGGGTTTTCTTCCAGTAATTGATTCAAAGCTTTTATGAATCTCATACTATTCTTTCTCATTGTATTATAATCTTTACAATCGTAAAAATAAGAGCAATCATAAATTGAGCAATTAAAACCACTAAAATTATCAGTATCATCGCTTTTTATAAAATGATAAATTAGTCCAAGGATAGGAAACCTAACCTCTGCTCAGTTGTTTTCTATCAATTTTACTTGCGACAGTTCTAATGTCATTTATTTTTGACTCTAACATATCATAAGCAGGCAAACCAACTTTTAGCTGATTATTGCTCAGCTTTTTGACTCCAATCTTATAATTTGGATTACTTAATGCAGATACATAGTTCATTTTTGCTATTTTCTCCTTGCAGATCTTAATTATATTATACAATCATTTTACAACCTATTTTACTTAACGTCAACCCATTCGCACTAAACGCCGATTAGGCGCACCGAACGGCAAAAAGCGTCCCGATTTTACACGGAACGCTCTTTTTTTACAT
>UMHU01020597.1_pt1 | contig 11738 bp, 7 predicted proteins | sample 1965591 | NCBI WGS metagenome assembly UMHU01 (sample SAMEA4836101, study PRJEB28245) | human gut metagenome | biome: gut microbiome; material: fecal sample | place: Denmark | collected 2008
GAACTACATAAAATTTTTTTGTCATACAAAAAAGCCCTCTCATTGGAGAGGGCTTTGCTTCAACCGACTTAGAACGCCGCAGCACAGAAGTAAGAAAGATTTTGTGTTGGCGTTTGATTGTTGTTACCATAGTTTGTGCAGCTAGACCATGCCTCATAAGTACTATTGGTCGTACTTGTCCAATACTCAACATTATGTGCAAAACCAGAAATATTTTTCTGACAAACCGTATTCATTTGTGTGAGTGTTGGTAACCCCCAGGTAAGGCCGGTCGTAGAATTAAGGCTGTCGCAGTATTCGATGGCTTCAGCCTGTGTGCCGGTGCGGGAAGTACGGGATAAAATCGTACCGTGCTGACCATTGGCTTCAACCTCAAATACCGTACCAATCGCCACGCCTTTGTCATTGGTATAGACGTCGCCAATCGCATAAGTCGTCGGAGTCGGATCATTACCGGCACCGCCGCTACCGAATGACCGCACACAGAGCGCATGGGTTCCGGCACCGCTATAGCATCCATAATCAGCCTTCCCATTTATAGCAACATTTTTCAACATGCAAGCTCCTACACCATTGTTTGTAAGCCAACAACGATCGTTGCTTAAGATGCTGGAATCTCCACCAGTTTCAATTTTTTTTGTATTCGGAATTTTCGCCAATTGGGCGTTTATTTTGTCAACATTGGACTTAATTAAGCCCATATCTTCCATGCTGGCCAGACTCCAGCCGCTGGTGCCGTCCGTCGTATAACTGGCGCATTGGCTTGATGTCGAACCGGTAAACTGCGCAATGGACATCATCTTGCCGCTGAGGTCATAAACGATACCGACCGGAATACGGCCCGAAATCGGTTCTGCCGAAATTGCGTCAACATATACGAAATCGCCGATTTCCGCCAGTTTTTTACCGTTTTGGTCGGTATAGGCGGTACAAAAATACTTGTCCGGGGCAAAGGGGCAGCGAAGTTTGGCCAGTTCACCGCAGTCGGAAGCAACTTTGTCATAGCCGAGTTCTTCACAGGTCGGCGCCTTGACGCAGGTCGGCGTTGTTTCGGCCTGAGCCATGGCCCGGCCGGAAATCATCATCCCCAAAACCAGCAGGCTCGCGCCGATTTTCTTTTCTGGATTAAACATGGTTTTTCTCCTCAGTTCTCTGATTAATTTTCTGTTTGTTGACAGGTTGCCGGCTGCGGCAGCCAGTACCACAGCGCGCCGTCGCACCAGTAGTTTTCCGCGTCGGCCAGACCTGTGGCGCAGCCGATTGCACAATATTTGCCGGAACAGTCTTCCAACGTGCAGATGGCGCCTTCCGGACATTTGTCCAGCGTACATTTGTTGTCGCAGCATTCCTGACAGGTCTCAAACAGTTCAAGCGTACCGCTCTGACAGCTGGGCGAACCGATTTCGGGTCCGCAGTTGCAAACCAGATATCCGCGGCATTCGGCAGGTTCCCGTTTATATTTCAGGGTTCCGCAGCTGTCGCAGGGCTCGCCGTCGACTTCGTAGCCTTTTTCGGTGGCTTCTTCATAGGTATAGTCGTAACCGCTGCAGGGGTTGCATATGCAGTTGCCGTAGGATCCGTCATGGGGGCAAAGCGCATCGGGGTCGAGAATTTCGCCTTTGCTGCAATTTGTAACATAACCCGCGTCGGCACATGCTTTGGGGCGGTTTTCGCGGCAGGCGGCAAAATAGCTGCTGTCGTACGGGCAGAACTTGTCGGGATATCCGGGCGGCGTGCATGATGTCAGCGGATAGCCGATGGAAGCGCAGTCCGGCAGGGAAAATCCGTCATCGCTTTTGCTGAAGTCGGTATTGTCGCCGCATTCCCCGAAACCGATAAAACAAATGCTTGCGGTCTGATAAGAATTGTTTATGTCTGCAAAAAGAGGCGCAGGCGTTGTCATGGGTGTGGATAGTGTGTTGAAATGTGCATTAACGGGTTGAGAGAGCGTCATGCTCTTTTCCGCCGCTCGAACTGCCGCATCGGTTCGGACAAACATTCCGCCAATCAAAGCGGCAAATAAACAGAAACGACAATAAGACATGACACACCTCAAACAAGTTAACGAAAGACAGCGCCTGCAAGGGCAGAGGTGTGCAAAAACGTCGGCGATGACACAGCCTTGTCAGGCTGCCAAATCGCAGTTCACATCACACCTATCAGTATTTATGATAATCTCTTTAAGAACAAAAGTCAACAATTCTTGACACGTAATTTATTTTTGTCTCAAGTATTATTGCTGGTAAGTTTTGACGGCTTCGTCGCGCTCAAACAGATAAAGCAAAATCCGCAGGGCTTCGCCGCGCGGCGTCGACAGCTTTTCATCCTGCGCCACAATCATCTGCGCGTCTTTGTTGGCGGTATAAAGCAAATGTTTGTGTTCGTTCATGTCGGCGATGCGAAATTCGCAGAAACCCGACTGCCTGGTGCCGAGAATTTCGCCGCCGCCGCGCAGTTCCAGATCTTTTTCGGCAATCAGAAAACCGTCTTCGGTTTCGCGCATGATGTTCAGCCTTTCCCGGGAAGTGTCGCTCAGCGGGTAGGAGTAAAGCAAAATGCAGGTCGAGGCCTGAAAGCCGCGTTTGATGCGGCCCCGCAGCTGGTGCAGCTGCGCCAGTCCGAAACGCTCGGCGTGTTCAATGACCATAACCGTGGCTTCAGGGACATTGACGCCGACTTCAATAACTGTCGTTGCAACCAGAACCTTGAGTTCGCCGGCCTTAAAACGCTCCATAACCGCGTCTTTTTCCTTTTCTTTCATTTTGCCGTGCACCAGTCCGACTTCGCTGCCGAAAATTTTTCGCAGCGTGTCAAACCGCTCGACGGCGGCGGCCAGATCAACTTTTTCCGATTCTTCCACCAGCGGACAGACCCAATAGGCGCGGCAGCCCTGTTCGATTTTGCGTTTGAGCGCCGCGGCGACGTCCTGCAGTTTGGAAATCGGCAGTACCCGGGTATCGACCGGTTTGCGGCCTTTGGGCGGCTGGTCGATTTTGGAATATTCCATATCGCCGTAAGCGGTCAGCACCAGCGTCCGCGGAATTGGCGTCGCCGTCATGACCAGAATGTCGGGTTTGTTGCCCTTGTCCGAAAGCGCCAGGCGCTGATGGACGCCGAAACGGTGCTGTTCGTCGACGACGACGCAGGCCAGGTCTTTAAAAGTAACAGCCTCCACGAACAGCGCGTGCGTACCGATAAGAATATCAATTTTTCCGGCTTCAAGGTCTTCCAGAATTCTGGCGCGCGCTTTGCCTTTAATCCGCCCGGTCAGCAGCTCGGCGCGGATGCCGATTTCTTCACAAAGCGGCTGCATGGTTTCCAGATGCTGTTTGGCCAGAATTTCGGTCGGCGCCATAATCGCGGCCTGTGTGCCGCATTCAACCGCATTCAGCATGGACATCAGCGCCACGATGGTTTTGCCGCTGCCGACGTCGCCTTGCAAAAGCCTGAGCATGCGGTAGGGCGAAGCCTGGTCGGCAAAGATTTCCTTTAAGACCTTTTCCTGAGATTCTGTCAGTTCAAACGGCAGCCTTTCGAGAATTTTTTTACGCAGAAGCCCGTTGCCCCTGATTTCGCGTCCCTGCTGTTTTTTGACTTTTTCGCGAACCAGTGCCAGAGCCAGCTGGTTTGCCAGCATTTCGTCATAGGCCAGCCGCCGGCGCGCCGGCGCCGAAGGCAGAATGTCCGCATCCGATTGAGGATTGTGTACGGCGGCCAGCGCTTCGTTGAAAGCGGGCAGGTCTTCGGCCTGCCGGTAATGTTCGTCCAGCCATTCCGGCATTTTCGGAACCCGGGCCAGCGCCTGGCGGATATATTTGTTTATCATTTTGTTGGTAATGCCGCCGGTCAGTGGATAAACGGCTTCGACGGTCTTAATCCGGTCCATCTCTTCCGGACGCCCGACATAGTCCGGGTGGCTCATCTGCAAACTGCCGTTAAAGCTTTCCAGCTTGCCGCTGATGACCCGCTCGCTGCCTTCGGGAAGATTGCGTTTCAGCGTTTCCGGATAAGCGTGAAAAAAGCTTAGGGTAATCTCTTCGCTGCCGTCGGTGCAGACGATTTTGTAGGGAAGTTTTTTGAGCTTGGGTTCAATATGCTCCAGAACTCTGATTTTTACCGTAACGATGGAACCGATGCGGGCGTTCGCAAGTCTGGGCGAATAGCGCCGGTCGATAATCGAGGAGGGCAGATGCCACAACAGGTCGACGATTTTGTTCCCGGCCAGATTGCGCACCAGTTTGGCGGTTTTTTCGCCGATGCCGTTCAGATTTTCGATTCCCGCAAACAGCGGATATAAAAGCGGCGGCCGCATGGTTTCTTAATTATTCCTCAAGAAAAAGGTTGCTATAATGCGCATATTGTATATATTTTATTTCAAATAGTAAATGATAAGATTGCCAAATGCACGCAGACATTGAACAACTTGCGGATTATACGTTTTCTGCGGTAGCCGAGGGGTATGACGCCTTTCTGCTCCGCGATTTGCTGCGCTCGTCCAAACAGGATATTCTCTACATTGTCAGCGACGGCCTCAGTCTGGAGCGCACGGCCGAGCTTTTGAAAAACGTGGCGCCTGATGTTGAGGTTCTTAAGTTTCCGGCCTGGGACACGGTTCCCTACGACCGCGTTTCGCCAAATGCCGGCATCGTTGCCGAACGGGTGGCGGCTCTCGGCGCTCTGACCTTAAATCCGAACCCGAAGAAAAAACGGATTGTGATTGCCAGTATCGGCGCCGTTATTCAGAAACTCCCGCCGTCCAAAATTTTTCGTAATTCCATGCGCGAGATCAGGGTTGGCGGCAAGCTCGACTTCAACGATTTTGTACACTATGCTGTCGTCAACGGCTACAACCGGGTCGAACAGGTTATGGAACCCGGCGAATATGCCGTCCGCGGCGACATCCTCGACATCTTTCCGGTCGGCACGCCCGAGCCTCTGCGTATAGACCTTTTTGACGACGAAGTGGAAAAGATCCGCACTTTTGACGCGTTCAGCCAGCGCACCACCGGCGAACTGAAAAGTTATGGTTTTCAGGTGGTCGGCGAAGTGGTGCTCGATAACAATACCGTCAAGAATTTCCGTGCCGCTTATCGCGAGGCTTTCGGTGCCGCCGCGCAAAGCGACGAGCTTTATGAGGCGATTTCCGCCTCGCGCAAATATATGGGCATGGAAAACTGGCTGCCGTTTTTCTATGAAGAGCCGCTGCCGAGCCTGTTCGATTATCTGCCGGCCGCCCATGTCGTGCTTGACCGCAGCGTCGACGATGCTCTGCTGGCCAAGGAAGACGGCATAATGGACTATTATCTGGCCAGGCAGGAGGCGCTGGGCATAAAGTCGGCCAGCGAAGTCGACACCTATCGCCCGGTCAATCCGGAGCTGATGTTTCTGACCGCGCGCGAATTTTCGGCTAAGGTTAAGGCCCGCCGGGCACTCCGGTTTACGTCCATGAGTTTTCCCGGAGGCGAAGGGGTTATAAACGCCGGCGTTATTCCCGGCCGCAGTTTTTCGCATGCCAAAAACGTCAATGCCGCGCAGGTTTATGCCGAACTTAAGGATTATTTGTCCGAAAACGCCAAATTGGCGCGCATCGTCTGCTGCTATTCCGCCGGTTCGCGCGAACGCCTGTTTACGCTGATGAGCGAATACGGCATTAAGGATATGGGCTTTGCCGATGATTGGGACGATGCCCTGAAAAAAGCCGCTCACAAGAAAATCGCCCTGCTGGTCATGAACCTGCCGCACGGCTTCCGCGGCGACGGCCTGTGCCTGGTTTCGGAGCAGGATATTCTCGGCGAGCGGCAGAACCGCAAAAGTGCCAAAAAAGTTACTTCCAAAGACTTTATTGCCGATGTTTCGTCCCTGTCGGTCGGCGAACTGGTTGTGCACATCGAACACGGTATCGGCAGGTTTCTGGGGCTGGAGAACATTACCGCAGGCGGCGCGCCGCACGATTGCCTGAAAATTTTGTATGCCGGCGATGCCAAACTGTTCGTGCCGGTTGAGAATATCGACGTCATTTCGCGCTACGGTATGGAAGACGACAACATTCAGCTCGATACGCTGGGCGGGCTGGCATGGCAGGCCAAAAAGGCCAAGGTTAAGGAGAAAATCCGCGATATTGCCGAAAAGCTGATTAAAATCGCCGCCGAACGCCACTTGAAAGTAGCCGACAGCTTTGTGCCGCCGCAGGGTTTGTACGACGAGTTCTGCGCCCGTTTCCCTTTCAATGAAACCGACGATCAGTTAAATGCGATTACCGACGTTTTAAAAGACCTGAATCAGGGTTCGCCGATGGACCGGCTGGTTTGCGGCGACGTCGGCTTCGGCAAGACCGAGGTTGCTTTGCGCGCGGCTTTTGCCGTGGCAATGTCCGGCGCTCAGGTGGCGCTGATTGTGCCGACCACATTGCTCGCGCGTCAGCATTATTACAATTTCAAAAAACGCATGGAAGGTTTTCCGGTACGGGTCAGAATGCTTTCCCGCCTGGTTACGCCCAAAGAGGCCGCCGAAACCAAAAAGGGATTGGAAGACGGTTCCGTGGAAATAGTCATCGGCACCCATGCGCTGCTGTCCAAAGACATTAAGTTCTGCAATCTCGGTTTGCTGATTATCGACGAAGAACAGCATTTCGGCGTTGCGCATAAGGAAAAGCTCAAGGCATTGAAGTCGAATGTTCATGTCCTGACGCTGACCGCCACGCCGATACCGCGCACGCTGCAAATGTCGCTGACCGGGGTCAAGCAGCTGAGTATTATCGCTACGCCGCCGGTTGACCGTCTGGCGGCCCGAACCTTTGTTATGCCGTTTGACAAGGTAATGATAAAAGAGGCCATTTACCGCGAAAAATTCCGCAACGGCCAGGTATTTTTCGTCTGTCCGCGCGTTTCCGACATTTTCGGCATGGAAAAGGAACTGCGCGCGCTGGTGCCGGACATCAGGATTCTGGTCGCACACGGGCAAATGCCGGTCAAACAGCTGGAAGACGTGATGAACGACTTTGCCGATGGCAAAGCCGATATGCTGCTTTCAACCACGATTATCGAATCCGGTATCGATATGCCGACGGTCAATACCATGATAGTCCACCGTTCCGACATGTTCGGACTGGCACAGCTGTATCAGCTCAAGGGACGGGTAGGGCGCTCGAAAGTCCGCGGTTATTGCTATTTTACGGTGCCGAAGCAAAAGGAACTTAAGCCGGTAGCCGAGCGTCGGCTGAACATTCTGCAGGCGCTGGATACGCTGGGCGCCGGTTTTTCGCTGGCCAGCCACGATATGGATATCCGGGGTTCAGGAAATATCCTCGGCGAAGAACAGTCCGGACATATCAAAGACGTCGGCATCGCGTTGTATCAGCATATGCTGGAAGAGGAAATTATGCGGCAGAAGAGCGGTGAACGGCAGCGCCGGGAAGACGAACCGGCCGATTGGGCACCGCAGATTACTACCGGTATTCCGATTATGATTCCCGAAACCTATGTCCGCGATTTGGGTGTGCGGCTGGGATTGTATAAACGTATCGGCGAAATCAGGGACAAAGCCGGCATTTTGGACATGCGCGAAGAGCTGACCGACCGTTTCGGCAAACTTCCCGAAGAAGTGGACAACCTGCTCAAAACCGTTGAGATCAAACAGCTTTGCCGTGAAGCAAATGTCGAAAAAATCGACGCCGGCGCCAAGGGTATTCTGATAACTTTCCATAACAACGTTTTCAAAGCGCCGGATAAACTGATTAACTGGGTTTCCAGACAGTTTGGCGTCATCAAAATCCGTCCGGATCAGAAGCTGTTTGTCGAACGCGATTTGCAAAGTTATGCCGTCAGGGTCGAAACGATTAAAACCTATGTCGGCAAACTGGTCGAGATGGTCAAAGGAGATTAGATGAGCGAAAACAGCTGCAGTCTCGATTTTTATAATATGCTGGTTCATATTGTTTTCAAAAACCGGGTTTCCGAAGAAAATGTCGCCGTCAAGAACGCCTGGGAAAAAAACGGCACGCTGTTTTTCGACCTGTATTTTTACCGCGCGAAAAGGGGCAAACTGTTAGACGCTGCGCTGGTACGCGATTTGTATGATCTCAATACCGAAAAATATTATTACTCCGCACAAAATTTCTATCAGGATTTTCTGCAGTCGCGGCGTCTTGCCGCCGAACAGGCCGAGGAGATAAAAAAGCCGGCGCCGGTCGTTATTGACGTCAAACAGCTTGAAGCGGTCCGAGACGACTTGATAATTCTGATTTTTCTGGCCAAATGCAACGCGAATTTTACCGACATAAAAACCCGAGCCATTCGCGAATATATTACCCGTGTCCGTCCTCAGTCTCAGGCTTTGAGCGAGCAGTACGTAAACTCGTATCTCAAAAGCCTGAATCCCGATGAAGAGGATTTTTACCGTTCGTTGAACAATCTGAAGGCCAAAACCCCGGAAGAGGCCGCCGCATTGGCTGTTGACGCTTTCAAGGTCAGCGCGGCCGATGGCGCAGTCTTGTATAACGAAAGGCTTTATCTGGCCGAATTGTTGCAAACGCTGCGCGAATACGGTTTGGAACCTGACGTCGGTTTCTGATTGAATTAGCAAAAGCTTATAATTTTCCGGGCTTTGTTTTGCGGAGGTTTACGCCGGGTTTTTTATAAAAAAGTTGCTTTTATGCCGTTTTGAGCTTATACTTATATTGGTGTATGAAACAGATAGGTGTGGTGTGTGTGTATGTGTGTGAACAGAAGCACTTTCTGTTAAGCCGAAGCATCTGCCGCAAGGCAGATGCTTTTAAACTGTTTCTTTTCTGTCATATTTGGGTTTCTTTTTCCTTATAGTCATGTTCGGACTCTTTTTTTATTACTGTCATATTCGGGCTCTTTTTTACTACAGTCACCCTCGGGCTTGACCCGGGGGTCTCTTCTCTGTCATCCTCGGGCGCTTTCTTTTTTATTGTCATCCTCGGGCGCAACGCGTCCCGGGGATCTCCCTTACAGATTCCCGTGTGTAAATTCCCAACTGCGTTGGGCCCCTTTCGTCCCGTAAGCCTCGAACTTCGCTTATAGCTCGTTCTCGCCAACTATCGACTCCAAGCACGGGAATGACAAATAAAGAACTGTCATTGCCGATATTGTTTTCTTTCTGTTATTGTCGGGCTTGTTTTTCTTGCTGTCATTGTCGGACTTGATCCGACAATCTAATTATAGGAGGCCCCTAAAACTCCAGAACTGGCCGAACGGAGTAGACATTGGTCTTATGGTTGCCGCCGTCCAAACTGTAACTGAAGTCAAAGTGAGAGGTCCACGCGATGTTGTAGGAGTGCTCCGACGAAGACCAGTTACAACAGCTCGGATAAGAAACACCTCCTACCTTTGAGATCGCTGTTTGTATAGCGTCCTGATTATTATAGATGTTGGTCATGATACCGGCCGCCGGCAGACACCATTTGCCGGCGGTATCCGCCGTCGGGGCATATTTCCGTGCCGCCCAGGCGGCCGGATAAGTACTGGCATTACCCGCCGCAACAATCTTGTCCGTATTGCCGCAGCTGTCATAGTCTGTTGATGCGGAACTACTGGACGTATAGTTCGGTAAGCTTGAAATATCTGTGCCGTAACCGCCCCAGGTCATGGTCGTTGAGTTGCTGCTGTTTTTATTGCCGTTCGCATCAATCGGCCACGGCGTCATAATCTGACCGCCGACACCGTTATCGTTGACATGAACCACAATACCCAACACCGTTTTGCTTGTGGTATAAGCGGCCGGTGCCGAACAGGTGCCGTCGCTGTAATAAATCCAGCCGATATTGCATTTAGGACGTGGATTGGGACAATAGTAACTATTGCCGTTAGGGCATTTGATCGCGCCTTTTTCACATTCTGCTTCCGTATATTTATATCCGAGCGCCGCGCATTCCGGAGTTGCCGTACAGGTCACTGCCCGGGCGTCAAAGGAGAACAAAGCCGTCGTTAACATTAAAAATATTTTTCTCATTATTTTTCTCCTTCCTAAAACTCCAGAACCGGGTAAACGTATAGATAGTCGTTGCTCTTAGGGAGGAGGTTCAAACCGTAACTGGAGCCTAGGCTAGAGTACCACGCGCTGGCGCTGCTATACTCCGACGAAGACCACGTACAACAACTCGGATAGGAAACACCTCCTGCTTTCGAAATTGCATTCTGAATAGCACTTTGGTTATTATAGATGTTGGTCATAATACCGGCCGCTGGCAGGCACCACTTACCCTTGGTAGCCTCTGTCGGGGCATATTTCCGTGCCGCCCAGGCGGCCGGGTAAGTGCTGGTATTACCCTGTGCAACAATCTTATCCGTGTTGCCACAGCTGTCGTAGTCCTTCATTGCTGTTTCTCGAGACGTATAATTCGGCAAACTTGAAATATCCGTGCCGTAATCGCTCCAGATCATACTCACATTACTACTGCTCTTATTGCCGTTCGCATCAATCGGCCACGGCGCCATTATCTGGCCGCCGACACCGTTATCGTTGACATGAACCACAATACCCAAAACCGTTTTGCCGGTTGTATAAGCGGCCGGCACCGAACAGGTGCCGTCGCTGTAATAAATCCAGCCGATTGCGCATGAAGCGCGGTCGGCCACGCATTTCCCATCTGCCCAATGATATCCGGTGTCACAGCCGCAGGCGGCATAGTAATTGCCGCATTTGTCGGTTCCTGCCGTTTCATTATCGCCGTTACAGGTGTACTTATAGGATTTGCTGCATTCACAAAAGACCAAACCGGTGTTCCACGGACATTTAACCGAACCGTCCGGACATTCGTCTGCCGTACGGGTATAACCCAAATCCGTACAGCTTGGCGCGTCCACGCATTCTTCCGTCGCCGCCCGGGTGTCAAAGGAGAACAAAGCAGTTGTCATTAATAGAAATACCTTTTTCATCTTTTTCTCCTCTCTAAAATCCGATTACCGGACGGGCGAAATAATATCCGTATCCACAGGAAGATGGGATATAGCTATCTGCATCATATTTTTTAGACCAACTGACAGTTGTCGTATAATACCACTGAGCATAGGCATCGGCTTCGGTCGAAGACCAATATCCGCAACTGCCGGAAACAGATGATTCCGCATTGTATAAAGTCGTTTTTCCAAGCTTTGTCAACATATCGTTAACAATTGCCTTGTTCTCAATCAGCCTGCTCAGTTCATACATGCTGGGAAGCCACCAGTCGCCGGCATTGGTTCCGGCTGTCGTGTAATCATAACAATATTCGGCCGCCGGAAATGATTTTCCGGAACTTTGGGCAAAATCAATAATGACCGCTGTATTTGTTTTGCCATCTATATCACAGAGCAGAACTCCCGAAGAGTCATAGATTCCCCAGCCGCCTGCCGATGAACCGCATGTTGCCAGTCCGGTTACGTGCGTATTGTAGCCGCCGGAAGCCAGATAGCCGGATTGGGTCAGAGCCGTTGCCAGACGGTTTTCCTGATCAAAGACAACGCCGATGGGCGTTTTTCCCGAAATTACTTCGGCAGAGGTTGTCATGTCTGAATATAAGATGTATCCGACTTTGGGAACGTTCGGGCAGAAGACCGTATCGCCGTAGGGACATTTAAGATAGCCGTCCGGGCATTGGTCAGCGGTTTTGGTGTAACCCAACGCGCCGCAGTCGGTTACCGGCTGTGTGCACCAGTCTGTATAATTAACGGCACAACCAATTATACAGTATTTATTGGAGCATGTTTCCAGTTCGCAGAGATAACCTGCAGGACAAG
>UMHU01071009.1_pt1 | contig 11720 bp, 16 predicted proteins | sample 1965591 | NCBI WGS metagenome assembly UMHU01 (sample SAMEA4836101, study PRJEB28245) | human gut metagenome | biome: gut microbiome; material: fecal sample | place: Denmark | collected 2008
TACGTCGAGATTCAGATATTTGCGAAAAATATTTGACAGTACCATAAGAAGAGATAAGACAATATACATAAGACAAGATAAGACAATATACATAAGACAAGATTAAGATAAAATAATCAGAGACAAAAGATGATGAGATAAATGAGAGCAGGTAAGGTTATGCCGGGGAGAATTTTTACTTGGCAAATTGGATTTGCTGTGATTAGATTTATTTTAGGGTGATCATTTTTTTTGATGTTTTTGTGCTTTTTTTGTCTTTTGTGAAGTTCCTTGCCGGGGTGTGATTTTTCCGGAAAGGGACTTTTTTTGTTCTTCTATGAAAGACAAATGTATTAGTTTGCGAATTTTTGAAAGTTCAGAAAACTTTAGGTTTTTGAATGTAAAAATTATCACTCGGAATGTATAAATCGGAAAATTGATAAAACCGGCTGAAATACTGGGAAAAACGAAAGAATCAAATCGAAAAAATGGAGTTTTTCGTAAAAAGTTTGAAAAAAACATTAGACGATTTGCACTTTTTTTGTATTACTTATATAGAGGGGTAATTTCGCAGGACAACCCCAAGACGAAAAAAAGAGGTGCTGGCAATGAAAAAATTACAATGGCTGAAAACGAAAGTGGGACTCTTTTTAGATCCCCGTATCCTGTATTTGATGAATCTTCCCAACGGCGATTCGTACATCGTCTTATGGTTCTTCTTAAAGGATATGGCCGGGATGGTCAATGACGACGGTAAGATTTACGTGTCGGAGACTGAGCCCCTTACGACGCAGCTCATTGCCAAGAGCCTGCACCGCCGCCAGCCGTTTATTGAAAACGGACTGAAGGCACTCGAACAAGTCAATCTTATCGAACGCGACGAAAAGGGCCTGATCCGCATCGTCATCTGGGATGAGCTGCAGAGTTTTCATCGAGATGAGAGGCGAAGGGAGCAGACCAATGAACGGGTTCGCCGCTATCGGGAGAGGCAGCGCTTGGCTCAAGAGGAAGAAGCTCAAACAGAGAGCCTTCAAGAAGAAACGGCTGTTGGTGAAACTTCCAATGAAAACCTCCGCAATATGCCGGACGAAGAACCGGTTGCCCTGCCCATCGATGAGCTCGTCGAAGAGGCTGTCATAGCCGAAAAAGCGGATGACATGCCGCAGGAAGAGATTCCCTCTTCCGCTGAAGGGGAAGAGCCTCAAAGGGAACCAAAAGCCCTTACAGGCGAAGCTGTGACGACGCCGAAGGCCGTGACGGGCTATGCCTCGGTCCAAACGTATCAGAACCTCTTTGGGCCCATGCAGGGCGATTTTGCCCATCGATTGATCACCTTGGAAAATATGTGGGGTAGCGAACCCACTTGTACGGCCATTGAAATGGCTCACGAAAACAAGGTCAATAATATTAACTACATTGCCGCTATTTTGAAGAACAGCAACGGACGACCGATGCGCGGCAAACGAAAGGAAGATGAATTCCATGGCTATCCCAACTTTAATGAATACGTTGAAGGCGTGTTACGGGGCGAACCAGAATACAAACCCCATCTTCATCGCAACGCTGAAGGAAAATCTGGGCTCCGACATATCGGTGACCCAGGCGAAAACCTTGGCTAATCGTCTTGTCTCCTCTTATAAATTTTCGCCGTCCATTTCTGAAATCGTTGCCGAATGGAAAGCGATGCGAATGGCGGGAAACCTCCGCGTCTACGAGGCGACACCGGTCTCCACGACGATGAGCCCGGAGACGAAACGGCGCGTGACGGAGACCATGGATCGGATCCGGGAAAACAGGCCTAAAGAATATGAGGCCATGAGTTCCCATGTGATGGACTTCGCCCGCCAGTTCTTCCCCGACATCAGCGAAGCGACGGCTCGGCGCAACTGCCTCGATATCATGAACTGCATGAGTACCCGGGAGGCGGAAATCGCTGCCGGAAGTCCCTACCGGACCTATATGGAATTGAATGATAACGGCATGATTACCTTAGTCATCCGTAAAATTGCATAAAGAAAGGAGACACTATGAACCAACTCTTTCGTTTCTTACGAAACCTCGACAAGAGGAAACTCATCTTCATCCTGCAAAGGGCCAGTGCCATCCTGCTTCCCATCAGGCCTTATGCCGAATGCGGAAGGACCGCCGTCTGTCCGTGCCCGGTGAAGAAACGGGCCATTCAGGGCATTGCCATCGGCGGCCAAACGGCCAGTGTAGAAATCGGAACGAGAAATGAGTTTTAAGAAAGGAGTATCATGAAAGTCTATGTGAACGCCGGCCACGACCGGCAGCTTGATTCGGGCGCCGTCAATCCGCGCCTGGACCTCAGGGAATGCGACGCAGCCTATGAATTGGCCTGCCTCGTCATGTCCTATCTGAAAGACAACGGCATTGCCGTCTGCTTTGGCCAGAACGACGACCTCTATGCCGTCTGTGATGAGGCCAACGGCGAAGACTGCGACCTCTTTATTTCCCTTCATTTCAATGCTTTCAATGGCAGGGCCAGCGGGACGGAAACGCTGATCTCGGGCTCTACGGGAAGCCTCATGCTGGGCCACTGTATCCAGTCCAATCTGAAAGCCGTCTTGAATTTGCCCAACCGGGGCCTCAAAGAACGGCCGGGACTCTTCGTCCTGCGCAGTACCATGATGCCCGCCGTCTTGGTCGAAGTCTGTTTCCTTGACAACGACTCTGATTGGCGCCGTTACGCCGCTCATAAAGATGCTGCGGCCAGGGCCATTGCGACGGGCATCATGCAGTACCCGGCCCAGATGAAAGGGGCAGCTCTTTGGGGCGAAGCCGCTTAACCATGTTTGATGTAACGGGTGCATACCCGATTCATACTTAATTTTTGAAGAAAGGAGGCATGAACCATGGCAGAACGCAGTGCAGTGTCCAGTAAATTGAAGCTGGTCTTGTCCTACCAGGACGACTACGGCGAAACGCGGAGCAAATCGGTACAGATGCGCAACCTCGTCATCAATGCCGACGCAGCCAATGTCATCACGGCTGTCGACGCAATCGGCACCTTGTACGAGAATCCCATCGTGACCGTCCGTGAAGTCGTCGAAAACGAGATCACGGGCTAAGGAAGAACCTTCGGGTCTTCCGGCAATCTAAACAGAAAGGAGAGAAACCAATGGCTATTAAATCGGAAACGAAAACGCTGCGCCTGACCTTCGTCGACGGCATTAACAAAAACGTCAGCTATTCCATCGCTTCGCCGAAGGCTGACCTCGACAAAGCGACCGTCGATGCAGCAGCCAATGCCATCGTCGATTCGAAAATCTTTGCGACCGACGACGGCGGCAACCTGACGGGCTTGAAGTCCAGCCAGATCGTAACACGTAAAGTCGAAACGCTCGAATAAGCGTTGTCGTAATACAGGGGGGATACCTTGGGCGGCATGTGCCGCTCAGGGTATTTTCCGTATCTGGAATTTTTATGAGAATTTTTAATAATCAGTGAGGGGTGTTCCGAATCTAAATTTTAAGTAAGGAGATGTTTTCATGACGATTCAATTAAGACAGTGCATCCGTGCGGCCCAGCGCGGCGATAAATTGGCAGCAGAAGAAGTGATTCGGGCATTTAAGCCGTTCCTCAATAAGCAGGCTAAGCAATATCAGAAACAGTATCGTCGGCATTATCATAATTTTTATGAAGCCCTTTCTACTGCGTATCAAGGTGCCATGCACTGTATTCTTCACTATGATTTAGAGCAGACGGCGACGGTGGCTGAAGTGATGGCGGCCTCGGTACGTAATTATTTTCGTCGTGAATCCTATGGACATCAATGTTATTGTGACAGAGTAGAAAAAAATGTCTTTGAAAATGATGGAGTGACTGATTTACCCGAAACGGCCTTGGCCTCCGAAGGAGACTGTCCGGAATATCGGTATTTTCAGAATGAACTCGGTCAGGACTTAACCCTTGCCTTGGAAAAATTGCCGGAACTTCAGCGTCAGTTGGTCTTATATCATTGTGTGGATGGTTATTCTTATAGACAACTGGGCGAAGAATACTGCCTCAGCAAAGCGAATGTCGGATACCACGTCAACCGCGGACTGGAGAAGCTGAAACGGCATCTGACTAAGAAAGGGCCGGTTGGTTAGAGCGCTGTATATATGGTATAATTAACTTAATAAGAGGTGAGATAAACTTGTATTCTGACATAATCTGTGGTAGATTAATGAGGTTGCAAGAAGATTAATGAGTAGACTGGAGGGATGCAAAATGGTACATGCTATTGATGTTGCCAGATTTTTTATCAATATTGCCAATACAATCCCTACGGATGATTTGATGACCAACATGCGCGTAAATAAGCTCCTGTATTTTGCACAGGGAGAATGTTTACGGCAGTTAGGCAGACCGCTTTTTGATGAAGATATGGAAGCCTGGCAGTATGGGCCGGTGGTTCCTCACGTCTATCAGACCTATAAAAGATTTGGGCGGGGACCGATAAACGATGATGCCGAATATCAGGACACCTTGTCTGAACAGGAAAAAAATATCTTGTTTGATGTGCTACGTTACTATGGCCAATTTTCTACATCGAGACTTGTGGCGCTGTCGCATCAAGAGAACGCTCCATGGACTGCTGCCCATAAAGATGGTGTTAAGCATGCTAAAATGTCGAATGAAGCGATTAAAACGTTCTTCGAAAGTATGGATTCTATTTCAAAATTCACCATTCCCTATAAAGAAACAGATTTCGTGGGATATAGAGATAAAGACGGTTATCTAGTCCTTCCTAAGGAATGGGATGATGAGGAATAGTTGGGAAGTATGGTGGGCCTATGTCAAGTTCGAAGATTCAAATGAGGTAAAGAAAAGGCCTGTCCTTGTTTTAGAAGATCGTGTTTCCTATATTCTGTCTTTGAAAATCACGTCCCATGTGCCGCGAAAAAATTTCTATGGGGAATATCAGCTTTTGCAATGGGAAAAGGCTGGACTGTCCAAACCGTCCGTAGTTCGGATATCAAAGGCACTGTACTTGGAAGAACGCGATTTTGGCAATAAAATCGGTAAGCTTACGGACGCCGATATATATGAAATACAGAAGTTGTTAAGTGGGCGTCAGTGATGCTTTTCAGATCTGTCTTGCAATGAATCGACGTATAATTTGTTAAATAACCTGCTGTCTTTATAGGCAACAGGTTATTTTTGTCTGTGCTCTGTCTTTTGGTATGTACTGTATAATTTTTCGAGAATCGAAAGGTTGACTGACAGATGACCGGTGGTTAGATAATAGGCCATATGGTATAATAAAATCATTATGCGGTATTTTTACAGGAGGTTTGCCTTATGTATGATTATCTGATTGTTGGCAGCGGGTTGTTTGGAGCGGTTTTTGCCCGTGAAATGACGAATGCCGGGAAGTCCTGCCTTGTTTTGGAACGGCGCGACTATGTCGGCGGCAATGTGTACTGTGAGGAGAAGGAAGGCATTCACATCCACAAGTACGGTGCTCATATTTTCCATACGTCGAATAAGGTCGTGTGGGACTATGTCAATCAGTTCGTGGAATTCAATCATTATGTCAATTCTCCGGTAGCGAATTATAAGGGGGAATTGTACAATCTTCCTTTTAATATGAATACCTTCACCAAGATGTGGGACGTTAAAACGCCGAAAGAAGCGGCCGCCAAAATCGCTGAGCAGCGGGAAGAAGCGGGGATCACGGATCCTAAGAACCTCGAGGAACAGGCTATTTCCCTCATCGGAACGGATATCTATACGAAGCTCATTAAAGGCTATACGGAAAAGCAGTGGGGACGGCCCTGCACCGAAATTCCGACCTTTATCATCAAACGTCTGCCTGTGCGCTATACTTTTGACAACAACTATTTCAACGACCGCTATCAGGGAATTCCTATCGGCGGCTATAATGTGCTCATCAAGGGCCTCTTGGAAGGCATTGAAGTGCGGACCGGTGTCGATTATAATGCCTCTCGCAGCGACTATGAAGGCATTGCCAAAAACATCGTCTATACGGGCCCCATCGATGAATACTTCGGCTATCAGCTCGGCCGTTTGGAATACCGCGGCCTCCGTTTTGAAACGGAACGATTGGAAGAAGAAAACCATCAGGGCGTTGCCGTCATGAATTATACCGATGCAGAAACGCCGTATACGCGTATTCTTGAACACAAGCACTTTGAATTCGGGACCCAGCCCGTAACCTATGTGACCAAAGAATATCCGGCTGACTGGGAACCGGGCCAAGAAGCCTACTATCCGATCAACGATGCCCCAAATCAGGCCTTATATGCCAAATACGCAGCCCTCGCCGAAAAAGAGACTAACGTTATCTTTGGCGGCCGTTTGGCAGAGTATAAGTATTACGATATGGACGACACCGTTGAAAGTGCCTTGAAGATGGCAGATGAGGTCTTGGGACGTTAATCAGGACGAACAATTTTTATAGAAGAAGCGAGTTCTATACCGCGATGGATATAGGGCTCGCTTTTTACCGAGATTTTGCCCGATGAGAGCATTTAGATTAGGAAAGGACGCAAGAAGTGGCTGAGGAAATGAAGGAAGTCGAGAAACGACAGGGAAGACAGCTGATTTCGATTTTGGTGCCTTGTTACAATGAAGAGGCGGTTTTGCGGGAGTTTTATCGTCGTACGGCAGCGGTCATCGACGGGATTCCGCAGTATGATTTCCAGTTTATGTTTGTCAATGACGGCAGTAAGGACGGGACGCTTTCCATCATGAGGGAACTGCACGAAAAGGATGAACGCGTGTCTTATGTCAATTTGTCCCGTAATTTCGGCAAGGAAATCGCCATGACGGCAGGCATCGATTATTTGACCGGTGATGCAGCCATCATCATGGACGCCGATTTGCAGGATCCGCCGGAACTCATTCCCGAGATGATAAGCTGGTGGGAACAGGGCTATCAGGACGTCAGTGCCAAACGGCGCAGCCGTGCCGGGGAAACCTTTTTCAAGAAATGGTCGTCCCATGCTTTTTACACGATTCTCCAGAAACTCTCTAATGCTCCTATGCAGCGCGACGTCGGTGATTTTCGCCTCCTCGATCGTCAGTGCCTCAATGCTCTGCGGATGATGCGTGAATCTCAGCGATACAATAAAGGGCTTTTCAGCTGGATCGGCTTTGAAAAGAAGGAAATCCTCTTTGATCGCGATGCCCGAGCTGCCGGCAAGACCAAGTGGAACTATTGGAAACTCCTTAACTTGGCCATCGAAGGCATTACCAGCTTCACCACGGCGCCACTTCGGGCTGCGACCTATGTCGGTATTTTCCTGGCCTTCATTGCCATGATCTATATGCTGTTTATTATCGGCCGGACGATTCTTTTTGGCGAAGACGTGCCGGGCTATCCGTCCCTCATTTCGATCATCCTCTTCATCGGCGGCGTTCAGCTCTCCTTCTTAGGTATCATTGGTGAATACCTAGGACGGGTCTTCAATGAAAGCAAATTCCGGCCTCTTTATTTGGTGCAGGACGTCAATGGCGACCGGGTCATGAATCAGGATAAGGTCAGGGAGGTCTGCAAATATGGGAAGTAAAAGCATCTTTAAGTATCGGCGGGGAATCTTTTTTGGACTTATTTTTTTGAGTATCGTCATCTTTTTTACGACGGCCCATCCTTTGGTTCCCTATGATGGGGACGACTGGTTGAATCTGTCGATATTGCGAAAAGCCGTCCCAATGACAGGGGCCTACAATCCGATCAAAGTCCTTCCGGAAACCCTCTTTCCCTTGGCCGGACTCGTAGCTGCCTATGTCGTATTTCCGCTCATTGGCGACTATATCTCGGCCATTGCCTTGACGTCAGCTTTGGTGATGGCAGGCCTTATCAGCCTTTATATGTATCTCTTCTTTAAGCTCGTTGAACGCTGGCTTTCATTGTCTGACTATGCCAATATGATGGTTACGGCTCTATTTTTCCTCTTTCATTTTGTCCTTTTCTATGAAAAATCATCGCCCGTGGCCTACCTTTTTGGCAGTGGTAATCTGACTTGTATCTATCACTATGTAATTCCGGCTTTGGTCAATCTTTGTGTCGTGCTGTATTTGGCTCGATTTGATATCGCTCATGAAGCCCTGAATCTAACGCCGGGACGACGCAGTGTCCTGGTGTTTTGCCTCTATCTGGCGATTTTTTCCAATGCCTTATCCAATATCATTTTGACAGCCTATGTCGGTTCGCTATTGGCCTTTCGGTTCTTCGCTCACCTCAAAGCGCAGGGAAGTTATAAGGCCTTTGCGAAAGAACATGCCTTTTATCTCGGAATCATTGTAATTTGGCTCCTTGCCCTCGTATTTGAATCGCAAGGTGGTCGCGCTCATGATATCGGACAAGGACTGACCTTTTCAAGAATTTTTGAAACGGGAACCATCTTTTGGTCCATGATTACTCGCTTGAATGTAGATATCGTCGTCGTAGGCGCCCTTTTCATTGCGGCGGCCTTGTACAGCCGTTATCGCAAAAAAGATGAGACTTACGATTCGCTTCTCAGGATGTATCTTGGCACGTCCTTGATATCCGGCCTTTATCTGGTATTCCTTTGTGCCAAAGCCGGTCCCGGCTACATCGGCCGCAGTGACGTCTTTATGTCCTTTATTATTTGGACGGTCTTATGGATGTCCCTGTCCTTGGCCTATGCCTTGAAGCACTACGGCAAGGGAATCTTCATAGTACCCTTGCTGGTACTGTTCTTTGCTGTTGAAGCCGGCCTCGGACCGCGGGGCTATGCTGAAAGCACAGTAGGACAGGTACCGCCTTCTATTTGCTATGAAATCGACTATAACTTGATCGAGCAGATTCAAGCTGCTGATAGAGACGGTAAGACCGAAATGGTCCTCCGCGTGCCGAAGGGGGATAACCACGATAACTGGCCCCATCCCATGTATATGGGCGGGAAAATCAGCCGAACTCTTTATAAACACGGCCTTATCTCCCGGAATATCAAAATCACGATACAGCCGGACGAAGCAATGAACAAACAATATCATATTGCCATTCCTAAATAAGGCTGGTGGAGCGTAAAGGAGACTTGCCTTTTGATGAGCGAGTCTTTCTTTTTTTACTGAGGAATAAAATGAGATGTTTTTATTGTATTCTTCTTGCATATGATATGAACTATTTTATAATAGAAATTATATTCATATATTGGATAAATACTATCTTAAATGAAGCCTTAATAGGATGTATATGCCAAAATCTTTATGTGCGGAATGATGAGAACGTGCTTGATGATGCGTATTTGGCAATCCTTAAAAAGATAGATTATGAGCGAATCTCTATGCCTGACAAAGCCGGATATGATATACTGATAGATATGAGAGAGTACGGTTGAAAACTCGATAAATAGAATTAGGAATGATAGTGATGGATTATTATCATACTATAAAATGCATAAAATAACGGTTATAGATTATATTAGATCCTGTGGTGTAAAGACGCAAACTATTTCTGGAATCTGATTTTGAGGATATCGTTTCAAAATAGGATCAAGCTATTATCTAAATAACAAATGCTGTAGAATGCCGTCTATCGTACGCGAAGTCGGTAGAAGACAGGCAAGGTATGAAGTCTTTCGTTAAAGATCGGGATGTGAGAGGTGTATTATGGATAAGATATTTAACCAAATAATTAGTTTCTCCGGGAGTATAGACAGGTCTTTGTATTGGAAAATATTTATACCCATGCTTTTTATTAATTTTTTTAGTTTTGCCTATGCCAGTCATGCCTATGGACATGGACTTTTATTGCCGGGGGTTATCGAAGGGTTTATTCAGGGCGGAAGGGGCTATGAAATATTGGTTCCCGTCTATTGGGTTTCCTATGTAAGTATAGTTTCTCTATTAGTGCGTAGATTACGGGATATAAATGCATCTGTTTGGTGGATTTTACCATCCGCTATACACATTCTCCTTTTATTAGTGGTTGGTATAGTTTTAGGACTTTTTCCTAGCAAGAAAGAATAATGGAAAAAGCCAGGCTTTTTATTCCACAGCTTCTTTTTTTTATAAGAGAGAGTCTGGTTCGGGAAACATCTGTGAAATAATAACTATTAGACAGGCATAAGGGCAACAATCATCAGACTGAAAAGTATTTGTTGGCATAACGGGGGGCCAAAGCCAATGTTCGAGAGTGTAAAGGGCTGCTATCTATAATCTCTCCAGTGCCGGGTCGAGGAATGATTGGTGATGGATGCAGTTTTTGTTGAAATATTGATATGAGAGGTGTTTTTGATGAATGTATCGAACGGATTTATTGGGTTTACCGGAAGAATTGAGCAGGCCCCATACCGAATCAGATTTATTGTGATGTTGGTCATTAATTTTATCGCCACGTTTTTAATTCCTGCGAGAGGTTGGTATAAGTCTGGAATGGGTGAACTAATGGCACTCATATTACTCGTATCTTCTGTGTGTTTGATTTCTTTAGTTGCAAGACGGCTTCGGGATTTGGGGAAATCTGCTTGGTGGATCGCGTTAATCGGTCCCTGTGTATTGGTCTTATATATAGTTGGCATCATATTCTGCTTCAAGCCGGGAAATGCCAAGAACGGGTAGGTGGTTAACATGTTAAGTCAAATACTGGGCTATTGGATGGGTTCCATGATGGTATGTCTGCTTATCGCAGAAATTATTTTTGGTATCGGGTATCTGATTGAGAAAACCTTCAGAACCTTCAGAAAGTAGAACTGAGCAGGGAGTCTATTTTGCAATCATATCAGCGGTGTTCAAGTCGATATTTTATTGTGTGAAGAAGGAGTCAAGGAGTATGGAGGATTATTACGCTATTTTAGAAGTTCACCCAAAGGCGTCCCCGGAAGTTATTAAAAAGGCATATCTTGTTTTATCAAAAAAATATCATCCGGATACGACTTCCCTTCCTCGTGATGAGGCAGAAAAACAGATGGCCTTGCTGAATAAGGCCTATTATGTACTTTCTGATCCGGATAAACGTATGGAATATGATAGAATGGTGATGGGGGAAGAAAAAGATAAAGAAAGGACGCAAGAGAATCAACAATTTTCTAGTAGTCAGACAACTAGATCGTCGAGATATAAGATTGGGTTTGCGGGAGCTGCGCTTTTTATTATTATCTGCATCGTTATTGCCTCTTGTTCGTCAAAGCAGGCTAATACATCAAAAACAGTGCCTAAAGCCACTTCAGAGCAAGAGCTTGACCTTAGGATAGATTCACCTCTGAGGGGGGTAGATAGTGAATATGTTCCGGGACGACTCATAAAGAACACTTCGGGGCATTCTAGGATAACGGTTAAGCATTCAGGGGAGTTGGCACCTATATACGCACGATTATGGACAGTTGGCAGCGGGGCACGTCCCGTCAGAACCTTTACTGTCTCGGCGATAGGTTCATTCACCTTGAAAGACTTAACACCGGGAACGTATGAAATACGATATAAGTATATGTATGAAAATGACGCTGCAACATCGGGATTCAAATCAACGCCCTTTACTTTGTCTGAAACAGAAACCAGTGAAGGAATCGAATATGATAACCTTATTATTACATTATCGACAGTTGCAACCGGAAAAATTCGTGTGCAACCAATACCGGCTAGCGATGTGTGATTTTTAAGTAAGGGATGGTTAGCATAAAAAAAACAGGCTTGCCTTTTGTGAACTGCTACCCGTCAAGTAGACACTCGAAAAAACATAAATAGGTTTTGTTTCTGCCACCGGTTTTGATGTGACCCCAAAAAGTTAGACCTGCCACCGTAACATT
>UMHU01063122.1_pt1 | contig 11713 bp, 8 predicted proteins | sample 1965591 | NCBI WGS metagenome assembly UMHU01 (sample SAMEA4836101, study PRJEB28245) | human gut metagenome | biome: gut microbiome; material: fecal sample | place: Denmark | collected 2008
AGGAGTCCTCCTCCTAGCCCACAATCTGCAAAGGAGGATTATTTCCTAATTATCGGCTATACACGGGCCTTATTCAGGGATAAAACGCTTTGGAGCTACTCCAGTTCCGCGGCGATGGCCTCGAAGGCCGCCACGGGATCGGGCGCCTCGGTGATGGGCCGGCCCACCACGATGTGGGAGGCACCGTTCGCGAAGGCCTGGGCGGGCGTTGCCACGCGGCTCTGGTCTCCCAGGGCGGCGCCGGCCGGGCGCACGCCGGGAGTGACGATGAAGGCGTCGGGCCCCAAGATCTCGCGCAAGGCAGCCGCCTCCTGGGGCGAGGCCACCACGCCGGAGATGCCCGCCTCCTTGGCTTGGGCCGCGAGGGCCGCCACCTGCTCGGGCAGGGGCCGGGCGACGCCCGTGGCCGCAAGAGCCTCGGGGCTCATGGAGGTGAGCACCGTGATGCCGAGGGTCGCCGGCACGTCCCCGCCATACTCCGCCGCGCCCTCCTCGGCGCCGCGCTGACCCGCTTCCATCATGGCGGTGCCGCCCACGGTGTGCATGGTGAGCATATCGGCCCCGCTGGCCGCTGCCGAGCGCGCCGCGCCCTGTACCTGATGCGGGATGTCGTGGAACTTCAGGTCGAGGAACACGTTGAAGCCGCGGCGCTTGAACATCTTCACGATGGCCGGGCCCTCCGCGTAGTACAGCGTCATGCCGATCTTGAGCCACTTCGCGTGGCCCTCCAGCTTGTCGGCCAGGGCTATGGCCTCCCAGGCGTCGCAGTCGAGCGCCACGATGACGCGGTCGCGAGCGGGAACGGAATCGAAGGCGGTTAGCATTGCAGGGCTCCTATCAGCTCGTTGACGTCTTTGACGCCCTGGGATTCGCAGTAGTCGATGATGCCGTCGATGACATCCACGGTGGCGGTGGGATTGACGAAGTTCGCCGTGCCCACGGCCACGGCGGTGGCGCCGGCCAGCATGAACTCCACGGCGTCCTCACCGGTCGCGATGCCGCCCATGCCGAGCACCGGCACGGAAACGGCCTGAGACACCTGCCACACCATGCGCAGGGCCACGGGCTTCACGGCCGGCCCCGAGTAGCCGCCCACCACGCGCGCCAGCTTCGGGCGGCGGGTGCGGGCGTCCACGGCCATGCCGAGCAGCGTGTTGATGAGCGAGATGCCGTCGGCTCCAGCGGCCTCGGCGGCCTTCGCGATCTCGGTGATATCGGTGACGTTCGGCGTGAGCTTCACGATGAGCGGGCGCTTCGTGGCGGCGCGGCACAGTGACACCACCTTCTCAACGCTGGGCACATGGCAGCCCATGGTCATGCCGCCGGCGTCCACGTTGGGGCACGAGATATTCACCTCGTAGGCGGCCACGGGGGCCTCCTCCAGCGCCCCGATGACGGCCACGTACTCGTCGAAGCTGTGGCCGGAGACGTTCACCATGGCCGTGGCGCCGATCTCAGCGAGCCACGGCAGCTCGATGTCCTTCAAGTGCGCGACGCCGGGGTTCTGGAGGCCGATGGAGTTCAACATGCCCGAAGCCGTCTCGGCAATACGGGGGCTCGCGTTGCCCTCCCAACCGTTCAAGGACACGCCCTTGGTGGTGACGGCGCCGAGGGCCGCCACGTCCACGAAGTCGTGGTACTCCATGCCGGCTCCGAAGGTGCCCGAAGCCACGGTGACCGGGTTCTTCATGGCCATGCCGCCGAGGTTCACGGACAGGTTGACGCTCGTCTCTTTCGGTTTGCGCTGCATTACCACACCACCTCGCTCGCAGGAAACACCGGGCCGTCCACGCAGGCGCGGCGTTTGCCGTCCACCGTATCGACCACGCAGGACAGGCACGCCCCCACGCCGCAGGCCATGCGTCTTTCCATGGACACCTCGCAGAACACGCCGGCCGCATCCGCCATGCCGGCCACGATCTTCATGAGGGGCTCCGGGCCGCAGCAGGCCACGTAGTCGTAGGGCGCGCCCTCCGCCGCGGCCGCCGCCAGGGCCTCTTCCACGAGCGGCGTACAGAAGCCGGCGCGGCCGTAGGTGCCGTCATCGGTGGAACAGGCCGGCTCGCACCCGAGCACGGCCCCGTAGCGCTCGCGGGCCACCAGCGCGTCGATGGTGGAGGCGCCGAGGATGGCGTCGGTGGCAACGCCCGCCGCTGTCAGCTCCTCGACCAAGGGATACAACGGCGCGCTTCCCACGCCGCCGGCCACAATGAGCGCGCGCTTGCAGCCCTCGGGCGGCTGCCAGCCGCGACCGATGGGGCCTATCATCTCCACCGTGTCGACGATCGCGAGCTCTGTCATGTGTTCAGTGCCGAAGCCGAGCACCTGGTACATCATGTCCACCGTGCCCGCCTCCGCATCGGCCGCGTACACGCCGAAAGGGCGCCGCAGGATGTGGGCCTCCATGCCCGGCACCTTCACGTGCACGAACTGCCCCGGCCGCGCCGTCGCCGCGATTTCCGGCGCGCGCACGGTCATGAGCCAGATGTTGCACCCCATCTCTTCGTTCACCAGAATGGGCGCGTTCTCGTTACAAAGCGTCATAGGCTCTCCTGTCGCGTCGGCGGAAAAGTGCATTTGGTGATATTCTAACGCATGGTAAATCGATTATCGAATTCGCTACGTCGCAACGAGCAGAAATCCTAGGAGATTTGCATGGAGGAGCAGCCTCTTGCTTTGCTACTCCTCCGATAAGCTTAGAACTACAGCTCTTGCAAAGGCGCCACATCCAGCTCGCCGGCACGGGCGGCTTGCATGCCGGCTATGAGGGCCTGGGCGGCGGCCAGGGTGGTAGCGTAGGTGATGCCGTGGCGCACGGCGGCGCGGCGCAGCTCGTAGCCGTCGTCGCGGGTGGCCACGCCGAGCGGGGTGTTGATCATGAGCGAGATCTCCCCGGCGGCAATGGCGTCCACCACCGAGCTTTTCCCCTCGTGGATCTTGCCGGTCACCTCGCAGGGCACGCCTGAGGCGCGCAGCACGGCCGAGGTGCCCTCGGTAGCTAGAAGCGAGAAGCCGAGGCGCACAAGTTCCCGGGCGATGAAGGCCACGGCGCGCTTGTCCTGGTCGTTCACGGAGATGAAGGCCATGCCGCCCTCAGGCTCGGCGTAGTCGATGGCCATCTGGGTCTTCGTATAGGCCGCCGGGAAACTTTCCGCGATGCCCATTACCTCGCCGGTGGAGCGCATTTCCGGCCCCAAGAGCGCATCGGCCCCCGGGAAGCGGCCGAAGGGCATGACAGCCTCCTTCACGAAGTAGCGGCCCGGCTTCGCGAAATGCTCGGGAAGCTTCAGCGCGGCCAGCTTCTCCCCCGCCATGATGCGGCTCGCGAGCTTCGCTAAGGGCACGCCCGTGGCCTTCGAGATGAAGGGCACCGTGCGGCTCGCCCGCGGGTTGGCCTCGATGACGTAGACGACCCCGTCCTTCACGGCGAACTGGATGTTCACCAGACCGCGCACGCCCAGGGCCAGGGCGATCTTGCGGGCGACGCTCGCCATCTCGTCCTGCACCTTCGCCGACAGCGAGAAGGGCGGCAGGCAGCAGGCCGAGTCGCCCGAGTGGATGCCGGCCATCTCGATGTGCTCCAGGATGCCGCCGATGTACACGTCCTCGCCGTCGCACAGGGCGTCCAGGTCGCATTCCACGGCGCCTTCCAGGAACTTGTCCAGATACACGGGGTGGTCCGGGGAAACGGCGGTCGCCTCGGCCACGTAGCGCGCGAGCCCCGCGTCGTCGTAGACGATGCCCATGCCCCGGCCGCCGAGCACGTAGCTGGGGCGCACGAGCAAGGGATAGCCGATCTCGCGGGCAGCAGAGCGGGCCTCTTCCAGCCCCGAGGCCATGGCCGAGCGTGGGTAGGCGATGTCGAGCGAGTCGAGCAGCGCGGCGAACCGGTCGCGATCCTCGGCCAGATCGATGGCATCCGGGCTCGTGCCCATGATGGGCACTCCGGCCTCTTCCAAAGCGCGGGCCAGCTTCAGCGGCGTCTGTCCACCGAGGGTGACCACCACGCCATCGGGGTCGGTCGCGTCCACCACATCCATGACGTCCTCGTAGGTGAGCGGCTCGAAGAACAGCATGTCGGAGGTGTCGTAGTCGGTGGAGACCGTCTCGGGGTTGCAGTTCACCATGATGGTCTCGTACCCGGCGTCGGCCAGCGCGTAGCTGGCGTGCACGCAGCAGTAGTCGAACTCAATGCCCTGACCGATGCGGTTGGGGCCGGCGCCCAGGATGAGGGCCCGCGGACGCGTCTTCTCCGCCACCTCCGACTCGTCAGCGTCGTAGGTCTTGTAATGGTAGGCGGTCTCCGTGGGGAACTCCGCCGCGCAGGTGTCCACGGTCTTGAAGGCCGGGCGCACGCCAAGAATCTTGCGGCAGGCGCGCACCGTGCGCTTGTCGGAGCCGGTGAGCACGGCGATCTCGGCGTCGGAGAGCCCGTAGCGCTTCGCTATTTGGAAGGCCTCGGCGTCCATATCCTCCAGGGCGCACCCGCGCAGGGCCTCCTGCACGGCGACCATGTCGGCCATGCGATTGCAGAAGAACATGTCGATAGCCGTGCGCTCGTGCAGCTCTTCCGCGCTCATGCCGCGGCGCAGGGCCTCGGCCGCCAAGAAGATGCGCTCGGCCGTGGGGCGCGAGAGCGCGGCGAAGAGTTCCTCGTCGGTCAACGCCGTCTCCTCCCCCTTCCCGTCGGCCCCGAAGCCGGCGCGGCCCGTCTCCAGGGAACGCAGGGCCTTGCCGAGGGACTCCTCGAAAGTGCGGCCGACGGCCATGACCTCGCCCACGGCCTTCATACGGGTCGTGAGCGTGTCGTCGGCGCCTTGGAACTTCTCGAAGGCGAAGCGCGGGGCCTTCACGACGCAGTAGTCGATGGTCGGCTCGAAGCAGGCCGGCGTGGTGCCGGTCATGTCGTTCACGATCTCGTCCAAGGTGTAGCCCACGGCCAGGCGCGCCGCCGCCTTCGCGATGGGAAATCCCGTGGCCTTGCTGGCCAGGGCCGAGGAGCGCGACACGCGGGGATTCATCTCGATGATTACCATGCGGCCCGTCTCAGGGTGCACGGCGAACTGCACGTTGGAGCCGCCCGTGGCAACGCCCACGCGCTCGAGTACTGCGAGCGACGCGGCGCGCATGCGCTGGTATTCCAGGTCGGTCAAGGTCTGGGCCGGGGCCACGGTGATGGAGTCGCCGGTGTGCACGCCCATGGGATCCAGGTTCTCGATGGAGCACACGATGATGCCGTTGCCGGCCGCATCGCGCATGACCTCCATCTCGTATTCCTTCCAGCCCTCGATGGACTCCTCCACCAGCACCTCGCCGGCCGGCGAGAGCTCCAGACCCTGGGAGACGATGCGGACAAGCTCGTCCGCATCGCGCGCGATGCCGCCGCCGGCGCCGCCCATGGTGAACGACGGGCGCAGCACCACGGGGAACCCGAGCTCGCCGGCGATGCGCAGGGCGTCTTCCACGGAGTAGGCGTAGCCGGCCCGCGAAACCTCGATGCCGAGGTCGGCCATGCACTCGTTGAAGAGCTTGCGGTCCTCGCCGCGCTCGATGACGTCCACGTCGCAGCCGATGAGCTCCACGCCGTAGCGTTCCAGCACGCCGGACTTGGCCAGTTCCACGGCCGTGTTCAGGCCCGTCTGGCCGCCGAGGGTGGGCAGGCACGCATCGGGCCGCTCCTTCGCGATGACCTTTTCCACGAAGGCCGGCGTGATGGGCTCCACATAGGTGGCGTCGGCCAGCTCCGGGTCGGTCATGATGGTGGCCGGGTTCGAGTTCACGAGAATGACCCGGTAGCCCTCCTCGCGCAGCACCTTGCAGGCCTGGGCGCCGGAGTAGTCGAACTCGCAGGCCTGGCCGATGACGATGGGGCCGCTTCCGATAACGAGAATGCTCTTGATGTCCTCGCGCTTGGGCATTTACGCCACCTCCCCTTCCGTGTCAGCTCCGAACTTCCAACCGGACAGGCGGTCGGTCGCGATATCAATGTCCAGGTAGTCCTCACGGCCCTCCATGAGGCGAGCGAAGGCGGTGAACAGGTAGTGGGCGTCGGTGGGGCCGGGCGCCGCCTCCGGGTGGTACTGCACGCTGAAGGCGGGCACGTCCAGGAAAGCGAAGCCCTCGGCAGTGCCGTCGTCCAGGTTCACATGGGTGAGCCGAATACGCCCGAAGCGCTCGTTGGCCGCGACGGGGGCCACGCCCTTGCGGCCCCACTCGCGCAGGTCTTCCACGTGCTCGGTCGCACCTCCGGAGAGCTCGGGCACCAGCGCGCCGAGGCTCTGGAAGCGGGGGCAGAAGCCGTGGTTCTGGGCCGTGACCTCCACGCGCCCGGTGAGCAGGTTCTGCACCGGGTGGTTGCCGCCGTGGTGCCCGAACTTCAGCTTGTCGATTTCCGCGCCGGCGGCCTTGGCCATCATCTGGTGCCCCAGGCAGATGCCGAACAGCGGCACGCGGCCCAGCAGCTTCTCGGCCTGGCGATAGGTCTCCCCCACCGCCTCCGGGTCGCCCGGGCCGTTGGAGAGGAACACGCCGTCGGGGCCCATCGCCAGCACCTCTTCGGCCGGAGTGTCCCAGGGCACGACGGTGAGCTCGCAGCCCGAGGCCACCAGGTCGTCTAAGATGGAGCGCTTCACGCCGCAGTGGTAGACGACCACCTTGAAGCGGGGCTCAGCCGGCGCGGCCAGGGCGAATCCGTGGGAGGCGGGCAGATCCGCGATGCCGTAGGAATAAGTGCCGTCGCAGGAAACGCCGGCGGCCAGGTTCTCGCCCACCAGCGACGGACTTCGGCGCACCTTCTCGAGCAGCGAGGCGACATCCGCGTCCGTAGTGGAAACGACGGCCCGCTGGGCGCCATGGTCGCGGATATGACGCACGAGCGCGCGGGTGTCGACGCCCTCGATGGCCACGACGCCCTCGCGCGCCAGATAATCGCAGAGGCTCTCCTGGCTGCGCCAGCTGGAGGGCGTGGGGCACATGTCGCGCACCACGAGCGCCCGCAGGGCCGGCCTCTCCGCCTGGGCGTCGTCGGCGTTCACGCCGTAGTTCCCCACCTGCGGATAGGTGAGCACCACGATCTGCCCCGCATAGGAGAGATCGGTGACGATTTCCAGATAGCCTTCCATCGAGGTGTTGAAGCAGATCTCACCGAATGCCTCGCCGGGCGCGCCGCAGGAGGTGCCGGCGAACACCGTGCCGTCCTCCAACACGAGCAGCGCCGACGCACCCGCCCGCTTCGAAGTGGCCGCCCGCAGCTTTTCCGCAATCTTGCTCAAAGGTTCCGTCCTTTCCGCGACTCGCTCGCCTTCGCCTCATGTGCTTCGCCGGCGCCCCGCCGCGCATCCCTGCGCCTTCGCACCCTCGTGAATGCGCGGCCCGTTCCACAGCGGCGGCCGCAAAAAAAGCGCCCCCGCCTTGCACGGGAGCGCTCGCAAGCACACAAGATGAAGTTCGCTCATCGCACCTTGCCGGTCTCTCGGTACCGTCCGTTAAAGGTCATTTTTGAGCATAAGACACCCTGACAGGTATGCATCTGCACAAAAATAAGCGGCCGAAGACGGCAGCCGAATGGCGATCTAGCACTCCTCCCCCGCCATGCGGTAGCTCACGAGGCTGGGGCGGCCGGTCCAGGGGTCGGGCTCGATGAGGGCGTCCAGGCCGAAGACCTCGCGCAGGAGGGCCGGGGTCATCACCTCATCGGGGGTGCCCGCGCCGCGGATGGCACCGGATTTCAAAGCGATCATCCAATCGGAGAAGCGGGCGGCCAGGTTCAGCTCGTGGATGACCAGCGCGATGGTCTTGCCCTCGTCGCGGTTCAGCGCCTGCAGAAGCTCCAGCACCTCCAGCTGGTGGGCCATGTCCAGGTAGGTGGTGGGCTCGTCCAGGAGGATGAGGCCCGTGTCCTGGGCGAGCGCCATGGCGATCCAGGCCCGCTGGCGCTGGCCGCCTGAAAGCGCGTCGATGGGGCGCTCTGCCAGGCCGTCCAAGTGCGTGATTGAAAGAGCCCAGTCGATGATGCGCCGATCGTCGTCGGTCGGGCGCCCGAAGCCCCTCTGGTGCGGGTAGCGGCCAAGGGCCACCAGCTCGCCCACAGTGAGCCCCGCCGGCGCCTGGGGCGACTGGGGAAGCAGGGCCATCTGGCGGGCGACCTCGGCCGTGGGCATCGTCGCGATGGCCGTCCCGTTCAGGTACACCGCGCCGCCGTGCAGGGGCATGGTGCGCGAGAGCGCCTTCAGAAGCGTGGATTTCCCGCAGCCATTCGGGCCGATGATGGAAGTGATCTCGCCCGCAGGCACGGCCACATCCATGGGCTCGATGATGACGCGGTCGCCGTAGCCCACCGACACGGCCTCGCCGCGCAGGGCCGCGTCGACAAAGCGCTCGCAGGTGCGATCGCAAGTCTCGCAGAACAGAGGTTCGCCGCCAATTTCGGTTACCTCGGAAGCGCCTTCGCGAGAGGAATCGCGGAAATCCGCTGCGTTTGCCTTCTTCACAAGCGTCACCTTCTCCTAGGATTTCGCCAGCAGGTACAGGAAATAGGGCGCGCCGATGACGGCCGCCACGATGCCAACGGGAATCTCGTTGGGGGCGAGCAGCGTGCGCGAGATGATGTCGGCCAGAAGCATGAGCACGACGCCCACGAGTACCGTTGCCGGCACGAGCGCCCGGAAGTTCGGCCCAACGAGGCGCCGCGCCATGTGCGGGCACACGAGCCCCACGAAGGTGAGGCCGCCGCCCACGGCGCAGGCAAGCCCCGAGGCCCCCACGGCCACGGCGGTGAGGGCGGCCGTGGCCCGCGGCACGTTCACGCCTAGGCCCGTGGCCGCCGCCGGCCCAAGCCCCAGCACGTTCAGCGTGCGGGAAGCGTAGAAGGCACCGGCAGTGAGCAGCGCCAGCCCCACGGCGAGCAGCCCCACGTTCTCCCAGCTGGCGCCCCAGATGCCGCCGGCGAGCCAGTTCTGCACGAAGGCGTAGTCGCCGTCGGACATGCGCAGCATGAGCAGCGACGTGGCGCTGGAGAGCCCCGTGGCCAGAGCGACGCCGATGAGCAGCAGCCGCCGGGGGCTTGAGGCGCCGCGCACCACCGACAGCCGCCAGCCGAGGAAGGCCACGGCCGCCGAGCCCGCGAAGGCGAGCACCGGCAGGGCCACCGCCGAGGGGAAGAGCCCTGCGGGTACGAAGACGATGAAGGCGGCCACGAGCAGCCCGGCGCCGGCGTTGATGCCGAGCACGCCCGGGTCGGCCATGTCGTTGCGGGAGACGCCCTGCAGAAGGCACCCGGAAAGGGACAGCCCCACGCCCACTAGAAGCGAGGTGAGCACCCGGGGCAGGCGCAGATCCACCAGGGTGTAGGTGAGGCTCTGGCTCGCCGTGCCGGAAAGGATCTGCGCCAGCTCCTCGAGCGAGATGCTGCGGTAGCCGGCGTTGATGTCGCACCACAGGGCCACCAGCGCCAGTGCGGCTAGGATCACCAGCACCGCACTCGTGCGCAGCCGTTTTCTCCGCTCAGTCAAGGCCGCTCGCCTCCCTCCGAGCGCACCAGATGAAGAACGGCACGCCGACGATGGCGAAGATGATGCCGATGGGAATTTCGCTCGGCGCCATGAGCGTGCGGGCGAGCACATCGGCCAATAGCATAAACAGCGCCCCGCCCACCATGGAGGCGGGAATGACAGCCCGATAGTCCGATCCCACGAAACGGCGCACCATGTGCGGCACCATGAGGCCCACGAAGGCCACCGGCCCCGCGAGCGCCACGGCCGCGCCCGCCAGCACGAGTACCACGAGCAGGCACAACGTACGGGATTTCCCCACGTTCACGCCGAGCCCTGAGGCGGCCTCCTCGCCCAGCGAAAGCACCGTCACGCGCCGTGCCAGCGCCCAGGAGGCCGCCAGCGCCGCTACGATGAAGGGCGACGTCATGGCCAGCGTATCGGCGCGGATGCCGGCCACGCCGCCGGCGGTCCAGAAGGTAAGCGAGTAGCCGATGTTGAAGAAGATGGCCACGCCCTGGGCGAGCGCCGTGAGGAAGAGCCCCACGGCGCAGCCCGCCAGCACCAGCAGCACCGGATCCACGTTGCGCCGCCGGAAGCTCACGGCCCCGAAGACCACGACCAAAGCGAAGGCGGCGCCTACAAACGAGCACCCCACCACCCCGGCGAAGCTCATGCCCGGCAGAAGCGCCAGGCACAGCGCCAGCGCGAAGGCGGCTCCGGCGTTGATGCCGAGGAGCCCCGAGTCGGCCAGGGGGTTGCGGGTCATGCCCTGCATGATGGCGCCGGCCACGGCGAAGGCCGCTCCCACGAGGATGCAGCCCACCGTGCGGGGCCCGCGCAGCTCGAGGATGGCCACGTGCTCCTGATTCGCCATGTCCGGCGAGAAGAGCGCACCCAGCACCTGGTCGGGCGGGATGGGCGTGCTGCCGAAGAACAGCGAGAGCCCCGCGGCCAGCGCGACCGCGATCACTCCCCCGATCAGAAAGATCGATGTTCTGAGGCGCGACACGAAAAGCACCCGCTAGGCCGCCGTGTCCGCATGGGCGCGGAAGAAGTCGGTGAAAGCCTCAAGCTGGTTGGTGAGCGTGATGGGGTCGCGGTGCATGAAGGCCACCTGCTCGTAGGGCATGAGGCGACCGGCCTGCACGGCGGGCAAGTTCTTCCACAGTTGCGAGTCGTCCACGTAGGCCGAGTCCGCGCCGTCCAGCACGCCGTAGCAGATGAAGTCGCCGGCGTAGTCGGGCAGCGCCTCCACGGAGATCACCTTGTAGGCCTCGTCGCCCTCCACCATGGGGCCCTGGATGGCCTCGGGCGCCTTCAGCCCCCACATGTCGTAGAGAATGGAGCCGCCGCGGGCGAAGTGGCTGCCCATGGTGTAGATCTCCTGGGGCCACACCTCCAGGATGGACACGGTGCGGCCGCCCACGATGCCCACGATCTCGTCTTTCACCGTGGCCACCTTGTCGTTGAACTCGGCGATATAGGCCTCGGCGGCGTCCTTCTTGCCCACCAAATCGGCGATGTAGCGGAACAGGTCCTCGTCCGTGCGCGTGCCATCGGCGATGTAGACCGTCGGCGCGATCTTGGCGTACTTGTCGTAGTCGGCCTCGGTAATGGTGACGATGAGGTCCGGCTGCTTCTCGGCGATCATCTCGAGCGAGGTCTCGGCCGAGGTGGTGTTCAGGGCCTCGATGCCGTCGCACAGCCCCGCGAGGAACGGATTGTTCAGGGCGTAGGGGCTCGCGATGACGGGCTTCACGTCCACGGCCAGGAACTCGCCGAGGTAGTAGTCGCTCACGATGGTCTGGAGGTTGGTCGGAATCTCCACCGGCCCCTTGTCGGTATCCACCGTGCGCGTGGCAGCGCTTGCGCCGGCATCGGTCGTCGCGGCACCCTCCCCTTCCGCAGAGGAGCCGGCAGAGGTGGAGGAGCAGCCGCCGAGCACGGGCGTCAAGGCGGCAGTGGCGAGGAAGGCCGCGAAGGTGCGGCGGGAAATCGGGGCCATGGGCAGATCCTTTCTGAAAGCCGAGCAATCAAGTTAGCTTTAGCAAACTCACAGCGCCGGATACTATCACGGGTTTACTTTTATGCAAGCGCTTCGGAAAACATTCACAAACGGCGCTGATCCATTCTAGGCAACGACAGTCGGTTTCCCCCAAGGCATCTCCCCTGTTGTTTCTCAGCCGAAGCCCTCTCGTTGCCCAAGGTGTTAGCCGAAATGT
>UMHU01083079.1_pt1 | contig 11669 bp, 9 predicted proteins | sample 1965591 | NCBI WGS metagenome assembly UMHU01 (sample SAMEA4836101, study PRJEB28245) | human gut metagenome | biome: gut microbiome; material: fecal sample | place: Denmark | collected 2008
AGATAGTCCGCATGAATACTTCAATTGACATTTCCCACATCCGCAACTTCTCAATTGTTGCGCACATCGACCATGGCAAGTCCACGATCAGTGACCGTATCCTCGAGCTCACCCATACCGTCGACGAGCGCGACATGGAGTCGCAGCTGCTCGACACCATGGATATCGAGCGCGAGCGCGGCATCACGATCAAGTCCAACGCCGTCCGCGTGTCCTATGACGCCGACGACGGCGAGACGTATCAGTTCAACCTCATCGATACGCCGGGCCACGTGGACTTTACCTATGAGGTCTCGCGTTCGCTGGCCGCCTGCGAGGGCGCGGTGCTCGTCGTCGATGCCACCCAGGGTGTCGAGGCGCAGACCGTCTCCAATGCGACGCTCGCCATGAACGCCAATCTGGACATTGTGCCGGCCATCAACAAGATCGACCTGCCCTCGGCCCATCCCGATGAGGTCAAGACCGAGATCGAGGATGACTTGGCGATCCCTGCCGATGATGCCGTGTGTGTCTCGGGCAAGACCGGAGAGGGCATCCACGATCTGCTGGAGTCCATTGTCTTTTTGATCTCTCCGCCCAAGGGCGATGCGAACGCGCCGCTCAAGGCACTCATCCTGGATTCGTACTTCGACGAGTATCGTGGTGTCGTCGCCACGGTGCGCATCTTTGACGGTTCCATCAAAAAGGGCGATACCCTGCGCATGATGCAGGCAAAGGGTGACTTTTTGGTCGATGGCGTGGGCGTCAAGCGTCCCGCCGAGACTCCGGTCGATGCGCTGACGGTCGGCGAGGTGGGCTACGTGGTCACGGGCCTGAAGGACCCCGAGGCCGTGCGCGTGGGCGATACCCTCACGTGGGCGTCGAATCCCTGCCCCGAGCCGCTTCCCGGCTACCGCGAGGCCAAGCCCATGGTCTATACGGGCCTGTTCCCGATCGATAACAAGGACTACGAGAACCTGCGTGACGCGCTCGATAAGCTGCACGTCAACGACCCGTCGTTGGTATGGGAGCCCGAGACCTCGGTGGCGCTCGGCTTTGGCTTCCGCGTGGGCTTCCTGGGCCTGCTGCACATGGAAGTCGTTAAGGAACGCCTGGAGCGCGAGTTCAACTTGGACCTCATTGCCACGAGTCCCTCGGTCGACTATCACGTCTACAAGACCGACGGCGAGATGATCGATGTCCGCAGCCCGCAGGACCTTCCCGAGGCCACGCGCATCGAGCGTATCGAGGAACCCTACCTCAAGGCAAAGATCATCTGCCCGCCTGAGTACACGGGCGCCGTCATGCAGCTCGCCATCGAGCACCGCGGCGTTACGACCGACATGATCCACCTGACGAGCAAATCGGTCGAGATGCGCTTTGATATGCCGCTTGCCGAGCTCATCTTGGACTTCTTTGATCAGCTCAAGAGCCGCACTAAGGGCTATGCCTCGCTCGACTACGAGTTCAACGAGTATCGTCCTTCCGAGCTTGTGAAGCTCGATATCTTGCTTTCGGGCGATGAGGTGGACGCGCTGTCGTTTATCGTGCACAAGGACAAGGCCTATGGCCTGGCCCGCGGTCTGTGCGACAAGCTCAAGGAGATCATCCCGCGTCAGCTGTTTGAGGTGCCCATCCAGGGTGCTATCGGCAACAAGATCATTGCCCGCTCCACCGTCAAGGCGCGTCGCAAGGACGTGCTTGCCAAGTGCTACGGCGGCGATATTTCGCGTAAGCGCAAACTGCTCGAGAAGCAGAAAGAGGGCAAGAAGCGCATGAAAGCCATCGGCTCGGTCGAGGTCCCGCAGGAGGCCTTTATGGCGATTCTCAAGGTGGACGAGTAGGCCTATGGCGCTTTCCGAATACAGCGAGCGGTTGCTGGGCGCCTATGCCGAGCAACCGTTCCTTATGGCTCCCATGGCGGGCGTGACCGACCCTGCCTACCGCATCATGTGCCGCCGCCGCGGTGCCAACCTTGCCTACAGCGAGATGGTGAGCGTGGCAGGCCTTGCCTATGCCAGCAACAAAACGTGGCGCCTGGTGCTGCCGGCCGACGAGGAGCAGCAGATTTGTGTGCAGCTCTTTGGCTCCAAGCCCGATCAGTTTGCGAGTGCCGTCGCCGCCGTCGAGGAGCGCGTTGGCGATCGCCTGTCGCTCATCGATATCAATATGGCATGCCCCGCCCGCAAGGTCGTTACCAAGGGCGAGGGCTCGGCGCTCATGCGCACGCCCGATTTGGCCGAGAAGATCGTCGAGGCGGCGGTGGGCGCGGCGCATGTACCCGTGACCGTCAAGATTCGCAAAGGCTTTTATGCCGAGGACCGTAATGCCGCGACGTTTGCCCAGATGCTCGAAGGCGCCGGTGCCGCCGCGGTGGCGGTGCATGGCCGCTGCGCCACGCAGCTCTATACGGGCCAGGCCGATTGGTCGGTCGTCGATGAGGTTGCCGACGCCGTTGAGATTCCCGTGATCGGTTCGGGCGACGTGTTTACCGCCGAGGATGCCGCGGAGCATCTGCGCAACTCGGGCGCCAGCGCGGTGTTTATCGCGCGCGGTATCTACGGGAACCCGTGGGTGTTTGGCGATGCTCGCGCCCTTGCGCTCGATGGCATACCGGTGCCGGTTCGCAGCTCCGTCGAGCGCCTGGACGCCCTGCGTGAGCACCTAACGCTGACACATGAGCTCCTGCCGCTTATGTCGCGTGCCCGTACGTACGCAAGCTGGTACTTAAAAGGCATGCCCCATGCCGCCGCTTGGCGTGCCCATGTGGTGCGCTGCTCCACGTATGAGGAGTTTATGGTGCTGGTCGATGAGATCGAGCATGATGCGGTGGCCTGCGAGGCCGCCCTTGCCGCTGGCAAGTCGGTGCCTGCTCATCCGCTGGAGGCTTAAGGGTGGCCGTTACCGCGCTGTACGTGCACGTGCCGTTCTGTGCCCAAAAGTGCCGCTACTGCGACTTCGACTCGCGCAGTTTTGCTCCGTGCGACCTGAGCGCTGCGCTCGATGCCTATTTTGAGCAGTTGTTCGCGCGCCTCGATGCTTTTGGCAAGGCTGGTGCCCTTGACCAGACCCGCACCGTCTATGTTGGCGGCGGTACGCCGTCGCTGGCGGGGGAGCGCCTGGTGGAGCTGGCGCGGCGTATTCGTGCGTGGTGCGCCCCCGTTGAGTTTACCTGCGAGGCCAATCCCGAGTCGCTGACCGCCGAGCTTGCTACTGCACTTGTCAAGGTTGGTGTCACACGCGTCTCTCTGGGCGTGCAAACGCTCGATAACATCGAACTTACTGCCATCGGCCGTATTCACGATGCCGATCGGGCGCTCGCCGCCATCGCGACGGTCAAGAACGCTGGGCTTGATGTGTCGTGCGACCTTATGTGCGGACTTCCCGGGCAAACCGCAACGAGTTGGAATCGCACGCTCGTTGGCGTGCTGGCGGCGGCTCCGCATCATGTGTCGGTCTACCCGCTCACGCTCGAGGAGGGGACGCCCCTTTATCGCATGGCGTGCCGTGACGAGTCGCTCGAGCCTGATGAGGATTTTCAGGCCGCATGCATGGACGTGGCACGCGAGCTCCTGGATGCCGCCGGCTATCACCCGTATGAGGTGGCGAGTTACGCGCTCGACGGCCATGAGTGCGCCCATAACATTGCCTACTGGACCGGACGGGGCTACCTGGGCCTGGGTCGTTCTGCCGCGGGCATGCTCGACGCCGAGGATTTCGACCGTCTTGCAGGTTTGTTCCCCGGTGTATCTTCTCGAGGCGATGCGTACCGCGTGCGTCTGGTGCAACGTGACGATGACGCGACGGCGTTCGAGGCCGAATATCTCTCGCAGCGCGAGGCTGCGGCCGAAGACCTGATGCTTGCTTGTCGCATGACGCGCGGTGTCGCGTCCGACCTGTTGGTTCGCGCGGCTCGTGTCATCCCGGCCGATGGGCTGACAGCCGCTTGCGATCGCGCGCTCGAATTAGGTCTTGCCACTTGGGTGCCCGAGACGCTCGGGGTCCATGAGGGACCCTTCACTTCGGCAGATGTCGTCGCGGGCCATGTTCGAGCTCGTTTAGCACCGACACACCTGGGCTGGCTCGATGGAAATGTTCTGTTCGAGCTGTTTTGGGATCTAGCTTAGGCCGCTCGGGTAGAATTACCGGAATATATACGCTGCTGTGAGCAGGAGGTTGCCGCGCATGGCGACGATGAACGAAAAAGATTATTACGAGATTCTGGGTGTCTCCAAGGACGCTACCTCGCGTGATATACAGAAGGCCTTCCAGCAAAAGGCCCGCAAGCTCCATCCGGACGTCAACAAAGAGCCGGATGCCGAGGAAAAGTTTAAAGAGGTTTCCGAGGCCTACGCCGTGCTTTCGGATGAGCAAAAACGTGCGCGCTACGACGCCATGCGTTCTAGCAATCCCTTTGCCGGTGCTCCTACAGCTTCGCCCTATGGTGGCGGCTACGCCGGCAACACGGGCTATGGCAATCCCTTTGAGGGCGGCTTTCCCTTTGGTGGCGCCTGGGGCCAGCAGCGTCGCGGCCAGGCTGCCTACAATCCCGAGAACGGCGCCAACGTGGTCGTCGATATCAAACTGGACGCCAAGGAGGCCAAGGGCGGTGCCCGCAAGACCGTCCGCTATACGCGCTTCGATACCTGTGGTCACTGCGGCGGCTCGGGTTCTGTCTCCTCCGAGCATGCCCATACCTGCCCAAGCTGTGGCGGCCGCGGCCACATCGACGTCGACCTGTCCTTCCTGTTTGGTGCGGGCACGTTCCAGTCGGTCTGCCCCGAGTGCGGCGGTTCCGGTAAGGTCGTGGCAGACCCCTGCCCTGATTGCGGTGGCAGCGGTCGTACTCGCGTAACCTCCGAGCAGACGATTGAGTTTCCTGCCGGCACGCACGATGGCGACGAGGTCCGCATTAGCGGCATGGGTCATGCTGGCACCAACGGTGCCGCGGGCGGCGACCTGGTGGGCCGCGCCCATGTTGAGGCCGAGCGCTTGGAAGGCAAAGCTCGTACCGGTTTTTACCTGATGGGCATCGTGGCGCCGTTTTTGGTACTCTCGGCCATCTCGGGCGTGTTCTCTGCCTTTGCCGTGATGTGCTTTATTCCGTTTACCATGGGCCTGTTCATGGTGCTTTCGGACGGCGTGCTTCATCGCAGCTTGCTGTGGTGGAAGCGCGGTGCGATGCAGTTTGCCAACGGTTTTGCCAACGGCTTCATGTTCGCGCTCGTGTCGGTTTGGTTCGCGAGCTGCTCGCAACGGGCCATGCTTTCGCCGTACCAAATGCAATAACATCAAACCCTCTGTTTGCGGCCGGCCTTGCTTGGGTATAGGACGCACTGTGACAATAATGAAAGTCGGAAGGATTCGGTCGTGTCGGAAAATAGGGATTACTACGAGGTACTTGGCGTCGACAGGGATGCCGACGCGCGGACGATTAAGCGCGCGTTTCTAAAGAAGGCCCGTACCGTACACCCGGACGTTTCGGACGACCCCGAGGCCGAGGCCAAGTTTAAAGAGCTTAACGAGGCATATTCCGTTCTTTCCGATGAGCAGAAGCGTGCTAACTACGACCGTTACGGCACTGCCGACGGCCCTGGTGGTTCAGGCTACGTCGATATCAACGATATCTTTGGTGGCATGGGCATGGACGACTTGTTCTCGTCGTTCTTTGGCGGCGGTGCCGGCGGTGGCGCCCGCAGCCGTCGCGAGCGCCGCCGGGGTCGCGATATGGCCATCTCCCTTTCGGTGACGCTCGAGGAGGCGGCACTCGGCTGCAAAAAGACGATCAGCTATGACCGCCTTGCTCCTTGCGAGGACTGCAATGGCACCGGTAGGGCAGAGGGCGCACAGGAAAAGCAGTGCGGCCGCTGCCACGGTACGGGCTACGTCACGACGGTTCAGCGTTCGTTCCTGGGCCAGGTTCAGTCTTCCTCGCCTTGCCCTGACTGCCATGGCGAGGGCACGGTTATCGACCATCCCTGCGAGACCTGCGACGGTCAGGGCCGCACGCCTTCGCATGAAAAGATTGACATCGATATTCCCGCCGGCGTTTCGACCGGTCGCCAGCTGCGTGTGAGCGGCTTTGGCGAGGCCGGCCTTCGCGGCGAGCCTTCGGGCGACCTGATTGTCAACGTGCGCGTTGCCGACCATGAGCGCTTTAAGCGCAACGGTGACGACCTGTACCTGCTGAGTGATATCTCGATTGCGCAGGCTGCGCTTGGCTGCGAGATCGAGGTCGAGGGCATTATGCCCGACGAGGTCGTTAAGGTGACGGTTCCCGCCGGCGCCCAGTACGGTGATACCGTGAGCGTCAATAATTACGGCATGCCGCGCATTGGCGGTGGCGGTTCGCGTGGCCGCCTGATCGTGCAACTGCGCGTGGTCGTTCCCACCAATCTTTCCAATAAGCAGCGCGAGCTGCTCCGTGCTTTTGCCGATGAGATGGGCGATGACGTTGCTTCTGGTAAGAAGTCGGTGACCGACCGTATCAAGAGTGCTCTCGATGACATCCTCGATTAAGGAGCCCGCGTGCTCGCACCCCATATTTCCGTCGTCAACCTCGGTTGCCGTGTCAACCGGGTTGAATCCGACCGTATCACTGCCGATCTTATGCGCCTGGGCTTTGCGATGGTGGAGCCCCAGGATGCAGAGCTGATCGTCATTAACACCTGTGCCGTTACGGGCGAGGCCGAGGCCAAGACCCGTAAGGCCGTTCGCCATGCTCTGGCCCATCCAAACGAACCCTATGTGATCGTGACCGGATGCGTTGTCAATTTGCATCCCGAGGAGCTGCTGGAGCTTTCGGACCGCGTGATTGCCGAGCCGTCCAAGATCGATGTTGCCGACCGCGTTTGCGAAGTGCTAGGCGTTGAATCCGACAGCGTCGCCGCTTGCAGCGATAGCGATGTGGTCGATGCGCTTGGGCGCTCCCGCTTGGGCGTAAAGATCCAAGACGGCTGCAATCACCGCTGCACCTTCTGCATCGTGTGGAAGGCGCGCGGCCCCGAGCGCTCCGTGCCTGTCGAGTCTGTGCTCGAGCAGGTGCTCGAGGCCCAGGAGGCCGGCGTGCCCGAGGTCGTGCTGACGGGCGTGAACCTCGGTGCCTACGACGGCAAGAGCGCGACCGACGAACACGTGGAGATCGACGAGCTGCTCGAGACCATCATGGAGCGCACCTCGATTCCCCATGTGCGCATTTCTTCGGTGGAACCCATGGATATCTCCGAGCGCCTGCTGAAGGTCATGGCTCGCTATCCGCAGCGTATCGCCCCGTTTTTGCACCTGCCCGTGCAGTCCGGTTGCACGGCGACCCTGCATCGTATGGGCCGTCCCTATAGCGCTGAGTCCTTCGAGGGCACGGTGCGTATGATTCGCGAGATTTTGCCGCAGGCTTCGCTTTCGTGCGATGTCATCGTCGGTTTTCCCGGCGAGACGGACGAGGAGTTTGAGGAGTCGCTGGCGCTCTGCCGTCGCGTGGGCTTCTCGCGTATGCACGTGTTCCGCTACAGCAAGCGCCCCGGCACCTTGGCGGCCGATATGCCCGACCAGGTGGCGCCCGAGGTCATGGCTGAGCGCAGCCGTCGCATGCGCGCGGCGGCCCAGGAGCTCGCCGTTGCCGACGCCCGTCGCCGCGTGGGCTCCGTCGAGCGTGCCGTGCTCGAGTATGGCGACAACCTGACGCTCGGCTCCTTCCATCATGCCCGCCTTGACGATACCCGTGGACTCACGGCCCCGTGCCTGCTCGATGTTGCTATCATCGGAGTCGATGATTCCGGCTTGGTCCATGCACGCAGGGAGGTTCATGGAAGCCTCGAAGATTAGACTTACCGTTCCCGAGGGAATTGACCCCTCTCGTGTGCTGGGCGCTGGTGACGGCGTTCTGCGCACGCTCGAGGGCCTGGTTCGCGCCCACGTGGTTGCCCGTGGTGACAGCATCGCCGTGGGCGGTGACCCGGATGAGGTTGAGCTCGTGGCGCGCTTTTTCGAGCATGCTTTTCGCGAGGCGGCCGCCGGGCGCACACTGTCTGCCGACGATGTCTCTCGCTGCCTGGCCGTCTTGCGCGACGGTGAGCACGAGGCTACGTCGCTTCGCGATGACGTGCTGCTTTCGTATCGCGGCCGTGCCATTCGCCCCAAGACGCTGGGCCAAAAGCGCTATGTGGATGCCATCCGCACGCATACCATCACGTTTGGCCTGGGTCCTGCCGGCACCGGTAAGACCTATCTGGCCATGGCGCTCGCCGTTGCCGCGCTCAAGCGCCACGAGGTGGGCCGGCTGATCTTGACGCGTCCGGTTGTCGAGGCGGGGGAGAACTTGGGCTTTTTGCCCGGCACCCTCGAGGAAAAGATCGATCCCTACATGCGTCCGCTCTACGACGCCCTTTTTGACATGATGGATCGCGAGCGCACCGATGAGCTTATGGAGCGTGGCGTGATCGAGATCGCCCCGCTTGCCTACATGCGCGGCCGCACGCTGAGCGATGCCTTCGTGGTGCTCGACGAGGCGCAAAATACCACGCCTGAGCAGATGAAGATGTTCCTGACGCGCTTGGGCTTTAACTCCAAGTTTGTGATTACCGGCGACCTGAGCCAGCGCGACCTGGTGGGTCGTCGTGGCGGTCTTGCCGACGTTGAGCAGATTTTGGGCCGTGTCGACGATGTCGCATTTTCGCACCTCGAGCGCGCCGACGTGGTGCGCCATGCCTTGGTGGGACGTATCGTCGAGGCATACGACACTTATGATGACGTGCGCGAGCAGCGCCCGCGCGACCGAAAGGAGTCCCGTTGAGTGTATTGATCAGCAACGATGCCGAGCTCGATACGCTGCTCGATGCGCAGGAGGTGGAGCACATCTGCGAGGTCGTGCTTGCCGCCGAGGGCGTTGAGCGTGAAGTCGAGATTTCCCTTTCGTATGTCGACGAGGACGAGATGCACGAGCTCAACCACGAGTGGCGCGGTATCGATCGCACCACCGATGTACTCTCGTTTGAGTGCGATTCGGCCTTTGACGATGACATTCCCGCCGATGAGACGCTCGAGCTCGGCGATATTATCTTGGCCCCGCAGGTTATTGCCCGTCAGGCCCCCGGTTTTGGCAATAGCCCCGCTGACGAGTGCCGTCTGATGCTCGTTCACGGCATGCTGCACCTGCTGGGCTATGACCACATCGAGGACGACGAGGCCGAGGTCATGGAGGCCCGCGAGGACGCCATCCTGCGCGATTTGGCGCTCGAGCGCGGCGAGGACCCCAAGCTAGTCCACGTCGGCCCCATCACCAACCACGCCCACGACTAGGAGCCGTCTATGATTCCCGGATCGAACAAGGACCATCCGTCCTTCTTAAAGTCGTTTTCTTACGCTATGGAGGGCTTCGTCACCGCCGTCAAGACCGAGCGCAACATTAAGGTCATGCTCGTGGCGGGCGTGTGCACCGTCATTGCAGGCTGCATCGTGGGGCTCGACATTGCCGAGTGGGCCACGATTATCATCTGTTGCGGCCTGGTGATCCACGGCGAGCTTTGCAATACCGCCATGGAGGCCATCGTCGACCTGGCGACCCAGGAGCTCCATCCGCTGGCCAAGCGTGCGAAGGACATCGCCGCCGCCTCCGTATACGTTCTTTCCATCACCGCCGCGATTGTGGGCTTGCTGGTATTTGCCCACGCGCTCGGCTTTATTTAGAAAGGGATTCCCATGTCCGACAATATGCAGCCTACCGATGAGATTTTGGACGACGAGTCCCTGGACGCGGTGGATACCGAGGAGCTCGAGGATGTCGAGGAGTTCGACCCGTTTGAGGGTATGAGCGACGAGGAACTCGACGCCCTGTGCGACGAGGACGACAACCTCGCGGGCTTTGGCGACGTGGAGCCCGGTTTCCGCAGCGGCTTTGTGGCCCTGGTCGGTCGTCCCAACGCTGGCAAGTCCACGCTGCTTAATGCCTGCTATGGCAAAAAGGTCGCCATCACCTCGCCGGTGGCCCAGACGACCCGCCGCCGCATGCGCGCCGTCGTTAACCGTCCCGGCTACCAGCTGGTCTTTGTCGATACCCCGGGTATCCACAAGCCCAAGGACGGTCTGGGTTCCGAGCTCAACAAGAGTGCGTTGTTCGAGCTGAACGATGTTGACGTCGTCGCGTTTTTGATTGATGCCACCAAACCTATCGGCAGGGGAGACGCTTGGGTTGCCGAGCGCGTCAGATGCGCCCGTTCCAAGAAGGTTCTGGTGCTCACTAAGGCCGATGAGGCCGACCCCGCACAGGTCATGGAGCAGCTTAAGGCTGCCCACGAGCTCATGGAATATGACGATGAGATCGTGACGTCGTCGGTCAAGAACTTCAACGTCGATGCCTTTATCGAGACCGTTGCGCACTTTTTGCCCGAGGGTCCGCGTTGGTTCCCCGAGGACATGGGTACCGACGCTTCCGATGAGACGCTCGTTGCCGAGTTTGTGCGCGAGAAGGTCTTGCGCCGCACTCGTGATGAGATTCCGCACTCCGTTGGCGTGATCTGCGATGCGCTTGAGCAGACCAAGAAGGTGCTGCGCGTGCACGCCACCATTTACGTCGAGCGCGAGGGCCAAAAGAGCATCATCATCGGCAAGGGCGGCGAGATGATCAAGCATATCGGTATCGACGCCCGTCGCGATCTTGAGCGCATCTTTGGCACGCAGGTCTTTTTGGAGCTGGACGTGAAGGTCAAGGCCGGCTGGCGTGACGACGAGGCCCAGATTCGCCGCTTTGGCTATAACGCCGAGGACTAAGGACGCGCGGCGCGCATGGCAGGCTCCCGGACATATCGCACGAAAGTGGTCGTGCTCGATAAGACTAAGCTCAAAGAGACCGACCTGATCTTGACGATGCTTGACGAGCGGGGGCGGCAGGTTCGTGCCGTGGCAAAGGGCGCCCGCAAACCCGGCGGACGCCTGGCTGCGCGCTGCGAGCTGTTCTGTACGGTCGATATGCTGCTCGCACATGGACGGTCACTCGACGTGGTTTCCCAGGCCGAGCTTATGGAGGCGCCGCTCGGCGCTGCGCCCGATTACGAGACGACCTGCGCCGCAAGCGCGATCGCCGAGGTTGCGCGCGTGTGCTCGTTCGAGGACGCCGAGGACCCGTTTACCTTTGCCATCACGCAGCGAGCGCTTGCCCTGGTGGGCAGCGGGCTTGACACGGCGCATATGGACCTACTTGTGGCGGCATATGTCTTTAAGCTGCTGTCGCACGTTGGCTATCGACCCGATTTTTCGGCCTGTGTGCTGTGCGGAGACCCCATGCTGTCGTATTTTTCAGCCCAGGCGGGCGGTCTCATGTGCGGGTCGTGCGCGTCGAGCGTTCCAGGTGCCGAACTGGTGTCGACCGGTGAGACCGCATGGCTGCGCGCCCTCATGTCCATGACCTTCGATGCGCTCATGGCCGAGCGAATCGACCCGCATACGGCGGCATTCCTGCTCGGGCTTTCGCATGTTTGGGCTGCGACGCACACCGATCAGCGCCTCCGCGCGATGGAATTCATGTTGGGTCGGTGATGATGCGCAGGCGCGGGCTGCTTGTGGTAACATACCGACCTGTTGGTACCTCGACCTTGGTTGTTCGCTCCACCGGCGGCTTCCCAGTCCGAGGCGAATCGAGTCGCCCGTGGGCGACGCAAAACGAAAGGTGAAACAATGACTGTTTCCAAAGAGCGCAAGGC